>Ga0137409_10000615_pt1 | contig 39299 bp, 35 predicted proteins | sample CZODoug1_16funga_FD_122059 | JGI IMG/M metagenome (GOLD analysis project Ga0137409, IMG submission 122059) | Vadose zone soil fungal communities from Angelo Coast Range Reserve, California, USA - CZODoug1_16fungal (Hybrid Assembly) | ecosystem: Environmental > Terrestrial > Soil > Vadose zone...
CATCGTGTTGATGGTGTTCTTGAGCTCGAGAATCTCACCCTTCACATCGACCGTGATCTTGCGCGACAGGTCACCGCGTGCCACCGCGGTGGTCACTTCCGCGATGTTGCGCACCTGGCGCGTCAGGTTGGTCGCCATCGCGTTCACGGAGTCGGTGAGAATCTTCCACGTGCCGGCGACGTCGGGCACGTGCGCCTGGCCACCAAGGCTCCCTTCGGTGCCGACCTCGCGCGCCACGCGGGTGACTTCCGACGCGAACGAGCGCAGCTGCTCCACCATTGTGTTGAGCGTTTCCTTGAGCTGCAGGATCTCGCCGCGCACGTCCACCGTGATCTTGCGCGACAAGTCGCCGTTGGCGATCGCGGTCGCCACCTCGGCGATGTTACGCACCTGGGCGGTGAGGTTGCCGGCCATCGAGTTCACGTTGTCCGTGAGGTCTTTCCAGGTACCCGCGACGCCCGGCACTTGCGCCTGGCCGCCGAGCTTGCCTTCCGTGCCGACCTCGCGCGCCACGCGCGTCACTTCGGCAGCAAACCCGTTCAACTGATCGACCATCGTGTTGATGGTGTTTTTCAGCTCCAGCAACTCACCGCGCAGTTCGACGGTGATCTTGCGCGACAGATCGCCACGCGCGACCGCGGTCGTGACCTCGGCGATGTTGCGCACCTGGCCGGTGAGATTCGTGGCCATGGCGTTGACCGAGTCGGTGAGATCCTTCCACGTGCCGGCAACGCCGGGCACGATCGCCTGGCCGCCGAGCTTGCCCTCCGTGCCCACCTCGCGCGCCACACGGGTCACTTCCGAAGCGAAGGAGCGCAGCTGGTCGACCATCGTGTTGATGGCCTCCTTCAACAGCAGGATCTCGCCGCGCACGTCGACGGTGATCTTGCGCGACAGGTCACCGCTCGCGACTGCGATGGTCACGTCGGCGATGTTGCGTACCTGCGCCGTCAGGTTGCTCGCCATGGAGTTGACGTTGTCGGTGAGGTCCTTCCACACGCCGCTGACACCCTTGACGTGCGCCTGGCCGCCGAGCTTGCCCTCGGTGCCGACCTCGCGCGCCACACGCGTCACCTCGGACGAGAAGACGCTCATCTGGTCGATCATGCGATTGACGATCGACGCAGAACGCAGGAATTCGCCCTCGAGCGGGCGGCCCTCCACCTCGAGCCGCATGGTTTGCGAGAGATCGCCCTTGGCGACCGCAGCGATGCAACGGGTCACTTCGGCAGTCGGCCAGAGAAGGTCATCGATCAGGACGTTGACGGAGGATTCCATCTCGCCCCACGCCCCCATCCGCCGATGGGCGGTGATGCGTTGCCGGGCGCCACCCTTTTTGCCGACGGTCTCCCCGACACGGGCGAGTTCCCGGGCGAGCGTAGCGTTGGCGGTAACGATTTCGTTGAAGGTATCGGCAATCTTGCCGCTCAGGCCGGTCCAGTCGCCGGGCAACCGGGCGGTGAAATCCCCGTCCCGCACGGCGCGCAGTGCCCCCAGCAGCACACGCAGGTCCATGGCAGGAGCGGAATGCCCCTGGCCATTGTTTGCTGCGTTATCGCTGGGAAATCGAGCTAACCCGTTCTGCCGAACGGCGGTGACTTTTCGGCCCACGATGGAAGCCTCGCTTTTGTTCTGGCCCGCAACTCCCTGCCCGGGGTCCGGCGCGATAGCGCAATCTTTACACGCCCCGCAACCGATTTGAGTCTACGCGTCGGGTCCAAGCGGAAATGTCAGACGTTGCCGACAGCCCGCGCGCGCTCGCGCCGGCGCTGCCTCTATGCGTGGCACTGGCGGCCACGCTTCAGCTGGCTCGGGTATTGGCCCATAACTCCATAGACAACAGCGTGTTACGTGGCTTTAGTCGACTTCGCATCAAGCAACGGCCGGGAATCGTGCTGTCCGGCGTTCGCCAACACCGGGATTAATCACGCAACGCCTGCCTGCAAGAGTGACTTGCGGCGCCCCTGGCCTGAGGTTTTTTTGAGCGTTGCCTTTGCGAGTCATTGGTATATATTTCGCCGGCAGCCCATTGATGTGAAACGAATCCTCCAAGAACAACAAACTCAAGAATTACCTGAGATTCGCAGCACATGTAGAACGCGCCGGCGGGCGCGCTCAGGTCAGTCACGGGGAATTCGACATGTTTATCGCCTGGGAAAAATTTCACTCCGCAACGGTAGCGCTCGCGCGTTCCGGTCCCATCAAGCAGCGCTTGTTCAATGCCTACGTCAACCACCTGGCGACTCTCGATGCGGAACAGATGCCGCGCGAGCTGCGCGAGGATTTCGGTGGCTTGACTCGGGCCATGCACGCCGTGCGACCGCTGCCCGGCGAAGACGCGGTGCGCGCGACGATCCGCAAGATGTCGGATGGCGATGCCAACCGGCACGCGGTGCAGATCGTGAACATGTTCTGCACCGTGGCGCGCTCGCAGAGCGGTCCACGAGCCGTGCCGAGTGCAGTCGTGCAGCTGTACGCCGCCGAGGGCTGAAGTCAGTCGAGCTTGAACTCGATCGTGTCCCAGCGATGCGTCTCTTCATGGCGCGCGTGGCGCCTGATCGCATCCACCAGGTGGCGCTTGTCCCACTCGATCACCTCGTCCGCGAGGTCGCGGATCGGTTTCGGAATCGGTTCCTTGACGCCGTAGGATTCGAGTAGCAGCACCGGCTTGTCGCTCGCCTTGGCGTAGTTCATCTGGAACAGGATCATGTCCCCGTGCTTGCGGCACAGGCTGCTCGGCACCAGCACGATTTCGGCCGGAGCGATCTGCTTGCGCAGTTCTTCGCGCAGCGCCTCCTTGTCGCCCGTGGGACGCGTCTCGGGCGCGCTGAAGTTCTGGTAGTAGAAGTTGCTGTCGCTCTCGAGGAACTCGAACACGCGGAAATAGTCGTCGTTCTCTTCCCAGACGTGGCTGACGAACAGCTTAATTGGATTACGCTGTGACACGAATCTCTCTCCCGCCGGGTGCCGGCGAAGTAGTGTAGCATTGCGCGGTTTTTTGCAATTCTGCGCCCACATTCGCTCATGCGCCTGCTGATCTACAACATCCGCTACGCCACCGGGACCGGCCCCGCGTTTCACCTGCCCGTGCCGGGAGCGGGCTACCTGCGCAGCAGCCGCCAGGTGCTCGGACGCATCACGGACTTCATCAAGTCGCGCGATCCGGACATCGTCGGCCTGCTCGAGATCGACACCGGCTCGATCCGTACCGGAATGCTGAACCAGGCGGAGTTCGTCGCACGCTCGCTGGGTCACTACTCGACCTACCAATGCAAGTACGGTGCGACCTCCATCAATCAGCTGGTGCCGATCGTGCGCAAGCAGGGCAACGCGTTCCTGGCCGCGCCGCGCGTGCACGGCGAGCGCTTCCACTATTTCGACACCGGCATCAAGCGCCTGATCATCGAGCTCGAGCTCGAGCATGTGGCCGTATTCCTGGTGCACCTGTCGTTGAAATTCCGTCACCGGCAGTACCAGCTGCGCTACCTGCACGAACTGGTGGAGAAGTCCAACAAGCCCGTCATCGTGGCCGGCGATTTCAACACCTTCTGGGGCGAGCACGAGATCTACCTGTTCATGCGCGCCTCGGGCCTGCGCAGCGCCAATGCGGACAGCAGTCCATCCTTCCCCAGCCGCAGCCCGCGCAAAGAACTCGATTTCATCCTCTATAGCGACGGCATCCGGGTCACACATTTCGAGGTCGCGGACGTGCGGCTCTCGGACCACCGCCCGCTGATCTGCGATTTCGAAGTGACCGGCCTGGCGGGCGCGAGCGATCGATTGAAAGTAGGATGAGCCGGTTGTGCGGCGGCGGCCCCGGGAGACGCCGATGAATCAATCGAAGCACTGGCGGATCGAGACCGACTCCGATCGGGTTGCGTTCCTGATCATCGACCGGGCCGGCAGCTCGGCGAACGCTCTCGCATCGGAAGTGATGCTTGAGCTCGACGCTCACCTGGCGGAGCTCGAGCGGGCCAGGCCAGCCGCGGTCGTCGTCTGCTCGGGCAAGGCGAGCGGTTTCGTCGCCGGTGCCGATATCAAGGAGTTCACCGGTCTCAAGAATGCACAGCAGGCCTACGAGCTGATCCGTACCGGTCAGCGTGTCTTCGATCGCCTCGCCGCTCTCCCCTGCCCCACGGCCGCTGCGATCAACGGCTTCGCATTGGGCGGAGGCCTGGAACTCGCGCTTGCGTGCCGCTATCGCGTCGCCAGTGACGACGGGCGGGTGAGTCTCGGTCTGCCCGAGGTCCAGCTCGGCATTCATCCCGGTTTCGGCGGCACGGTTCGTACCGTGCAATTGATCGGCGTGCGCGCGGCCATGCAACTCATGTTGACGGGTCGACCAGTCAAGGCGGACGAAGCCTATCGGCTCGGTCTCGTTGACCAGGTGGTGCCCGGCAACGATCTGCGCAGCCGCGCCAAGGCCCTGGCCCTGGCGTCCCCGGCGACGCGCAGCGCCGGATGGCTCGACCGCCTGCTCGGTCTCGGACCGGTGCGGGGCATCGTCGCGAACCAATTGCGAAAGCCGGTAAGCCATCGGGTACGCAGGGATCACTACCCCGCGCCTTACGCGATCATCGAGCTGTGGGAGCGTCATGGCTCGCGTGGCGCACAGGCTTACGAAGCCGAAGCGCGCTCGATCGCGGCGCTCATGCTCACGCCGACGTCGCGCAACCTGGTGCGCGTCTTCCTGCTGCAGGATCGCCTCAAGACGCTGGGCGGCAAGCCGACGATGGAGTTCAAGCATGTACACGTCGTCGGTGCGGGCGTCATGGGCGGCGACATCGCTGCGTGGTGCGTTTCACACGGCATGAGTGTGACGCTGCAGGACCGCGGCGCGCAGTTCGTGCAGCCGGCATTGAAGCGAGCGCAGGAGTTCTTCGCCAAGAAACTGCGCGAAGCCGCGGCCGTGGAAGCGGCGACTGCGCGCCTGCAGATGGACCTTGCCGGCGATGGCGTGCCACGCGCCGACGTCGTGATCGAGGCGATCTTCGAGAATGCCGAGGCCAAGCGCGAGCTCTACGCGCGGCTTGAACCGCGCATGAAAGCGGGAGCAATCCTCGCGACCAACACCTCGAGCATCATGCTCGAGCAGTTGAACACGGCCTTGACTGAGCCCGGCCGGCTGGTGGGGCTGCACTTCTTCAATCCGGTGGCCAAGATGCCGCTGGTCGAGATCATCGCCGCCAGCCAGACGCGTCCCGAGATCGCGCAAGCTGGCGCCAGTTTCACCCGCAAGCTGGACAAGCTGCCGTTGCCTTGCCGCAGCGCTCCGGGATTCGTCGTGAACCGGATACTGATGCCCTATCTCAACGAGGCGATGTTTCTCGCCGAGGAAGGTGTGGCGCTGCTACACATCGACGCGGCCGCGGTGGACTTCGGCATGCCCATGGGGCCAATCGAGCTGGCCGATACGGTCGGACTCGACGTGTGCCTCCACGTGGGGCGAATTCTCGCGCAGGCCTTCAGTCGCAAGGCGCCCGCACAGCTCGAGCAGCTCGTGGCAGCGAAATACCTGGGCCGCAAGAGTGGGCGCGGCTTCTACGAGTGGCGCGACGGCAAGCCGATCAAGCCGGCGGCCGACGCCCGCCAGCCGCCGTCCGATGTCACCGATCGACTCATCCTGCCAATGCTCAACGAGTCGGTCGCGTGCTTGCGCGAGCGTGTAGTGGAAGAGGCGGACCTGCTCGATGCAGGTGTGATCTTCGGCACCGGCTTCGCCCCGTTTCGCGGCGGACCCCTGGCGTACGCTCGGGCGCGTGGCCCGGAGTCGATCCTCCGTCGCCTGACCGAGCTCGAACGCCAGCACGGCGAACACTTCCATCCTGACTCGGGATGGCAGGCATTTGCTGCAAGTGTGTGATCGTTAACGGTCTGTTCCCGGCCGAGAGGTGACCCTGTGCTAACATCGCGGCACCGTGCGGCCCCGCGGGCCCTGTTCGTTCCCGACAGCACAGGCGGTCAGTTTCTGAATGGATGAAAAGCCTCTCGATCTCGCCCTGTTGAAGCAGTTTTCGCCCCTCGATGGTCTGAAGGCGGAAAACCTGCACGCGCTCGCGAAGAAGACTTCGCTGCGCGAACTCGCCGAAGGGAAGCTTCTCTTCAAGGAGGGCGATACCGACAAGCGCACGTACTTCCTCGTGCAGGGCACGATCGAGATCTACGACAACGACGGTGTGCTCTCCACGCTGCGCGGTGGCACGCCCGCGGCACGTAACCCGATCACGCCCTCCCTGCCCCGCCGCTTCAACGCGCGCGCGTCCGACCCGGTGCGTTACATCTCGATCGACAGCGACCTGCTCGACGTGATGCTGACCTGGGATCAGACCGGTTCGTACGAGGTGAACGAGCTCGACGGCACGCCCGGCGGCAGCAGCGATGACTGGATGACGACGCTCCTGCAGACCAGGGCATTCCACCGCATTCCCCCGGCGAACATCCAGGCAATCTTCATGCGCATGCAGCGCATCAACTATCGCGCCAGCGATGTGGTCATCAAGCAGGGCGATGAGGGCGACTACTTCTATGCCATCGTCAGCGGCCGATGCCTCGTCACGCGCGAGACACCGCTCAACAAGGAAGGCATCAAGCTCGCCGAGCTGGGCATGGGTGACACGTTCGGCGAGGAAGCACTCATTTCCGAAGCCAAGCGCAATGCCACGATCACGATGCTGTCCGAAGGCACGCTGATGCGCCTCGGCAAACAGGACTTCACCACGCTGCTCAACGAACCGATGCTGCAGTGGGTCGATTACGAGCAAGCCAAGCAGATCGTGGCGCGCGGCGGCAAGTGGCTAGACGTGCGCCTCCCCAGCGAGTACCAGAACCTTCACATCGAAGAAGCGATCAACATCCCGCTGTATTTCATTCGCCTGAAGCTCAACGCTCTCGACAAGGCCGTGAGCTACGTTGTGTGCTGTGACACCGGGCGGCGCAGTTCCGCGGGCGCCTACATCCTGAGCGAGCGCGGCTTCGATGCGCACGTCCTCAAGGGTGGGTTGGGCGTGACTGACGTCGTGAAGCCGCGTCGCGGCTGACCTCTTTCCGCAGTTGCTCCGGCGTGTTATCGCGCCGCCTCCGGCAACGCCCCAGCGCAGCGCGAGCTCACATCGTATGAGTCGGCTTGTCTCCGCCGAGAGCGCCGGCGAGATAGTTCTCGATCTTCTTTTGTGTCTGGCCGCGGTCCTGTTCGCTGAATTGCACGCCGATGCCGGCTGTGCGTTTGCCTTGCGCGCCCTTCGGCGTCATCCAGATCACTCGACCCGCCACTGGCAGCTTCTCGTCCTCGCCCATGAGGTTGAGCAGCATGAATACTTCGTCACCCAGGCGGTAGTTGCTGTTGGTCGGAATGAACAGGCCGCCATTGCGCACGAACGGCATGTACGCCAGGTAGAGCGCGCTCTTGTCCTTGATGGTGAGCGTCAGGAGGCCCGGCTTGTTGAGTGGTTGGCGCACTTCGGCAGTTTTCCCGTGATCCTTTCAGCTCAGGCAGCCAATGCGACCTGAGCGCGCAGCAGGAGTTCCTCGGCGGCCAGCTGCGCATTCAACGGCGTGTTCAATTCGAGCTTGAATTCTCGCACCCGATCCAGCAGGCCGTAGAGGCCGCGAATCTTGCGAATTCCCTGCAATGATTGCAAGTCTGCGCCGCGCAGGAACGCCTCGCGTAACGACTTTGTGATCCACGTCTCGATCCATGCCAGCCGGCTTTCCAGGGCGACCGACGCATTGCGCCCAGCCCAACGTTCGGCGGTCGCCGGCACATCGAGCGAACGATCGCGCAACGCGGCCAGCGCTGCGCCCATTTCGCGATGCAGGGCCTCGAATGCACTCGCGTGCAACGCAAGGGCACGCAGCGGTGCCCCGCCGGCGAATTCGAGCATTTCGTTCCAGTCGCCCACTGACGGTTCCTGGGCAGCGAGCCACTCGAGCGAGCGCTCACGAGGTGGCACGGCAATGGTGATGCGCTGACAGCGGCTGACGATCGTGGCGGGCAAGCGTGACGGCCGCTCGGAGACCAGGATCAGGAGCCCATCCGGAGGAGGCTCCTCAAGTGTCTTGAGTAAGGCGTTGGCTGCTTTCACGTTCATCAAGTCAGCCGGCGCAATGACGCCTACCTTGCGACCGCGCCGATAGCTCTTCAGAGCGAAGGTCTCGCACAGCTCGCGGATCTGGTCGATGAGCAGCTCTTTGGCGTCCTCGAGGCGTGTCACCCAGTGCAAGTCGGGATGATTGCCCGCAGCGAAGAGCTGGCAAGCGTTACAGGTCCCGCATGGACTATCCCCGGGAGCATCGCAGAGCGCGAGTTGCGAGATCCAGACCGCCAGCGCTTCGGCACCCAGTCCATTGGGCGCATGAATCAGAAGCGCGTGAGGCAGGCGTCCCTGGCACATGGAAGCGCTGATGCGCGCCTTGGCAGCGCTCAACCATGGCAGCAGCGCCCGAGGGATATTATCTTTTATGATCATTACGTTATAAGGGTAACATAAAGCTATTCAGAGCTAAGCAATTCCGACACAAGCTGCTCGATTGCAGCGCCCACGGTCTCGATGGACGCGGTACCGTCAACCACTTTGATTCGCTTAGGCTCGGCACGGGACCGCGCGAGAAAGTTGTTCCGGACGCGCTCGAAGAATTCCTCCTGCTCCGCCTCGATGCGATCTCGGCTGCCCGAGCCGCGACGCACGCGCGCCCGCTCGAGTCCAACGGCGACCGGCACATCGATGAGGATCGTAAGGTCCGGCTGCAGGTCGCCATGCACGAGGGTCTCAAGTGCGCGGATATGCGCCTCAGGAATGCCTCGCCCTGCCCCCTGGTACGCGAAGCTCGCATCCGTGAACCGATCGCTGAGCACCCAGCTGCCCCGCTTCAGCTCCGGGCGAATCAGGTTGGCTAAATGCGTGGCGCGCGCTGCGAACATCAGCAACAGCTCGCACTCGACTGGCAGCTTCTCCCCAGACGATCCGAGGACGAGCTCGCGAATGCGTTCCGCGGCGGGCGTGCCGCCCGGCTCGCGGGTTGCTGTAACAGCAATCCCCCGCCCCTCCAACCATGCCTTGAGCAGCGGCAGCTGCGTCGACTTGCCGCAGCCTTCGAGTCCTTCCAGGGTGATGAATCTGCCTCGCATGTCCCGTATCTATGGCGTCGCGCTGCGGTTACGAGTGCGCGCCAGGTAGCGCCTAACGGCCGCGTCATGTTCCGCCAGCGTCGCGGAAAAATAATGACTCCCGTCCGGCTCGCCGGTAGCGACGAAGAATAGCGCACCGCTGTCCTCGGGATGTGTTGCCGCCTGCAACGATCCCTCTCCGGGAAGGGCAATCGGCGTCGGCGGCAAGCCGGCACGCGTGTAGGTGTTGTACGGCGTGTCCGCGTGCAGATCGCGGCTACGGATGTCACCCGTGTACGTCTCGCCCAGCCCGTAGATCACCGTTGGATCGGACTGCAGGCGCATGCCCATGCGCAGGCGTCGCACGAACACTCCAGCGATACGCTCGCGCTCGCTCGGCAGCGCAGACTCTTTTTCAACCATGGAAGCCAGGATCAGGGCCGAGTATGGATCTGAAAATGGCACGGTCGCGGCGCGCGCGTTCCAGGCTGCGTCCAGCCGCGCGCGCAGCGCCTCGTGCGCCTTGCGCAGGATTTCGAGATCGCTGGTAGCGCGCGCAAAGCGATAGGTGTCCGGGAAGAATTGTCCTTCCGGGTGTTTGACCGGCTCACCGAGGCGCGCCATGAGCTGCGCCAGCGGGATGCCTTCAAGCGTGTGCGCGAGATAAGGGTTGCGAGCCAGCGCGGCCAGCATGTCGCGCACCGTCCAGCCTTCGACGATCGTGACTTCGCGCAGCAGGACTTCGCCCCGCACCAGCTGCTCTATGAGGCTCACCGGGGTCGAGACGCGCGGGATCTCGTATTCGCCCGCACGGATTTTGCTGGCCTGGCCACGCAACCGGGCATAGCCGATAAGGATCCGCGGGTACTTCAGAACACCCTTTGCGGCCAGGTCTTGCGCGACAGCGGCGAACGAGCTGCCGGCCGCGACCGTGACGATGACCGGTTGTTGCAGTCGCAGGGGCGCATACAGGTAGTGGTCGGTCCAGCGGTACGCGGCCAGCGCGAGGACAACGAGGATGGCGAGCGCGACGGTAACGGCGCGATTCACGGCTCAATGCCGGCTGGTTCGCATCACGCCATCTTGCGGAACACGAGCGTGCCGTTCGTGCCGCCAAAGCCGAAGGAGTTCGACAAGGTCACGTCGAGGCGCATGCGCCGCGCCGCGTTCGGCACGTAGTCCAGGTCGCAATCGGGGTCCGGGTTTTCATAGTTGATGGTCGGCGGCGCGACCTGGTCGCGGATTGCCAGCACTGAAAATATCGCCTCCACGGCGCCCGCGGCGCCGAGCAGGTGACCCGTCATCGACTTGGTCGAGCTCACCGCCAGCTTGTACGCGTGGTCGCCGAAGGCACGCTTGAGCGCGAGTGTTTCGGCCTTGTCGCCGAGCGGCGTCGAGGTGGCGTGCGCGTTCACGTAGTCGACCTGTTCCGGATTCAGGCCAGCATCGCGCACCGCGTTGATCATGGACAGGCGCGCCCCTTCCCCCGATTCCTGCGGCGCCGTCATGTGATACGCGTCGCCGCTCATGCCGAAGCCGGCCAGCTCGGCGTAGATCTGCGCACCGCGCGCCTGCGCGTGCTCCAGCGATTCCAAGACCAGCGCGCCGGCCCCATCACCCAGCACGAAGCCATCACGCTCGCGATCCCACGGCCTGCTCGCGTGCTGCGGGTCATCATTGCGCTCCGACAGCGCCTTGACCGAACAGAAGCCGCCGAGCGCCAGCGGAGTCGTCGCCATTTCCGCGCCACCGGCCACCATCACATCCGCATCGCCGTACTGAATCGCCCGGGCCGCAAGCCCGATCGCGTGTGTCGAGGTCGTGCATGCGGTCACCACCGCGAGGTTCGGTCCCTGCATGCCGTAACGGATCGAAATGTGGCCGGACACCATGTTGATGATGGTACCGGGGATGAAGAACGGCGAAATCCTGCGCGGATTGCGCGTCTCGATGTACTTCGAGGACGTCGCTTCGATCGTGTCGAGGCCGCCGATCCCGGCGCCCATGATCACGCCCACTCGCGCCGCGTTGGCCTCGTTGATGGTCACGCCGGAGTCGTTCATCGCCTGCACTGCGGAGCCGAATCCGTAGTGCATGAAGGGATCCATCTTGCGCGCTTCTTTGGACGTGAGGTACTCCTCGACGTTGAACCCCTGTACCGCTCCGCCAAAGCGCGTGGCGAAAGCGCTGGCGTCGAAGCGCGTGATCGGGCCGATGCCGCCGCGGCCCGCGAGGATGCTTTCCCACGCACCGGCTACGGTGCTGCCCAGCGGCGTGACGATACCGAGCCCGGTCACTACAACTCGGCGTCGCGTCACGGGCGCACCTTTTGAAGAAGGTCCATTAGAGAAAGCGGCTCTCGACGGCCGGTCCCTGGCCGAGGCTGAGGCTGCGAGTCAGGCCTTGCTGCGATGCTCGTTGATGTAGTCGATGGCCTGCTGAACCGTCGTGATCTTCTCGGCATCCTCATCAGGAATCTCGGTCTCGAATTCTTCTTCAAGCGCCATCACCAGCTCGACCGTGTCCAGCGAGTCCGCCCCGAGATCGTCGACAAAAGAGGCGTCGTTGGTCACTTCTTCTTCTTTTACGCCCAGCTGTTCGGCGACGATCGCTTTAACCTGCTGTTCGACAGTGCTCATCGCGTGGTGTCCTCTTTTAGTCGTAGCGTAATCGTAGCGGCCCCTTCGACCGCATGGGCGCGGTATTCTAGGGGAAGCCCCCCGGCCCCGCCACCCGAATTGAAGCCCTAGTGGTTGTTTTTCTTGACCTATCGGTGAGTTCTGTGCTTTGCCGAGACCAAGCATAAAGGATGTGTCAATGGGGAACCGAGCGTCGCGCGCGTCCCAGCCCCTCTTCTGCCGCCAAATAGCGCAGCGAGCCGCGCCCTCAGGGCATATACATACCGCCGTTGACGTGCAGAGTCTCGCCAGTGATGTAGCCCGCGCCGGGTGAGGCGAGAAAGATCACGGCGGCGGCCACGTCCTCGACCGATCCGAGCCGACCGAGCGCAATCGGCGCCAGCAAAGCATTGCGCTGCTCTTCACTCAGCCCGCGCGTCATGTCGGTGTCGATGAAGCCGGGCGCCACGACATTTACCGTGATGCCGCGCGATCCCACCTCGCGCGCCAGCGACTTGCTGAAACCGATGATGCCCGCCTTGGCGGCGGCGTAGTTCGCCTGGCCTGCGTTGCCGATCAGTCCGACCACTGAGGCAATGTTGATGATGCGGCCGCGCCGCTGCTTCATCATGCCGCGCAGGCAGGCCTTCGAGAGTCGGAAGACCGACGTCAGGTTGGTATCGATGATCGCCTGCCAGTCTTCGGGCTTCATCCGCAGCAGCAGGCCGTCGCGAGTGATGCCGGCGTTGTTCACGAGAATCGCCGGTGTCCCTTCGCGCCCTTCGAGATCTGCGATCGCCGCCTCGACGCTCGCGCCGTCAGTCACATTGAGAACGATCCCCCTGCCCTTGCATCCGGCTTCGCGCAACCCGGCGTCGATCCCCTCGGCGCCCTGCGCAGTCGTCGCTGTGCCGATGACCGTGGCGCCGTGTTTGCCGAGGGCCAGCGCGATTGCCTGGCCGATACCGCGCGATGCGCCGGTGACGAGCGCCAGTTGTTGCTCAAGCATTCGATGCTCCTCGCGAGGTGGCTCCGCAGGTGGCTATGGCCGCGTCGATGGCCGCGCCATCCTCCAGCGCGGACATCGCGATCTCCTTGTTGCGCTCGATGCGCCGGTTGAGTCCGGTGAGAATTTTTCCCGGACCGCATTCAACGATATGAGTCACGCCGCCCTGGACCATCTGGCGCACGGTGTCCGCCCAGCGAACCGGACTAAAGAGTTGGCGCACCAGCGCCGCGCGAATTTCCTGCGGCTCGCCATGCTTGCGGACATCGACCGTGTAGATCTCGGGTATCTTCGGGGCGCGGACCTCGATGTGTTCGAGGCGCTCACGCAGTTTCTCGGCCGCGGGCCGCATCAACGAGCTGTGTGAGGGCACGCTCACCGGCAGATCGAGTGCGCGCTTGGCGCCCCTCTGCTTGCAGAGCTCGATCGCGCGGCGCACGGCCGGCGCGTGCCCGGCGATGACCACCTGCCCGGGTGCATTGAAGTTCACCGGTTCGACAACTTCGTTCTGCGCCGCCTCAGCGCAAGCCTTCACCACATCGATGTCGTCAAGCCCGAGCACTGCTGCCATCGCGCCCTGCCCCGCCGGCACCGCTTCCTGCATCGCGCGACCCCGGAATCGCACCAGGTCGACAGCAGTGCGAAAGTCCAGCGACTCCGCACACACGAGTGCCGTGAACTCGCCGAGACTGTGTCCGGACATCATCGTGGGTAATGGTCCGCCGCGTTGCCGCCAGATGCGCCAGGTCGCCACGCCCGCCGCGAGCATTGCCGGCTGCGTGCGCTCCGTGGCGTTGAGATCGGCTTCGGGCCCGGACTGGCAGAGCTTCCACAAGTCATAGCCGAGCGCTTCGGAGGCCTGTGCGAACGTTTCGGCAACGAGTGGCTCGGCGGCGCCAAGTGAGCTCAGCATGCCGACCGATTGCGAACCCTGACCGGGAAAAACAAATGCGAGTGACATGCAGTGTCAGTCCGTTGCGGAGCGGCGAATTATAGCGGCTTGCGCAGCAGTGTCAGTCCCGCGAGGACGACGAGCGCACCGATCGCGCCATACAGATGCGCATCGACGACGACCGGACCGCCCGCAGATTTCGCGCTGAAGGGCATGACGCCGAGTGTCTGCTCGTAGACGAGTTTTGCGACCAGGAACAGCGCCAGCAGCCACGCGTCGGGCTCGCGTCTGCGCCAGTGGGCAATAGTGCCGGCCAGCATCACGCCGTGCAGGACACCTGAGAGACCGACGTACCACGCGAGGTCAGGATTGAACACCAGGAAGCCAACATCGATGGCGACTACGGAGCCAGCGAGAATGATCAGCCATTGGCGCGGCGCATAGTCGCCAGCGAAGAGCGCCCACATCAGTGCCAGGCCCATCAAGTTCAGTGCCAGGTGCGCCCAGCCGAGATGCACGAGGTGACCGGTGAGGAGCCTCCACCACTCGCCCGCGAAGATCGCGTCGCGCTGATAGCGCAGCAGCAAGCGACCCGCATCGCCGGTGCTCTCGATTGTCGCCAGAAGCACACAGATGAACAGGAATGCCCACAGCCGCCGCCCGTCAAGGTGCAGGAATTTCAGCCATGCCGTGAGCCGCTCGCTAATTGGTCAAACCCCTTTGTGCTATCGTGACGTTAGAATTCTTATAGCTCAACTTGCGCAATCGAGACATCCGCATGCATGTGATCGCAGCAGGCGTCGCGCCGCGTCGTGTCGCGGGGTTCACCCTGATCGAGATCCTGGTGGTCGTGGTGATCATCGGCATACTCGCGGCCATCGTCGCGCCGAAAATCATGGGCCGCATCGACGACGCGCAGATCGCCAAGGCGCGGCAGGATATCCGCGTCTACGAAACCGCCCTCAACCTGTTTCGACTCGACAACTACAAGTACCCGACCACCGACCAGGGGCTGCAGGCGCTCGTGCAACAGCCCGCCGATCCCGGTATTCGCAACTGGAAACAGGGCGGATACGTCGACAGCCTGAAGAAGGATCCCTGGGGCTACGACTACCAGTACGTGAATCCGGGCACGCACGGCACGGAATACGATCTCTTCACGCTCGGCGCCGACAATCAGCCGGGTGGCGAAGGGATCAATGCGGACATCGGCAACTGGAGCCTGAACTAGCCCCGATCGCGGGCGCCTGTCTGAGCTTTCCAAAATGGGCCGTGTGGCGATGAGCGAGCGACGGATGGCGGAATATTCCGCCGGCTTCACCCTCATCGAAATCCTGGTCGTCGTCTTCATCGTCGGCATTCTCGCTTCCGTCACTCTCATCTCCGTGCATGCGCTCGGTCGCGACACGGAGGTGCGCGACGAAACCAGTCGGCTGGTCGGGCTCATCGGCGCCGTGCACGAACAGGCGCAAATGGAAGGCCGTGACTTCGGGCTGCGATTCCAGGAGCACGAATACGAGTTCCTCGCCTACGACCCCCGGCGCGACCTGTGGCAGGCAGTGGACGGCGACGACCTGTTGCGGCCGAGGCAGTTGCCAGCCGGCCTGAATGTGCGCCTGCGACTCGATGGGCGCGAGGCGGTGCTGCGTCCGCCAGCCGACAAGAAGAAGCCCTGGCCACCGCAGGTGCTGATTCAATCGAGCGGTGACCTGAGCGCCTTCGAGCTTAAGCTGCAACGCGAGGACAGCGATCACGAATCGACGATCACGGGCAATGCGAACGGCGAGCTTGAGTTCAAGAACGTGGACGATGCGAAATGAGACGCCAGCGCGCCTTCACGCTGATCGAAGTGCTGGTGGCCCTCGCCATCGTCGCCTTCGGCCTGGCGGCTTTGTTCAACGTAACCAACCAGAGCGCGCGCGCATCGAGCTACCTGCGTGAGAAGACCCTGGCGCAATGGATCGCGGTCAACAAGGTCACCGAGACGCGCCTCACCGGTCAGCCGCCCGCGGACGATGACATGAAGGGCGAGCTCAAGTACGCCAACCAGAACTGGCGCTGGGAGCTGAAGACCCTCAAGACAGCCGTGAAAGGAATCGTGCGCCTCGAAGCACGCGCGCGACTCGACGAGGGTGCCGAGGACAGTTGGCCCGGCTTTGCCGTGGGTTTCATGGGCGATGCAATCGCGCGCCCTGGCACGGCATCCCCGAATTGGCTCGGCGACCAGAATGCCTCACAGCAGAAGCCGCCGATACCCGGGCAGACGCCTCCCCCGGCCGAACCGCCACCCGCAAATACGCCGCCGCCCGTCAGCCCACCCGGAGGTGAAGCGCGGTGAGGTCAAACTTGCCACATCGCGGCTTCACGCTGATCGAGTTGCTGGTTGCGATCTCGATCTTCGTCGTGCTCGGCGTGCTCGCATACGGTGGTTACAACAACTCCGTCAAGCAAACCGAAATCGCCCGCGCGGCCATGAAGCGACTGCAGCAGGTGCAGACCACCGTGCGCCTGCTGACGCAGGACTTCGAGCAACTCGCCCCGCGACCGGTGCGCGATGTCATCGGCGACACACGTCTGCCCGCGCTCTTTGCTGACGGACGCGGGCAAGCGTCGCTCTTTTCGCTCACTCGTTCGGGGTGGACCAACCCCGGGGGCCTGCCACGCGCCACACTGCAGCGCGTGAACTACGTGCTGGAGGACGACAAGCTGCGGCGGGAGCACTTCACTGTGCTCGACGCCACGTTGTCGAACGAGCCGGTGAAGCGTGAACTGCTCGACCGCGTGAAGTCGGTGCGCGTGCGGTTCATGGACAGCCAGCAGCAATGGCAGGAGCAGTGGCCGCCGTTGAACGCCCCTCCTGCACAAGCGACGCGGCTGCGACCGCTGGCGGTCGAGATCACGCTCGAGCTCGAGGACTTCGGCGAGATCACGCGGCTCATCGAGGTGGACGATTGAGCGCGTTACGTTCCATTCGGACCGCCAGGCAGCAACGTGGCGTGGCGCTGATCACAGCCATCCTCATCGTGGCGCTCGCGACGATACTCGCGACCCAGATTGGTTTTGACAGCGCGCTGGAACAGCGTCGCAGCAGCGCCATCCTGTCGCTCGATCAGGCCTTCCTCGTCGGCTTGGGTGCCGAAGCGTGGGCGGCCTCCTATCTCAAGGACGACGCCGACAATTCCAAGACCGATTTTCCCGGCGAACGCTGGGCGACGCCGATTCCCCCGATCCCCGTCGACGGCGGACAGGTCGAGGGCTTCGTCGAGGACCTGCAGGGGCGTTTCAACCTCAACAACCTCATCACGCCACTGGGCACCGTGGATCCGGAGGCGTTGCGGCAGTTTCGCAACCTCCTCGCCGAGCTCGAGCTGGAGCCGAAGTGGGCGGACATTCTTGCTGACTGGCTGGATGCGGATACGCAACCGCAATTTCCGGAAGGTGCGGAAGACAACGTCTACACCTCGCAGACTCCGCCTTACCGCGCCGCGAACGGGCCAATTACGAGTACCAGCGAACTACTTGCGCTGCCCGACTTCGGCGTCGAGCGCTACCAGAAACTCAAGCCCTACGTCACCGCCCTGCCGATCGGAACCAAGATCAATGTCTGCACGGCACCGGGCGCGGTGATCGATGCGCTGAGCGATGGCACGCGCGAATTCAGTCTCGATGAGCAGAGCCTCGCGAAGCAGCGCAGCGACCACTGTTTTCCGACTCCCCAGGATCTGCAGAACTCCTTTCACGGCGAGGGCTCTCAGACCCTGACGCAATACATCGACGACAAGACCTCTTACTTTCGCGTCACCGCGCTGGTCACTATTGGCACCTCGCAGATGACTCTGTACAGTCTGTTGCGCCGCGACGAGACGACACACCTGGTGCGACCGGTGATGCGCACTCTCGCGACCGAATAGGTACTGGCGCTCCCGACAATGGCAGACACACTCATCATTCGCCTGGCGTCGCGGCCGGAAGTGCCAGCGAGCTGGATACTCGTGGACGCGAATGGCGGCCGGCTGAGCGGCGTGCAATCCGGGCCGCTATCGCTGGCAGCACCTGTCGCGATCGGTCGCCGGGTCGTAGCGCTCATTCCCGGCATCGAGGTGTTGCATGCCCAGCCGGAGCTGCCCGTGCGCGGCGGCGCACGCCTGTTGCAGGTCGTCCCCTTCGCCCTCGAGGAACATATCGCCGACGAGATCGAGGGCATGTACTTCGCGCTTGGCAAACCAGTCGCCACGCAAGCGGGCACACCCATCGCCGCCGTGCGGCGCGCGCGACTGGTCGAATGGCTGGAGTTGCTGCGCGCCGCTCAGATCTCGCCCGATGCCGTCTACGCCGACAGCGCGGCCGTGCCTCTCAACCCGGGGCAGGTCGTACTGATGATCGATAACGACCTGCTGTACGTACGTCGCGCCGGCGAGCCGCCAGTCACTCTCAACATCGAACCGTTGAGCGAAGCACTGGAGTTCGCCGCATTGACAGCCGAGAGCCACGTCCTTCTCTACGTCACGCAGCAGGACTGGCACGCGCACCAGGCGTCGATCGACCCGTGGCGCGAGCGCCTGGCGGGCCTCAAAGTTCAACTCCTGCCCGACGGGCCCCTGCCATTGCTCGCACAGCAGGCGCTCACCGCTCCACCTCTCAGCCTGCTGCAAGGGGAGTTTGCGCTGCATACCAAGGCGGGCGACCGGTGGCGCGCCTGGCGAGTCGCCGCGACCCTCGCCGGATGCTTCTTCGCTCTGAACCTGTTTGGCAAGGGCATCGAGATCTGGCATCTCAAGGGCACGGAAAAAGCGCTCGACAGCTCGATCGAGCAAGTCTTTCGCGAGGCGATGCCCGGCGAACAGAACGCCGTCGATGCGCGCCGGCGCATGGAGACACGCCTGACCGCGCTGCACGGCTCGAGCAGCGGACAGACCAGCAACCTCCTCGATATCCTCAGCACCATCGGCCAGGCCGTGGCGCAGGTGCCGGAGACCTCGCTCGAGGCTTTCAGCTTCCGTGGCTCGGTCGTCGATCTCAGAGTCGGCGCGCGTGATGTCGACAGCCTCGATCACCTGCGGCGGGTGGTCACCGAACGCGGACTGCAGGCGGAGCTGCAGTCATCGAATGCGCGTGACACCGGCGTCGAAGGGCGAATCCAGATCAAGGGACGCGGCGGGTCATGAGCGAGTTGTGGGACAAGCTCAACGCCTGGCTCGCTTCGCTTTCCGAGCGTGAGCGTCGGCTGGTGACCTGGGGTGGCATCGCGGCTGCGCTGCTGCTGCTGTTCGCTCTCGGCGTGTTCCCGCTCTACTCCGTCGCGAACAGTGCTGAGCAGCGCGTAGAGCGCAAGCGCAATGACCTCGCCTGGATGCAGAGCGTCGCCGACGAGTTGCGTGCTGCCGGTCCAGTGCAGGCTTCAAACGCGTCTCTCGTCGTCATCGTCGATCAAACCGCGCGCGCGGCGGGTCTCGCTGCGGCGCTTCGGGACTCGCAGCCGAGTGGCACCGGCGGCATCCGGGTGCGGCTCGAGTCTGCACCGTTCGATGTCATCGTGGCCTGGCTGGGCGATCTGGCCAGCAGCCACGGGCTGATTGTCGAATCGGCCACCGTGGACCGCACTTCCCGCACCGGCATCGTCAACGCCAGCCTGATCATGCGGAAAGGGTGAACGTGCGCAAGGCCCTGCCGCTGATTGCAGCGGGCGTTGCCGCTTTCCTCGTGACCCTGCTCGCGATCGTGCCCGCGAGCGTCGTGACCGCGTTGCTGCCCGCGTCGGTCGCAGTCGGGATGACCAGCGGTACGATCTGGAATGGCAGCACGGATTCGCTGACGGTGAAGGGCCAGGCGCTCGGCGGCTTGCGCTGGAAGTTTCATCCCTTGCACCTGTTTCGCGGCCGCGTGGCATTCGATGCCGAGTTGATCCGCAGCGACGGGCAGGCGCGCGGCCGGATTGCACTGGGACTCGGCGGTCGCTACGAGGCGCGCAGCCTCGAGATTCATCTGCCTCTCGTTGCCCTTCCGGCAGGCATCGCGCCACGCGGCTGGCTGGGTGTCGTGCGCGCGCAATTGCAGAGCCTGGAGATCGGGCCACAATCGACACCGCGCGCGCTCGGAACGATCGAGCTGCGCGCCCTGAAAGCCCCTCCTCCCAATGGCGCCGCGATCGGCAGCTACGGCGTTACCTTCGATGCCACCTCGGCGCGCGACGGCAAGCTGGTCGGCCAGCTAAAGGACCTCGAGGGTCCGATGCAGGTCACCGGCACCGTGACGCTCGCAGCGGATCGCAGTTATGTGGTCGAGGGCCTGGTCGCGCCACGCGCCGGCGCTTCGCAGGCAGTCGCGGATACGTTGCGGTTTCTCGGCGCTCCCGATGCGCAGGGCCGTCGTCCCTTCTCCCTCGCCGGCACCTACTGAGGATTTTCTCCAGGGGTCCATTCGCGCCAGCCGCCGATGAGCGGAAAGTACAGACCGATCCGCAACTCGGACGGCCGCTCGGGCCCGAGCAGGCGCGCGTACAGCTCGAGCTGGGCGCGATAGCGCTCCACTTCCTGGTCGAGAAACGCCTCACGGTCGCCGCCCTCATGACTGCTGGTCTTGAAGTCGATGATCCAGCGCCGGCCGCTCTCGTCGAGGAAAGTGCGATCGATCACGACGCGCACCAGCTCGCCGTCAACAGCCCCGGTCAGGGCGAACTCGCTGCGGGCTTCGCGATGCGCGGGCGCGAAGATCCATGCGCCGCGGGTATCGGCACGGCTGCGAAGCAGCGCTTCGATCACACGACCGACCGCAGCCTCCAGTCGGTCCGCGGGAACACCGCTCGCTTGCAGCCGACGCCGGACATTCCCCGCACGCGAGCGCAGTACTTCGGGCTCCGGCAGCACGCCCTGGAGCGACCACGCTTCGAGTTCCTGGTGTACGAGCGTACCCACGCGCCGGATGGTCTCACTCGCCCAATCGAATTCGGGCCGGGCCAGCGTGCCCGCCTCGACCGGCTCTGCGCCACCCACAGCAATCCCCTGCGGCGGCGACGGCAAGGACCAGGTTGCGGTGAGCCTGCTGATCATCGCAGGTGCCGGCTCGCCACCCATGCCACCGTCCCAACTCGTGATCTCGCGCTCCTCGAACGCCCGCTCGAATCGCTCGGCGACGGCCGGCCAGAGCAGAGAGAGAAAGGAGTTCGCCTCCGGCTCGCCCGGCTCACCGTCGCGGTCTTTTCGCAGTCTCAAGTGCCCGAAGAGATGCAGCTCGTCCGCGGCGCGAGTCACTGCGACGTACAGCAGGCGGGCGCGTTCGAAGGTCTCACGTTCTCTTTCGCGGCGCTTGAGGTACTCGAACAGTGGATCTTCTTCGGAGCCTTTCTCCCCGATCGGCGCCAGCAGCAGTCCGGGCTCCCCCACCGCGCGCGGAATCTCCAGCCAGCGCAGCACCGGCTCGTTCGCAGCACTCTTGCCATCGCCGAGGCGCGGAATCACGACGATGTCGAATTCCAGTCCCTTGGCCTGGTGGATCGTCATGACCTGGATCTGCGGTCCGGCGGATGGGTCCGGCCGCGCATAAAGGTCGGCGAACCCCACCTCGAACGCGGGCCCCGACTCGAGAGCATCGCGCGTCGCCAGCTCCGTCAGCCGCTCGAAAAACGCGTAGGCGTCTTCAAGCGCGCGCGGTTCAGCGAGCGCGGCGGGCCCTCCGAGGCTGAGCCAGGTTCGCTCGGCACAGTCGCGCAGCGATTCTCGTCGCACCTTCTCCAGTGCCTGCTGCATGATCGCCTTCAGGGCGTGCGCCCTGCGTGCACCGTCTGCGGAAAGCGCATCGAGACGCCCCGCTTGATTCAGCAATTCCCAGCAGCTTGAACGCTCGTCATCGCGTGTCAGCGCCGCGAGATCCGCGAGTGTCAGTCCGCACAGCGGCGATCGCAGCACGGCCAGCCATGCGGCCCGATCACCGAGATGGAGGAGCGAGCGCGTGAGCGCCATCAGGTCGCGTACCACCGGCTGGCTTTCGAGCGTTTCGAGCTCGATCGCCTGGAAAGGGAGCTTGCGCTCGCGCAGCGCCGCGAGGATCTCGATCGCATGCCGGCGCTGTTTCACCAGGATGCCGATCGTGCGCTTCGCGCCAGGTACGTAACGACTGGCGACCAGGTCGCCGATGCACGTCGCTTCATCGCGCCAGCTGGGCGTGAAAGCGCAGTGCACATGAACCGCAGCAGCGCCCGCTGCATCGCGTCCCGCGGCGCTCGCAACGTGGCGCACCGCGCCGCGCGTGAGGTCGTCCGCTTCGGGCAATACCTGCGCGAACGCTGTGTTGAACCACTCGACCAGGCTGCGGTGCGAACGGAAGTTGCGCGTGAGCTGCAACACGCCGGGCCGGATGCTGTTGAGGCCGTGATCGCGGGTGCGCAGGAACAAGCCGACTTCCGCCTGCCGGAAACGATAGACCGACTGCATCGGGTCGCCGACGCAGAAGAGCGTCCGGCCGTCGCCCTCGACCCAACCGGCCGTCAGCGCCTCGAGCAATTCGATCTGCTTGAACGAGGTGTCCTGGAATTCGTCGACCAGCAGGTGCCGCAACCGGTAGTCGAGTGCCAGCGCCAGGTCGCCGGGCTCTTCGGGCGCGCCGAGCGCGTTGACGGCTGCCTGGATCAAGGCCGGGAAATCCACTTCTCCGGTCTCGCGAAACACGAGCTCGAGCTGCGCGGCGGCGGTGCGTAAGACTTCCAGCAACGCCTCGACGACCCGCCACTGTGAGTCACTGAACTGCGGCGGCGGCAGGCGGCGCACCTCCTTGAGCTGCTCGCGCAGCCGCGGCACCGATTTCAGTTGCGCGATCAACTGGCGGCCGAGTTCGACAGCGGCCGCAGTCGCATGGCCACTCTTCGCATCGAGCCTCTTTCGCCACTCGTTGTTAGTGGTAAAGAGCAGCGCAGCCAGCTCCCGCCAGAGCGGCAGATCGAGAAACGTGGTGCCAAGCCTCGCAGCCCCACTCGGTCGCTTCACCGAGCCCGTCAGAGCTGGGGACGTCATGAGCGCTACCGTCCCAGCCCATGCCTCTGCCGGCCAGAGTGCCGCCAGGCCCTGCAGATGGGCCTCGATCTCGAGTTGCAGAGTGCGTTCCAGCTGCTGGCGCAGTGCCTCGCCCCGCTTGCCCACCACGAAAGGCAGCCACTGTTCGCGCCGGCCAAGCATCTCGACCAGCAGCTCCTCGGTCTGCAGCAGCTGGTTGTCGCGATGCTCGAGCAGCGTGAGCAGCAACGCTGCTATGGGTTCGCGTTCCTCGATCAGCCCGAGAGTCCGGCGTGCAGCACTCGCGTACAGCGGTTCCGGCTCGTCGTTGACGACCAGTTCGGCCCCCGCACGCGCGAGCAGCGGCAGCCGCGCCGCGAGCGAGTGGCAGAACGCATCGATCGTTTGAATTCGCAGGCGACTGGGATGCAGCGCCAGGTTCCAGCCGAGAGCATCCGAACGCTGGCGCGCCAGGCGCGCGAGCTCGCGGGTCTGCCGGCTGAATTCGCTCGCATCCGCATCGATCTGGTCCGCTTCGCGCAGCGCTCGCAAGACGCGGCTGCGCATTTCGGCAGCCGCCTTGAGAGTGAAGGTCAATGCGACAATCTGCTCGGGCGCCTCGACAGTGCTCAGCAGCCGCAGGAAACGTTGCACGAGCAGCCCGGTCTTGCCGGAGCCCGCCGGTGCCTGCACCACGAACGAGCGCAGCGGATCCAGCGCCGCGACGCGGGCCTCGGCGTCGGGTTGCCAGTCAGTCATTACCCGCCGCACTCCAGCGCTGCGCCCGAACCTCATCGATCCTGCACAGGGCATGCAGATGGCAACGATCGCAGGTCAGGCGACTCAGCGGATCGACGCGCGCATCGCCACCCGCAAACGCGAGGGCAAGGCGCTCCAGCACCTTGCGCCAGCTCGCCAGCTGTGCCGGCCAGTCTGCGACCACCTCGAGACCTGCCAATGTCGGCGGGAGGGAGCTGAGGCCATCGAAGCTGCATCCTTCCGCGTTGAGGAGTCCGAAGCTAACCGCCCCCGGCGCGGGGTCGAGGGCTGTCGCATACAGCAGCATCTGCGGCTCTTCGGGTCGATCGCCGAGCCAGCGTTTGGCATTCGCCTCGCCCGTCTTGTAGTCGAGGAGCAAAGTCCGGCCGTCGTCCAGCCGATCGACGCGATCGATCCGCAAGGTGAATGTCAGACCGGCCTGGCTCCATTGCAGTCGCTGCTCCACGTCGAGCACCTGAAACGGCGCCCGCTCCCTCTCGACTTCGAGCCAAAGCCCGAGCAACGCTTCCAGCCGCGCACATTCGAGCGCGATGAGTGGCGCTGGCCAGCGCTCGGATCGCCCGAAGACCTCCGCACGTGCACTCGCTATCGCTGCGTCGATGAGCGCGTGGCGTTCATCGGCTGATTGGTGCAGCAACGTCGCGTGATCCTTGAGGTCGCCCCAAAGCACATCGAGTGCGCGGTGGATGAAACTGCCGCGCGTGCGTGGATCGATCCCGGGGAGCGGGCGCTCCAGGCGCTCGGCGCGCAGGCGATGCTGCGCGAAGGCGCGAAACGGACATTGTGATTGCAGTTGCAGCGCCGTGGCCCCACCGCGCAGTTGCGCCGGAGTCGCAATCGCGGGCGCCTGTTCGTCGTGCAGCGTCTCCAGCAGGCGTGAGTTGAAGATCTGCTGCACATAGCCCGGCTTACTGTGGTGACTCTCGGCCGCTGCAACAGCGGGGAGCGCTGCGATCAGTGGACTCGGCTCTGAGTCTGCGTCCGCCAGGCGCTGCGGCCAACTCGCGATGACTCGCGGCGCGGCGCCGAGAATGCCGTGGATCACAGTGCGGGCGTGTTGGAGGGTTCCGGCTGCCGTCGCCTCGGGAATCCCCGCGGCGCTCTGTAGCGACTGCGCGATGAACGGATCGGGTCGCGAAGGCCCGGGCAAGGCCGCGGTATGCAGGCCCATCACCCAGATGGCGTCGTAGCGCACGCACGGATCTGCCAGTCGGCCAGTGATCGTGAGCGCGTTGCCGGTGGTGCGTCCCTTGAGTCGACTGCGCGCGACGAGACTCGAGAACGTTCTGACAGCAGAATCGAGAGCTACGGGGCCTGCGATGGCGTCGAGGGTTGCCAACTCGGCGAGCGCATCGTTGCAGGCCCGCAGTGCTTCGAGCTCGGATTCGTCCAGCGCCAGCGTGCCCGGCCATCCGAGCTCACGCAGTGCCACGGCAAACTCGCCGCTCCAATGCGAGAGTGTCGCCCTCGGCCGGCGCAATGCGGTGGAAAAACGCTCGATGGCCTGCGCCAGATCGGAATCTGCGGCAGCAGCACCAGGCGTTCCATTCAACGCGTGCACGATATCCCGCAGCGTGACTTCGGGTGCAGCCACCCGTCGCCACCTGGCATCTATGCGAGCGCGGCGCGTCATCGCATCCAGCCCCCCACCCAGAAACGGCGTACGCAGCCACTCGCTCGCGATCTCGAAAGGCACGGCGCCACGCGCCAGCTCGAGCGCTGTGATTGCCGCCGCGACCAGCGGACTGTTCGCCAACGGCGTCCCGCCCTCCAGGATGAAAGGCACCGGGCGGCTCACGCTCTCGATCAGAGTCGATGCCGGAAACAAGGTACGTGCAAAGAGCCGCTCGATCGGTTCGCGTCGCTGCTCGAGATCCGGGATGACGATCAGGAGGTGGCTGCCGGGGTGAGCTCGCAGAGCCTCCAGTGCCCATTGCGCAGCGGCTTCGAGCTCCGCCTGCCCGTCGGGCAAGGCGATCTGTACAGCACCAGAAACCTCCGCGGAAGTTGCCACCCAGTCGACCTGCGTGCCGCGCACGGCGAGACGCTCACCGAGGTACCGATGACCCGGCGTTGGCGTGTCGAAGCCAGCGAACACCATCTCCCGCGGCAAGCGGGCTCCTTGGAGCTGATCGAGTCGCCACATCGCGCGGGGTGCGTCGATCCACCCGTGCCGCTCCAGCTCGTGCGTGTAGGCATGTGACCAGCGAATGAAGGTCGCCGCTTCATTGCTGCCGCTCTCGCTCTCGCCCGGCAAGCGAATGTTCCAGTCGTGCACGCGCTGCCAGGCGCGGCGAGCCGCGCGTACCGCGCCGAAGGGTTGCAGGAAGCTGCGCGTGTCGGCATCTGCGAGCACGACGCGTTCCCAAAGCGCGTAGTCCTGGGTGACGGACGGGATCTGCGGGAGTGAGCAGCTGTCGTCGGTCGCGATGGCCTGCGCCCAGCAGCGCATCAGCCAGGCTTGCGCCGACAACACGTCCGGCGTCGGCCAGCTCAGGCGCCCCGCGCTACGTTGCGTAAGGCCCCAGGCTGTATGAATGGCTCGCGCCTGCTCGGCGCTCGCCGTGAGAACGGTCGCTCCACGCTCCAGGGCGTGTTTCAGTGTTGCCGGTAATCGCTCTGACAAATCAAGCTATAACAATAAGATAGAAAATTACTGTGAAGTTATTTATTTTACGGTTTCCTTCACTACCTTGAGGTCCGGTCGCTTCGCTGCAGCCGCGCTCTGCGCATAGTCGTCGAGCAACTCTTCGATGCGTTCGAACACCATGGCCAGCACGCGCGGCTCCGGCAGATTCGTGATCCGGAAATGATTGCGGTACGGCACATTGAAGCTCACGCCTGGAGCCACGAGTACATGCTTCTGTTCCAGCAGGTCCATCGCGAATGCCTGGTCGTCGAAATCCGGCAGCGCCTCGCTGTTCACGCCGATGAAGGCGTACATGGCACCGCTCGGGGCGGCGAGCTCCAGGTACTTGCTGCATGACACCGCCGCGAGAATGGCACGACGCGATTCGTACAGCCGACCGCCGACCGTCGTCAGCTCGCGGATGCTTTGATGACCCCCGAGCGCTGTCTGCACTGCCCACTGCGCTGGAACATTGCTGCACAGGCGCAGCGACGCCAGCAGTTCGAGCGCTGCGAGGTAATCGACCGCATGCTCGAGGTCGCCTGAGAACACGGCCCAGCCGACACGGTAGCCGCAGGCGCGATAGATCTTCGACAGCCCGCTCAGGGTGGCGCAGAGCGTGTGTTGCACGAGCGTGGCCATCGGCACGAACTCGGTGCCGTCATAGATCATCTGGTCGTAGATCTCGTCGCTGAAGACCACGAGGTGATGCTGCTCCGCCAGGCGCGCGATCGCTTCGAGCACCGCGCGCGGATACACCGCGCCGGTCGGGTTGTTGGGGTTGATCACGACGATCGCACGTGTGCGACGCGTGATCAGGCGCTCGATCTGCTCCGGGTCTGGAATGAATCCCCGTTCCGGCTTGCACTCGTAGTGAACGGCTTTGCCTCGATTCAGGGTGACGGCCGCGGTCCACAACGGATAGTCGGGGCTCGGCACCAGCACTTCGTCGCCGGGGTTCAGGAGCGCTCGCAGCGTCAGGTCGATGAGCTCGCTCACGCCGTTGCCGATGAAGACTTCCTCCGCGCTCACACCCCGCACGCCGCGTTCCTGCTGTTGCATCACCACCGCTTCGCGCGCCGGGAAAATGCCTTTCTGGTGGACGTATCCCTCGCTCGCTTTCAAGTTCTCGATCATCGCCAGGCGCATCGTCTCCGGCGTGCGAAACCCGAACGCTCCAGGATTGCCGATATTGAGCGAGATGATCTCGTAGCCGAGGCGCTCCATCTCGAGCGCGCGCCGCGCCAGGCGGCCGCGGATCTCGTAGCGGACGGTGCTCAGTCCCTCACTGGGTGCGACGCTGCGGCGCTGGGTCATGAACGGATACCGGTCAGGGGTCGGGAGCCCAGTGTACCGTCATTTGAGTACGCCGCGATCGTGCAAGGCCCGCAATTCCTCGGCCCGCAGACCGAGTCGTTCGGATAGCACCGCGTCCGTATGCTCGCCAAGCAGCGGCGCGGAATGCCGATACCGCACCGGCGTGCGCGACAGGCGTATCGGGTTTCTCACGCCCGGCGCCGACCCGGCATTCGCGTGTGGCAGCGATATCTGCAGCTCTCGATGGATAACCTGCGGCTCGGCGAACACCTGCGCGATGTCGTTGATCGGACCGCAGGGTACGTTGGCTGCGGCAAGGCGCGACACCCAGTCTGCGGTCGTGCGCGAGCTCAAGATGGCTGCGAGTTGTTTCACGAGCGGCTGCCGATGCTTGACTCGCTGCGCGTTGCTCGTGTAGCGCGCATCGGCTGCCAGCTCGGAACGGCCTGCCACCTCGCAAAAGGCAGCGAACTGGCGGTCGTTGCCGATCGCGAGCATGAGGTGCCCGTCGGCCGTAGCGAACGCCTGGTAAGGCACGATGTTGGGATGCGCGGTGCCATGCCTGCCCGGCGCTCGCCCCGAAACCAGGTAGTTGAGGCTCTGATTGGCGAGCGCAGCCACCTGCGTGTCGAGCAAGGACAGATCGATGAACTGGCCGCGGCCCGACTGCTGGCGTTCGTACAGCGCTGCGAGGACTGCCGTCGACGCGTACATGCCGGACAGCAGGTCCGCCACTGCGACACCCACCTTCTGAGGCCCCGCCCCCGCCTCACCATCCGGCAGACCCGTGATGCTCATGAGCCCGCCCATCGCCTGGATCATCGCGTCGTAGCCCGGATTCGCTGCTGCCGGCCCGCTCTGACCGAAAGCAGAGATCGAACAATAGATGAGCCCGGGATGGAGCGGCGCGAGGTCCTGCCAAGCCAGCCCATAGCGCGCGAGGCCACCCACCTTGTAGTTCTCGACCAGCACATCCGACTGCAGCGCGAGCTCGCGCACCAGGCGAGCACCTTCGTGCGTCGCAAAGTCGATGGCGACAGATTGCTTGCCACGATTCGCGCTGAGGAAATAAGCCGACTCACCGCTCTCCCGCCCCTCGCGATCCTCGAGGTACGGCGGTCCCCAGTGACGCGTGTCGTCGCCGCCCGCGGGCTTCTCGATCTTGATCACGTCCGCGCCCAGGTCCGCGAGCAGTTGTGTCGCCCACGGCCCGGCGAGAATCCGGCTGAGGTCGAGGACCTTGATTCCGTCGAGAGGCGCCAAGACCGATTACTCCGACTCGCTGCGCGTGGCCGCGATTTCACGCCACCGCCAGCACGCCACATGATGCTCGCCGCCCACCACCTCGAGCATCGGCTCCTCACTGGTGCAGCGTGCCTGCGCCCACGTGCAACGAGTGTGGAATACGCAGCCCGACGGCGGATCGATCGGCGATGGCACTTCGCCGATCACGGGACTCGTGGCGCGTTCACGCGCGCGCGCCGGATCCGGTACCGGAATGGCATCGAGCAATGCTTGCGTGTACGGGTGACGCGCCGCCTGAAACAGTTCGTCTCGCGCTGCAAGCTCCATCACCCGGCCGAGGTAGAGGACCAGCACCCGCTGACTGAGGTGGCGCACCAGCGCAAGATTGTGACTGATGAACAGCATGCTGAGACCCAGCTCGCGCTGCAGCCGGCGCAGCAGGTTCACGATCTGCGCCTGCACCGACACATCGAGTGCGCTCACGGGCTCATCGCACACCAGCAGCCGGGGCTCGAGGACCAGTGCACGCGCGATACCGATCCGCTGGCACTGACCGCCGCTGAACTCATGGGGATATCGCTCCATCACCTCAGCCGACAGGCCGACGCGTGCCAGCATGGCGCCGACCGCTCGAGCGCGCGCCGCGCGAGTGAGCTCCGGCCGGAATTCGCGCAGCGGCTCTGAAACGATTTCGAGCACGGTCATGCGCGGATCGAGGCTGGCCAGCGGGTCCTGGAACACGATCTGCATCCCGGCTCGCAACTTGCGCAGCGCATCGCGCGAGTCGGCGTGCAGCGGCTGCCCGAGCCAGCTGATGGCACCCTGGCTCGGTGCCACGAGTTGCAGAATGGCACGCGCCAAGGTGGACTTGCCGCACCCCGACTCGCCGACGATCCCGAGTGTTTCACCCGCGCGCAGCTCGAAGCTCACATCCTTGAGCGCCACGAGATCCGATGCAGCCCGCAGCCAGCCGCGACGTACTGCATAGGTGACACTCAACTGCTCCACGGACAGCAGCGTTCCCTTCGCGTCCCTTGTGGCTTGCCGGTTCACGCGCAGTGCGCTCCCGCCAGCGGGTTGTGACAGGCCACCGCGCGCCGGCCGTCCGCGGCCATCTCCAGCATTGGATCGTCGCTGGCGCAACGCGCGAGCGCGCGGGCGCAGCGGCTCACGAATGCGCAACCGGGCGCAGCGCTCCGATGCAGCGGTGGCTGACCCGGAATTGCGGCCAGGTCCCGCTCGAGTGGCGTGTCGAGCCGCGGTATCGCGCCGAGCAAGCCCGAGGTGTAGGGGTGGCGCGGCCGCGCGAACAACTCCTCGACGGGAGCGAGCTCGACGATCCGTCCGGCGTACATGACGGCGACGCGATCCGCGAGACCGGCGACCGCACCGAGGTCATGCGTAATGAGGATGAGGGCCATCTTCGTGGCGCGTCGCAGCTCGCGAAACAGCTCGAGCAACTGCGCCTGGATGGTGACATCGAGGGCTGTCGTGGGTTCGTCCGCTACCAGCAGCGCAGGCTCACAGGCGAGCGCCATGGCAACCATGGCGCGTTGTCGCATGCCACCGGAAAGCTCGTGCGGATACTGTCCAAGGCGCTGAGCGGCCGCACCGATGTGGACGCGCTCCAGCAGTTCGAGGGCCCGCGCACGCGCGGCACCGGCACTCAGGCCACGATGCCGCTGCAGAACTTCGCTGATCTGCTTGCCGATCGTCAGATGCGGGGTGAGCGAAGTCATCGGGTCCTGGAAGATCATCGCGATCTCGGCGCCGCGCACGCGGTTGAGCTCGCTGGCGGGGCGCCCCAGGAGTTCTTGGCCGCGCAGGCGTGCACTGCCGCTCGCGCGGCCGCCGGCGGGCAGAACCCCCATCACGGCATGGAACAGTTGACTCTTGCCGCTTCCCGATTCACCGACGACAGCAACACACTCGCCCGCCTCTACTTCGAGATCGACACCATCGACCGCGGGCACGGGACCACTGTGCGATTGAAACGCGACACGCAAATCGTGAATGCCGAGCAGCGCGCTCATCCCGGTTGCCGCGGATCGAGCGCGTCGCGCAATCCGTCGCCGATGAAATTGAGGCAGGCCAGGAGCGCCACCAGCACCGTTGCGGGAACGACGAGCATCCAGGGCGCGGATTCCATGGTGCTGGCACCGTCGGCAATGAGACTGCCAAGACTCGCCAACGGCTCCTGTACGCCCAGCCCGAGGAAACTGAGGAAGCTCTCGAACAGGATCATCTGTGGGACCAGGAGCGTCGCATAGACGATCACCGGGCCGGCCACGTTCGGAACGATGTGCCGCCTGATGATCCGTCGTGGCGGCACGCCGAGCGCCAGCGCCGCCTCGATGAATTCCCGGCGCCTGAGGCTCAGGGTCTGGCCGCGAACGATGCGTGCCATCGTCAGCCAGCCCACGGCGCCGATGGCGATGAAGAGCAGGAAGATGTTGCGCCCGAACAGGACCGTCAGAATGATCACGAAAAAGATGTACGGCAGTGAATAGAGAATATCCACGAAGCGCATCATCGCGTTGTCGACGCGGCCGCCCGCATAGCCGGCGACCGCACCCCAGGTGACGCCGATGCAAAGGCTGACAGCGCTCGCGAGCAGCGCGATCAGCAGCGAGGTACGCATGCCGTAGAGCGTGCGCACCAGCAGATCGCGACCGAGCTGATCCGTGCCGAGCCAGTGCGCATCGTGGAGGGTCGGAGCGATGGCGAGGGCGCGCCAGTCGATCTCATCGTAGCGATGCGGACTCAGCCAGGGGCCCGCGAGCGCCGCAATTGCAAACGCGAGCAGCACGAACACGCTGATCGCAGCCGCGCGGTTGCTTCTCAGGCGCCGCTCGGCATCGCGCCACAGCCCGGGTTCACTCATGACGCACGCGCGGATCGAGGACTCCGTAGGCGAGGTCCGCCAGCAGATTCGTCAGGAGTGTGAGCGCTGCATAGACCACCACGAAGCCCATCACCAGCGTGTAGTCGCGATTCAATGCGCCCTGCACCAGGTACTTGCCCATGCCCGGAATATTGAAGACCGTTTCCACCACCAGGGAGCCCGTGAGCACCGCGGCCGTGGCTGGTCCCAGGTAACTGACCACCGGCAGCAGCGCCGGTCGCAACGCATGGCGCGCCACGACGACATGCGCGGGCATGCCTTTCGCCTGCGCCGTGCGGATGAAGCCGCTCCCGAGAACCTCCAGCAGGCTCGCACGCGTCAGGCGTGAAATGAAAGCGATCAGGGGCAGCGCCAGGGCGAAAGCCGGCAGCACCAGCGTGCGCAACGATCCAGGTTCCCAGCCGCCGACCGGCAGCCAGCGCAGCTTGATGCCGAACAGGAGCGCGAGGAGCGGCGCGACCACGAGAGTCGGTAACGCCAAACCGATCAGCGCCGCGAATCTCAACGCGTGATCGAGGGGACGGTTGTGGTGCAGGGCCGCCAGCGCCCCCAGTGGTATGCCGACGAGGATCGAGAACGCCAGTGCTGCGAGACCCAGCGTCACGCTGACCGGCAGCCCCTGCGCGATCAGTTCGCGCACGGTGAAATCGCGATACCGGAAGGAGGGCCCGAAATCGCCGTGCACGACTCCCTGCAGGTAGCGAAAGTATTGAACGGGCAGCGGCTGATCGAGACCGTAGGCCGCCTGCAGGTTGGCGCGGACCTGTGGCGGCAGGCTTTGCTCCTGGTCGAAGGGACCGCCGGGCGCCAGGCGCATTACGAAGAAGGTGAGCGTGACGATGATGAAGAGCGTCGGAATGGCACCCAGGAGCCGGCGGATCGCGTAGCTCAGCATTGCGCTCAGGATACCCCGCGCAGGATGGCATTGGGCAGCTTCGCGTCGTCCCAGTCCGCGCGGCGCACGCCGATGCGCACGATCACCAACTGCTGCGACGGAACGATGTACACGCGCTGTCCGCCGCCCTCGAGAACAGCGACGTCCGGCGCGAGGAAGGGTTCGGATTGCCGGGCGCGAAGCGGGCTCTTGCTGTTGTAGCGGCGTGCTCCGCCAGCAGCATTTCCCAGCCAGAGCTGCAGGCCGAAATTTGCATTGGCCGCAGACGGCGTGAGCATCGCGGCAATCCAGGCCTCGGGAACGACCTGCTCGTCGCCGACGCGGCCTTTGTCGAGGATCAGCCGCCCCACTGCAAGCCAGTCGCGCGCGCTCCCTTGCAGACAGCAGAACGTGCGCGCCATGCCGCTTTCGTGGTCCAGCCACACGGCAGCGGAGCCGGCTCCGAGCCGGCTCCAGAGGCGCTCCGACAGGTAGCGGGCATAGCGCTTGCCCGAGGCACGTTGCAGGACGATGCCGAGGAGCTCCGCATCGACATTGCTGTATTCGAATCGCGTCCCGGGATCGGCGCGCAGCGGCACCTCGAGCGCCAGTGCGGTGATATCGCCGCCGAGAAACAGTCGTAGTCCGCGGTTCCAGGGATTGAGTGAAACAGCGCCGATCTCGAGTCCGCTCGACATCTGCAACAGGTCGCGGACTCGGATCTTCGCGCGCGCATCGCGGCGCCATTCGGGCAGGTAGGTTGCCAGCGGCTCATCGATCGAACGGACCACCCCCTCCTCGATCGCCGCGCCATAGAGCAGAGCGAGCACGGTCGCATGCATCGTTCCGCTGTCGGTGCGCGAATTTCGATCCTGGCCGGACCAGTAACGTTCGAACTGCAGCGCGCCGCGATGCCAGACGAGAAGTGCCAGCGAGTTCGTCTGCGTGGCATAGGAAAGTGCCGCATCGAGCGCTGGTGCTGAAACGCTGCGCCGCTCCGGGGCTGCGATTTCGATGTCCCTCGCCGGCGCACCCGGCACAACTTCACTGGGCCGATACCAGTCGATTGCGGTCAGCGCCGCCGATCGAGGAAACGTGACGAGGCGCTTCCAGAACCAGGGATCCGACCAGTAGACGGACAGGCAGAGCGCTCCGAGCACCGCCGCCGCTCCTATCAGCACTCGCACCGGACGCCTCATCGGCGCATGCCTTCGGTCCGCTCCGTAACAGGATCCACGCCTCAGACTGACGGAGTTCCCGGCGGCAGCGCAAGGAGAGCGACCGCTGGGTTGCTGAGGCTGCGTTTCGCCGCGCTCTCGACTACGATTGCGTTCCCCCTGCGGCGGACTCGAGTTCGATGAGCAAGATTCTGGTGTGCGTCAAGCGCGTCGTGGACTTCAACGTGCGCATTCGCGTCAAGCCCGACGGCAGCGGCGTCGTCACCGACGGCGTCAAGATGAGCATCAATCCGTTCGACGAGATCGCACTCGAGGAGGCGCTGCGCATCAAGGAGCGCGGCGCGGCCCAGGAAGTCATCGCGGTCAGCGTCGGCCCCACCGATGCTCAGCAACAGCTGCGCACCGCGCTGGCGATGGGCGCCGACCGGGCCGTGCTGGTGCAGGTGGATGCCGCGCCCGAGCCCTTGAGTGTGGCGCGGATTCTGCTCGCCCTGATCCGGCGCGAGCAGCCGCAGCTCGTGATCCTCGGCAAGCAGGCGATCGACGACGACAACAATCAGACCGGGCAGATGCTGGCGGCGCTCTGGAATCGGCCGCAGGCGACCTTCGCCTCGCGCATCGAGATCGCTGACGGCCACGCGGCCGTCACGCGGGAGGTGGATGCCGGGCTGGAGACCATCGAAGTGGATCTGCCCGCCGTCTTCACCACCGACCTGAGGTTGAACGAGCCGCGCTACGTGAAGCTCCCGGACATCATGAAAGCCAAGAAGAAGCCGCTCGAGACCCTGGCGCCCGCCGCTCTCGGCGTTACCGTCGCGGCGGCCATCGAGGTCATCCGCTGTGACCCGCCGCCGCAGCGACAACGCGGCATCATGGTCAAGGACACACGCGAGCTGGTCGCCGCACTCAAGAAGAAAGGATTGCTCTGATGGCCAAGGTATTGATCGTCGCCGAGCATGACGGCCGGCGGTTGAATCCGAGCACGGCCCGGTGCGTCAGCTGCGCGCGAGCGCTGCCGGAACCGGAAATAGCAATAGCGGTGCTCGCGGCAGATGGTAGCGCGGTCAGTGAGCAGGCGGCCGCGTTGAGCGGCGTGCATCACGTGCTGCGCATCGACAATCCTGCGAATGCCCACGCGCTGGCCGCCACCTGGGCGCCGCAGGTGGCGGCGCTCGCAAAGGGCTTCACCCATGTGCTCGGCCCATCGACCACCTTCGGCAAGGACCTGATGCCGCGTGTCGCGGCGTTGCTTGGCGCGCCGCAATTGAGTGACATCATGGCGGTCGAGAGTGCGCAGCGCTTCCGCCGTCCCGTGTACGCGGGCAATGCCATCCTGACCGTTGAAGTTCCCGCTGGCACTCAACTGGTCGCCACCGTGCGCGTGGCTTCATTCGAGGCCGCGCCCGAAGGCGGCTCCGCTGCCATCGAGTCGATTCCACTGTCGCTCGATCTGCCGACTCATACGCGTTTTGTTTCGTTGTCCTCGGGAGCCACGGATCGTCCTGACCTGCAGGCCGCGCGGCGTGTGGTCTCGGGCGGGCGTGCCTTCGGCAGTGCGGAGAAGTTCAATCTCCTCTACTCGCTTGCCGACAAGCTCGGCGCGGCGGTCGGGGCCTCGCGCGCCGCGGTCGACGCTGGGTACGCGCCCAACGACCTGCAAGTGGGCCAGACCGGCAAGATCATCGCGCCCGAGCTCTACGTCGCGATCGGCATCTCCGGAGCCATCCAACATCTCACGGGCATCAAGGACGCGCGCACCATTGTTGCCATCAACAAGGATGCCGAAGCGCCGATTTTTGAGGTCGCGGACATCGGCCTGGTCGGTGATCTGTTCACCATCTTGCCGGAGCTCGAACAGTTGCTTGGTTCCCAGGGCTCCGCCTGACAGGCGCCCGCGTGTCCAGTCCGGGACGCATCCGCAGGGGCTACATCACGACCGGCAGCGGCCAGCTGCACTATCGCAGCGCGGGTCAGGGTCCGGTGGTCGTGCTCCTGCCCGAGCCGCCGCGCTCATCGAGTGTCTACACGCCGCTCATGGAGAGGTTCGCCGATGAGTTCACGCTCATCGCGCTCGATCTTCCCGGCTATGGCAACTCACCCGCGCTGAACTTGCCCGGTCCGCCCACGGTCAGCCACTTCGCAGCGCGCGTGGCCGAGGCGCTCGGTGCGCTCGGGGTGCAGCGCTACGCTGTGTATGGCTATCACGGCAGCTCGAAGATCGCGTTGCAGCTCGCGGTCACTCAACCCGCCAGGGTGGCGATCGCGGTGCTCGACGGGCTGTCATTACCGCTGGAAATGCCCGATGCGCAGTTCCTGCAGCGTTACCTGCCACCGTTCGAGCTCAGCGACGACGGCAGCCATCTGGCGCGCGAATGGACGCGCCTTCTCGATGCGCATCGCTTCTATCCCTGGTTCGCGCGCAGCGAACGCGCGCGCCTCAACACCGATCTGCCCGACGCAGTGGCGTTGCATGATTACGCGCTGGATCTGTTCAGCGCCGGCGCGCACTACGCCGTTGCGCCGCTCGCCATCCAGCGCTGTGACGCCCGCCAGCTGCTGCAGCAGGCCGAGGCACGCATCGTGGTGATGGCGCGGGAAGATGATTTCCTGTATCGCGCGCTCGATGCACTGCCGGAGAATCTGTCCACCTCGATCAGCGTGGAACGCATCAAGGCTGACGCCGAGGAATGGCGGACGCGCCTGCGCCTGATCCTGCGTGAGCACTGCGACCGTGCCTCGCGGCCCAAGCCGCTCGAACGGCACACCCCACCGGCGGCGGCGGAGCTGAGCGGCTATGTCGATCTCGCCCACGGCCAGGTCCACGTGCGCTGCCGGGGGACAGCTGGCGGGCGCCCGGTGCTGCTCCTTCACGAAGCGCCTGGCTCGAGCGCCCAGCTGCGTCCGCTGATGCAGGAGCTCGCCGCCGAGCGACCGGTGTTCGCCATCGACCTGCCGGGCCTGGGTGACTCGGATCCGGTACCGAACCCTGAAGTCGCCAACTACAAGCTGGCCCTGCTCGATCTGCTCGATGCGCTGCAGCTGCACGACATCGACCTGTTCGCCGAATTCACCGCGACACCACTTGCGATCGAGCTGGCGCGTACCGCACCCGAACGCGTCCATCGCATGACCCTCGATGGCGTGTTCTTCTTCACCGCCAGCGAGCGGCGTGCTCTGCGCAAGCAGTTCTGCCCACCCATCACGCCGGCGCGCGACGGTACGCACCTGCTGGCGCTGTGGCAGCGGCTGCGCGACCAGGAACTGAGCTGGCCGTGGTACGAATCCGGTCGCTCCGCGGTGCGCCGGCGCACGCCGGACATCGGCGCGAGCCGCTTGCACCCGATGCTGGTCGACATCATGAAGCAGCCCGCCCACTACGGTGAGCTGTGCCTGGCTGCTTTCGAATACCCGGTAAAGGAAATGCTGGAGCAGATTCGTCACCCGGTGCTCCTGACCCAGATCGCGGGTGACACTCGTTATCAGTGGGTGAGCCGGGCCGCGCGCAGGCTCGCGGAGCGGTCGGTCGTGACCATGCCCGCGACGACCGCGGAACAGGCGCGCCAGTGGAGCAGCTTCTTCAGCGCGGGCTAGGTATCCGCCGACACCAGGGAGTGCGGGAGCCGTGAAACGAAGTTCCCTCATGGCAGGCGCAGGCCTCGCTGTCATCCTGGTGTTGGCATACGTCTACCACTCGCAGCGCGCGCCGCGAACTGCACCGGTTGCCGATTCGCAATCGGTCGCCTCTCTAAAGACGCCGTTCTCGACCAAGCCAGACGAACCGGTTGCGAACCAGCAGGCAATCGAGGCGATTGAGCAGGCTCGCGCTGAGCACTTCGAGGAACTCAAAACCCTGCAAGAGGTGTTTGCCCTGCCCTCCGCTTTTGCCCGCCGTGAAGCGCTGTACGCGCTCGCCGGAAGAGCGCAGCCGCGCGAGCTCGACGCGCTCATCGCCGAAGCAGAGGCACTTACCAGCCGCGCGGACCGCGGCGCCGCTCTCGACGTGCTGTACCTGAGTTACGTGGAGAGAGATCCGCAACACGCCCTGCAGTCGGTTCTCAGGCTTCCCGACTCCGAGATACGCAGGCAGCGGCTGCTGCAAATCGGCACCGCCTGGGGGCGGGTTACTCCTCAGGCAGCCCTGCAACAGGTCACACTCGAATCCGATCCCGCGACGCGCGCGTTACTGCAGACCGCGGTCGTCTATTCGTGGGCCGCACAGGACGCCGCGCAGGCGTTCGACAGCGTCGTCAAGATGCCGATCGGCTGGCAGCGTGAGCAGTTGCTGCGCTGGACGACGCGGGAACTCGTGCGGCAGAACCCGCAGCGTGCCGCCGAACTGTTCGCGACACTGAAGCCGTCGGATACCGATAGCCTGTACCCAGTTCTCGCTTACGAGTGGTCGCGTCGCGACGTGAGAAGCGCCGCCCAATGGCTCGCGTCGCAGTCGACCCGGCGACGAGCCATGATCGGCTACTACGTCGCCCCGGTTTACGCGGCCCAATACCCGGCCGAAGCACTCGAGTGGGCGCAGCGCGTCGACCACACTCGTTCTCGTGATATCTGGGCCCAGACGCTTGCCGGCATCGCCGAGCAGGATCCAGACACCGCCCTGCAACTGGCGATGGGTGCCAAGAACCAGATTCACCGGATCAACGCGGTCGCGGCGATCGTCAGTTCGCTGGCGATGCGCGACCCGGAGCTTGCCATGCGCTACCTCGACAAGCTGCCCGGCGGCGAGACTCGCTCCCAGCTGACCATGCAGATCGCGGGACAAATGGCGCGAACCGATCCGAAGGCCGCCATCAGCTGGCTCGCAGGCCTCCCCGATCAGAATGCTCGCAGCAATGGTTTCCAGGCCATCGGCAGCGAGGTCGCGCAGCGAGATGCAGACGCCGCCGCACGCCTCATGGAGGACATACCGCCCGAGTTCCAGGGCCGGTGGATCGCCCAGGTGGCCAACGGTTACATCCAATATGACGTGGACGCGGGCGTAGCGTGGATGAAGAAGAACGAAAACGCGCCTGGGTACGCACAGGCGAGCATGGAATTTGTCGGGAACCTGGCGATGCAGGATGCTGCGGCGGCGTTCCAGTTTGCCGTGCGCGGCGCCCAAGGCGCGCAGCGAGATCAGGCGATCTTCCAAATCGTCCAGATGGCGGGCTCTCAAATGCCTGAACAGGCGGCGCGCTGGGCCGAGGAAATCACCGATCAGAATCTGCAGCGCCAGGCGATGGCTCAAGTGGCCGGGAGTTGGGCCACGTACGACCTGCCTTCCGCCCGCAGGTGGGTCGCATCACTCGATTCGGCGCCGCTGCGTGACTCTTGCCTCACGCAGATGGTCGCCTCGGTTGCAGGTTCCGACGAGGTCGAAGCCCTCATTACGCAGATTCAATCGACCGAGATGCGGATGGATGCCGTCGCGAACGCCGCGCAACAGCTCGCGTACCGAAACCTGGAGGCCGCGCGCGAGTTGTTACGCCGCCATTCGTGACGTACGTTGCTTGCGTGCCGCTTGCTTTCTGGTAAGCGCCGAGTGCGTAGAAATCCGTGCGCTTGGACAGCGTGTAGTCCGCACCGATGCCGACCTGATTGTAATGAGCGCCCGTGTCGCCACTAGCTTTCTCGTACGTGTAGCCAGTACCGACCAGGAACGCCGGCGTAACCTGGTAGTTCACGAACGCGCTGCCGACGTTGTACGTCTACGTCGACGTGAATGCCGAGAAACCGTCCGGGCGGTACTTCGCATTGCTGTACGAAGCGCCGAACGTTAC
>Ga0137409_10000616_pt1 | contig 39252 bp, 38 predicted proteins | sample CZODoug1_16funga_FD_122059 | JGI IMG/M metagenome (GOLD analysis project Ga0137409, IMG submission 122059) | Vadose zone soil fungal communities from Angelo Coast Range Reserve, California, USA - CZODoug1_16fungal (Hybrid Assembly) | ecosystem: Environmental > Terrestrial > Soil > Vadose zone...
CGGCGACGCCGATAAGCGAGTATCCGGCGATCAGCCCCGCACCGGCCACCCCGGCGAGCTCCGTCCGCAGCTGGGGCCAACGGCGACGCCCTACGGCGACGAGCGCCGCCCCGCACGCGATGGTCAGCGAGTAGTCGAAGGGCACCAGGGCGCCGATTCCCACCGCGACAGCGGGCGGAACGTAGCGGACGGCTCGCGTCTCTTCCCCCACCGCGAGGGCCATGCCCGCGATGCTGGAAACGATGACGGCCTGGAGCGCTCCGGGCGGTAACGCGGCCAGGCCTTGCGCCACCACCTCTCCCAGCGCCTTCCACTGGAGGGCGGTCGGCATCGGGAGATCGGGCGAGGCCAACCCGTACGCCCGCAGCAGGATGCCGTACGCGGGCATGCAGACGAGGGCGCCCACCACGCATCCGGCGAGCGCGGCAGCGACCTGGCCGCGCACGGGGGCGCGGAGCAGCCGTCCCACCCGCAACGACCAGAGCAGGACGCTCGTCTGGGTGGCGGCCCCGGCGACCACCGATCCGGCGGCGATGTTCAGCGCCGGCTGGCCTGGCGCGAGGCCGCCGTAGATGGCTTGCGTCACCTGCCCCACCGTTCCCAGAGGGGAGAGGTCGGTCAGGCCGGCGCTGCGCGCGCAGAGGCTCGCGCCCAAGACGCACAGGACCAGCGCGAGTGCGGTGTGCAGCGGGCGCAGGTCGAACAGCGCCTTGCCAGCGATGATGGTGGCGATCGACGCGGCGGCGGCCAGCAGCGCCCCGTACAGTCGGGCACGGGAGCGGCTCGCAGCCGCGGAGCGGAGATCGCGCAAGGCGCCGGACAGCAGCCCGGCCTGCCGCACGAGAGCGACCAGGGCCGCGCCGGCCATGAGCGCGGTCGCGGGCCAGGAGAGCCAACTCGCGATCGCCGCCCGGTCGGCCGCGAGGTGCAGGGGCCCGCGGACGAGCCACGGGCCCAGCGCGATCCAGCCGATCAACGACCCGCTCAGCAGACCGACGGCGATGCGCGGACCGACGACGATCCCGACTCCCCAGAGTAGCGGGCTGGTGCTCAACGCGATTCCCAGCGAGGCCAGCGGAACGCCTGCGAGTCGCCCTGGCAGCGCGATGGCCTCCGGAACGAACGCGGGCTTGCCGCTGCGGAACCAAGCGACCGCGGCGGCCGCCGCGCCTCCGGCGAGCACCCAGCGTCCCCGCGCGCGCCCCGCCTCGCCGCCTGCGTGGAGGACCTCGATCACTTCCGCCGCCGCGACGCCGGTGGGAAAGGGGAGATCCTCCTCCTCGAGAAGGCGCCGGCGCAGCGCGAGCGCGATCAGAACCCCGAGGAGCCCTAGCGTCAGTCCCCACACGGCGATGCCCCATCCCGGCAGACGGACACCGAGGAGCTGCAGCGCCGGGATCGCGCCAAGGAGTCCCGCGGCCGCCGGTACCCCACCTACGGCGCAGGCGGCGGTCTGGGCCACGTTGTTCTCGAGCCGCGTGAGCCTTCCCGAGGCGAGCGCGAAGGCGAGGACCGAGGCTGTGATCTGGCCTCCGTCCCAGAACCCCGTCTTCAGGCCCATGTACAGGTTGGCGATGCAGAGGAGGACGCCGACCAGGAGGCCGGAGGCGAGCGCTCGCGCGGTGAGGTCGGGCTCGCGCACGGGCTCGGAGGCCGAGAGGCGCACCGGCGGACCGTAGCATGTGCTCCGATTCCTTCCAGAAAGCATCCCTACGTGGGAGACTGAATTCGCCCATGGTGAAGGAAAGCCTCACACCCACGATTCCCGCCGGGCCCCCCAAGGAGTCCACCGGCGAGGATCTCGACCTGGACGGCGAGCTGGCGCCGGGCGACCGCGCGGGGGAGTACCTGATCCTGGGGACCATCGCCTCGGGCGGGTGCGGCACCGTCTACACCGCCGAGCACCGCGTGCTGGGGCGCAAGGCGGCGGTCAAGGTGCTCCACAGCCAGCTGGCCACCTCGCCGGAGATGGTGGAGCGGTTCGTGCGCGAGGCGCGGGTGGTGAACCGCATCCGCCACCCGAACATCGTCGACATCTACGAGTTCGGCGAGCTGGACGACAAGCGGCCGTACTTCGTGATGGAGTTGCTGGAGGGGACCAGCCTCGCCAGCATCGTCGAGCGGCGCGGGCGGCTCACGCCGGCGCAGGCGCTCAGCTACGTGGAGCCGGTGTGCGACGCGTTGCGGGCGGCCCACGCCGCGGGAGTGGTGCACCGCGACCTGAAGGCCAGCAACGTGGCGGTGGTGAAGGACGTCGACCCGCCGCGGGTGAAGCTGCTCGATTTCGGCATCGCCAAGCTGGTGCGGACCGCTCCCGGCGAGCGCGGTCTCACCGCGGTCGGACAGCGAATCGGGACGCCGTACGCGATGGCGCCCGAGCAGATCCGGGGCGGCACGATCGACACCCGCGTAGACATCTACGCGCTCGGCGTCCTCCTCTACCAGCTCCTCACCGGCCGCTACCCGTTCATCTCCGGCGATCCGGTGGAGATGGAGCGGCTCCACGTGGAGGCGCCGCCCCCGCGACCGAGCGTCATGGCGCCGGTCTCGCCGGAGATCGACTCCATCGTGCTTCGCTGCATGGAGAAGGACGCCGCGCGCCGCTATCCCGACGTGGGCGCGTTCGCGGACGCGCTGCGCGCCGCGGTGAAGGGAGCGCGCGCCGCGGGCACGCAGGGAAAGCGCGGCGTCGCCGTCTACGTCGAGGTGCGCATCTCCGGGGAGCAGGACGACGCCCTGCTCGCCAACCTTGTGCCACTGCTCGACGAGACCGAGCTGGCGCTGCGCCAGGCGGGCTACGCGCTCTATCTCCAGACCGGCAGCGCGCTCCTGGGCGTCAAGGCGCTCCCCGACGACCCCGCTGCCGCGCGCGCGGAGAGGATGGACGCGCTGGATCTCGCGCGCAGGATCCTCGAGCCGCTGCGCGCGCCCGGGGCCGATCCGCGGCTCAAGCTGGCCGTCCAGGTCCACGCGGACGCTGCCCAGATGCGCGGGAACGAGGTCACCGGCGGCCCGCTGGTGGACATCGAGTCCTGGGCGCAGGGAGGCGACGTCGAGATGCGCGCGACCAACGCAGCCAGCGAGGGACTGGAAGTGTAGTTGTTCCGCACACCTGTACGGGCATCCTCCGACCGCGAGAATCGTTGAACCACTCGGGACGCAGGCCGTAGGATCCGAGGATGGGGGCCGGTTTGGCGAAGACCGAGTCCGCGCCGGATGTGCAACCACCCGGCCGGCTGCGACTGTTCGTCGCCGGCGAGGGCCGATTCGCGACCCATCACCTGCCCGATTCAGGCGAGGTGATCGTGGGCAGCGATCCCGGATGCGGGCTGCACGTCGACGACCCTTCGGTGGCCGCCCGGCACGCGGTCCTCTCCATGGGACCTCCGGTGCGGATCGCCGACCTCGGCAGCGGGATCCCCACCAGCGTCCACCAGCACCGCGTGCTGCCCGGCCACCCCGTCGAGGTGGCTCCCGGCGACATCCTCCACCTCGGCGGCGTCATCCTCATGGTGGAGGGCCGCGGGACGGCGCCTCCGCGCCGCATCCTGCCGCACGGCTACTTCGAGCTGCGCCTGGAGGAGGAGTGCAACCGCGCGGCGCGCTACCAGTCGAGCTTCGCGCTGCTGCGCATCGCCTGCGATCCCTCCTGCCCATCCGCCGCGATCGAGGAGATCCTCGCGAACTCGATCCGCCTGGTGGACGTGATCGCCGTGGGCGGGCCGAGCGACTACGAGGTCATGCTGGTCGACACGCCTGCGGCGGATCTCAAGCTGGTCGTCTCGCGCCTGGAGACGCAGCTCGCCGAGCGCGGAGGCAAGCCGCGGATGGGCATCGCGGTGTACCCGCGGGACGGCCGCAGCGCGGACGAGCTCCTCGCGCGCGCCAACGGCGAGCTGGCCCCGCGGCAGCCGTCCGCCGAGCCGCCGCCGTCGTCGGGGGCCATGCAGGATCTCTACAGCATGGTGGAACGGATCGCCTGGAGCGACATCAGCGTGCTCATCTTCGGCGAGACCGGGGTCGGCAAGGAGCGGCTCGCCGAGGCGGTGCACAAGAACTCGCGCCGCGCATCGATGCCGTTCCTGCGGCTCAACTGCGCCGCGCTGACCGAGACCCTGCTCGAGAGCGAGCTGTTCGGGCACGAGAAGGGGTCCTTCACCGGGGCGCAGTCGGCCAAGGCGGGCTTGCTCGAGTCGGCCGACGGCGGCACCGTGTTCCTCGACGAAGTAGGCGACATGCCGATGACCACGCAGGTGAAGCTCCTGCGCGTCATCGAGGAGCGCAAGGTGCGCCGGGTGGGCGCGCTCAAGCCGCTGCCCATCGACGTGCGCTTCGTCGCCGCCACCAACCGCGACCTGGAGCTGGAGGTGCTGCGCGGCAGCTTCCGCAAGGACCTCTTCTTCCGGCTGAACGGCATCTCCTTCGTCATCCCTCCCCTGCGCGAGCGGGTGGGCGAGATCGAGGGCCTGGCGCGAAGGCTGATCCGGGAGGCGTGCCAGCGGATGGGACGGGCCCACGAGCCGGAGCTCTCGCCCGAGGTGCTGGCGCTGCTCCAGCAGTACCCGTGGCCCGGCAACATCCGCGAGCTGCGCAACGCGATCGAGCGCGCCGTGTTGCTCTGCACCGGTGACCGGATCGAGCTGTCGCACCTGCCCGCGGAGAAGATGTCCTCGCACTTCGCCGCGCGGCGGACGGCGCACGCGCCCGCGTCCCCGCCCGGCCCGGCGGCCCCGCTCCTCCCCCCGGCGCTGCGCGGCCCGCCGCTCGTGCCGGCCGAGCTGCGCGAGCAGCTGGCCGAGGCGGAGCGGCAACGCATCGTCGAGGCGCTCTCCCGGTGCGCCGGCAACCAGACGGAGGCGGCGCAAGCGCTGGGGATCTCGCGGCGCACGTTGGTGAAGCGGCTGGCGGCGTTCAACATCCCCCGCCCGCGGAAGCGGCAGGGCACGGGAGCTTAGGCCATGCCGCGGTGGATCGACAAGCGGGAGGAGACCAGCGCCGCCCCCGCTCCCGAGCGCGCGACGGTGGTGGAGAAGAGCGCCTTCCTGCTGGTTCTCTCCGGACCACAGGTCGGCGAGCTGCACAAGCTGAAGTCCGACCAGCCGACGGTGATCGGCCGCGGAGAGGCGGACCTGCGCATCGACGACGACGGCATCTCCCGCCGGCATTGCAGCATCCAGCCGCGCGGGCGCGGCGCCCTGCTCATCGACCTGGGCAGCGCCAACGGCACGTACGTGGACGGCGAGCGCGTGCGCGAGAAGCTGCTGGGCTCCGACGATCGCTTCCAGATCGGCGTGTCCACCACGCTGAAGCTCGCCATCGCCGACGACATGGAAGCGGCGGTGCAGCGCAAGATGGCCGAGGCGGCGCTGCGGGAGCCGCTCACGGGCCTCTACAACCGCCGCCACTTCCAGGAGCGCTTCGCTGCCGAGGTCGCGGTGGCGCACCGCCACGGGCGGCCGCTGTCGTTCTTGATGATCGACGTGGACCATTTCAAGCGCGTCAACGACAGACACGGCCACCTCGCCGGGGACGAGGTGCTGAAGACGGTGGCGCGCGCGCTGCAGCAGGGCATCCGCATCGAGGACATCCTGGCGCGTTTCGGCGGCGAGGAGTTCGTGGTGCTCGCCCGGGAGGCCGAGCTGGCGGAAGCGATGGCCGTGGCCGAGCGCCTGCGGCAACTGGTCGAGGTCGCCCAGACCCGCTGGGAGAGCGGACACGACGTGCCGGTGGGCATCGCCGTGACGGTGAGCATCGGCATCGCGCAGCTCGCCGAGGACGAGACGGAGCGCGACCTCTTCGAGGCCGCCGACCAGGCCGTCTACAAGGCGAAGAAGAACGGGCGCAACCGCATCGTCGCCGCCGCGGCGCGCACGCCCAAGCCACGCCGCCGCCACCGGCGGTAGCTACCTTCCGCTGCCCGCCTTCCTCTCCTGCACGAGCTGGTCGACGACGCTCGGGTCCGCGAGCGTCGAGGTGTCCCCCAGCTGATCGAACTCGCCGGCGGCGACCTTGCGCAAGATGCGGCGCATGATCTTGCCCGAGCGCGTCTTGGGCAGCGACGGGGCCCAGTGGATCACGTCGGGCGTGGCGAGCGCGCCGATGGCGCGGCGCACGTGCTGGATCAGCTCCTCCCGCAGCGACGCGCTGCCCACCATGCCCTGCTTGAGCGTCACGTAGGCGTAGATGCCCTGCCCCTTGATGTCGTGCGGGAACCCGACCACGGCAGCCTCGGCCACCGCGCTGTGCGAGACGAGCGCGCTCTCCACCTCCGCGGTGCCGATGCGGTGCCCGCTGACGTTGATGACGTCGTCCACGCGGCCGGTGATCCAGTAATAGCCGTCCTCGTCGCGCCGGCATCCGTCGCCGGTGAAGTAGCGGCCCGGGAAGGTGCTGAAGTACGTCTTCAAGAAGCGGTCCTGATCGCCGTAGACCCCGCGCATGATCCCCGGCCAGGGCCGGGAGAGGCACAGGTTCCCGGTGCAGGCGCCCTTGAGCACGTTGCCCTGATCGTCGACGATGGTCGGCTCGACTCCGAAGAACGGCAGCGTCGCCGAGCCCGGCTTCTGGTCGATGGCGCCCGGCAGGGGAGTGATCAGGATTCCGCCGGTCTCCGTCTGCCACCAGGTGTCGACGATCGGGCAGCGGCCGTCGCCCACCACGCGATGGTACCAGAGCCAGACCTCGGGGTTGATCGGCTCACCTACCGTGCCGAGCAGGCGCAACGACTTGCGGCTGCGCTTCTTCACCGGCTCGTCGCCCTCGCGGGCGATGGCGCGGATGGCGGTGGGCGCGGTGTAGAGGATGTTCACCCCGTACTTGTCGACCACGTCCCAGAAGCGTCCCCAGTCGGGGTAGTTCGGCACGCCCTCGAACATCACGCTGGTGGCGCCGTTCGCGAGCGGTCCGTAGACCGTGTAGCTGTGGCCGGTGACCCAGCCGCAGTCAGCGGTGCACCAGTAGGTGTCGTCCTCGCGGATGTCGAAGATCAGCTCGTGCGTGAGCGAGGTGTAGACCAGGTAGCCGGCGGTGGTGTGCATCACGCCCTTCGGCTTGCCGGTCGAGCCGCTGGTGTAGAGGATGAAGAGCGGGTCCTCGGCGTCCATCGGTTCGGCGGGGCAGTCGGCGGAGGCGGTCTTCATCTCGTCGTGCCACCAGTGGTCGCGTCCCTCGGTCCAGGAAATCTCCTTGCCGGTGCGCTTGAGCACGATGACGCGCTTCACGAACGGGATGTCGGCGACGGCGGCGTCGGTCGTCTGCTTGAGCGGGACCAGGCGGCTGGCGCGGTAACCGCCGTCCGCGGTGACGACGATCTCGGACTTGCAGTCCTGGATCCGGTTCTTCAGCGACTCGGCGGAGAAGCCGCCGAACACCACGCTGTGGATGGCGCCGATGCGAGAGCAGGCGAGCATGGCGATGGCCAGCTCGGGGACCATCGGCATGTAGAGGGTGACGCGGTCGCCCTTCTTGACTCCGCTCCGCTTGAGCACGTTGGCGAACTTGGAGACCTCGCGCAGCACGTCCTGGTAGGTGAGGACGCGCGACTCCTCGGGCGAGTCGCCCTCCCAGATCAGCGCCGCCTTGTTCTTGCGCGGGCCCGCCACGTGGCGGTCGAGACAGTTGTAGGACACGTTGGTCTTGCCGCCGATGAACCACTCGATCTTCGCCGTCTTGAAATCCCAGCGCGAGACCTTGTCCCACCGCTTGAACCAGTGGATGCGCTCCGCCTGCTCGGCCCAGAAGCCGTCGGGGTCGGACAGCGAGCGATCGTAGAGGGCACGGTAGCGGTCCTTCGATCCGATCCGCGCCTTCTCGGCGAACGCGGGTGGGACGCGGACGAGGCGCTCTCCTTGGTGCTCGGCCATGGGCGGCTCCTTTGGGCGAGGTGTATTTTAGCAGGCTACGTGGGCGAAGCGACCCCGGCCTCCTGGAAGCGTCCGGGGGCGAAGGCGCGCAGCTCGGGAGAGGCCCCCTCGACCAGCTGGACGACCAGCTCGGCAGTCGCGGGGGCGAGCAGGATGCCATTTCGGTGGTGGCCGGTCGCGACCACCACGCCGGGGAGGGTCCGGCCGAGGAGCGGCAGGCCGTCGCGAGATGCCGGGCGGAGGCCGGCCCAGTGCTCGGCGGGCTGCAACGCTGCGAGCTCGGGCAGGAGACGCGCAGCGACTTCCCGCAACCAGGCCAGGCCTTCGGGCGTGGTGCGCCGGTCGAACCCCTCGCGCTCCATGGTCGCGCCGACCAGGACCCGGCCCGGGCGAGGCACCGCATACCCGCCGCCCCCGAAGACGACGCTGGCCGGAGGGGGAGCGTGGTACGCAATCATCTGTCCGCGGACGGGAGCCAGCTCGTCGGTGGCGATGCCTGAGCCGCCGATCTCTGCGCTCCATGCGCCCGCCGCGACCACCGCCCGCCGGGTGGGCAGGACTTCGCGCTCGGTCTCGACAGCCTCGAGAGCGTCGCGCCCGAAGCGGAGGCGCACCGCCCGGGCGCGCAGCACGGGAACCCGCGCGCCGTCGAGCGCGGACCGCAGGGCCAGGGTCAGCTTCCGGTTGTCGACCACGCCGTCGTCCGGTTGCCACAGAGCGAGGCGCGCGCCGGGGTGGTGCACCAGCTCCGCGCGGAGCCCGGCTCCGGACTGCCACGCCTGCTGCTCGCGGATTTGCTCCGCCTCCTCTTCGGTGAAGGCCAGCCGCAGCACGCCGCACCGCGAAAACCCGATGTCGCCAAGCTCCTCGGCCAGCGCCGGATACAACTCCCGCGACCGCAAACAGAGCTCGAGGAACGGCCCTTTCGCCTTGGCCTCCGCCTGGGCCCCCAGGATCCCGGCCGCTGCCCAGCTCGCCTCGCGCCCAGGCTCGCCTCGCTCGACGACGCGCACGGAATGGCCGCGCTGCGCCAGCCGCAACGCCGAGAGCAGCCCGATGACTCCCCCTCCGATGACCGCCACGTCCATGCCGCCGGTCTTGCACGAAGCGAGGTGGGACGTCGATACCCTTCTGAGCCCCCTCTCCCTGGTTGCCCTCCGCCCGCTTGCCGTCGCATCCTCCCCGCCCGACATGACCATCCGAATCGACGTGCGACGCGTGGGGGACCGCGGCGAGCCGCTTCCCCTGCCCTCCTATGGCACCGCGGGCTCCGCCGGCCTCGACTTGCGCGCGGATGCCCCGGTGACCCTGCGACCCGGTCAACGGGCACTCGTTCCGACGGGCCTCGCGATGGCGGTGCCACCCGGCTATGAGGCGCAGGTACGCCCGCGCAGCGGGTTGGCGCTGCGCAACGGAGTGACATGCCTGAACAGCCCTGGGACGATCGACAGCGACTACCGCGGCGAGGTGTGCGTGATCCTCGTCAACCTGGGCCAGGAGGAGGTCGCGCTCGCCCGCGGCGAGCGTATCGCGCAGCTGGTGGTGGCGCCGGTATCGCGGGCCGAGGTCGCGGAGGTCGCCGAGCTGCCCGCGACCGGCCGCGGCGCCGGCGGGTTCGGCCACACGGGAAGGTGACGCCGAGCCAAGGCACCGCCAGCTTGGCCGCCTGATGAGAGCGGTGCCGCACTCTTGCTTTGAGTTACGGCGTACACATGTTCCGTGCGGAGGGAGCCGCCATGGAGGGGACCGCTGCGGACGTAGCCCGCTGGCAGAAGGAAGCAGACTTCTTCGATCGATGGGCGGCCGGTAAGTCGGCGGAGCAGCTAGGCCCGATCGACCGGAAAGTGGTCGCGCGCTATCGCATTCCTGGAAGGATTCACGCGAAAGAGTTCTGTTGCCAGCTTGTCGGCGGGTTCGAAGGAAAGCGCGTTCTCGACCTCGGCTGCGGGGAAGGCGAGAACTCTCTCCTTCTCGCTTCTCTCGGTGCACGTGTGACCGGCATTGACGTGTCTCCACATGCGATCGAGCTCGCGCGCGCCCGCGCAAAGCTCAGCGGCCTGGACTCTGCCACCGAGTTCATCTGTTCGCCGATCGAAGCAGCCCGATTGCCGGAGCAAGCTTTCGACGTCATCTGGGGAGACAACATCCTGCACCACCTCCTCCCCGTGCTCGATGGCACCCTGGAGGCAGTCACGAGGTGTGCGCGGCGCGGGGCGTTGCTCGTGTTCATGGAACCGACGAACCTCAATCCGACGCTGCGTCGGATCCGCTTTCTCGTGCCGGTACACACGGAGGCAACGCCCGGCGAAAGACCGCTCGAACGCGGTGACATCGCGATCATCGCTCGTCACGTACCCGATCTGCGGAGGCGCCACTTCTCGTTTCTCGGCCGCCTGACACGTTTCCTGCTGCCGGACTTCAGCTATGAGAATGCATCGCTCCTCAGACGCCTGGCCACGGACGCGTTAGCGGTCATCGACGCCGCCTTGTTGAGATTCCCAAAGGTGGAGACGTTGGGAGGCATGTCGGTGCTCTACGGCCATGCTTCTCCGGGCCCGATGAACACGTAGCGGAATACTCGGGCGGATCACATCGACGGCGGGAGCGGCTAGCGGCCGCGCTTGCCCTTGCGCAGGCTCTTCTTCCGGCGCACGCGGCGGCGCTTCAGCGCCTTCTGCTTCTCCTTGCTGCGGCTCTTGATGCTCTTCTTGGTGCGGGGCATGCGTTCTCCGGAAGTGAAGTCGCGCCTCTCTAGCACAAAAGATCGCCCGCGAGCGCACGCGCACCGAACGCGGGGCTTGTAGCCGGTCGGGCGGTTCTGGTACACGCGTTCAGTGCGCCTCTGCGTGCTCTCCAGCGGAAGCGGCGGCAATACAGCCTTCATCGAGGCGGGCGGAGCGCGCGTGCTGGTCGACGCCGGGCTCTCCTATCGCGAGACGCGGCGGCGCTGCGCCGAGGCGGGGCTCGACCTGCGCGATGTAACCGACGTCCTGCTCACGCACGAGCATGCGGACCATTGCTTCGGAGCGGCCACCATCGCGCGCAAGCTGGGTGCGCGCGTGCACGCGACTCCCGGGACGCTCCGGGCCCTGCGCGATCCGCCGCCGGCGGAGTTGTGCTTCCCGCTCCCCCGCGACGGCGTGCTGCTCCTCGGGCGCGGGCTCCACGTCCGCGCGGTGCCGGTGCCGCACGATGCGATCGAGCCGGTCGCCTATGTCGTGGAGGAGAGGCTGGATGCTGGGCGCTGCGTGCGCGCGGCGGTCGTCACCGACCTCGGGTGCGCTCCCCGAGCGCTGGCGAAGGCGCTCTCCGGGCTCGACGCGCTGGTTCTGGAGATGAACCACGACGCGCGCCTGCTGCTGGAAGGATCCTATCCGGTCTCCCTGAAGCGGCGCGTCCGCTCGGACCTGGGCCACCTGTCCAACACCCAGGCGGCGCAGCTCGTGGCGCAGGTGCTGCATCCGGGGCTGCGGCACCTGGTGCTCGCGCACCTCTCCGAGCAGAACAACACGCCGTCGCACGCGCGCCGCGAGGCCGAGGCCGTGCTGGAAGTGCGCGGCAGCCGCGCGGCGGTGCACGTCGCCGGACAGGCGCGTGCGCTTCATCCCATCGTGCTCGACCCGGGCGCAACGGCCGCCCGACCCCGCCAACTCGCACTGTTCGCCACCTGAGATGCGCTTCGTCATCCTGCTATTGGCCGTCGCCCTGCTGATCGTCCTCTTGCGCCGCAAGAAGTGACAGTCGCTGCCGTATTCGGCGGCGCTGCGCTTTTCAAGCCGCGGACGGCACCACACGCACTGTTGCGGCCCGGCGCCGCAGCCGGTACACCCGGCCCATGATTCCCCGCTACAGCCGCCCGGAGATGGTCCGGCTCTGGACGCCCGAGCACCGCTACCAGACGTGGCTGGCGGTCGAGCTGGCCGCCGCGCGGGCGATGGCCGACGCGGGCGTGGTCCCGCGGGAAGCCATCGAGGAATGCGCGCGGAAGGCAGGGACGTTCACGCCGCAGGACGCCGCCCGGATCGACGAGATCGAGAAGGTCACCCGCCACGACGTGATCGCCTTCCTCACCTTCCTCGAGGAGCGCATCGGGCCCGCGGCGCGGCACCTGCACTTCGGGATGACCAGCTCGGACGTGCTGGACACCTCGTTCGCGATCCTGCTGCGCGACGCGGCCGACCTGATCCTCGCCGGCATCGACCGCGCGCGCGACGCGGTGGTGAAGCGCGCGGTCGAGCACAAGCGCACGCCCACCATCGGGCGTTCGCACGGCATCCACGCCGAGCCCACCACCTTCGGGTGGAAGCTCCTGGTGTGGGCCGACGAGCTGTCGCGAGCGAGGGCGCGGGTCGAGCGGGCCCGCGCCGTGATCGCGCACGGCAAGCTGTCCGGCGCGGTGGGCACCTTCGCGCACCTCTCCCCGCAGATCGAGGAGGCCGCCCTGCGGTCCCTGGGGCTCTCTCCCGCGCCGGTGTCGACGCAGATCGTCCAGCGCGACCGGCACGCGGAGTACTTCTCCGCTCTGGCGCTGGCCGGCGCCTCGATCGAGAAGTTCGCGGTCGAGATCCGGCACCTGCAGCGCACCGAGGTGCGCGAGGCGGAGGAGGCGTTCGGCAAGGGGCAGAAGGGATCCTCGGCGATGCCCCACAAGCGCAACCCCATCCTGAGCGAGAACCTGAGCGGGCTCGCCCGCCTCTTGCGCGGCTACGCCCTGAGCGCGCTGGAGGACGTGGCGCTGTGGCACGAGCGCGACATCAGCCACTCGAGCGTGGAGCGCGTCATCGGCCCGGACGCGACGGTCACGCTGGACTTCATGCTCCACCGCTTCGCCGGGCTGATCGAGGGGCTGCGCGTGTACCCGGAGCGGATGCGCGAGAACCTGGAGGCCACCCGCGGGCTCGTCTTCTCGCAGCCCGTGCTGCTCAAGCTGATCGAGCGCGGCATGGAGCGGCAGGCCGCCTACGTGGTGGTGCAGCGCAACGCGATGAAGGTCTGGGACGAGGACAAGGACTTCAAGACTCTGCTCGCGCAGGATCCCGAGGTGAAGAAGCTGCTTTCGCCCCAGGACCTGGACGCCGCGTTCGACCTGGACCACGAGCTGCGCCACGTGGACGCGGTGTTCGACCGCGTGCTCGGTCGGCGCCCATAGGCGACGGCGCGGTTTTCAGAGCGGGGACGCAGGGGCGAGTCAAACCGCGTCGCTCACCGAGCTCATGTGGAAGTCCTTCACCACGGCGGGCGGCAGCGCCACGCCGCCGGCCAGCTCGCCGCCGAGCGCCACCTCCTCGCGCCCGAGCGCGACCACGTCGCGCAGGAGATCGAGGAGTGACTGGTTGAAACGGAAGTTCTTCACCGCCGCGGCCACCCTTCCGTCCTCGATGAGAAACGTCGCATCGCGCGTCAGCCCGGTCACCCCGATCCGCTGCGGATCGAGCATCCGGACGTACCAGATGCGCGTCACCAGGAGCCCGCGGTCGACCTTCCCGATCAGGGCCTCGAGCGAGAGGCCGCCGCCGACCAGGCGGAGCGTTCCGCCGTCCGCCGTCGGCGCGGCGCCGGTCTTCTTCGCCCAGTAACGGGAGCGGTGCAGCTCGCGCAGCACGCCCGCCTGGACGTAGCTGACCCGCCGGGCGGCCAGGCCGCCCTCCGACCAGGGTGTGCCCGGAACCAGCGGATCCTGCGGATCGGAGATCAGCGTGACCGCGGGCGAGAACAGCGCCTCGCCGACCCGGGACTTGCCGCCCGGCGCGGAGAAGCCGCTCCGGCCTTCCTCCGCGGAACGCGCGTCGAGCGACATGCGCAGCGAGGGAAAGAGCGCGCCCAATGCGCCCGGCTCGAGCACCACGGTGTACGCGCCGGGAGGCAGCTCTCGCGGTTCCCGCCAGGCATTGGCCTTCTGGGCGGCGCGCGAGGCGATCTTCTGCGGATCGACGTCCGAAAGGCGCACGCCGGCCGCTCCCGCCCACCCCGAGGCGGACCCGTCGCGCCGCCGGAGGGTCGCGGACAGCTCGATGCGGGTGGCCCGGCGCGCGCCGGAAGAGCCGGTGGTGGACAGGCGCGTCTCCTCGAGCACGTCGTTGCGCATCAGCCCCGCGGCGATGAGGCCGCTCTGCACGGCCGCGTCGAGCACGGGCTTCACCGACGCAGCGCGCTTGCGCGGGTCCATCGACGCAGCCTCCGCGTCGAAGGACGGGACTTGAAGATAGCTCTGCGGCGGCGCCTCCGGGACGTATTCCGGGTCCTCCGGCGTCAGCCGGGCGCGCGCCACCACGTCCCCTGCGAGCCGCGCGACACCCGCGGGGGAGAGGTCCTCGGTCGAGCCGGAAGCGTGCCGCATCCCCATCGCGGCAGAGAGCGCCAGCGTGTTCCGCTGCACCTCGGCGCTGGTGGTCGGTCCGTTGTCCGCGAAGCGCAGGTGGCCGTCGCGCCGCTCGGAGAGCAGAGCCGCGGCCTCGCCCGCGCCCGCGGAGCGCGCGGCCTTGAGCGCCCGCGCGCACAGGTCCGAAGAGCGGGCCCTCATGACTGGACCGCCCCCGCGTCGATGACCCGCACCTTGCGGAAACGCGCCGGCGGGCAGCCGTGCGACACCGGATTGAGCTGCACGGGCTCGCCCTTGCCGTCGTCGAACGCGCCGTACAGCCGCCACTCGCGGGAGTCGCAGACCGCGTCCATGCTGCTCCAGAACTCGGGCGTGTTGCTTTGGTACGCCACCTTGCGCAGCGGCCGCGCCAGCTTGCCGTTCTCGATCTGCCAGAAGAAGTCGCCTCCGAACTGGAAGTTCTTCCTCTGGTGGTCGATGGAGTAGCTTCCATCGCCCATGATGCAGATGCCGTCCTGCGTCTGCGCGATCAGCTCGTCGAAGGTGAGCGGCGCGTTGCCCGGCATCAGCGAGACGTTGGGCATCCGCTGGAACGGCACCGAGGCCCAGGAATCCGCGTAGCTGCAGCCGGAGGACCGCGGTCCGCCGAACCCGGGCAGGCCGGTCTGGTCCCGCACGGTCTGGAAGGCGACCAGCATCCCGTCCCGGATCAGGTCGAAGCGCTGGGTGGCGACACCGTCGTCGTCGTAGCCGCAGGTGGCCAGCCCGCCCGGCTCCACCCGGTCGGCGGTGACGTGCATGAGGGGTCCGCCGTAGCGCAGCTTTCCCAGCTGATCGGCAGTGGCGAAGCTCGTCCCCGCGAAGTTCGCCTCGTACCCGAGCACGCGGTCCAGCTCGGTCGAGTGACCCAGCGACTCGTGGATGGTGAGCCACAGGTGGCTGGGGTCCAGCACCAGATCGCGAGGACCCGGCTTCACCCGGTCGGCGCGCAGCTTGTCGAGCGCTTCCCGCGCGATCCGAGGCGCCTGCTCCACGAACCCCGCCCGCTCGACGTGCTCGAATCCGGCGCCGCGCGGAGGAAGGGACGTGCGGCGCGTCTCGAACCCGCGGCCCTCCTCCACGGCCGTGACCGTGTACCCTCCGCCGGTCCGGGTGATCATCTGCTCGATGGCGCTGCCTTCGCTGGAGAAGAAGGCCTTCTCCTCGATCGCGAGGCGGAAGAACCCCGTCACTGCCCGAATTTGGGGCACCGCTGCCCTGGCCGCCTTGGCCGCCTCGACCAGCAGGGACACCTTGGTCTTCACCGGCACCCGCAGCGGGTCCTTCTCGATGGGCGTCTCCCAGCTGTCCTCGTGCGGCGGCTCCGGCGCGAGCTGCACCGGGCGGCGCTCGAGCGCCGCGTTGGCCTCGGCGATCTGCACCGCCTTCCGGGCGAGAGCGCTGGCGGACCCGGCCGTGATCTCCGGGGCGGCGGCGAATCCCCAGGTGCCGCGCTTCAGCACCCGGACCCCGAGGCCGTAGCTGTCGGTGTCGGAGATGGAGGTGAGGTGATCGTCGCGCGTGGCGAGGTTCTGCCTGCGCTGCCGCACCAGCCGGACGTCGGCGTACGTCGCCCCCGCCTGCATCGCGGCGAGCAGCGCCGCGTCGGCGACGTCTCGCGGCCTGGGCCTCTCGGGTACCCACGCCAGCGCTCGAGCAGCGGGCAGCAGGGCAGCGCCGGCGAGCAATTCACGCCTGGTGATCGTCATGTCCCCTCCTACCTGAGTTTTGGTAGAGGGAGGACATGATTCGCGTCTGCGTGTTCGCCGGCTCGAGCGGGTCGGTGGACGTGAAATACCTCGATGCCGCCCGAGCGCTGGGGACCGCCATCGCCCGCCGGGGGATGGGAATGGTCTACGGCGGCGGAGCCGTGGGGCTGATGGGCGCCTGCGCGGACGCGGCGCTGCAGGGACACAGCGAGGTGGTGGGGGTCCTCCCGCGGGCCTTGGCGCGCAGCGAGGTCGCGCACCCCAAGCTGACCGAGCTGCGCATCGTGGAGACGCTGCACGACCGCAAGGCCGTCATGGCGTCGCTCTCCGACGGATTCATCGCGCTGCCCGGCGGCTGCGGAACGCTCGACGAGCTGTTCGAGGCCGTCACCTGGCGCCAGCTCGGGCTCCACGACAAACCCATCGGCCTCTGCGACGTGGACGGCTACTTCGCGCCGCTCCTTCGCTTCCTGCAGGACGCGACCGCGGCGGGATTCGTCGGGCCTGCGCTGCTCGACGCGCTGCCGGTGCGCTCCTCCCCGGACGAGCTGCTCTCCGCGCTGTTCGGCTGACCTGACCGGGATCAGGCCGCCGGGAGCCGCATCTCGATGCGCGCTCCTCCGCCCGGCACGTTGCTCGCCCGGATGCTGCCTCCGTGCGCCTCGACGATCCGGCGCGCGAGAGCGAGGCCCAGGCCGAATCCGGTCTCGCGGGCCCGCGCGGCGGTACCCCGGTAGAACGGGTCGAAGATCCGCTCCAGCTCGCCGGCCGGGATGCCTGCGCCCGCGTCGGAGACCGCGATGACCGCCTCGCCATTCTCCTGCCGCGCGTCCACGCGGATCGGGCTCCGCGGACCGCCGCCGTACTTGCGCGCGTTGTCCAGCAGGTTGTCGAGCGCGCGCGCGAGCAGCGGCTCGTCGGCGAGCACCTGGAGACCCGGCTGCACCTCGGCCTGGACCGGGCGCTCCGGCTCGAGGGCGAGGACGCGCTGGCGGCCCTTCTCCACCAACTGCACGGCCGACACGAGCGCGCGTTGGAGGGGCGCCTGGGCGAGCTCGAGCCGGCTGGTGGTCAGGACGTCGGCGATGAGGCGCTCGAGCTCGTTCAGCTCCTCGCCCACCACCGACAGACGACTGCGAACGTCCTGGTCGCGCACCTGGATCAGCTCGAGCGCGACGTGGATCCGGGCGAGAGGCGTGCGCAGCTCGTGGGAGACGTTGGCCAGCAGCTCCTTCTCCGCCTTGCGCGCCGCCTGGATTCTCGCCGCCATCTCGTCGAAGGAGCGCGCCAGCTTGCCGACCTCGTCGTCGGACTTCACGCCCGACCGGGCCGAGAGCTCGCCCCCGCCGAACGCCTCCGCGGCCGCGGTCAGCCGCTCGATGGGCCGCGTGATCGACCGCGAGAGCGGGTAGATCAGGGCCAGCGAGACGAGCAGCACCACCGCCAGCCAGGTCAGCGGGCGCAGGATGGCGCGCGCGCCTTCGGGAGGCAGGCGCACGATCAGGATCGCCTGGACCGGCGCGCCGCGTCGCGCGCGCACCGGCGCGCCGACGAGCGGCGGGCGCGGCATCCAGCTGGGCCCGCGCTGCGCCGCCACCAGGACCCGGGAATCGGGCGGCGGGATCGGCGTCCCTGCCGAGGCGAGCGGCAGCCCGCCCAGGTCCACCACCATTGCGTCGATGCCCAGCTCGTCGTGGAACTGGTCCAAGGCGCGCGTCAAAGCCGCCGGGTCGTCGAGCGGCGGCAGCGAGCGGGCGAGGTGCACGGCAAACCGCGGCGCCTGGCGGAAGAAGAAGTGGATCGGGCCCCGGCCGAACAGCACCGTGATTCCGATCGACACCGCCAGCACGGCGACCAGCACGCCGAGGAAAGCGAGGTACAGGCGCAGGTACAGGCGGCGCGGCCGCGCCATCAGGACTCCCTGGCCAGGAGGTACCCCGCCCCGCGCACGGTCTTCACATACCGCGGATGGCGTGGGTCGGGCTCGATCTTCTGCCGCAGCCGGCTGACGTGCACGTCGATGGAGCGGTCGAAGGCCTCGTCGGCGTCCTCACCCTTGACCAGCTCGAGCAGCTGGTCGCGCGACAGCACCCGGCCCGCGTTCCGCGCCAGCGCGGAGAGCAGGTCGTACTCGTGCGCCGTGAGGCTCTGCCGGACGCCCTCCACGCGGACCTCGCGGGCGGCGAAATCGATGCGCAGGCCGCCGGAATCGAACACCGGAGCCCCCGCGTCGGCCGGGGCGCGGCGCAGCACGGCGCGGACGCGCGCCAGGAGCTCGCGCGGGTTGAACGGCTTGGCCAGGTAGTCGTCCGCGCCCAGCTCCAGGCCCACGATCTTGTCCGCGTCGTCACCGCGCGCGGTCACCATGATGATGGGCGTCTTCCACCTCTCGCGGATGCGGCGCGTGAGCGAGAGCCCGTCCATGCCGGGGAGCATCAGGTCGAGGAGCAGGATGTCGAACCGCTGCATCGAGAGCTCGCGCAGCGCGTGCGGGCCGTCCTCCGCCACCGCCGCCTCCACGCCGTGCTGGCCGAGGAATTCGCGGAGCAACGAGGCGAGCTTGCGGTCGTCTTCGATGAGCAGCGCTCGGACCATCACGGGATCTCATAACGCCGCGCTACCAAAAGCGCAGCGCCGCCCGATGAGCGGCGAGTGACGCCGCCGCGCCGGCCAGGAGACCGGCGCGGCAGCGCCTCGCCTCACTGCTCTCGTCCGCCGAACCCGCCCTGCGGCTGATGGTTCTTGACCTTGTCGGCGAGCTTCTGCCGTTGCGCCGGCGTCAGGGCGTCGTGCACCTTGACCAGCGCCGGGATGATGATGTCCTTCGCCGTCGCGGCCATGTCCTGGGCGCGCTGGTCCGCCGCGGCGTTCAGCGCCTTCACGTCGACCTGGTCGGCCGTGAGCACCTTCATCCAGTACGCGTGCTCGTTCGCGTGCTGCTGGCGCTTCTGCTGCAGCTGCGCGAGCGCGTCGTCCTTGATCTGGTTGATGGTCTGCCGCTGCTCGGGCGTGGCGTCGATCTCGTCGAGCACGTGGTCCACCCGGGCCGAGATCATCTTCTGGAAATTGCGCCCGCGGTGACCGTTCGCCGCCGCGAGGGCCGCGGTGGCGCCGCCGAGGACGCCAAGGATGCCGAGCGCGAGCGCGATGCGCTTCCATTTCATTGCTGCCTCCTCTGCGGGCTCCATGCCCGCCGATCAGCTCCGCGCTGACCCTGGAGGCTTAACGTGCGAGAGGTTGCGCGGGCGTTTCGGTGGTGTTTCGGAATGTTTCCACTCAAGCCCGGGCCAGCTCGCCCTCGACGTAGTGAAGGATCAGCTCCTCGATGTCGCGGCCCATCTTCAGGAACGCGATGCCGATCCCGGGCGTGTGGGGTCCTCCCGGCGGCACCACGCGCGCGACCCGCGCCACCGCCTCGATCACCAACTCGCCCGCCACCTCGAAGTGCACGCCGACCAGGTCGCCCACGCAGGCCAGCGTGACCTCCTCGCCGCCGATGAACATTCCGCTCTGCGAGAGGTCCACCGCCTCCGCGACGAGGAACTCCTCCACGGTGGCGAACTGCAAGCGCACCAACCCGGCTACCTTGATGCGCGGAGCCCGCGCTCCGGCGGCCCGCTTGAACACGGCACGGCTCATGTACTGCCCCCCTGCTGGGAGGAACGGTAGCAGCAGGTGCGAGGAGCGCAAGGAAACTTCCTACTTCAAGTACCCCTTCGCCCGCAGGGCCGACTCGATGCGTTTCCGGGTGTCGCCCACCTCGAGGGGGGGTTGCTCGCCGGTCAGCTTCTCCACCAGCTCCACGTACCTCGACGCGAGCTGGGCGCGCACTTCGTCCGGGATTTCCGGGTCGGGGCCGTCGCCCTTGTAGCCGCGCTCGTTGATCAGCCACTGGCGGAAGAACTCCTTGTCCAGCATGCGCTGGTCCTCGCCGCGGCGGAACCGCTCCTCGCTCCCCTCGGCGATCCAGTAGCGGCTCGAATCCGGAGTGTGGATCTCGTCGATCAGCCAGATCTTCCCTGCCCCATCGACGCCGAACTCGTACTTGGTGTCGACGAGGATGAGGCCCCGCTTGCGCGCCCACTCCTGGCCGGCCGCGAAGAGGGCCAGCGCGTAGCGCGACAGCTCGTCCCACTGCTTCTGGGTGACCGCTCCGCGCGCGATCAGCTCGCGCGGCGAGATCGGCTCGTCGTGCTTGCCGATCGCCTCCTTGGTGCTGGGCGTCAGGATGGGCTTGGGAAACCTCTCGTCCTTGCGCATCGCCGGGTCGAGGTCGATCCCGTACGCCTTCGCGCCGCGGCCTGCCTGGTGGTCTCGCCAGAGCGACCCGGTCAGGTAGCCGCGCACCACCATCTCCAGCGCGAGCGGCTGCAGCTTGCGCACCACCAGCACCGAAGGGTCCGGTACGTCGAGGATATGGTTGGGCGCGAGGTCCTTCGTCTTGTCGAACCAGAACACGGTGAGACGGTTGAGCAGCTCGCCCTTGAACGGCACCGTGGTCAGGACGCGGTCGAACGCGGAGAGACGATCGGTCGTGACCATCACGATCCGGTCGCCCGAGGAGAAGTTGTCGCGCACCTTCCCGCGGTAGAGGGAACCCAGCGCGGGGAAACTGGCCTCGCGCAGGGTGTAGGGAAGCTGCGCGCGGAGCAGGTCGAGTCGGTCCATGGGGGCGCGTAGGGTAGCCGACCGCGCGGAGCATGCAAGTCCAACCGGGCCGTGGCACAACCGCCCCGTGCGCCTCGCCACCTTCAACATCAAGCACGCCGAGCTCCGCGGCCTCGCGCCGCTCGCCGATCTCCTGCGCGAGGCGCGGCCGGACCTCGCCGGTTTGCAGGAGGTGGACGTCGGGTGCTCTCGCAGCGGCCGCGCCGACCAGCCGGCCGGGCTGGGGACGGCCCTGGGCATGGTCTCCTGCTTCGCGGCGGCGCTCCCACTGGACGGGGGGGCCTACGGGAACGCGCTCCTGGCAGTCCCCGAGCTGCTCGGCGGCGAGCCGCTCGAGGCGAGCGTCCTGCCGCTTCCGGGGGGACGGTCCATCGGCGAGGAGCCGCGCGTCCTGCTCGCCGCGCGCGCCGCCGGGCTGCGCGTGTTCGTCGCGCACTTCGACCTCCCCGCGCCGGTGCGGCAGGCGCAGGCCGACGCGCTGCTCGCCGCGGTGGGCGATCCCCGTGGCACCATCGTGCTGGGCGACCTCAACGAGGGCCCCGAGGGCCCGGCCGTGCGCAAGCTGCTCGCCGCCGGTTTTCGCGACGCGTGGGCCGAATGCGGCGCGCACGAGGTGATCACCGCCCCCTGGGACCGCCCCCAGGTCCGCATCGACCAGGTGCTGCTCGGCCCCGACCTGCCGCGCGCCCGTTCGGCGCGCGCTCTTTCCAGCGACGCGAGCGACCACGCGCTGGTGCTGGTCGAGCTGTGATCCGGTTCGTGCTGCACCGGCCGCGGAGCTCGCAGAACATCGGCGCGTCGGCGCGCGCGCTGGCGAACACCGGAGCCGGCGCGCTGTGGGTGGTGGAGCCGCTCGGCTTCGACCGCACCCAGGCGGCGAAGCTCGCAGCGGGCGCGGACCACGTGCTGGAGGGAATGCGCGTGGTGCGCACGCTCGCCGAAGCCGTGGAGGACTGCGTCGAGGTGGTCATGACCACCGGCCGCCCGGTGCCGGGTGCGCTCGATCCGCGCGCGACCGCGCGGCGTTTGCTCGAGGCGCCGGGACAGGCGGCGCTCGTCTTCGGCGACGAGGTGAACGGGCTGACCAACCGTGAGCTGCGGCGGGCGAGCGCGGTGGCGACCATCCCGACAGCGCAGAAGAGCTCGTTGAACCTCGCGCAGGCCGTGCTGGTGTTCGGATACGAGGTGCTGCTCGCACGGGCGACGCCGAGACCTCCCCACCAGGAGCCGCCTCCGGCCGACGAGAAGCTGCTCGCGAGGCTGCGCAACCGGACGGGCGAGTTGCTCTCGCGCGTCGGCTTCCTGAACCCGCAGCAACCCGACCGCGCGCTCGACGAGCTGCTCCAGCTGCTCCGGCGGGCGCGCGCAAGCCGGCGCGAGGTCGAGATGCTCCTCGCCGCGCTTGACCAGCTCGCGCGGAACGTCCGTTAGTCGCGGCCGATATTCGGCGGCGCTACGCCGTTCACATCGCGCGAACGTTCTGGTGCCCTCTAGGCCGCCGGAGGAGTCGCCGGCGCCGGGGGGGCGGCCGCGGCCTCGCCGCCCTTCTTCGCCTGGTGGTCGGCGCAGAGGCCGTGCGCGGTCACCTTCTTCAGGCAGCCTTCCTTGCCGCACGTCTTGTAGCGCGCCTTCGGCAGCTCACCCGCCTTCCACTTGTCGTAGTGGAAGAAGCAATACCCCTTCGCCTGGTAGGCGCGCTTGCATCCCTCGATGCGACAAGGCTTCGCGCTCCCCTTGGCGCTCGGGGCGCGCGTCTTGCGGCGCTGGGTCGTGGTCTCTGGCATCCGGTCTCCGTCCGTCTGAAAAAGGACGCGCTTTGTAGCGGATCCGGCCCCCGTTGACAATGGCACGGGCACTGCAATTGGACGCGTCCCTGGCACGCGCGCCGGGCGGGCGCTCGCTTGGCCGGAGGTATCGCATGGCGGTCGGGCTGGTCGTGGTGGGGCTGGGAGGCGTGGGCAGCTCGCTGCTGGCCGGCGTGGAGGCTGCGCGCACGCATCTCGTCCATCCTTGGGGCAGCCTGGTCGAGGCTGGAGGCGCGGGCCGCACGCCGGAGCAGTCCCTGGCGGAGCCGCTGCGGGGGCGCGCACCGCTCGCCAGCCTCGGCGACCTGGTCCTGGGCGCGTTCGAGCTGCGCGACGACGACGCCTACCGCGCCGCCTTGCGCGCGAACCTCCTCAGCCGTTCGCTGGTGGACGAGCTGCGTCCGCGGCTGCGGCAGATCCGCGCCATGGCCGGTGCGCGCCACGCGCCCACCCGGCGGCACCTGGCCGATGCGCTCGCGGAGGATCTGCGCGGGTTCCTCGAGCACGGCGGCTGCGCCAGAGGTGTCGTGGTCTGCACCATTCCCGGGCTGCGGCAGCTCGAGGGCAAGCCGCCGTTCACCGCCGCCGACCTGTGGTCCGCGCTGGAGGAAGGCGGACCGGAGGTGACGCCGGGCCTGGTGTATGCCGCCGCCGCGGCGCAGGCAGGCTGCGCGTTCGTTGCCGCCTCGCCCGACGCTGCCCTGCAGGCGCCCGGCGTGGCTGCGCTGTTCAGCGAGGCGGAACAGCCGGTCGTGGGAGTCGGACTGCTCACTCCCGACGCGGCGCTCCGCGAGGCCGTTGCGCAGGTTCTCGGCGCCGAGGCGCTGGGCTTGGTCGGCGCGACGTCGCTGTCCACCCGCGTCGAGGAGCGGGGCGCGCGCCTCTGGGGCGGCCCGGATCGTACGCAGGAGATGGCGCTCGCCCGGGCCTGGGCGGGCGGCGCGTTCGAGCTGTCCATCGAGTTGCGCGGCCAGATCGCGCTGCACCTCGCCGCGCGCGGTCTCGATGCGGCGTTGCTGCTCGAGCTGGCTGCCCGCGCGGGCCGGACCGGCGCCCAGGACTGGATGAACGCACTCTTCGCCTCGCCCATCGCCTCCGCGGCGGTGCACGAGGCCCGGCCGCCCACGCTGGCCGACCGGCGCGCCCGTCTCGGGGCCGAGATCCCCGCGCTGGCGGCTGCCGCCGCGGCTGCCGTAGAGGCGGCCTGAAGGGGCGTCCGCAGTGCCCCGTCCGTGCCCTTACGCGATTCCGGTTCCGAGGGGGCCGGGCACTTTTCCGTCCCACCGGCGGGCGGCGTTGCGCTCCCGCGACCCGCGCTGGGAAGTGGCGTTCCCAGTTCCGTACCCCGCCTACCCCTTGGCGCGCCCGGTTTTCCCGAGGAACCGGCTGACGCCTCGCTCCAGCGACGGAGCCGCCCCAGGCCGGCACCCCGGCACGCTGCTTGCTCCCGTGGTGGGCAGCGGCGCGGGGGGCGTCGGTCCGGCGGGGGGCGGCGAAGGTGCTGGGGCCGGGCAGGGAGTCGTTCGATGGATGCGCGACGGTCTCGCGGCCGGAGCGCACGAGCTGGACGGGAAGCGGGGGCTTCGTCCAGGTGGGGAGGTCGGCGTTGCGGGGGCGACGCTGGCGGCCGGCGGGACGCGGTGGGCCTAACGGGCCTGCCGCGTCCCGCTTCTTTCCTGATCTCCAAGACTTGACGCGCTGATCCATTCAAGATACGGTACCGATCGAGCGCCCGACCCGCTGCCCCTCGGGGTGACGGGCGCTCGGACGGGAGCCGTGGCCGAAACGGGACGCGGAAACGAAAGGCCCGATCCGGAGCGCGCGCCGGCCGCGCCCGAGCTGCTGCGCGCGGCCATGGAAAAGGTGGTCTTCTTCGAGTGGCGGCTTGGCGAGATGGCCGCCGAGCTGGCCGCCGCGCAGTCGCGCGCCGCGGCCGCGGAGCTCGAGCGGTCCCGCCTCGCCGAGCAGCGCTCGGAAGCGGAACGCGAGGCCGAGGCGGCGCGGCAGCAGGTGCACGCGCTCGAGGCGGAACGGGAGAGGCTCTCGTCGCTGCTGGCGCGCCCCGCGCAAGCTGCCGCGGAGCACGCAGCAGCGCAGGCGGAGCGCGCGCGCTCGGCCGAGCTCGCCGCGAACCTGGCCGAGGCGCGCCGCGAGATCGAGCGCCAGCGGGCGGAGCGGGACCGCTGGCTGGACGAGAGGCTGTCGCAGGCGCTCGGCTCCGGCGACTCCGAGGGTTCCCTGGCTGCGTTCATCAGCGAGCTGCGCGGCGAGGTGATCGCGCTTCGAGAACGGCAGAAGCAGTGCGACGAGCTGCTGCGACGGGCTGGGATCGCGCCCCCTTCCTCGTCGACTCCCGCGCCTCCTGCCGCCGCTCCGCGGAGCCACGCGGTGGAGGAGGCCCGAGCGCTCTGGCCGCACGGGCGTCTCGCCGCGCCCGCCGATCAGATCCGGGGACACCATACGGCAACTTCCGTATGGTGTCCCCAGATCTCCGCACCGCCCGCCGCGCCGGCGTCCGGCCCGGGCGCGGCGGCCACCGCGCTCGCCGAGCAGTGCTTGCGCGGGCTGGCCGCGCGCGATCCGGCGAGGCGCGAGCAGGCCGCCCGACACCTGGCCGCGATGCCCGTCCCGGCCGCCGCGCCCGCCCTCGCCTCGGCGCTGGGCGGAGAACCCGACCCGCGCGCGCGGGCCCAGATGGCGATTGCCCTGGTCGCCTGCGGTGGACCCGCGGCGGCCGATCTGGTCGCGGGGTTGCAGTCCGATCCCGAGCCGCTGGTGCGCCTCTCGGCGCTCGACGCACTCTGCTCGCTCGCCGATCGGGCCGTGGAGGCGCTGCAGGTCGCCGGCCGCGACGATTCACCCGCCGTCCGCCGGCGCGCGGCGGCGATCGCTTCGTCGCTCGGCCTGGAGGAGATGCGCGCGCGCTTCGCCATGGATGCCGAGGGGTCGGTCCGCGCCGCTTCGACCCTTCGCGAGCTGCCGGCGCCGGCGCAGAAGCCCGCGCCGGTCGAGCCCGTCCCGGCGCGCGGCCGCTCCGCGGCGGTGCGCGCGGTCCCCGCTCCGCCGGAGCTGCCTGACCGCGACCTCAGCCGCGACGCCGTCGTCGCCGTGCAGACCGCCATCTTCGGGATGACGGAAGCCGAGCTGTCGGAAGCGCTCTCCCTGCCCGTCTCCGAGGTCCCTGCGCTCGTCGCGTCGCTCGTCTCCGCCGGCCGCCTCGCCCGCCGTGGAAAGCGCCTGGTCGCCGCCTCCGGCCCGGGCGCCGCCGCACAAGGAGGTCCTTAGTGGAGTCCATCCGCTACTCCGCCCGCCGGTTCGCCGAAGTGCTGGGACTTTCCCCGCAGGAGCTGACCGAGTCGGAGGCGCGCGGCGCCCTGGCGCGGCTGCGCGCCGAAGCGCCGCAGCGCACCTCGTACACCGTCGACGATCTGGCCCGCGCGCGCGCGGCCCTGGGCCGGCAGCCGGCGCGGCGGCCGATGCGAAGGCAGCTGTTCCTCAACTTCAAGGGCGGCACGGGCAAGACCAGCGTCTCGACCAGCTACGCCTTCCGGCTGGCCGAGATGGGGCACCGCGTGCTGGTCATCGATCTCGACTCGCAGGGCCACGCCTCCAAGTGCCTGGGCATCGCGGGCGAGGAGGCCGAGCGCACGCTGTTCGAGGCCATCATCAAGAAGACGCCGCTGGAGCAGGTGATCGTCCGCACCGGGATGCCGGGCCTCGACCTGGTGCCCTCCAACCTGAGCATGAGCACCATCGACCTCTCGCTGATGCCGCTCGCCGCGCGCGAGTTCCGGCTGCGCAACTCGATGAAGGAGATCGAGAGCGCTTACGACTACGCCGTCCTCGACGCGCCCCCCAGCTTCGGCCTCTTGAACCTGAATGCGCTGATGGCGGCGCACGACCTGTTCGTGCCGGTGCTGGCCGACTTCCTCAGCTTCCACGGGCTCAAGCTGCTGTTCGAGACGGTGCAGTCGCTCGAGGAGGACCTGGAGCACGTGCTCGACCACATCTTCATCGTGGTGAACGCGTACAACGCGACCTTCAAGATCGCCAAGGAGGCCCGCGAGGCGCTGCAGAAGCACTACCCGGAGTTCCTGCTCAAGCACGTCATCCGGCAGTGCACGAAGTTCGCGCAGGCCTCCAGCGAGGGGATCCCCATCTTCGCCTACGATGCGGAGAGCAAGGGCGCGCAGGACATCCAGGCGGTGCTCGACGAGGTGCGGGCCCGCATCGGCGACCCGGTGAAGCTGAAGCTCGCCTCCGCGGCGGACGAGCCGAAGGCGGGCGGCGGCGAGGGCGCCGCGGGTCCGCGGGCGAAGGCCGCGGCGGAGACGACGAGATGAAGCGCGGTTTCGAGGAGAACGTCCCTCGGGTGCGGCCACGGGTGCGGCTCGGGCGCGCCCTCGACGAGGGCGGCGCGGAGGTGGACGACGCCGCGCCCGAGGACACGCCGCAGCTCGAGCTGGCGTCGGCGCCCGAGCAGGCCGCGACCCAACCCGCGCAGGAGGGCCTGGCCGAGGCGGCGCACCCGAGCCCGGAGCAACCCGACACCACCGCCGCGCGGCCGCAGCCGATGCCCTCGCCGCAGTCGATGCCCTCGCCGCAGTCGAGCCTCTCGCCTCAGCCGATCGCTCCGCAGCCGCCGCAGTCGATCGCGCAGCCGCCGCAGTCGATCCTCTCGCCTCAGCCGATCGCGGCGCCGGAGCTGCCCGTCGCGGCGCGCGGGGCGAAGCGGTCCGGCGCCGCGGCCCAGGTCACGCAGCTGGCGAAGGACCTGACCAACGAGCTGGCCCACGCGGGCGAGGCGAACGCGCAGCTCCGCGCCGACCTGGACGCGGCGGTGACCGCGCTGCGGCGCGCCGCCGAGGAAGCGCGCGAGCAGCGCCTGGAGACCGACCGCCTCGCCGCGGAGCTGCAGAAGCGCGGTGCGTCCGCCGAGCAGCTGCGGCGCGAGCTGGAGCTGCTGGAGGCGGAACGGGACGGTGCGCTGGGCCAGGTGGCGCGACTGGCGCGCGAGCTGCGCGAGGAGCGCGCCCGCGCTGCCGGAGCCGCGCGGGACGCGGAGGCTGCCCGGGCCGAGGCCGCGCAGGCCCGGGAGCACGCGCAGAGGCTCGCCTCGGAAGTGCAAGCGCGCGCCGCGGAGCGGGACCAGGTCCGGCAGGCGGCCGAAGAGCTGGCGGCCGAGAAGGACTCGCTCTCCGAGGCGCTCGTCGCCGCGCGCGCCGAGGCCGACGAGGCGCTCCAGTCCCGCGCCGCGCTCGAGGAGATCCACCGCGCGCTGGACGAAGCGCGGGCCCGGGTCGCTCGCCTGCGCTGACGGCGGCCTGAACGCATCCCAACCGCCGCGCCATGGAAAAGCGTAGCGCCGCCGAATACGGCGGCGACTAGGCGGGCAGCTGGCCCCAAAAGAGGATGCGCGGGTAGGTGTAGAGGAAGGGCCGCTCGTCCGGCAGCCGGGGCAGGAGCAGCTCCCGGTAGCGCGCGAGGAAGCGGTCCCAGACCGGCGTGGGGAGACGCCGCTGGTAGTCGGTGAGCAGCGTTCCGCGGACCCACTCCACCACTTCGTCGCGCGAGCCGAGCAGGTGCCTGTAGACCTGCATCCGGGCGTGCTGCGTCACGAAGCCCAGGTGGTGCAGCCAGGCCGCGTACTGCACGGGAGAAGGAAGGGGCGGGCGGCGGACGTATCCGCCGAGGTGGCGCTTGAACTCGTGCTCCATCGCCAGCTCGCGGGCAGTCTCGTGCGAGGCGTGGTCGTCATTGGCGGGCATCTGCACGGCGATCTGCCCGCCGGGCGCGAGCGCAGCCCGCAGCCGCGGGAGCAGCTCCTCGTGCCGGGGCACCCAGTGCAGGGCCGCGTTGGAGAAGACGAGGTCGAAAGGCTCCGCCGGAGCGAAGTCGGCGATGTCGCGCACCTCGAAGCGCAGGCCCGGCGCCTGCGGCGGCTGGGCGAGCATCGACGGAGAGTTGTCGATGCCGACCGTCTCGCGCGCCTGCAGCGCCCGGTGCAGGTCCAGCGTCAGGGTCCCGGTGCCGCATCCGAGGTCCACGGCGCGCATGCCCGGCCGGGGGCGCACGAGGGCGAGCAGATCGTGGAAGGGCTGCTCGCGCTCGGAGCGGTAGCGTTCGTACTGCCTGGGATCCCACGGATCGGCCACCGGTGGATCCTAGAACGCATCGCGGGCGCGCTCCAGCCGGGCGACCTGCTCGACGAGCCGCGCGCGGGAGACGTCGGTGCCCTGCTCGGCGAGGTCGAGCGCGGCGAGGGCGAGCCCGTCTGCCGCGCGTCGCAGTCCGGGGCGGACCTCGGACGGCGCGCTCCGGAGCAGCTCCGCGCGCGCGGCCGCCGCCCGCTCCGCGAGCCGGAGCAGCTCCGGCGCGAGCCGCGGCCGGAGGCCGGCGAGGCGCTGCTCGACCCGGTCGCGCGCCGTGCGCAGGTGCAGCGGCACGGTCGCCGCGCCCGACCACAGACCAAGGACGGCGCCCCCCAGTGCAGCGGCTCCGGCACGGGGCAGCACCGTCTCCAGGAGCTCGGAGAGCACCGGGACGGACGGGGCCGCAAAGCAGACGCCGACGCCCAGCGCGACCGCCGCGGCGATACAGGCGGGCGGTGGAAGCTCATGTTCCCGGCACAGCGCCACTCCGACGGCGAAGAGCGCGCCGGCGGCCGCCCAGGGAACCAGACGCGCCGCCGGCATCATCCACGTCGCGTAGTACGCCGCCAGCGCGCCGCCAGCGGCGGCCATGAGGCAAGTGCGCTCGAATCCTTTGTGGTCCTCGAACCGGAGAGGCATGGCGTCACCAGCCGGACACCGGCGCCCGCAGCGAGTCGAAGGCCTGCTGCTTGACGCGCTTGCTGGCCACGTCGCCGCCGGCGCGGATCCCGTCCAGCTCGATCTGGTAATGGTTCGCTTCCTTCTGCAGCGCTGGCATCGACCCCGGAGGCGCGGCGACCGCGGCCTCGCGGAGCAGGACCTGCATGTCGTCGACGCGCCGAGCGGCCTCGACGGCGCGACCCGTGCCCCTCAGCTCCGCCGCGTCGCGCGCCAGCTCGGCCAGCTCCGCGCGCGCACCGTGCGCCAGCGCTTCGTTCGCGCGCACGCCCAGGAGGGCCGCGTTGGCGGTGAACGAGCCTCGCGCCAGGGTCTCGGACCGGTGCGCCATCCCGGCGGGATCCGCGAACGAGAGCGCCACCCGGGCCACCTCGGCGTCGCCTCCGGTGGACGGCGCGAGCGCGAGCTTCACCAGCACCCGGCGCTCCTCGCCCGCCGCGAAGTCGGGCAAGCGGATCGAGCCTCCGTCGGCGCCGTAACCCAGGACCCGCACCACGCGCGCGCCCGACAATCCGCGGACCTCCAGGCGGACATCCCGGGCCACGGTGCGCGCGGCGCGTGTCAGCTCGGCGCGCATGGCGGGCTCGAGCTCGCTGGCCGAATGGACGAAGCGCGTCCGGCCGCCTCCCTGCGCGGCGAGCGCGGCCAGGAAATCCTCGTCGTAATCCTCGCCCATGCCGAAGGTGGAGACGGTCGCCCGCCCGAAGTCGCGTGCCGCGATCCGGAGCAGGCCCGGCCGGTCCGACACGCCTTCGTTCGCCAGCCCGTCGGTGGCGAGGAACACCTTGTCGAGCCGCGACGCCGCCCTGCCCCGCTCGAGCTGTGGCGCCGCGAGGTCGAGAGCGGCGGACAGGTTCGTCCCGGTGGTGGCCTGCAGGCGTGCCACCTGCGCCAGCGCGATTTCCTTGAGCGCGGGCGTCACCGCGGCAGAGGGGAGCAGGACGTGCGCATCGCTGGCGAAGTCGACGATCGCGAGCCGATCCTCTCCGTCCAGCTCGGCAATCAACGCCCCGGCGGCATCGCGGGCACGCGCGATCTTCTCGCCCGACATGGAGCCCGAGCGGTCGACGATCAGGACGGCGTTGACGGCCGTGCGCGGTCCCCGCTCGGTCGCCCCGTCGGCCGCGACACCGATCTCCAGATACGACGCTCCTCCGCGCGCATCGACCCAGCGCCGATCGAGGCGCGCGGAGAGCCGCAGCCCGCCCTCGTACGCGACCGCGATGGGCGGATCGGCGGGAGCGGGCGACTTCCGGGGAGCGCGGAGGGCGGCGACGGCGACCGCGGCGGCGGAGGCGAGGACGAGCGAGAGGACCACGGCGGTGCGGAGCATGGCGGACCCTTCCGGCCCGAGCACTGCGGACCCGAACGGTTCAACGCCCGTGGGCGGGGCAGGATCTACAGGTGGGCAGCGAGGAACTCCGCCACTCGCGATTCCGCCCAGAACCGGGGCAGATAGGGGCCGGCGACGAATCCGAGGTGGCCGCCTCGCGGGTGGGTCTCCAGCGTCACGCACGGGTTCGCGGCGGCGGCCTGTCGCGGCAGGCAGGAGGCGGGGATGAACGGATCGTCCTCGGCCGAAAGGAGCAGCAGCGGAACGCGCACGCGCGAAACGAACGGGCCGCTGGAGCTTTGCGCCCAGTAGTCCTCGGCCCCCGCGAATCCATGCACGGGGCCAGTCAGCGCCTCGTCGAACTCGAACAGGGTGCGCGCGGAGCGGACGCGCGCCACGTCAATGCCGGGAAACCTGCGCGCCTTGGCCAGCGCCTTGCGCTTGAGGGTGCGCAGGAAGCGCGAGCGGTAGACGAAGCTCATGGCGCCCGGCGCATCGAGCGCGCGCGCGCACTCCTTGAGATCGAAGGGCACCGAGAGCGCGGCGGCCGCGCGCACCGGCGCCGACGCGCCCTGCTCGCCCAGCCACTTCACCACCACGTTTCCGCCCAGCGAGCACCCGGCGAGCAGGAGCGGAGCCGAGGGCGACTCCGCACGCGCCCTGCGCACCGCCTCCCCCAGGTCGCCGGTCTCGCCCGAGTGGTACGAGCGCAGCAGGCGGTTCGACTCGCCGGAGCAGGAGCGGAAGTTCAGGGCCATTCCGCGCCAGCCCCGTCTGCGTGCCTGCGCGAGGAGGCCGAGCACGTAGTGCGAGCTGGAGCTGCCTTCGAGCCCGTGCAGGACGACGAGGAGCGGCGCGGCGGCCGGGCCCTCCAGGCGGTCGACGTCGAGGAAATCGCCGTCCGGCAGCTCCCACCGCTCCCGCCGGAGCGGCAGGCGCGGGCCGGGCCGGAGCAACGTCCCGAAGACGGTCTGCGCGTGGGCGCCGCGCAACCAGCGCGGCGTATCGAACGACTCCACTAGCCCAACTCCGCCAGGAACCTTCGCACCCTGGCCAGCACCAGCGCGCGCTGCTCCATCTGCGGCAGGTGCCCGCACTCGGGGAGGACCTCGACCGTTCCCTTGCGCAGGTGCGTCCGGAACCACTCGACGCTCGAGGCGGGAAGGATGCCGTCCGCCTCGCCCCACAGGATCAGCACCGGCTGCTCGATGCGGGCGAGATCCGCCGGCGCAAGCGCGTGCTGCCCGACCTGCGCGAGGAGCCGCTGCACGGGCGCGGCGGCGAAGTGGCGGGCCAGATCGCGCGCGAAGAGGCGGGCGAGGCGCGGCGGGCGTCGATAGAGGCGGGACGGCATCTCCAGAGCGGCGCGGAGATCGCCCCGGAAGACTTCGCGCACGGACTCGCGATCGGCATCGAGCAGCGGCGCGCCGGCGGGCGAAAGACCCACCACCGCCCGCACGCGCTCCGGCGCCACCACCGCGGCGTGCAGGCACAACGCGCCGCCGAGCGAGTTGCCGATCAGCACCGCCGGCTCTCCGAGCTCCGCGAGCGCGCTGCCCAACGCCTGCGCCTGCTCGAGCAGCCCCGCGGCTTCCTCGCCCTTCCGCAAGCGGTTCCGTCCGTGCCCGGGCAGGTCCAGCACCAGCACGCGCCTGCTGGCGGAGGCCAGGCGAGAGGCGAGCAAGGCGAACGACGCCGCGCTGCCGCCCAGCCCGTGCAGCAGCACGATCGGAGGCGCGCTGCCGGAACCGCGCCGATCGTAGACCAGCACCCGGCGGTGGCCGGAGGCGATCTCCCTGAGCGCGAATCCGCGCGCCCGGAAGAGCGCGTGCCCGGCGGCGAACAGCGCAGACAGCGGCAGGATCATCCCGGTTTCACGAACCGCAGCGCGAACCGGTCGCTCTGCCCGCGCCGCCCCGCCGAGGCGGCCGCCGCAGGAGAGGAATCCCAGTCTCGCGCATCCTCCGGGTTGCGCAGGAAGTCGCTACCGGCCTGCAGCTTGAACCCGGCGCGCTCCACCTCGGCGCGCACCGCCTGCTCGTCGATCCGGTGCAGCGTCTTGGCGTCCGCCGTGCCGGTGCCGGGCTTCGCGCTGGAGTCGATGACCACGTAGGCGCCGCCGGGCTTGAGCGCGTCGAAGACGGCCTTGTTCATCTTGTCGCGGTCGACGTCCATGTAGGTGGTGTCGTGATAGATGACGTTGATCAGCACCAGGTCGAGCCCCTTCGCCTCGGGCGGAAGCGGATCGCCAAACTCGCGGTCCACCCGGACCACGTTCTTCATCGCGGGGCGCGACAGCCGGTCGGGCCACCGCGTCTTGAGGAACCGCTGGATGAAGAGATCGGGGTTCTGCGCGTAGACGACCCCTTCCGGCGCCACCGAGCGCGCCATGAGCTCGGTCGTGTAGCCCGCGCCCGCTCCCAATTCGGCCACCTTCATCCCGGGCTGCAGGTGGAGGAATTCGAGCGTCTCGGCCGGCTTGCGGCCCCCGTCCAGCGCGCGATCCTCGGGCGCGCGATCGGGAGCGGCGACCACCGCCTGTGCGCGCGAGCGCGTGTCATCACCCGCCGCTGGCTTCTGCGCTCCCGAGCACGCGAAGAGGAGCAGCGCTCCAAGGATCGATACGGTCCGCATGTGTTCCTCCGAGAAGAGAACGCCTCCTCTACACCGTCTTGCGCCGCGCCGCGAGCGACCTTGAAGCCCGGGTTTCGACCTCGACCCGGACCTCGACCTACAATGCGCGCCGTGCGCTTCGCTCTCGCCGTCCTGCTCGCCTTCCTCGGCTACGAGCTGATCCGCTGGGCCGTCGTGCGGACCATACGCGACCGGCTGCAACGGCGCGCACGGCGATTCGCGCAGCGGCACGGGGTCCGCGTCGACCTGTTCAAGTTCGGCGGCAAGCTCCTGGTCCGCGAGGAGCTGCTGAACGACCTGGTGGTCCAGCGCGCGATGCTCGCCGCCGCGCAGTCCGGCGAGCCCGCCGAGGAGGTGCGCCGCCGCGTGGAGGCGTACATCGACGAGATCGTCCCTGCCTTCTCGCTCGCCGCGTACTACGAGGTGGGGATGAAGCTGGCGCGGGCCGCCATCGGAGCGGCCTACCGTCCGGTGGTGACGCGCGCTCTGCGAGACCTGCCCCGCGACGCGACCGCCGTCTTCCTCATCAACCACCGCTCGAATTTCGACTACGTCGTGGTCGGCTGGGCGCTGGCCCGGCAGGTGGCCATCAGCTACGCCGTCGGCGAGTGGGCGCGCGTGTTCCCGCTCGACGCGCTCTTCAAGGCGTTCGGCGGCTTCTTCGTGCGCCGGGGCTTCCCGGACGCGCTCTACCACACCGTCCTGCGGCGCTATCTCCAGCTGATCACCCGGCAGGGAGTCACCCAGGGAATCTTCCCGGAAGGCGGGCTCACCCGGGACGGTGCGCTCCGGAGCCCGAAGGTAGGGCTGCTCGACGCCCTCCTGCAGCTGTCGGCCGAGCCCGGCTTCGACCGCGACCTGCTCTTCGTGCCGGTCGGCATCAACTACGACCGCGTGCTGGAGGACGAGGCGCTGCTCGCGGAGAAGCGCGGCCGCGAGCACCCGCCCGGCGCCGCCGAGAAGCTGCGCGGCGCCCTGCGGCTCCTCTGGATCGTGCCCTCGCGCATCGCGGTGAACCTGCTGCGCGCCGCCTTGGGACGCCTGCACCGCAGCGGCTACGTGGCGCTCGCCTTCGGGGAGCCGGTCTCGTTCCGCCGCATGGCCGCCGCGCGCGGGTGGGACCTCTCCCGCTGCACGGAAGAGGAGCGCCGCGCCATCGCCAAGGAAGTGGCGCGAGATCTCATGGGTCGCATCGCGCGCTCGATCCCGGCCACGCCCGTCCCGCTGGTCGCCCGCGCCTTGCTCGAGCTGCGCCAGACTTCGCGCTCGCGGCTGGCCGAGCGCGTGCGCGACCTCCGCAACGAGCTGGAAGCGCTCGGCGTCCCCACCGCTCTCGGCGAGGAGTTCGAATCGCAGCGGCAGGGGCGCGCGCAGCTCCTCGAGGACGAGGACCGGAACCGCGACCTCGCCCGCCTGGAAGCGGACGTCCTTTCGCTCGAGGAAGCGGAGGAGATCGTGCGGATCGGGATCGAGCGCCTCTCGCGCCGCGGAGTCGTGGCCTGGTCGGGCGCCGCGGTGCGGGTCGGCGCGCACCCGCACGCCGTCGAGCTGCTCGAGTACTATGCGCGGTCGCTGGCCGTCCTCGACGCCGCTCCCGCGGAGCAGCCCCTGCCGGCAGCCTCGGCGCTCTGAGGGAGTTGCGCTGCGCGCGCGCTTCCGCGACAACCCCAGGAGGTGCCCGCTTCGCCCCAGGTGCTGATCGTCGACGACGAGCGCGACCTCGTGCGCCTGCTGGAGTTCAACCTCCAGCAGGCCGGCTTCGAGACCGCCGCCGCGTATACGGGCATGGCGGCGCTGGAGAGGGTGCGGCAGCGCATCCCCGACCTGGTGGTGCTGGACCTGATGCTCCCCGACATCCCCGGGAACGAGGTCTGCCGGCAGATCAAGGCATCTCCGCGAACCCGGCACGTGCCCGTGTTGATGCTGACCGCGCGGACCGACGAAGTCGACCGGGTGGTCGGGTTCGAGGTGGGCGCCGACGACTTCGTCACCAAGCCCTTCAGCGTCCGGGAGCTGGTGCTGCGCATCCGCGCCATCCTCCGCCGCGGCGGAGGCGCCGATGCGGACCAGGCGCGCGACCAGGTGGGGCCCATCCGCGTCGACCCGGAGGCGCACCGCGCGTATGTGGAAGGGGAGGAGATCGCGCTCACCGCGCTCGAGTTCAAGCTGCTGACCACCTTCATGTCGCGCCTGGGCCGCGTGCAGACGCGCGAGGCGTTGCTGCAGGACGTCTGGGGGGTCTCCAGCGAGCTGCAGACGCGCACCGTCGACACCCACGTGAAGCGCCTGCGCGAGAAGCTGGCCGCCGGGCGCGACCTGATCGAGACGGTGCGCGGCATCGGCTACCGCATGGTCGAGCCGGAGCGCTGACCTGGGAGGCAGGCATGCTGGAGGGAAAGATCGCGTTGGTGACCGGGGCGTCCTCGGGCATCGGGCTGGCCGTCGCGCGCGCCGTGGTGGCGGGCGGAGGCAAGGTAGCGCTGGTGGCTCGCACCGAGGCCACCCTGCGCGAGGCGGCGCGTGAGCTGGGACCCGAACGCGCCGCCATCTACCCCCTCGACGTGACCGACCTGGCGCGGCTGGAGGAGCTGCCCGCGCGCGTGCTGGACCGGTTCGGCGCCCTCGACCTCCTGGTGAACAACGCGGGCCTGAACCACCGCGGACCGGCGCTGCAGTTCACTCCTCGCCAGCTGGGCGAGGTGATCACCACCAACCTGACCGCGCCGGTAGTGCTCGCGCGGGCCGCGGCGCCGCACATCCGCCAGGGCGGCGCGATCGTGAACGTCGCCAGCCTGGCGGGCATGGTCCCGGTCCCGCACGAGGCGGCGTACAGCGCCTCCAAGGCCGGCTTGCGCGCTTTCTCCCGCGTCCTCCACGGGGAGCTGCGCGCGCGGGGCATCCACGTGGGAATCGTCTCGCCCGGCCCCGTCGACACGAACTTCTTCGGCGACCTCGCCAAAGCGCCCGCGCTCAACTTCTCCCAGCCGATGAGCACCGCCGGGCAAGTCGCGGACGCGGTGCTCCGCTGCTGGCGCGAGCGCCGCGTCGAGATCGCGCTGCCGTGGTTCTCGGGAAAGCTCTGCACCCTCGGCTACGTCTCGCCGCGACTGATGCGCGTGCTGCGGCCGTCCCTCGAGCGGCGCGGCGAGCGCAACAAGCGTGCCCTGATGGAACGGAGGGCAGCGCAGAAGCGGTAGCGCCGCGGCTGCGAGGAACCGGGCGGAGCGGGCGGGCGGCTGGCGGGCCCCCGGCTCTGCGGGATGGAATTCGACCGGGCCCGTGCGCACTGTGCGCTGCTGGGGCCTCGCTACGGGAACCGACTGGGCCATCTTCGGCGTGGTGCTCTCCACGCTGGTCATCCCGCTCCCGGAGGAGGTGGCGCTCCTGGGCGCCGGCTACCTGGCCCACAGGGGGGCGGTATCGCTGCCCGGGGCGTACCTGGGCGCTCTGGGCGGGGTCCTGATCGGCGACACGATCACCTTCCTGCTCGGCCGGGGGCTCCTGCCGAAGTTCCTCGAGTCGCGCTGGGGGCGGAGGATCGTGAACCCGGGCCTGCGCCGGTGGGCGGAGGAGTTGGTACGTGAGCACCCGGTGCGGGCCATCCTTCTGGCGCGGTTCCTGGTCGGGCTGCGCGGGCCGATCTACCTGGCCATCGGCGCGGCGAAGCCTCCCGCCGGGAAATTCATCGCTCTGAACGGTATCGTGGCAGTGATCGAGGTCGGCATCGTCGTCGGCATCGGCTACGAGTTCGGCGCCTCTCACGAGCTGGCGAAGAACGTGCGCTGGTTGGAGATCGCCATCGGCATCGCGCTGGCCTTCTTCCTGGTGATCTTGCCGTTGTTGATGAAGCGGCATCTCGAAAGGCGCCAGCCGGCATAGACCTGGATGCCCCTCTTTGGGCACAATGGCTCCCCATGGAGCGGTTCGACCCGGTCCAGGCGCGTCGCGTGGTGCAGATGATGGTGCTTTCCGCCTGGGCGGACGGGCACGTCGAGGGGAGCGAGGCCCTGGCCATCCAGCGGCAGGTGGCGGGGAACCCGATGCTGGAGCGCGTGGGCGTGGTGAGCGAGATCGGGCGCGAGACGCGCAAGTGGATGCTCGCCGACGGCCTGGACGCGTGCCTGGCGACCGCCGCGGGCGAGCTGAAGGACGCCGACTATCGCGAGCTTGCCTTCAAGTGCTGCGCGCGGGTGATGGGCGCGGACCGCGTCTTCCCGCTGCAGGAAGAGTCGGTGCTCGGGCGCGTGCAGCAGCTGCTCGGCTTGTCGGACGCGGACGCGGGACGGCTGCTGGTGCTCGCGACGCGATGAGGTGGAGCCCCGGGGGCCCCGCTAGAATTGACGCCGGGCGGCCGGTGCCGCGATGATTCGCGCACCCGCCAGCCGGAGCCGTCTCATGGCCAGCCTCGAAGACATCGAGCGCAAGCAGAAATCGATGCAGTCGCTCCTGGAGCAGATCGCCGCGGAGACGAATGCCGATCGCGTCCAGGAGCTGGGCAACCAGATCGCGCAGGCGGTGCAGGAGCTCGGACAGATGGCGGCCGGCCTGGAAAAGGTCCACGCGCAGAGCAAGGGCAGCGGCGAGACGCGCGTGGTCCTCACCAAGGAACAGCGCGCACGGGTGGCGGACGCCACGGGCGTGGCGCTCGACACGCTGGTGCTACAGGGCGCCGAGATCTGGGATCCGCAGATGCCGAAGATGAGCTCGGCCACCGTCGAGCGGCTCGCCATGGCGTCGGTCGCGGATCGCAAGCTGAAGGAAGAGAAGCGCGAGGCGGTGCGCTCGATCCTCAAGCAGCTTCAGGCCGCGGTGGGAGACAGCCCGGCGCCGGAGACGAAGGCGGCCATCGATCAGTTCAAGCGCGACCACCTCGAGGAGTAGAAGCGCTCGCCGCGCCGTGGTAAATTGGCGAGGGGGCCGGCGATGCCAGGACTGACGTTCATCAAGATCCTCGGGAACCTCAAATTCTTCTCGCACGGCTTGAAGCTGGGCACCGAGTGGAAGAGCTCGTTCTCGATCAAGGACGAGGCGCAGTTCCACTCCGGCGACCGCCAGGCGGTCCCGCAGCTCATTCCACCGTGGTTCATGCCGGCGGAGATCCCCAACAAGTACCACCAGGAGACCTGCGACAAGATCGGCAAGGAGTACAAGGATTTCCACGACACGATGCTCGACGCCATCGGCTTCGCGCACAACATGTGGAAGCTGCAGGCCAAGTTCAAGGACCTGAAGGTCAACGCGCTCACCGCCCTCGGCACGCCCGGCTGCCTCGACGGTCCGGAGTTGGAGAGCCTCATCAAGCAAGCTCCTCAGGTGGCCGCTTGGACGGGCAACAAGGCCAAGCACCGCGACGCGGTCGCCAAGGGCGTCTCGAAGTGCTTCAAGAAGTGGCAGGACAAGGTCATGGTGCCCGGGCTGCCCTGGTACCCCGCCTTCGTCGTCTTTCCCGGCCCGATGGCGCCGCCGATGCCGAACATCCCGATGCCGCTCATCTGCTGCCCCTCGCCGATGATGACGGAAATCTGCATGCCGACCTCGATGGCGAAGGCGATGGACGACGCGCTCGACGGCGGCCTCAAGAACAAGGACAAGACGAAACAGTACGAAGCGCTCCACGATGCCATCGCCACCGTGCTCGCTCTCGCCTTCTTGATGTGGCTTCCGATGCAACAGGTGATGCTGGTGATGGGCAAGGGCCAGATCCCCACCTTCGCGCCTCCCTTCGTGCCAGTGGGCCCGGTCGTGATGGGCGACAACCTCCCCATCCCCGGCCACCTGATGGCCTGATTCCCCTCGAGCTACGTCCCTGCGAAGATGCGGGACAGCTCCTCGGCGGGGACCACCTCCAGCTGGTCATAGCGGCAAGAACGGGGGACCTTGTCGGGGCGCCAGCGCTGGAAGTGCGTGGCGTGGCGGAAGCGGTCGCCCTGGAGGTGGTCGTAGGCCACCTCGCAGACCCGCTCGGGGCGGAGCGGCTCCCAGCTCAGGTCCTTGCCGCGGTTCCAGCGGCTGGAGGCGCCCGGCATGCGCTGATCCCCCTCCTCGGCGCCCGC
>Ga0137409_10000617_pt1 | contig 39226 bp, 33 predicted proteins | sample CZODoug1_16funga_FD_122059 | JGI IMG/M metagenome (GOLD analysis project Ga0137409, IMG submission 122059) | Vadose zone soil fungal communities from Angelo Coast Range Reserve, California, USA - CZODoug1_16fungal (Hybrid Assembly) | ecosystem: Environmental > Terrestrial > Soil > Vadose zone...
GGCGGCTCACCGCTTCGCAGATCGCCTCGGCATCGTTGTCATCGTTCTTGCCGCTCTTGCGGTACGGGGCGACGAACTTCGGCGCCATCAGCCGCACCGCGTGGCCGAACCTGGCAAACTGTCGCGCCCACTCGTGCGCGCCCGAACACGCCTCCATCCCGATCAGACACGCCGGCAGCTGCGCGATGAGCTCACCGAGTCGCTCTCGTCGCACCGTCCGGCGCACTACCACATGCCCAAAGCCGTCGACCCCGTGCACCGCAAAGAGGTTCTTTGCCAGATCGATTCCAACGGTAGTAACGTTGCTCATGGACTTCCCCTCTCGATTCAGATTGAAACTACACACACTCAATCTTGGCACTTCGATGCCGCCTCGGGACGGGGAAGTCCCTTACATTCGTTAGGCCCGCGTCATCGCTTCCGCACCCATGCATCCCAGAGTCGACGAACTCATCAACCTCCTGCGGCTCGAACCGCATCCGGAAGGCGGGCTCTTCCGCCAGATCTACCGTTCCCAACTCATGGTTACTCCATCGGATTCCAGAGGTCCTCGCGTAGCACTCACCGTCATCTACTTCCTCCTCGTCCAAGGCGGCGTGAGTCGGTGGCATCGGGTCACCTCGGATGAGGCGTGGCACTGGTACGAGGGCTATCCACTCGAACTCTTTACGGCGCCTTCCGATACCGGCGTCATCAAGTCTTCTCTTCTTGGTCCCCTCGCCGCTGCTACCTCGCCGCAACTCGTCGTTCCTGCTGGTCACTGGCAGGCCGCACGATCAAGCGGTACCTACACGTTGGTCGGGTGTTCTGTGGGGCCGGGCTTTGAGTACTCCGATTTCAACCTGCTCACGGCACTACCAGAACACGGGAGACCGCGCCTCACACCGAAGTCGCTGCTTGACGAACTGTCCTAAGAGAACCCGCGCGCCTGACATGCCCGCCGGCCGCTGAGCCGGGATGTTAGATGCAAGGCTTTTCGAGAACCTTAGGAGACACCGAACGATGAAGAAGCTCTCACGATATGGACGGAGGTGGTGACCGCATCGCTGGCGTTAGGCGCGGTGCTGTGGATTGCTGTCGGTCACCTGCTGCCTCCTTCGAACGCGAGAGATGCGGGTCGATTTCTACCGCGACTTTGGCGAGGGCTGCATGCGCGGGAGCGGCTGGAGAATGCTCACGCGGTTGCCTTCGGTATCGGTGAACGAGACGTACTGTCCGATGCCCGGGATTTCCATCGGTTCGCCAAGTACCTTGCCGCCGGCATCCTTCACTTTCTTGACCGCGTCCTTGATGTCATCGACCGCGATGACGACGGACGGATACTGCGCCGGCCGGTCGTTCGTCTTGGCGTAAAAGCCACCGTTGATCGCGCCGGGCTTCTTCGGGCCGTTCTGGTCGGTGGCAGTAGTCGTGGCAACCACGTAATTGCCCATCTCCGCGCCCAGCATCTGCGTCTGCCAGCCAAATGCCGCGCCGTAGAACTTCGCCATCCGCTCGCGGTTCTCGTAGGGCATTTCGAAGTGAATAACGGGATTCATTGCCGTAACCTCCGTGTAGGTTGATGAGTGGTTGATGGTTGGATCACGCGGAAGGGAGTTTGTTCTAGGAGTTCGCCATGAAACTTTTCCAAATGCGAATCACGGCCCTGGCGACTCTGGCGCTGGCCCTGGCTTCCACAGCGCGCGCGGACGATACGAGTGCGGAGGTCGGCAATGTTGGCCTGGTGAAGGCGTTCCAGTCGGCGTGGAACAGCCACGACATGGAAGGAGCGTTCCGCAAGCTCCTCACCGACGATGTCGACTGGGTCAATGTCAATGCCGGTCGCGGCAAAGGAATTGATGCCGTTGTGCAAGGCCACGTCCGTGTGCATGCGGGCAAGTTCAAGGACAGCGTCATGAAGGTCAACGACATCGAAGTCGAGCCCCTGAAGCCCGACGTGTGCCTGGTGTACGTCAGCTGGGGCATCAGTGGCGATCGCGATGATGATGGAACGGCGCGGGAGCCCCGCGAGGGTCTGCTCAGCTGGGTCACGGTCAAGCAAGGCGGTGTGTGGAAGATTCGCGCCAGTCACAACACCAACAAGACACCCGTGCATTAGCAAGTCGCTAGGACTCGTACAAACGCCACGCGGCCTGGTAGCTCAAGCCGTGCGACAGGATCTTGCTGAGCAGGTCGTCGTACGACATACCCACCGAGCGCGCCGAGTCGGCGAAGTCTTCCTCCTTGCTCAGGTTCGGATTCGCGTTCGCTTCGAGAACGAAGAGGCTCCCGTCCGGGCGCAGGCGAAAGTCCATGCGGGCGTATCCGGAAAGGTGCAGTGCCTTGTAAATGCGGCGGGCCATGTTCGTCATCTGGTCGACCACTGTTTGCGGAAGGTCCTTCGCCGGGTCGGTCGTGATGCCGTACCTTTTCTGGTAGCGCTTGTCCCATTTCACCTTGCGCGTCGCGATCGCGGGGAGCGATTCCGGCAGAGACCCGAAGGTCATCTCCCACACGGGGAACGTCGTCAGGCGCCGATTGCCGAGCACGCCGACATAGAACTCCCGTCCTTCGATGTACTCCTCGACCAGCGCATCGGAGGTCGTCTGTTGGTGAATGAACTCGATGCGCTCTTTCAGCTTCGCGGCGTCCTCGACCACTGACGCCTGCGCTATGCCGAGGCTTGCGTCCTCGGTGGCGGATTTGACGAACAGCGGAAAGCGCAGGCGCTTCGGCATCCGCATGCGGGCGCCGCGCGCAAACACGGCGAACTGCGGCGTCGGAATGCGGTGATAGGCCAGGAGCTGCTTGCTCAGCACCTTGTCGCGCGACAGCAGCAGTCCGCGCGGATTGCAGCCGGTATAGGGCTGGCGCAAGAGCTCGAGAAGTGCCACGACGTGCTGGTCGTAGGTGACGATCCCGTCGAACTCCTCGAGCAGGTTGAAGACGATCTGCGGCTTCCATTCAACGATCTCGGCGCGCAGCTCAGTGATGCTGTCGCGCACGCCGAGGGGCTTCACGTCATGGCCGGCGTTGCGCAGGTGCGTGATGACGTCGTACTCGGAACGCCACTCTTCTATTTCCTTGTCGCTGTGACCCTTGAGGCTCTCGGGAGGCACGAGGCTTTCGTGCATCACGACGAGCGTGCGCAGCGGCTTCATAGCACGTGACGCCCCGCGGTGCCGTTGAGGTGCAGGCGCGCGATACGGATGACGAGTGCTTCGACGCGGCGACGGGCTTGACGCGCCGGTCCCTGCACGGCGAGACCCTGTTGAGCGGATCGATGCATGACGAGTCTCAGCACCTGGTGAATCAGATACTCGCTGGTGTCGAGCCTACGGGCAACCGTGCGGCGCAGCTTCGACCTGAGTCTGCGCACCAGCGCGGCAGCACGGATCGATCCGCGGTCCTGCGGATCGGCGCGAAACGCGCGCGTGATCATGGTCTCTGCTGTCGACCTGCGCCCCGCGGTGTAGCGCGCGATCTTGGCGCGATAGTGCTGACGGAGCGTGCGCTTGTCCGACAACGGCTCGATCACATCGCGCGTGCGCACCGGCGGTCTTTGCTGCGCCAGCTCCGTCATCAACTGATCCACGTAACGCAGCTTTTCGAGCGCGCGCCAACCCTGGTAGGAGCTGCGCCAGTTCGAGCGCGGTCGCAACCAGACGGCGAAAGTCTCGGCGAAGTCTTCCGTCGGATGGCTTTGCGCGTACCACGCACCCAGGTGCTGCACGAAGCGCCGGCTCCCGGGACGCGGCCGATAGCTGTCCGGGTACCGTAGCGATGCGGGTCCGAAGACCTCGCGCCAGCGCCGGCGCCGGCGCAACCGGAAAGCGGAGTCGACAGCGTGGCCCGCTTCGTGACGGAGGATGCGCATCATCCAGTTGGAATTGCCCCCCTCCACCTCGTGCATCATCCGTCGCTCGAGCTGTCGCAGGCGCGGATGCGAGAGATAGAAAGGAATGGCGATCCCGGGGATGCCATCGGGTGAAAACCATTCTTCCGCGAGCCAGCAGTGCGGCTTCACCTCGAGCCCGGCGGCTTCGAGCTCCTCGTACAGGCGTTCGATGTGCGGGGCGAGGTCCGTGCCCTCGATGCGCAGCTTCAGGTCGCGAAAGCGCAGGTCCAGCAGCTCTTCATCGGAGAGCCGCGTCCAATGCGGCGCGGCCTTGCGCCGGCGCCGCACGGGAGATCGGGAACGTGCGGGTACTCGCGTCATTGCGCCAATTTCTCGAGCGATGCGGCCAGCAACCGATCCGCCAGCTGCTCGATCACATCGCGCTGCAGAAGCGCATTACGCCAGCTCGACGGGATCGCTCCAACCCCGTAGAAGGCGCCTGCGAGCTGGCCGAAGAGTGCTCCCGTCACATCGGAATCGAGGCCAAGATTAACGGCGAGCAATGCGCCCTCACGAAAGGTCTGCGTGCGGTAGAACGCCCACAGAACCGCTTCGAGCGCCTCGACCACGCCGCCCCCGCCGGTCACGTCAGTCGCTGACTTGTTGCGAAATGAACCCGCCGCTACCGCCGCGACGGGCGGCTTGAGCGGACGCTCGTTGAACTGGCTGGTGTGCTCCGCGCTCAAGAGTTGTTGTCGACTCGCCCCCTGGAGCGCCGCCACCAGGAGCGAGGCGAAGTAACGGCAGGCATCCAGCGCCACGGGAGACTGGTCGGTCGTGCGCGCCGCTTCCGCGGCGTTATGAACCGCTGTTTTCGGATCCGCAAGGAAGTACAGCACCGCGGGGCACACGCGCGTCAGAGCATCCTTGTCGAGCCGCGCCGGGTCGTGCGACCCCGCGAAGGGCTTCCCAGACCACTGCGATGCGGCCACGGCACGCGCCACGGTCGCGGTGATTCCGACGCATTGGCCGGTACTCGACAGGTGGCCTTCGCGTTGCCAGAGCCGGTAGCGCGCCATCTGATCCGACGGATCGAAATCGCCGCACTCGACCAGGCTCTCGGCGAGACACAGCGCCATGGCCGTATCGTCGGTCCAGCCGCCGCGCGGCATCTCGAACGGGCCACCGCCCAACATGTCGCCGAGCGGTGTGAACGAACCTGGCGCACGGTACTGAACTGCGGCGCCGAGCGCATCGCCGACCGCAAGGCCAAGCATCGCGCCCTGGTAGCGATCCCGCACCGCGCGCGCCGCGACCAGTTCCTCGGTGTGCGGTGGCGGCAATTCCACGGGCTTGCGACCCTCGCGCCAATTGAGCACGTATTCGTACTGCTCGTCGGTCTCGGGCGTTTGCGGCCAGTCCCTGGAGCGCGAATTGGAGCGCCAGAGAGAGTTGAGCTGATCGAGGGCTGCGTCCGGAAGCATCCCGCGGTGCACGAAGTAGCACCCGAGCACGGTGCCGGTGCGACCGACGCCCGCCTGGCAATGCAGGTACACGCAGCGACCGGAACCGAGGGCCTGGTCGAGGTACGCGTGAATCTCCGCCATGACCTGCGGCGAAGACGGCACCGAGTGGTCGTGGATCGGCATGCGTACGTACATCACGTAGCGTCCGCTCGCGACCTTCACGTTCGGCAGCAGCGAGTCGTACGGCGTCAGCTCACCGAGCTCGGTGAGATCGATGAAGCAGGTGACACCGGCACCGATCAGGCGATTGAGGCGAAACAGTGTATCGGCACGCGACGGCGTCGCCGGATACTCACCGGCGAGCAGGCGCTCGGGCTCGACCCAATAGGTATTGGGTAACGGTGGTGCCGGCCCTTCGGACGCGACCCGCTCGGGCATGGAGGCCTACTCGCGCTGCACGGCTGTGAGCTGCGCGAAGTCGAACGCCTGCGGGTCGGCGAGGTGCGAGCTCACGACGTTACGCAAGGAACTGGCGATGGCCTCGAGCCGCCCCGGGTGTTCCTTCTCCCAGTCCGCCAGCATCTGCTTGATCGCTGCGCGCTGCAGGTGCTCCTGCGAGCCGCACAGGTTGCACGGGATGATCGGAAATTCCCGGGCACGCGCGTAGCGCTCGATGTCACGCTCCGCCACGTAAGCCAGCGGCCGGATCACGATGTGCTGGCCGTCCTCGGAGCGCAGCTTCGGTGGCATCGCCTTGAGCTTGCCGCCGAAGAACATGTTGAGGAACAGCGTCTCGATCATGTCGTCGCGGTGATGGCCGAGCGCGAGCTTGGTGATGCCGTGCTCGCGCGCGTAGCGATAGAGCGCACCGCGCCGCAGCCGCGAACAAAGGCCGCACATCGTCTTGCCCTCGGGGATCACGCGCTTCACGACACGGTAGGTGTCCTGTTCGATGATGTGGAACGGAACTCCGAGTGCGGTCAGGTACCCGGGCAGCACCTGCGCCGGAAAATCGGGCTGCTTCTGATCGAGATTGACCGCGAGAAGGTCGAACTTCACCGGCGCGCTGCGCTGCAGGCTCATCAGCAGATCGAGCAGCGTGTAGGAATCCTTCCCGCCCGAGAGACACACCATCACGCGATCGCCCGCGCCGATCATGGCGTAGTCCTCGATCGCCTTGCCGACCAGCCCGCGCAGCCGAGCCTGCAGGCGCCGCGTCGTGTTCGACCGGGCATCGACAGGCAATGCGGTTTTCATGTCCACGAGGCTCATTCCACCGAGAAACTGTAGGCGGCCGAAAAACTCTCCGAATCCGCATCCTTGCAGCCCTTGCACGGGCGCGTGTGGACGCTGCGAATCAGCCACACGCCGGGCTGCGTCAGCGTGAACCGCACGACGCCGTGCGCATCGCTCAGCCCGGTCAATTCCGTCACGCCCCCGTCAGCGCCGCGATGCAGGGCGAACGCACTGGCACTAGCCAGCGGCTTGGTCTCGAACAGGAGCTGCACGATCTGCTCATCCCCGGCATGCATGGTAAGCGGATTTTGCAGCAGAACGATCTCGTACTGCATGCCCGTGAAGCGGTGATGCAGGTCGGTCTCGGTTTCATCGCCCGTGTGGCCGAGCAACTTGAGGAAGTGCCAGCCGCGCTCGCGCCCTGCCTGCTCCGAACCGCGCACCATGGTCATCAGGAAGGGCCCTGGCGCCGGCAGCGTGTCATCGAACAAGGGCTTCACGCCATCGTTGGTCGACGCGAGCAGGTCCCTGACATCGTTCGGCAAACGCAGCTCGAAGCGCTCGGTGTGCCCGCGCTCATAGGCCTTCTCTTCCCGGGCCGCGAACGATTGGCCGACCACGAGATGTACGACCAGGCGCGTCCCGGCCGCCGGGTGATACGCGTCGGCCTGCAACCAGTAGTCGTCGGCCGCGGCGAGCGCCGGCCCGAGGAGGAGCCACAGCAGGGCAAGCGCGCGCACTGCATTGCTCACGCGCCCGACCCCAGGTACTTACTTTCGAGGTACCGGAGCGATGCCGCCGCTGACAGGGGCTTGCCGCTCGCGCTCTTCATCAGGTCCTGGATCGAGACCTTCGCGCCCAGGCTGTGCACGTGGTTGCGCAACCACTCGAACAGGCCCCCGAACTGGCCGGCGGCGATTTCCTCCTCTATTGCGGGATGCTGCGCGTGCAGGCTGTCCCACAGCTGCGCGGCGATGATCACGCCGAGCGCATAGGAGGGGAAATACCCGAACGAGCCGACCGCCCAGTGAATGTCCTGCAGGCACCCTTCGACGTCGTTCTGCGGCCGGATGCCGAGGCGCTGTTCCATGTATGAGTTCCACGCCTCCGGGATGTTGCGGATCGCAAGGTCGCCGCCGAGGATTTTCTTCTCCAGGTCGTAGCGCAACATGATGTGCAGCGGATAAGTGAGCTCGTCCGCGTCGACGCGGATCAGGCCGCGGCGCACTCGATTGAGGTGACGGTAGACATTGTCCACCTCCCACTCGGGACCGCTCGCGCCGTAGTGTTTCTCGAGCAGCGGCTTGAGATAGCGCACGAACGGGCGGCTGCGGCCGACGATCATCTCGAGGAGCAGCGACTGGCTCTCTTCGAGCGCCATGCCGCGATCGCGCCCCACCGGCTGATCGCGCCAGTCCTGCGGCAGCCCCAGGTCGTACATCGCGTGCCCGCTCTCGTGCAGGGCGCCGAGCAGTCCGTTGAAGGGATCGTTGACATCGAAGCGCGTCGTGACGCGGATGTCGCCCGGCACGCCTTCCGTGAAGGGATGCTCGCTCTCATCGAGGCGGCCACGATCGAACGGAAAGCCGAGCGCCTTCATCACGTCGACCACCAGCAGGCGCTGCTTTGAAGCGCTGAACTTGCCGTTGAGGGGCAGGCTCGGCTGCTTCGCCTGCTGCTCGATCGTGTCGTTGATGAGCGTCGGGAGCTTGCGCGACAGCGCCTTGAACAGCGTGTCGATGTCCTGCGTCGTGATGCCGGAGGTGAATTCGTCGATGAGTGCATCGTACGGCTGCAGGTTGAGTGCCTGCCCGAGGAGCGCCGCCTTGTCGCGCACCAGCGCGACGACCTCCTCGAGGTGCGGCGCGAACACCGCGAAATCATTTTTCTGGCGTGCTTCCATCCACTGCACTTCGGCGCGTGAGGTCGCGCGCGCGAGGCGCGAGATGAGCGTGGTCGGCGTGGCGATGGCATGGTCGCGCTGCCGGCGCATTTCCCGCAGGTTGGCAAGCTGCCAGTCCTCGAGTCCCTGCGCGTTCGCCTGCGCACGATCGAGCAAGCGCGTCACGCGTGGCGCGGTCAGCAGCGCGTGATATTCGGTCTCGAGCGCCGCCAGTTGTTCGCCGCGCACGTCCGCACTGCCCCGCGGCATCATCACCGCGGCGTCCCAACGCAACAGCGACAGCGCGCCGCGGAAGGCGTGCAGGCGGCGGAATTCCTGTTCCAGTTGCTGGTACGGTGATGCAGGCATGGGCGTGGGCGAAAAAGGCGCGGCAGTTTAACAGACGCACGCCGCCCAGCCCTTGTCACGGCGCCACTCGACCAATCAGAACAATGAGTTACCGGGCAGTGCTGAGATTGACACTGCCGCTCGCTCAGGCTCCCGCGTTCTGAACCTGCTTGCCCACGTCCTGCACGCGCGCACCATCGCGCACTTTTTGCGTGCCTTCGACCACGATGAGATCGCCCGCGACCAGCCCCGAAATGATCTCCACCCGCCCTGGCTTGCGCCGGCCGATGCTGACCTCGCGCTTGCGTGCGCGCTCCTCGCTGACGATGAAAACGTACTGGCGACCTTCCTCGGGCACCAGCGCCTGTTCGGGAATCGTCAGCACACGCCCGCGCTCTTCCTGCAGGCGAACGTTGAGGAACATGCCCGGCTTGAGCAGGCCGTCGCGGTTGGGGAGCGCCGCACGCACGGTGATGGCACGCGTCGTCGGATCGAGCCGCGAGTCGATGCTCACGATCGTGCCTGTGAAGTCGCGATTCGGAAACGCAACGCTGCGCGCGGTGAGCGGCATGCCTTCGCGCAGGATCGCGACAAAAGTCTCCGGCACCGTGAAGTCGAGCTTGATGACACTCGTGTCGTCGAGCGTGGTGATGACGGTGCCCGCATTGACCAGGCTCCCGACACTCACCCTGCGCAGCCCGGTGCGGCCGTCGAACGGCGCGCGAATCAGCGTGTCGGAAAGCTTCTTTTCTGCCGCGGTCACGCGCGCCTCGTTGGCGTGCAGGGTCGCCTCGAGCTGCTCGAGCTGCGATGGTGACAGGGCCTGCGTGGCGTAGAGTTCCTGGCTGCGCTGGTACGAGCTGCGGCTCTCGCTCAGCGCGGCCCGTGCCACGTCGAGATCGGCGCCCACCTCCACGCTGTCGAGTTGCACCAGGACCTCGCCGCGACGGACTTGCTGCCCCTCACGAAAACGGATCGCGGTGACGAGGTTGGAAACCTTGGGGGTGATCTCTACGGCTTCGTTGGCTCGCGCGGTACCGAGCGCTTCGAGCTCGTAAGCGAACTCCTCCTCCCGGGCCGCATCCGTCACCACACCAACCGCTGCATCCAGTCCGCCACTGAAAGCGCCGCCCGCGCCGGGCTGCGCATTGTTCATGGCGTTGGATTTTTCGCCCGAGCAGCCGCCAAGGGCGGCGGCGCAAGCCATGACCAATGCCACACGCATCAGTGTCGGGACGCTGCAGAAAACGTTCATGCCGCAAAGGGCGCCGCTCAAGGGAGAGGCGCCGGAGTATGTCACTGTTTGCCGCTCGTGAGTATGTCAGGCGGGACGCGGCAGTTCGACCTCGACGGCGAGGCCCGGTTCAGCATTACGGGCGTGCAGCTGTCCGCCGTGCAGTTCCACGATCGCTTTCACCAGCGCCAGCCCGATACCGAAGCCGCTGCTGGTGCGCGCAGTGTCGACGCGATAAAAGCGCTCGAATATATGCGGCAGCGCCTCGGACGGGACACCCGCGCCGTGATCGCGCACCGTGAGATGCGCGCCGTTGCCGTTGCGGAGCTCGACCTGGATTTCGCCGCCGCCGTGGCGGACCGCGTTCTCGAGCAGGTTCTGCGCCACCTGGAACAGCAGGTCGCGATCTCCGGTCACGGTCGCAGGCTCGAGCCGCGCCACGATGTGCATGCCCCGCTCCACCGCCACTGCTTCGTACAAGTCGACCGCGTCCTGCCACAGGGTGCGCAGATCGATGTCATCGCGCCTCGGGCCGAAGCTGCCCGCTTCGATGCGTGCGAGTCGCAACAGCGCCGAAAAAGTCGCGAGCATGTCGTCGATGCGCTCGAGCGCCTGGTTGACGCGCTCGCGGCTCGCCGCGTCGAGACGCGAATCGCGACTCAGCTCGTCGAGCTCGTTGCGCAGGCTCGCCACCGGCCGGCGCATGTCGTGCGCGATGGCGCTGCTGATGTGGCGCGCGCCGTCGACAAGCGTCGCGATGCGGTCGAACGCCGAGTTGAAGCGCCGCGCCAGTTCGTCGAGCTCATCACCCGCCCCGCTCAACGGGAGGCGTTGCGACAAGTCGCCACTCTCGATGGCATCGACGCGTGTCGCCATCTTCGAGATGCGCCAGCGAAACAGCAGGATCGCCGTGATGCCGATCGCGCCGCAGGCTATCAATCCGAAAATCGTCGCGCTCCAGAGCTGGGTCCTGAGGTGCTGATCGATGCGGCGGAGCGGAGAACGCCGGCCGACGAGAAGCAACCGGTTGTCGTAGAGCTCGAACACGCGGCCTTCCAGTTCCAGCCCATCGGCCTGCGGTACGCTGAACCAGGGCCGCTCTTGCCGCGGCACGCCCGCCGGCCATTCGCGCAGGTTCCCGGCGAGTACCCGCCCGCTGGACTCCATCAGCAGATAGACGGCATCTGGGTCGGCGGGCGCGCGCACGCGGATGTTGATCGCCTCCTTGAGCGCCTCGATACCTTTCTCGTGGTAATGCTCGTCGAGGCCCTGGATCTCCTCCGCGATCGCCTCATGCACCTGCTTGTCGAGATCGGTGAATGACTCGCGGTAGACCGGCCACAGTGCGAGCGCCAGCACCACGGCTGCGGCAAGTGGCAGGCACCACGTGAGGAGGTAGACCGGGCTTCTAATCCGACGCCAGGCCAAGGCGGTATCCCGAGCCACGGATGGTGTGCAACAGCGGCTGCGTGGCACCGCGATCGATCTTGGCGCGCAGGTTGGAGATGTGCACGTCGATCACGTTGGTGCGTGGGTCGAAGTGATAGTCCCACACACCTTCGAGCAGCATGGTGCGTGTGACAACCTGGTCCGCGTGACGCATCAGGAACTCGAGCAGCTGGAATTCCTTCGGCTGCAGATCGATCTTGTTGCCGCTGCGCTTGACGCTGCGCTTGAGCAGGTCCATTTCAAGGTCCGCGACGCGCAATGTAGTGACCGCCCCGGCGGTGTTCGCGGAGACGCGCCGTTGCAGCACTTCGAGCCGTGCCACGAGCTCGCTCACCGCGAACGGCTTGATGAGATAGTCATCACTGCCCGCCCGCAGACCAGCGACCCGGTCGTCGACATCGCCTAGCGCGCTCAGGATCAGTACCGGCGTGTCGATCTTCGAGCCGCGCAGCGCGCGCAGGATCGCGAGGCCATCGACCTGGGGCAGCATCCGGTCGAGCACGATCGCCTGGTACGGCTCGCTCATGGCCAGGAACAGCCCGTCGCGCCCGTCAGCGGCCAGGTCTACCGCGTGACCCGCTTCCTTGAGCCCGCGCTCGATGAAGCGCGCTACCTCGCGATCGTCTTCTACGACCAGTATCCGCATAGTCAAAGTCTAGCTCGCATTCAGCAGTCACGCGTGGTGGCTTTGGCCAGTCCGGCGCCGATTCGTCACCTGAGCCGGGAAGTACTCATTTGATTGCGAGCAAGGTCTCGGCGAGGCGGCTGTAGTCGCCTTCGAAGTGATGGCCGCCCGGTAGCTCGATGACCTTGAAGCGCTCGCGGTCGAGCTGCTGGCATAGCGTGTCGATGTCATCGTGCGCATAGACACACAGGAAAGGCGTCTTGAGCCGCTCGACTTCGGGGTAAAGCGGCAGACCCGGGTGATGCTTGCCGACCCAGTCCGTCAGATGAAACTCGAACTCCGCCTCGGTACCTGGCGCGAGTGCAGCGGCGAGTGCAATGTGACTCGCCGTGTCTGCGCCCAGGCGATTGAGCGCGAACGGCAATACCTCGGCACCCATCGAGTAGCCGATGAGGAGCACGCGCTGCTTGTGCCACGCCTCGAGGTAGTGGCGGATCACGCGCTCGAGGTCGGTGCCCGTTTCCTCGGGAGTGCGCGACTTCCAGAAATACTGCAGCGTCGACAGGCCCACGGCGGGAATACCGCGCGCGGCCAGGTCCGCGGCGAGTCCTCGATCAAGGCCCGCCCAACCGCCATCGCCCGTCAGGATCACCGCGAAAGTGTCCCCGCCCGGCACTGCCGCCGGGACTTCAATCAGCGGCAGATCGGCGAGCGTCGTCACTGGCGTTGTTTCGGAGGATCTCGCGTCCTGGCTCAGCGTGTCGTACGCGCTCAGGAACTGCGGCATCCAGTTCTTCGGTACCGAGTAACCGTGGCCGACATTCGGCAGCATCACGAGTTGCGCGTTGGCGATCGGTGTGACGAAGTCGTGGCTGCGCTGCGGGTCGCACACCTGGTCGTGATCTCCCTGCAGCACGATCCAGCGCGCGGGCGTGCTCGCTACCGCTTGCATGTCGTAGCCGGGTGGCGGGGAATGGCGCAGCGCCGTGCGCAACAGGTTTTCCTCGCAGAGCGGCGTCGGCGTTTCGAGATCCGGTCCGAAGCCAAGACTCAAAGCTCCCGAAAACGTGCCCGCGGGCGCCTGGAGCAATAACGCGTACGCCAGGGTGGCGCCGGAGCTGTATCCGACCAGCAACGGATACTGGTAGTGAGGCAGCGCAAAGCGCGCCTCGAGCGTGTGCGCCAGCTGCTCGAACTGCGCGGCGGGATAGATGCAGCCACGCTCACGCAGTGGCGCAAGTTTCACCGCGCGGCGAATGTCGACACCGGCAACCAACGCGCCGCGTGCGGCGAGTGCGCGTGCCATGTCGACCACGCCGAGAGTCCAGCCGCCATCTCCGGAGATGAAGAGCGCTACGCTGCGTGGCTTGCCCGCAGGCTGGTAGACGGTGATGCGACCAAGCTCCTGGAAATCGAACGTCGTGACACCGGAGGAGGGCGGCGGCGCAGGCGCTGCGAGTGTGTTGAAGGCGAACAAAAGACAGAGCAACCCGCAGAGTCGTCGTGCAAGCCTCATGGAATCACACGTCGCAGGCGCGCGCGGTCGCTACCGACGTCTCTGTCGCGACCGACCTGGGCGCCGCCTGCCTGCGAGTCGAGGCGGGTGCCAGCCGCCTGATTGGACATGGACGGATCGATTCGTGCTGGCGGGATCACGCGCGCACCGCCGATCAGCCGCGTGACGTCGAGAAGAACGCCCGCGAGCGCCAGGCCGCCTGGCGCAGCGAGGTAGCGCGGCCGCCAGTGAGGCGCGAACTTGGCCTTGTAGCGACGCAGGCCCTCGAAGTTGTAGAAGCGCTGGCCGCGGCGCGCAATCAGATCGAGCAGTCGCTGCCAGCGGGACGCGAGACGATGGCGTGCCATTCCGGACAGGGGCGCCATGCCGAGGTTGAACGCGCGATAGCCCTGCGCCTTGCCCCACAGCATGGTCTCGATCAGCAGGAAATCCATTACACCCACGGGCGCATCACGCGTCTGGCGCATCAGGTCGACCGATAGCTCGTGTCCCGCGGGAGCCAGCCATAGATTCGCGAAGGCCACCGCCCGATCGCCCCGGAACACGAGCACGCACGGGAAACGGCACAGGTAACTGGGCACGAAGTAGCCGAGCGAGAAGCCCTTCTCGGCACCGACCTTGTCCTGCAACCACTCGTCTGAAATGCGCTTGAGCTCTTGCAGCCACTTGCCGACCTCCTCGGCCGGCACGACGACGAATCGCAGCCCTTCGCGCAACGCGCGGTTGCGCGCACCACGCAAGCTGGCACGAGCTCCGCCCTCGAGGGAGAAACTGTCGAGATCGACGATCGCCTCCTCGCCCACCTTGACCAGCGAAAGTCCGAGATCGAGATAGCGCTCGAGATCCTGGCTGCCGATCTGGTAGAAGACGCAATTGAGGCCGCGCCTATCGGCCAGCTCGCGAAATGCCCAGCGCAAATGATTGCGGCTCGCAGCCTCGCCCACCGGGTCGCCCATCGCGATCAGCGAGTGGCCGGCGCTCTGATACATGATGAAGCCACGCTGATCCTTCGATCTCAGGATCGCCTTGTCGCCGAGATACGCCAGCAGCGGCTGCGTCTCGGTGACCTGCTCGAGCACCGGACCAAGCGCATCGAGGGTTGCATTGTCAGGCGTCGATTCCGCGCCGCGCGCCGGTCGCAGCAATTCGCGCAGCGCGATCGCCGAGAGCACGACAACCACGACTACCAGCGCGCGCAACGCGCGGGGTGCATCGCCCGCCGCTTCGAACTGCCACAGTAATTCGTGCTGATAGGGGACGTGCCGGTAGGCAAAGAGCATCAGCCAGGTGGTGCCGAAGACGACGGTTGCGACATTGCGCCACCAGATCCATGAAAAGCGGGACTCGAAGAGTGACGCCGGGCGATAGAAGCGGCGTCTGCCGATCCACAGCGCCAGCGCCAGGATCACCGTCGCGGCCGTGAGGAGCGGCGGATCGCTGCGCAAGGTCGAGAGCACCGACGCGCCCGCGAGTGCCCCGAAGGTCAGGACCCAGGCGCCGTGATTGCGCCGCTGGATGCCACGCGCCAGCACCAGCAGCGCGACGCCGAGGAGGCTCGCGGTGAGATGCGAGACCTCGAGCAGTGCCAGCGGGGTATCGCCGCGCGCTTCGCGAGGCAAAGGCAACGAGCCCGCGAACAATAACCACGCACCCGCGCCGAACACGGCAACCGCGGCGAGCGTCGGAATCGTGTCGCCGAGCAGCCGGCCGATAGTACGGCCGCGGGCTCTGAGCATTACCGCCGCGGGCGCGGCAATCCCGATGACCAGCGGCAAGACGTAATAGATCGCGCGATACACCAGGATCGAGGCAAGCAGCTCGCTGGCGTTGACCTGGGGCATGAGGCGCAGCATCGCCCACTCGAACACGCCAAGTCCCGCGGGCACGGTGGAGATCAGGCCCGCGAGCACCGCGATGACGTAGAGGCCGAGAAAGCTCCCGAACGTGACCATTGCCGACGACGGCAGCAGCGCGTAGAGCGTCGCCGCGGCGCAGGCGAGTTCCACGACACTGACCACGAGCGCGATGCACGCATCACGTCGCGCTGGCAGTGTCAGGCGGAACTTGTGCCACTGAACGAGCGTCGCTGTGGGGCGCAAGGCCAGGAGGAGTGCGAACAGTGCGATGAGTCCGGCGACGCCGAGCGCACGCCACAGTGCGACCCCGCTCCAGAGGACCGCAGCAAGCTGTTCCGGTGCGAGCGCTGCGGTGAGCGCGCTCAGCGCCCAGGCACCAAGCAGGAAGCCCGTCGTGGTGTGAAAGACGATCTGCCCCACCTCGCCCGCCGTGCATCCCGAATCGCCATAGGCCTTCAGGCGAATCGCGCCGCCCGTGAGCGATGCGAAGCCGAGAGAATGGCCGAGCGCATTCGCCATGAAAGCGGTGCCGAACATCCGCAGCGGCGAAACCTTGCGACCGACCGCGCGCAGCCCTTGCCAGTCGAAAACGGTGAGCAATCCATAACTCAGCAGCATCGCCGCGGTGCTCGCCGCGAGTGCGCTCCAGGACAGTGCGTGGATGTCGGCGCGCAGGTGTCCCCAGGTCAAACCGTGAAAGGATTTCTCGAGCGCGATAGTGACGAGGATCAGCGCGCCGATGCTGATTGCGGCCCGCGCGGGCCCGGAGCCGAGCCCGCCGCTGCCAGGGCTGTCTTTCATGGGGGAAACGAACGCCGCGTTCCTTAGATCGCGACAGCCTGCGCCACCCCGGCTTGAGGGCCTATTCGCGGAGCCTTAAGAGTCCTTAATTCGGCCCTGGATCAGGGTTCCGGGTCCGAGCCCTCCGGGATGCCCTCGAACAGCGCCGTGGTCAGGTAGCGTTCACCCGTGTCGGGCAGCATGGCGAGAATTACGTCACCCTTCTTCGCCTTGCCCGCGACCTTCAGCGCCGCGGCAAAGGTTGCGCCGGAGGAGATCCCGCAGAAGATGCCCTCGCTCTTCGAGAGCTGGCGCGAGTTCTCGATGGCTTCCTGGTCGGTGACGGTGATGATCTCGTCGGCCACTTCCCGATCGAGCACCGCGGGAATGAAGTCCGGTGTCCAGCCCTGGATCTTGTGTGGCTTGAACTCGCGGCCCGAGAGCAGTGCCGCACCGTCCGGTTCACTCACCGTAATGCGCACGTCCGGCCGCGCGAGCTTGATCACCTGGCCCGCTCCGGTCAGCGTTCCGCCGGTTCCCCAGCCCGTGACCCAGTGATCGAGTCGCTTGCCGGCAAAGTCGCTGAGGATTTCCGGGCCCGTCGTGTTGCGGTGGTATTCCGGGTTCGCCGGGTTCTCGAACTGGCGCGCCAGGAACCAGCCGTGCTTCTTGGCGAGCTCCTCTGCCTTGCGCACCATGCCGGTGCCACGCTCGGCGGCCGGCGTCAGGATGACCCGTGCACCGAGCATGCGCATGATCTTGCGGCGCTCCACCGAGAAGCTCTCGGCCATGGTCGCGACGAACGGATAGCCCTTGGCAGCGCACACCATCGCGAGTGCGATGCCGGTGTTGCCAGAAGTCGCCTCGACCACGGTCTGTCCGGGACGAATGGTGCCGCGCCGTTCAGCGTCCTCGATGATGGCGATCGCGAGGCGGTCCTTCACCGACGCGAGCGGGTTGAAGAACTCGCATTTCACATACATCGTGACGTGCGCGGGCGCGAGCCGATTGATGCGCACCACGGGTGTGCGACCGATGGTGCCGAGAATGCTGTCATAAATCATGGTGGGCTCCTGGCGGGATCGGCCTGGGCGCGGCCGGACGGCTATGGTCACGGCTTCGCCGGGAGTTCTCAAGTCCGGCTGGTTTTATCGGGTACACTGCTTGTCCATGGGGGGCGAACGTACCATCAAGAAGTACGCTAACCGGCGGCTGTACGATGCGGCCGTCAGCCGACATGTCACCCTCGATGACATCCGTGCCCTGATCGTCGAAGGCGAGAAGGTCCGGGTCGTCGAAGACAAGACCGGCGCCGACATCACGCGCCTGATCCTGTTACAGGTGATCGCCGAGCAGGAACAGTTCGGCCAGCCGGTCCTCACCACGCAACTCCTCGAGTCGATCATCCGCGTCTATGGCAATGCCCAGCAGGAAAGCATGGCCTGTCACCTGCAGGAGAGCGTCGAGAACTTCCTCCGTCAGCAGGATCCGCAAACCCCAGGCGGCGTCGCCGTTCGCAAGAGCAACGGCAGCGAGTGAGACGGACGGCGGGTTGCGCCCGTCGCCGCAGCGATTTCAACGCAGGTTCGCACGCAACTGTTCAGCCGTCACCGTCCAGCCAAAGAATGCTGAGGTCCGGTTTGTAGCCGGTCTGCAGGTACACGACCTGAGTTTCACCATGGCCATCGCTCAGTCCTCAATTCACGTTCGCGCTGGCGGCCTGCTCCTGCTTGTCGGCGGGCGGCTTCCCACTCAGCCTGTCAGTGAACCAATCGCGGATCAGGGTCAGACGCGCGACGCGCTGGCTCGGGCGCCCCTCGCGGCTCATGCCGTGCGAGGAGTCGGGGAACACCGCGAGCCGCGCCGGTTTCTTGAGCATCTTGAGCGCCGTGTAGAACTGCAATCCCTGGTCTAGCGCCGTGCGGTAGTCCTGCTCGCTATGAATCACCAGTACCGGCGTCGTGACGTTGTCGACATGCGAGAGCGGCGAGCGCCCGAGGTAATCAGCATTGTCCCGCCATGGAAAATCGCGGAACCAGTGCGTGACGAAGTAATAGTTGAGATCGCTGGTACCGACAAAACTGAACCAGTTGGTCACCGCCCGCTCGACCACGGCGGCACTGAAACGCCCGGTCTGCCCCACGGTCCAGCTGGTCAGGAGGCCCCCACCGCTGCCACCTGCGACGCCGAGTCGCTTCTCATCGACGTAACCGTGCGTCAGCATCTCATCGACGCCGGCCATGAGGTCGCGATAGTCATCGCCCGGATAGCGGTACTGGATGATGTTGGCGAACTCCTCGCCGTAGCCGGTACTGCCGCGCGGATTCGTGATCAGCAGGACGAAGCCCGCCTGCGACAACACCTGGAACTCGTGAAAGAAGCTGGTGCCGTACATCGCGTGCGGCCCGCCGTGGATGTAGAGGATCATCGGGTACTTGCGGCCGGCATCGAACCCAGGCGGCTTGATGATCCAGCCCTGGATCTGCCGGCCATCGAAGGACTTGTAGGTGATCTCTTCGTAAGCCGCGAATCCGCCGGCTGGCACATGCCCCGCAACGTGTGCGGACACCTGCTTCCACGGCTTGTCGGCCGCAGCGATTGCAAACTGGTAGATCTCGGTGGGTTGCGTCGGGGAATTGAATGCGGCCGCGATGATGCCGTTGCGGCTCAGGCTGAAGTCACGTACTTCGCCCTGCGTGAAGCGACTCAGCTCGGTGAACTTGCCGCTCGCGACCACGATAGTGAACAGGGGACCCTGTCCGCGATCGGCTGCGCCAACAACGAGGCTGCGTGAATCCGCTGACCACGCGATGCGGCGGCCGTTGACGCCCGGCGCCGCGGCATCGTTCAGCATCGTCTCGCCGATACTGCGATCGAGATCGGCCGCGAGCTCGCGAACATCCGTGCCATCGGTCCGCATCAGGTAGAGATTGGTGACTGTAGTACTGCGCGGCGGCCCGATTTCGTCGAAACCGGTGAAGGCGATCCACTTGCCGTCGGGCGATGGCAAGGGATCTGCATCGGGGCCGCGGCGATTGGTGAGCGCGCGTGGTGCGGCGCTGCCGTCGCTCGCCACCGCGTACACCTCACTGTCTTCCGGGGCGTAATCGGCGTCCTCGCGTCCGTTGGCGCTGAAGAGAATAGAGCGTCCGTCGACCGACCACGCCGGATCGCCCACGTTGAAGGCGGTCCTGGTGAGGCGTTGTCCGGTCTGCTTCGCTCCGCCCACGGTGGAAACGACCCAGAGCTGCGCGCGCTTCACGCTGCGATAGCCCGGCACGCCATCGTTGCGATAGATGAGATCCTCGGTCACGAAGGGCGGCTTCGCGGGTGGGTGATCCTTGTCCTTCGGCGGCTGCTGGTCGCTTTCGAACCCGGGATCTCCCGTGAGCGCGGTGCGCGAGGTGTACGCGATGCGCTTGCCATCAGGCGACCAGGCAAACGACCCGACCCCGTCGGCATCGGCGGTGAGCTGCCACGCTTCGCCGCCGCCAAGCTCGAGGATAAAAACCTGGCGCTTTTCGCTGCGGCCGGAAATGAAGGCGAGCCGGCTGCCATCCGGCGACCAGCGCGGCGCCGAGTCGCTGTTGCCCGCAGTCAGGGCGCGCGCCGCGCCGCCATAGGTCGAGATCCACAAGTCGCGCGCATAGTCATCGCGGTCGCCGTCGACACTCGCATGCACGTACACGATGCGGTGGCCGTCGGGCGAAACCTGCGGGTCGCCGACGAATTCCCAACTGAGGAGCGAGTCCGGCCCGAATGCTTCGCTCGAGCAGGCCACGTCAACGGAAAGTAAGCAGCACAGGAACACAAGGACGCGTGTTGTCACGAAGCCACCCTGATTATTCGAACGGAAGAGGCGCAATCATCCGGCCAACGCGCGCGCATCACAACAGGGAAAGGCAGGTCCGTTATCATGCGCTTCATGGCCGACGTGATCTTCCTCGGGCCGCAGTTTCGCGAGCCCAACCTCGCTTTTGCGCTGCGCCAGCTGGCGATCGCGGGTCCCCTGGTGTCGATCTCGGCAGGGTGGCAGGAACGGGAAGGCGAAATCGACGAGCTGCGCGCTCACGTCGCGGTACCGGTCACGGATCTCGGTCTCTATGCGCGCGCCGAGGATATATTCGCCAGGGATGCTGAGCTGCACAGCGCCTATCGCGGGCGGCAGGCGCGCCTGCGCGAGATGCAGGAACTCTATCGACTGCGATTGGCGCACTCGGTCGCAGCGACGCACGACCTTCTGGATCGCGAGGGCGAGCCCCGGCTGGTGCGGCGCGCGCGCCGCTCGGCCCTGCATGTGTTGCGCGCCCTGGATCGCGAACACCTGTGCGACATCGAACGCGAGCACGCGGCGTTCCGGCGCACGTTGCGAGTGCAACAGCGTGCGAGCGTCGTACCCCACATCGAAGCATTGCGCGGGCTGATTCAACCCGCCGCCGCCGTGCTGATCGCCGGTGGCCACGTCGCGGTGCTGGCCAATCGCCTGCGACTGTTCGACTTACAACGTCTGCTCGCCGGCAAGACGATCTTTGCGTGGTCGGCTGGCGCCATGGCTCTGAGCGAGCGCATCGTGCTGTTCCACGATCATCCGCCGCAGGGCGCGGGCATTGCGGAAGTCTTCGATACCGGGCTCGGCCTCGCACGCTCGGTCGTCCCGCTGCCTTCAGCCCAGTCACGCCTCGCGCTGCACGACTACGCCAACGTCGCACAATTCGTGCGCCGCTTTGCGCCGGCACGCTGTATCACGCTCGACGAAGCCTCGTTCGTGCACTGGAGAGCGGCGCGACTGGCGGCATCGCATGCGTCCTGGCGCCTCAACCGCAATGGCGCGCTCGCCGAGGTGCGGCAGGGATGATCGCGAGCCTGCGCGATTTGCTCGAAGGCGCCCCGCCGGGCGCCGATACCGTTGAGGCATTCATCGCCACGAATCGCTTCCCGCTCGTCGATCCGATCGGAGTCACGTTCGTGTATCGCGGCGCGGCCGATGCAGTGCTCCTGCGCTGCTGGATTCACGGCTTGCCGACCGCACAGCCTCTCGAGCGCGTGCCGGACACTGACCTCTGGCTCCTGCGCATCGATCTGCCCGCCAACTCACGCATCGAATACAAGTTCGAAGTGGTGCGCGGACCGGACAGTGAATGGATCACCGACCCGCTGAACCCGCTGAAAGCTGCCGATCCCTTCGGCGCCAACTCTGTTTGCCAGGGCTATGGTTACGAGCGTCCGGACTGGACCTTACCCGACCCGCAAGCGCGCCTCGGGGCGTTGGAAGAGCTGCAGTTGAGCAGCATTGCGCTCGGCTCGAAGCGGCGCCTCCTCGTCTATGTCCCGGCGCGATTTCGCCGCAGTCGCCGCTACCCCTTGCTGATCGCGCACGACGGCGAAGACTACGTCCGCTTCGCGCACCTCAAGACCGTGCTCGATAACCTGATCCATCGGCTGGAAATCCCGCCGATGATCGTGTGCCTCACCCAGTCGCCCGACCGGTTGGCCGAATATGCCGGCGACAACAGCCACGCGCGTTTTCTCGCCGAAGAAGTGCTGCCGCTGATGCGATCACACTATCCATTGATCGACGAGGCCGATGGGCGCGGCCTGATGGGCGCGAGCTTCGGTGCTGTGGCTTCGCTCCATGCAGCGTGGCGCTATCCGGCATTCTTCGGGCGCCTCCTGCTGCAATCGGGCTCGTTTGCGTTTTCCGACATCGGCCAGCATCGCCGCGGACCCGTGTTCGACCCGGTAGCGCGCTTCGTCAACGAGTTCCGCGCCGCCCCGGGCCGGCCTGCGGACCGCATGTACCTGAGCTGCGGCATCTACGAATCGCTGATCTACGAAAACCGCTCGATCGTCCCGCTCCTCAACGACCAGGGCATCGAGGTGCGCTACGAGGAAGTCCGCGACGGCCATAACTGGCAGAACTGGCGCGACCGGCTGCAGACCGGCTTGTCGTGGCTGTTCCCGGGGCCGCTATGGATGGTGTATGAATAGCTGATGGCGCACCTCACCCGTCAGATCGGACTCTCCCTGGGCGCGGACATCTGCTGGCCGATCTGCTTTGAAGAGATCATGCGCCGGCTGCAGCTCAACATTCCCTGGAAGGGTGACACGCTCGGCTTCGAGGTGAGCCGCGTCACGATCGAACCGTTCAACCTGCGCCAGCCCTGCCGCTACGACGTCGTCATCGATCGCCTCACGCACTGGTATCACGTGAGCCGCGAATGGATAAAGAAGGCGGTGGTGCTGGATGACCTTTATGTCTTCAACAATCCGTGGTCGATCCAGGCGAACGAGAAGCACGCGACCTACTGCGCGATGATGCGTCTGGGGCTGCCGATTCCCGAAACCTGGATGGTCCCGCCCAAGGCGTACGACAAGTCCGCGGACCTCGAGCCGACCCTGCAACGCTACGCGCGGCTGTTCGACATCGGCACCATCGGCAAGGAGATCGGCTATCCGCTTTTCATGAAGCCCTACGACGGCGGCGGCTGGGTCGGTGTCACCAAGATCGACGACGAGGCGGCGCTGCGCGCGGCGTACGAGGCGAGCGGCACCAAGATCATGCACCTGCAGGCGGGCATCATCCCCTACGACAAGTTCGTGCGCTGCGTGGGGCTGGGTCCGCAGACGCGCGTCGTGAATTACGATCCATCCGCCCCGCTGCACGATCGCTACCGGATGGATCGCGATTTCCTCGCAGCCGACGAGCAACGCAAGCTCCAGGACATCACCCTCACGATCAACGCGTTCTTCGGCTGGGACTTCAATTCCTGCGAGGCGCTGCTGAAGGGCGGCGAGTGGTACCCGATCGATTTCGCCAATGCCTGCCCGGACTCGCAGGTAACCTCGCTCCACTATCATTTCCCCTGGCTCATCAAGGCGAACCTGCGCTGGTCGATCTTCTGTGCCGCCACCAAGCGCGCGATGCGCCGCAACCTCGACTGGGAACCGTACTTCAAGATCGCCACACGCGACCTGTCGCCGCACGAAAAGCTGCGGGGTTATGCCCTGCTCGCCCGCGAGCATTTCGCCACCGACGCATTCCGCGAATTCTGCACGCAGCATCTCGGGCACCTCGATGAGGTCGCGTACGAATTCTTCGGCAATGCCCCGGCGCGCGACGCCGTGCGCAATAAGGTGACGGCCCTGTACCCGGCGCACGAAATCGATCAGTTCACGGAGCTGTTCTTCAATCGCATCCAGGAGTGGCGCAGGATGGAAGGCAAAGCGGCGCTTGCGCTCTGAACGTGGATAAGAAGAACTGGAGCTGGAACACGCAGCGCCTGCCCGAGCCGGCACGCGTCGTGCGCTGGGGTCACTTCGGCACCCCGGTGCTGCTGTTTCCGACCGCGGGGGGCGACTACGAGGAAGTGGAGCGCTTTCACCTGGTGCGCGTGCTCGGTGATCTCATCGATGCCGGACGCATCAAGGTGTACTCCGTCGACAGCATCGCGGGGAAAACCTGGCTGCAAGGCACGCATTCGCCTGAATACTGTTCGCGGGTGCAGAACCTCTTCGACGCCTACATCTACAACGAAGTGCTGGCGCTGATGCGCGAGGATTGCGGCACGAAAGACCTTGAAGTCGTTGCGGCCGGCGCTTCCATCGGCGCCTTCAACGCGGTCGCGAGCATCTGCCGGCACCCGGAGGTGTTCAAGCTCGCGGTGGCGATGAGCGGCACGTACGACCTGTCGAAATATCTCGACGGCAAGTTCAACCAGGATTTCTATTTCTCATCACCGCTGCACTACCTTCCCGGCCTCGACGACGGGCCGCAGCTCGAGCAGCTGCGCAAGCGCTTCATCGTGATACCGACCGGTGAAGGCAACTACGAGGATCCGGGCGAATCATGGCGCATCGCCAACGTGCTCGGCGCCAAGGCTGTGCCGAATCGCGTCGACCTGTGGGGCCGCGATCGACATCACAACTGGGTGACTTGGCGCGAGATGCTGCCCAAGTATCTCGGCGAGCTCGTGTGAGACATGGCGCCGCGCGGCAAGAAATACCACCACGACGCCGGCCACTGATGCGCCCAGCCACGCTGTCCAAGGGAATCGTGTTGGCCGGAGGAACCGGGACGCGCCTGTACCCGGTGACGCGCGCCGTCTCCAAGCAGCTCCTGCCGATCTACGACAAGCCGATGGTGTACTACCCGCTCGCGACACTGATGAACGCGGGTATCCGCGACATCCTCGTCATCTCGACCGGCGAGTATCAGCCGGCCTTCCGACAGTTGCTGGGTGACGGGAGTGACTGGGGCATCCGGCTGAGCTATGCGGTGCAGGAGCAGCCCAATGGCATCGCGGAGGCCCTGCTGATCGGCGCCGACTTCATCGGCGCGGACGGCGTCTGTCTGATGCTCGGTGACAACATCTTCCATGGGCACGGCCTGCCCGAGCAGCTGCGCCGGGCGACACGACGCGCTCAGGGGGCCACTATCTTCGCTTACGTCGTTCGCGATCCGCAGCGCTATGGGGTGGTCACCTTCGATGAGGCGGGAACCGCGACCAGCATCGAAGAGAAACCCGCGGCGCCGAAGTCCCACTACGCCGTCACGGGCCTGTACATGTACGACGGGAACTGCGTGCGCCTGGCGCGCGAGCTCAAGCCGTCGGCGCGCGGTGAGCTCGAGATCACGGATCTCAATCGCCTCTACCTGAGCCGCGGCGAGCTGGTGGTGGAAAGGCTGGGCCGCGGCGTCGCGTGGCTCGATACCGGCACACACGAGTCGCTCCTGCAAGCGTCCTTGTTCATCGAGACCATCGAAACGCGCCAGGGTCTGAAGGTGTGCTGCCCCGAGGAGATCGCTTTTGGCGAGAAGCTGATCGATGCAGCCCAGCTGCACCGCCTCGCCGAGAGGCACGGCGACACCGAGTACGCACGCTACCTGCATCGCCTGCTGCGAGAAAGGATTCCCTGATGCGCGTGCGGCCGCTCGCACTGGCGGATGTGCTGTGGATCGAGCCCGACGTGTTTCGCGATGAGCGCGGCTACTTCCTGGAAACCTGGCAGCAGCAGAGCTATGCGACGGCGGGCATCGCGGCGACGTTCGTCCAGGACAATCTCAGCCACTCGCAGCGCTGGACCCTGCGCGGTCTGCACTACCAGGTGCAGCAGCCGCAAGGCAAGCTCGTGCGGGTCATCGCGGGTGAGGTCTTCGATGTGGCGGTGGACCTGCGTCGCAGCTCGCCCACGTTCGGCCGCTCGGTGGGCGTACGGCTGACCGCCGCAGGGCTGCACGCCATCTGGGTACCGCCGGGATTCGCTCACGGCTTTCTCGCGCTCACGGAGGTCGCGGCCGTTCAGTACAAAGTCACCGACTATCGGTTGCCCGCCGCCGAGAGGGTGCTGGCGTGGAACGATCCGGACCTCGGCATCGACTGGCCGCTGCCGTCCGGAGTTCACCCAGTGCTCTCCGACCGGGACCGCAACGGCCGGCGTTTGCAGGAAGCGGAGACGTTCGCATGAGGGTCCTGGTCACGGGCGCAGCGGGACAGCTGGGGCGTGCACTGCTCCGCTCGGCCCCGCCTCAATTTCAAGTCACCGGCTGCTCCCGCCAACAGCTCGACATTGCCGATGCCGCCCTCATCGAGCGGCTGTTTGCCAGCACGCTGCCGCAGGCCGTGATCAATGCCGCGGCCTACACCAACGTGGAAGCGGCGGAGTCGCACCGGAACGAGGCGTACCGGGCGAATGCCGAAGGCGTCGACCGGCTGGCGCAGGCGTGCGCACGACACGGTGCCCGTCTCGTGCACGTGTCGACAGACTTCGTGTTCGATGGCCGCAAGTCGACGCCTTATCTCCCCGAGGACGTGCCGGAGCCCTTGAGCGTTTACGGTGCCAGCAAGCTGGAAGGCGAGCATCGCGCGCAGGCGGCGCTGGGCGAGCGCGCCTGCATCGTTCGCTCATCGTGGCTCTACGGAGAAGGCAGTTCGTGCTTCGTGACGCGCATGCTGCAACTCATGCGCGGCAACGTGGCGGTTCGCGTGGTGCTCGACCAGGTCGGTGCGCCCACCTGGAGCCGTTCACTGGCAGGGGCGCTCTGGAAGGTCGTGGAGCTGGGCCTTGGCGGGATCCATCACTGGTGCGATTCCGGGCTGGCGAGTCGCTACGACTTCGCGGTGGCCATTGCGGAGGAGGCGCTGGCCGTGCAGCGCCTGCAAGCGCCACCCGAGATCATCCCGATCAGCAGCGCGCAATACCCGACGCGCGCCCGCAGGCCCGCTTATGCGGTCCTTGACAAGAGTTCCACCGAGGCCGCATGTGGCGCCCGTGCACTTCACTGGCGCGCTTCGCTGCGCGCCATGCTGCAATCGATGGTGCCGGAGTAGTCGAACATCGTGGCAAGAAGTCTTCTGGTGACCGGCGGTGCCGGCTTTATCGGCGCCAACTTCACGATCTTCTGGAGTGAGCAACATCCCGAAGACGCGATCGTGGTGCTCGATGCGCTCACCTACGCCGGTGACACCGCCAGCATCGAGCCCCTGATCAGGAGCGGACGGATCACTTTCGTCCGCGGCGATGTCTGCGACTTCGACCTGGCCGCTCGCGTGCTGAAACAGCACGCCATCGACACGATCGTTCACTTCGCCGCCGAATCGCACGTCGACCGTTCGATTGCGAGCCCCGCGCAGTTCGTGACTACCAATGTCCTCGGCACTCAGACACTTCTGGACGCCGCTCGCTCGGTGTGGCGCCCGACGCCGCGGACGCTGTCGCAGCGCTTCCATCACATTTCGACGGACGAAGTCTACGGTTCGCTCGGCACGGCGGATGCGCCTTTCACGGAATCCTCGCCGTATGCGCCCAGCTCTCCGTACGCCGCCAGCAAGGCCGCCGCGGATCATCTCGTGAGGGCATATGCGCACACGTACGGACTGCCGTGCTCGATCAGCAACTGTTCGAACAACTATGGTCCGTTCCAGTTTCCCGAAAAGCTGATACCGCTGTGCCTGCTCGCAGCGCTGCACGGGCGGCCGCTGCCCATTTACGGCACCGGCCGCAATGTGCGCGACTGGCTGCACGTGCACGATCACTGTCGGGCGCTGGAAGCCATCCTGTTGGCGCGCGACACCTGCCGCACGTGGAACGTCGGCGGCCGATCGGAAAGCAGTAACATCGACCTGGTGCACCTCCTGTGCAGGACTATCGATGCTGTCTTCACTGCGCATCCTGAGCTCGCCAAGTCATTTCCGGAATCGCCGGCCGCGCGCGGCACACCCTGTGCCGACCTCATCCGCCTGGTCGCGGATCGGCCCGGGCATGACTTTCGCTATGCCATCGATCCGTGCGCGATCGAATCCGGCCTCGGTTTCCGTCCGCGCATCACCCTCGGGGCCGGCATCCGGGCGACCGTGGAGTGGTATCTCGAGAATGCGCAATGGTGGCAGCGCGACCGCGCGCGGGAATTGAATGAGGTGGCTCGCCGAGTCGGCGGTGAAGCAATACCGTGAGCCACGGCCGCGTACTTTTCCTCACCTACGAGCTGGACGTTCCGTCATTTCGCTACCGGATGCGGTGTCTGTTCGGCGACCTGGCGGAGCGGGGCTGGACGATCCGGGAGGAGGAGTTCCCGCGCGGCAGATACTTCCTGCGCACCTGGGAACGCCGCCAGCAGCTCGCCTGGGCGGACGTAGTCGTCATCTCGAAGATCAATCTCAATCGCCCGGAGGCGGCGTTGCTGAGGCGCTACGGGCGCCGCGTGGTATTCGACTTCGATGATGCAATCTACGTTCGCAAGCCCCGCACTTACACCGACGTTCCCGATGAGTCGCCGTGGCGGCGCGGGAAGTTCCTCGCCACCTGTCGCATTGCCGACGTGATCGTGGCGGGCAACGAGACACTGGCCAGCGCGGCGCGACCCTCGGGAAAGCGCATAGTCGTGCTGCCGACCCCGGTGAACGTGCACGCGTACGACCGCCCCGGACGCGCGCGCGACGATCAGTTCATCGTGGTCTGGATCGGCCGGCCCGAAAACCTCATGTACCTGGAGCTCGCACGGCCGGCGCTGGCGCGGCTCGCTCAACGTTACCCCGCGCTGCGCCTGCGCATCGTCTGTTCCGAGTTCCCGGACTGGAAGGAGATCGAGATCGAGCGTGTGCGCTGGAGCCCGGATTCGGAAATCGAGGCGCTCACCAGTGCGCACGTCGGCATCATGCCTCTCACCGACAATGCGTGGACGCGCGGCAAGTGCGCGTTCAAGTTGCTGCAGTACATGGCCGCATCGCTCCCTTGTGTTGCATCGCCGGTCGGAGCCAACTGCCAGGCGGTGCGCGACGGGATCACCGGGTTCCTTGCAGACAGCGATGCGGGGTGGGAGCAAGCGCTCGAACGCCTGATGGAATCTCCGGCCCTGCGCGCCCGACTGGGCGTGGCAGGACGAGAGTCAGCAGCGGAACGATATTCCGTGGGCGTGCATTCGAAACGTTACGCGGACCTCCTGTCCGAAGTACTCAGCGATGGATTGCCTGCCTCGACGGTGGCAGGTCGATCCGTGGGGTGACTGGCAGAGGCGGTCGAGCTTTCCCCGGCTGATTCCCGGCGGCTAGTTGGGTTTCGCGCTCGCCGTGTCCCAGTCTTTCTTGCCTTCGTCCTTGCCCGCGACCGAGTAGAGCACTTTGGCGTTGCGCGTCTTCTGGAAATCCTCGAGCGATTGACCGCGCATCGCCGCGTAGATGTGCAGGTTGGTCGTGCCGATCACGGCGCCAAGCTTCTCGAGCATGAAAAAGATCACGCCGTAGTGAATCAGCGCGCGCCAGTCGCGCCGCCGGACCATGCTGCGCTCTTCCTCGGTGAGCCCGGCCGCATCGAACAGCGGCTCGGGATTCGCGAGGAATTGCCTGCGAAATTCGGGGTCGATTAGCCGGTGCAGGAACTCGTTGAGGCGAAACGCCTTCACGCTCCGTTCGAGGGTGAACGGATAGGTGCCTTCGAGCTCTTCGATGCCCTTGAGCTGCTGGCCGATCCGCTCGCGATACGCGGGCAGCGATTCGCCGTCCGCGTCCGGACCGTCGTCTTCGAGGATCAGCGTGGCAATCGGCGTCATCGACGGCAGGTAATACGCCTGGTGGAGCTTTTTCACCCGGGGCGCGAGTGCACCACGCATGATGAGCCACATGATCACCTCGGCGCCTTCGAGACCGCCGCGCGTCGCGTAGTCCGCGATCGTGATATCGGCGAGCTTCTCTGGGTCCTTCACGAGCGTGTCCATGAACTCCATGTCCCACGGCGTGTTGTTGAAGCCCGCGCGCTCGCCGTGCACCTGGTGCGACAGCCCGCCGGTGCCGACGATCGCGACCTTGATGTCGTCGGGATAGCTCTGGATCGCCTTGCGGAGCGAGCGGCCGAGCTTGAAGCAGCGCCGCGCGGTCGGCGTCGGGAATTCGAGCACGCCGACCTGCAACGGCACGATCGCACCGGGCCAGGTGGGATCGTGCGGCCAGAGGAGCGAGAGCGGCGAGAACGCCCCGTGGTCGAGCCCCTTGCCCTGGAAATACGACAAGTCGAACTCGTCCGCCACGAGGCCGGAGGCGATGTGCTGCGCGAGCTTCGGGTGCCCCTTGATCGGCGGCAGCGCGCGCGGACCGCCGCCTTCGTCCGCGACCGGGTACTCGGTGCCGATGCCGAGCGCGAAGTGCGAGTAGTGATCGAAGGAGAACGAGGTCACGTGATCGTTGTAGATGAAGAACAGCACGTCGGGCTTGTTGGCCGCGAGCCATTGCTGGACCGGCTTGTAGCCCTCGAAGATCGGCGCCCACACGGGGTCGCGTTGCTTGCCGGTATCGAGCGCAAAACCGATCGTCGGCGTATGCGACGTGGCGATGCCGCCCACTATCTTGGCCATGACTGCTGCTCCTTCACGGAAGCGTCGAATTGTATATGGCGCCGCGTTACGGCTCGGAGCCGCAGAGGACGGAGCGGTAGAGAGAGATCCTCGATATCAGAGCGAACATCGCGCCCTCGGTGGCTATTGCACGTGCCGCCTCGCGAACAGCGCATCCCATGCTGCGAGCGAAGGCTTGGCTTGAAAGTCGCTGTCCGTCAAGCCGATGCTGATGAACAGCGGCAGATTCGGTGGCACCGGCGGCGGAACCGTCGCGAGGTCGATGTCGGCAAACAGCAGCTGGATCAGGCCGCGCGCGCGGATGGAGTCCAGCAACTGCGCGTGGCGCGTCACATAACGCGTCTGCAGCTCGGGAGAAGATTGCACGTTGCCGACCGCCGCACTCGTCCATCCGCCTTCGACCACCATCACCGGCAGGGTGCGCCCGTTCAGCAGGCGGCTGTAGTAGTTGGCCGGAATATCCTCGGGCTGCGTGAAACTGAAATACGGATAGGACGACAGGCCGAGCATTTGCACAAATGGGAAGTCAGTCAAATCTGTTTCGATGCCTGCGTACGTACCAGTGCCGCCCAGTACGCCCCACGCAGTCTCGACCTGCACGCTGAACATCAGCGACCCACCGGCGCCAGCGGCACGCAGATCGGCTGCGGCGTCATTCGCGGCGCGTACCACGGCGTCATACAGCGCGCGCGGGGCCGCGGCACGAATCAGGTTGGTCTCGGCTGCAAGGCCGATGAATTCCGGGTTGAGCTTGCGCGCAACGGCGAGCACGTAGTCGCGATACGCCTGCTGCACGGCAGGCTCGGTGAGGCTGCGGCCGAGCGCGCGCAACTGCGGCGCTTCCTCGCCGCGCGACAGGCCATCGGTGAGATCGGCCATGAAATACAGCAGCAGGCCCTTGCCGCGCAGGTAGTTGACGAGCTGGACCTTGTCGCGATCGAGAATCGCATCCGGCGACATCCCGGACAGCAGATCCCGCCACGGCAACTCCTCGTGGATCGCAGCCAGCTCGGCGCGCGTGCTCCATAGGTCGATGCCCTGGATGACAGCCGCAGTGGTGAGGCGCGGCGGAATCGACGAGAAGCCCATGCGCCAGGTACGTGTCGGTGGCGTGAAGGGTCGAGAATCCGAAGCGGTCGAATCACCGCCGCCGCAAGCGGCAAGTCCAGTCAGCAGAAGGGCCGCCAGCATCAAGCCGGGCTGCTTTCCGAGGCGGACGTCAACGAGTCTCGGGTGGAGCATTGCTTTCAAGAGGCGGAGCTAGCCTGCATAGAGTTGCAGGTCCGTCCCGACGGCATCGGCCATCTCGAGCGTCGCGCCGAGATCCGGGTGGCGCAGCATGACGAAGCCATCGGAGACCAGCGTCTGGCGCCAATTGCGTCGTGGTGCGCCGATCGGCAGCAGGGTGTTCCACACGACCGCGGAGCCGAGCCGACGCTGAAGCGCATCGAGCCCTTCGATAGCGCGGATCCTCCCGGTGCCCTGCGCGCGCTTGTAGATCGTCGCGACGTTGTAGCGACGCTCGATCTGCGTGTCGAAGCGGCCGCGCGCAACCGCATTCGCCCATTCGCGGAACACATCGAAGTCGCAGGCGAAGTTCATCTGGTCGACCTGGTGCGCGCCTGGCGGTCGGGCACCGATCTCGCCGAACACGACTTCGCCATCCGCCTTGCGATACCACTCCATGTGCGTGAAGCCGCTTTGAAAGCCGAGCGCGCGAATGACCTCATGCCCCATGCGCGCACCACCCGCGAGGTCCGGCTGATCGACGTTGCGCAACGCGATCACCTGCGGGCTGATCCATTCGTTGGAGCGCGCAATCAACGGACGCGGCCGATACCAGGCGATGTTGTAGTACGCGATGCGCCCCTCGATCGTCACGGTGTCGAAGGTGAACTCTTCGCCGTCGACGAATTCCTCGACGCTCACCATCGGCACGTGACGCAAGCGCGCAAGTGCATCGCGCAGCTCATCCGGATCATTGACGCGATAGGTGTCGGCGGAGCCCGCGCCCGCGATCGGCTTGAGGATGAGCGGGAAACCGATGCGCTCGGCCGCCTCCCAGCATTGCGCGACGTTGCTGGCAGCGACGTGGCGCGGCGTGCGGATGCCGGCCCGGTCGAGCACCTGCTTCATGCGTTCCTTGTCGCGAAACGGCAGCGTCTGCTCGATGCTGAGACCGGGAACGCCGAGCGCTTCGCGCAGCTGCGCCGCGAGCACCATGCCGGGCTCCCACAGGCATTCGATGCGATCCAGCGCTCGCCCGCGCAGCCAGTCGCGCAGCTCCCCGGCAACACTGGCTTCATCCCATAGCGAGCGCACGTGCAGGTACCCGGTGAGCGATTTGCGCACCAGGTCGGGAAGGGACCCCGGCGGTTGATCGCCGACGCCGAGCACGGTCGCGCCGACTTCGGCCAGGCCGCGAGTGAACTGCGGCATGTCGGCGGGATAACCGGGAGAGATGAGCAGGATTATCACCTGATTAGCACGGCACTTACTCTTTTGTCGCAGTCTAGTCTTGTTAGACTCGTCCCGCATGCCTGCGCCACTGCGGATCTGCTTCGTCGCTTCCGAGGTCGCGCCCCTGGCGAAGACCGGCGGGCTGGCGGATGTCGCGAGCGCCCTGCCGCGTTACCTGCATTCTCAGGGGCATGACGTGCGGGTGTTCCTGCCCTTCTACTCCAGTATCGAGACTCGCCGGCTCGAGCTCACGCCACTCGAAGCGGTGCAGGACGTGCACATTCAGCTCGGCACTCGCCGCTACGTGTTCTCGATCATCACCGCACGGCTGCCGGGCTCATCGCTCCCCATCAACCTGGTTCATTGCCCGGCCTTCTACAACCGCGCCGGAATTTACGGTGCGGGGGCGGATGAGCATCTTCGCTTCCTGCTGCTGACGCGTGCCGCCATCGAGAGCTGCCAGCGGACAGGCTTCGCACCGCAGGTCTTCCACTGCAACGACTGGCACAGCGCCTTCGCACCGCTTTTTCTGCGCTCGGTGTATGGGTGGGACCGACTGTTCGCCGCGACGCGCACGGTGCTCACGATCCACAACATCGGCTACCAGGGAATCTTTTCGGCCACGGCGAGCGACCTCGGGCTCGGCGACGCGCAGCATCTGCTGCACCAGGATGATCTGCGGGCCGGGCGCATCAATTCGTTGCGCCACGGCGTCATGTACGCAGATGTCGTCAGCACGGTGAGCCCGACCTATGCGCGCGAGATCTGCACCGAGCAGTACGGCATGGGATTGCAGGCTGATCTGCGAACCCGTGGCGCCGCGGTGATCGGAATTCTCAACGGCGTCGATTACACGGAATGGAATCCGACCACCGACCCGCACCTCCCGCACCACTACAGTGCCGAGGACCTCGCGGGCAAGACGCGAATGAAGCAGTTCCTGATGCGCACGCTGAAGCTCGAGCTCGGGCGGCGCGTCCCGCTCCTCGGCATGGTTACGCGCATGACGGTGCAGAAAGGCATCGACCTGCTGTTCGAGGCGCTGCCGCGCACGCTCGCCAACCGGAACCTGCGTATTGTCGTTCTCGGGAGCGGTGAAACGCGCTACGAAGAGTTCTTCACCAGCCTGCAGCGCGCGCACCGCGGCAAGGTGATTTTCCACCGCGGCTACAGCGAAAAGCTGGCGCACCTGATCGAGGCGGCGAGCGACATCTTCCTGATGCCCTCGCTCTACGAGCCCTGCGGGCTCAACCAGATGTACAGTCTCAAGTACGGCACGGTGCCGATCGTGCGGCGCACGGGTGGTCTCGCCGATTCGGTACAGCTTTACGACCCGGACAGCGGTGCGGGAACCGGCATCGTGTTCGACGATTACAATCCCCAGGCCGCTGCCTGGGCGATCAACGCGGCAATCGATCTGTATCAGAATCGCGCGGTGTGGAGCCGGCTCATGCTCAATGGAATGGCGCAGGATTTCTCGTGGGAGAAGCAGGGCGCCCAGTATGTTGATCTCTACACGCGACTGGTGGGCGTATGAACGTCATCTTCGTCGAGCCGGCCTTCCCGCATAACCAGCGCGAGTTCGTGCGCGGGCTGCACTCGGTCGGTGCGCGCGTCATCGGCGTCGGCGAGCGGCCGATCGGCTATCTCGATGGTGAGCTGCGTCATTGGCTGGCCGACTACGAACAGGTTCCGTCCGTCGTGCATGAGCCCTCGCTCCTCGAAGCCGTACGCCGCATTCAGAAGCGCGTCTGGGTCGATCGTCTCGAGGCGACAGTGGAAGCACACATCATGCCGGCCGCGAAAGTGCGCGAGGCCTCGGGAATTCCCGGCACCAGCGTGCAGACCGCGTGGCTGTGTCGAGACAAACCCTCGATGAAGGAGACGCTGCGCGCCGCCGGCGTGCCTTGCGCACAATCGAGCAGCGTCGAATCGCCGCAGGCGGCGCGTGAGTTTGCCGCGCAGGTGGGCTATCCCCTCATCTTCAAGCCACGCGCTGGTGCGGGAGCGTCGGGCACGACCAAGGTTTCGAATGACGCGGAGCTGGAGCGCGCGATCGGCGACTTCGGCATCGATCGGGGCCAGTCGGTTGCGGTCGAGGAGTTCATCGAAGGGCATGAAGGCTTTCTCGATACGCTCACGATCCGCGGCGAAGTCGTGCACGAGTTCATCAGCCACTACTACCCGAACGTGCTGGAAGCGATGCGCGAGCGCTGGATCTCGCCGCACATCGTCGCCACGAATCGCGTCGACGCGCCGGGATACAACGAGGTGAAGCTGCTCGCCCGCAAGGTGATCAAGGCGCTCGGCATCGGCAGCTCCGCCACGCACATGGAATGGTTCTTCGGGCCGAAGGGCCTCAAGTTCTCGGAGATCGGTTGCCGCCCGCCGGGCGTCGGCCAATGGGATGTGTACAACGCCGGCAACGAGTTCGACATCTACCGCGAGTGGGCCATGGCGTTGGTGCACGGACGCGTGGGCCAGCGTCCCTCACGCCGCTATGCCTGCGGCATGATCGCGTTGCGCCCGGACCGCGATGGTCGGATCTCGGGTTACGAGGGCGTGGATCGAGTCGGCCGCGAATTTGGCGAATGCATCGTCGCCGCACATCTGCCGCCCGCCGGGACACCGACGCAACCTGTCGAGGCGGGCTACATGGCAAACGCGTGGATGCGCGTGCGCCATCCTGATTACGACCAGCTGCGCTACATCATGAATACGATCGGCGAGACCGTTCGCGTACATGCGCAGTAAAGCAGTCCGCTCGAGTCGTTGGCTGGGTGTGCCTTGACCGCGTAGAGCAGTCCGCTCAGGACGTTGGGTGGGTGTGCCTTGAGAGCGTGGGTGAAATGCGCAGCGACGATTTTGAGTGAAGAACTCAAAATCGCGCGCGAACCCTCAGTCCGGGCGGCGCTCAGACGACGATCCATTAACTAGCCTGGAATAAATCAGGTCTGAGCGCTGATCGCCCGGACAGAGGGCATGTCACACACGCTCTCAAGGCACACCCACCCAACGCCCCGAGCGTCCTGCCTATTTAGAAAGAGATAGTTGGGAGTCTTCGCTGCGCGGCTAGCTGCGCTCTCATATAGAGAAGTTAACGTTAACGCCTCACAGGCTCTGAGGCGCGAGCCGCAGAACTCACTCCATCGATGAAGAGCAGGAGCGGGCGGACATTGGGGTGCAATACCTGACGCCGGGCGCCGGCTGCTGTGTTCGCGGGGATACAAGCTTCGGGTGCTGCCTTCACTCGCCGTGACCCCGGCGCACGGCGTTCACGGTATTCACCCCAATGGCCGCACGGGACTGCTCTTCGGCAGTTACCCAATGGCCGCACGCAACTGCTCTTCGGTCACTCCGCTTCGCGCAGCAACTCGTTGATTGAAGTCTTGGCGCGAGTCTGTGCATCCACGCGCTTGACGATCACTGCGCAGCCAAGACTGTACTTGCCATCGGTGGACGGCAGGCTTCCCGCAACGACCACGGATCCGGGGGGCACGTGGCCGTGCGTGATGCTGCCCGTTGTGCGGTCGTAAATGCGCGTGCTCTGGCCGATGAATACGCCCATCGAGATCACCGCACCTGCGCCAACGATTACGCCCTCGACAATCTCCGAGCGTGCGCCGATGAAACAATCGTCCTCGATGATCGTGGGCGCAGCCTGCACCGGTTCGAGCACGCCACCGATGCCGACACCGCCCGACAGGTGCACGTTGCGACCGATCTGCGCGCACGAGCCCACTGTCGCCCAAGTGTCGACCATGCTGCCACTGTCGATGTACGCGCCGACGTTCACATAACTCGGCATCAGCACGACGTTGGGTGCGATGTAAGCGCCCTGGCGCACGATCGCGTGCGGCACGATGCGCGCGCCGCCGGCACGGAAAGCGTTCGCGTCGTGGCCAGCGAACTTGAGCGGCAACTTGTCGTAGAAGCGCGCGTAGCCTGCATCGAAGACCTGGTTGTCCAGTGCCCTGAAGCGGAGCAGCACCGCCTTCTTCAGCCACTCGTTGACCACCCAGCGACCGGCGCGTTGTTCGGCGACACGCACGGCGCCGCTGTCGAGAAGACCGAACGTCTCATCGAGCGCGGCGCGCAGAGCAGGCGAGGCTGAGTCGGCAGTGATGGAGGCGCGTTGCTCGAACGCCGCATCGATCGTCGCCTGCAGGGAGGAAGGATCTGCCATCAGCTGTGCTCCATCAGGTCACGCATCCTGTGGGCCGCCGCGACGCAATCGCTCACGCTCGCAACCAGCGAGATGCGTACTCTGCCGCGTCCTGGATTTCGGCCGCCATTCTCGCGCGCCAGGTAGCTTCCCGGCAGGACCAGGACATTCTGGCGTGCGTAGAGCTCGCGCACGAAACGCTCGTCATCATCGCCGACATGGGGCCAGAGATAAAAGGCCCCCTCGGGCGTAGTGACATCGAGCACGGGCTCCAGCACCGGGACCACCAGTGCAAACTTCTCGCGGTACAGCGAGCGATTCGCAGCCGCGTGCGCATCGTCACTCCATGCCGTGGTGCTCGCCATCTGCACGTGCGTACCGACGGCCGCGCCATGATAGGTCCGGTAAAGAAGATACTGCTGCAGGATCGCCGGATCGCCCGCCACGAATCCCGAGCGCAGCCCGGGAACGCTGGAACGCTTCGAGAGACTGTGAAACACGACGCAACGTTCGAAGTGTGATCTTCCGGCCGCACGCGCTGCCTGCAGCAGGCTCGGAGGAGGCGAGGCCTCGTCGAGATAGATGTCGGCGTAGCACTCGTCCGCCGCGATCACGAAGCCGTAACGGTCGGCGATCTCGAGCGCCTCGGTCAGGTACTCGAGGCTCATGACGGCGCCAGTCGGATTTGCGGGCGTGCACAGAAACAGCAGCTGGCATCGCTGCCAGGCAGCTGGGGGCACTGCGTGCAGATCCGGCAGGTAGCGGTTCCCGGCGAGCGTATCGAGGTAGTAGGGCTCGGCACCCGCAAGCAGAGCCGCACCCTCGTAAATCTGATAGAACGGGTTCGGCATCATCACCAGCGGACGATCCACGGGATCGATCGTCGCCTGCACGAAACTGAAGAGAGCTTCACGTGTTCCGCTGACTGGCAGCAGCATGGTCTGCGGATCCACGCACGCGGCCGGCAGCTCGAAGCGGCGCTCGAGCCACTGTGCTGCCGCCAGGCGCAGCTCCGGCAGGCCCAGCGCCGCCGGATATTGACCCAGCGTGCCGAGTGCCGAGGTGAGTGCGTCGATGAGGAATGGCGGCGGAGTATGTCGCGGCTCACCGATCCAGAGCGCGATCGGCGACAGGTTGGCGGGGGGCTGAATGCCGCTGATCAGCCGGCGCAGGCGCTCGAACGGATAAGGGTGGAGCGACGCCAGGCGCGGATTCATTCGCGGCGATCCAGCGTCTCCACCAGCTTCTGCTGCAAGCGCACGGCGGCTTCCTCGCTCAGCGGCCGCCCGTCTTCGTGACTGACATAGAACACGTCTTCGGCACGCTCGCCGACGGTCATGATGCGCGCACCGTGGATGTCGAGCCGTTCGCCCATGAATACCTTGCCGACTTCCGAGAGCAGCCCGGGCCGGTCGCCGGCGACGAGTTCGAGAATCGTGCGGTTGTTGCGCTCATCGCGTGTCAGCACCACTTGCGTGGGCGTCGCGAACATTCGCACCTGGCGCGGCGCGCGGCGCGTGACGGTAGGCGGCGCATGCGCAGGTTGATGCAGGCTCTGCAGGAGCGCGCGCTCGATCTCATGGATGCGCCCAGGATCGGAGATGGTGCGTCCATTGTCCTCGAGGACCAGGTAAGCCTCGATGCTGTGGCCGTCCGTCGTCGGGGTCACCCGGGCGTTGACGATGTTCAGCCCCATCTGGTCGAGCACCGCGGTGGTCCGTGCGAAGCTGTGCAGACGGCGTAATGTGTAGGTGAAGATCGGTGTGCCGCCGCGTTCAATCAACGGATTGACCGCGACCAGTGAAGATTCGTCCCCGGGATCGCGCGCCGCAAGCAACGCCGTGTGCCAGGCGATCTCCTCGGGCGTGTGCCGCAGAAAATAGGTGTCCGTGCAGGATTGCCACACCCGCTCCACGGCGTGCGGGTCGGCGGAGCGCTGCGCCAGCAGCGTGCGGGCAGCCGCCTGCGTCTCGCGCACCAGCTCCTCCTGGTCGATCGGGCTTTCCAGGCCGCGACGCAGCGCGCGTTTGGTGCGTTCGTAGAATTCCTCGAACAGCGATGCCTTCCAGCCGTTCCACAGTTTTGGATTCGTGCCGCGCACGTCCGCGACGGTGAGGACATAGAGATAGTCGAGGTGCGTCTGGTCACCGACGATGCGCGCAAAGTCGCGAATCACTTCCGGATCGGAGATGTCCTTCTTCTGCGCCGTGACCGACAGCAGCAGGTGATTGCGCACCAGCCAGGCGACGACTCGCGCGTCGTACCGACTCAACCCCTGCTCGAGGCAAAACGCTTCGGCATCCACTGCTCCCAGCTCGGAGTGATCGCCGCCGCGCCCCTTGGCAATGTCGTGGAAGAGGGCGGCGAGATAAACAATTTCGGTCCGCGGGAGCGACTGCATGATCCGCGACGCTGCCGGCAACTCGTGGTCGTACCGAGGAATCGCGAACCGCCGCAAGTTACTCACGACAAACAGCGTATGAGCGTCAACCGTATACGCATGAAACAGATCGTACTGCATGCGTCCGACGATTCTTCCGAACGCCGGAATG
>Ga0137409_10000618_pt1 | contig 39176 bp, 38 predicted proteins | sample CZODoug1_16funga_FD_122059 | JGI IMG/M metagenome (GOLD analysis project Ga0137409, IMG submission 122059) | Vadose zone soil fungal communities from Angelo Coast Range Reserve, California, USA - CZODoug1_16fungal (Hybrid Assembly) | ecosystem: Environmental > Terrestrial > Soil > Vadose zone...
CGCCTCGTCGGCCGCCGCCGTGAACATCTCCGGCGTGAGCTTCTTGGCCCGGCCGTTGCGGTCGTCGACCCAGATCTTGACGAAGTCGGGCTTCTGGGACGCGAGCTCCTGCACCGCCTTGCGCGCCTCGGCGGCGCTGGTCACCGCGAACGGGACGTCGTTGCGGGACGCATCGGCGGGTCCGGAGCCCGGATAGGCGAGGCCGCGGCCGACCGTGAGAATGCGGGCCGCGTTGGGGATGACCTCCTCGCGCAGCCGAAACCCCAGCTCCCCCATGTCGGTGCCGGTGCTGATGACCGCGGCGACGCCGTGGTAGGCGTAGCGCTGCAGATGGTCGACGTAGTTCTCGCGCGTGAAGTTCGCCTTCGACATCTTGCCGGTGACCGCATCGAGAAATCCGGGGTGACCGTGCGCGTCGACGATGGCCGGCATGACGGTCTTGCCGGTGAGATCGACGCGCCGCGCTCCCGCCGGAACGGTGACTGCGCCTTTGCGTCCGACCTGCGTGATGCGGTTGCCTTCAACCACGAAGGCCGAGTCTTCGATCGGCGTGCCGCCGTCGCCGGTGATCAGCCGCGCACCTTCGAACACGGCCACGGCCGGCGCCTGTGCGAAGACCGGTGCGGGTAGGGTGACGGCTGCGAGTAGAATAATGGCGAGCCAGAGGCCGTACGCTAATGGTCGCTGACGCATGAAATCCTCCCAATCGATGCCGCTGTTTTTTCCGTCGCGATCATACCGGGGTGCATATCGAGCGGCTAGGGATTCGCCAGCCATGGAACATCTGGGGCCGACTATCAATTGCCAGGTGACGCTCATTCGCGTCGAACGCATAGCCAGAAACCTGGTTCAATACTAAGCCACACATCTGTGAGACGGTGAACTCGCAAGCCTCGGTGCAAGCCTCGAAGGCGCATAGGAGCGGAGGATGGCACAGCCGTTCGTGGAACCGTGCAGTCGCGGCATGGTCGAGGCCGAACCGTGTCCGCGCGAGCTGGGGCGAGAAATATCGCTTCAGCGCCGCCGCATGGTGCTTGTCAGCTGCATTCTGGCTTCCTCGATGGCCTTCATCGATGGTTCCGCGCTGACTGTCGCGCTGCCGAACTTGCGGGCAGACCTCGAAACGGATCTTGCCTCTGTTCAGTGGGTCCTGAACGGCTATGTCGTCACGCTGGCGTCGATAACCTTGGTCGGAGGCGCACTTGCCGATGTCTACGGCAAAGCGCGAATGTTGGCGATCGGATCTTTGATTTTTGGCTTGGCGTCAGCGATGTGCGCGCTGGCTCCATCCGTCGCCTCGCTCATTGCGGCGCGCGTTCTGCAAGGAGTTGGCGCGGCGATCCTGACGCCGTCAAGCCTCGCTTTGATTGGCGCCGTCTACCCAAAGGATGAACGCAACCGAGCGGTCGGCGTGTGGGCTGCGGCGTCGGCCCTGACGACCGCCGGTGGGCCGGTGTTGGGTGGCTGGCTGGTCGAGACGTTCGGCTGGCAGTCGGTGTTCTGGATAAACCCACCGCTGGCGCTTGTCGTGGTCGGCATGGTTGCAGCGTTCGCTCCGCAGGATCGGCGCGAGCTGCGCCGGTTCGATGTGATCGGGGCTGCCATTCTGGCTGCAGCACTTGCGGCACTGGCCTGGGCGCTGAGCAATGCGGGCCGCCACACGCCGGCCGAAACCACGCTGGCCGAATCCACGCTGGCCGAAACCACGCTGGCGATGTCTGGCGTGACGATCGCCGTTGTCGGTGGGCTCGGCGTCGTTGGCCTCGCTCTGTACGCATACTGGGAGCGCATAAGTCCGCATCCCATGACCCCGCCCCGTCTGGTGGAGAACCGGACTTTCCTCGGGCTGAATGCCTCAACACTGATGATCTATTCGGGCTTGGCCATCATGTTCTTTCTGCTGCCGTTCGATCTCGTTGATCGTCGCGGCATGACGCCGACCGAGGCCGGGCTGGCGTTCTTGCCGTTCACGCTCGGCCTCGGTTTGCTGTCTCGGCCGTTCGGCGCTCTGGCGGACTCAATCGGGGCGCGGGCGATGCTCATCGCCGGGGCGTCCGGCGCCTCGCTTGCACTGCTCTGGATGGCATTCGGCCAGAATGCCTCGCTGATACTCGCCGTCATTGCACCGATGACGCTGCTTGGGATTTCATTTGCCGTTTTGGTTGCTCCGCTCACCGCCTCGGTCATTTCGAGCGTGGAACGAAACGACGAAGGGCTCGCATCCGGCATCAACAACGCGATCAGCCGGGTGGCACAATTGTTTGGCATCGCTTTGGCTGCCAGTATCGCTTCGCTTGAGCCCGGGTTTCAAATTGGCTTCATCGCTGCTGCCGCGGTGACGATGGCGGGCGCGTTGACCGTGGCTGTGTCGGTCCCGCCCGGCACCTGAGATCCAAAGTTGAGCCCGCATCAGAACAGCTTGTAGTTCAATCCAAGCTTGGTCGTGTGGACGCCGTTGAGCGTGTGATTCGAGCAGAAGCTCGTGCCCCCGCCGGCTCCGCACACCGCATGGCTGTCGTTCAAATCCAGGAACAGATATTCCATCTTCACCGTCCAATTGCCGGTAAAGGCCCATTCGATGCCGCCGCCTGCGACCAGGAATGCGCGCGTGTCGCTGTTGCTGGCGTTCAGCAAATTGCTGCTGCAGGGTGCGCTGCTGCAGGTGTCGGTGAGGGTCTGTTTGAGTCCCGTGAAGCCAATGCCGGCTTTGCCGTAGAACAGCGCGCGATCCGCGACCCAACCGGCGCGACCCGCAATGGCACCATACCAGTTGCCAATCACGGTCTTGTCGAAAGTGTCGCTGTTGTAGGCCGCGCTGTAAGGATCGGTCGCGGCGGCGCTCAGGCGCATATAGCCGGTCTCGGCTTCAGCGCCGAACACGATTGACGAGCCCCTGGCTTGCCAGTTGCAGCCAAGGGTCCCGCCGACGATCGGGCTGATCTTGTCGAACGGGACGCGGTAGAGGCCGCCATTGGCCACATTGGCGAAAGGCGCGTTGTAGAATGTTCCAGCTGATGTGGGATCGGTCGCCTCCACGTCAGGCGCAAAGCTGCCGCCGAAATAACCTCCCGCGAAGCAGCCGGAATAATTGTATACGGGCTCCATCGCGGTTCTTGTTGGCGCCTTCCTAACAGGGGCCTTGGCGGTCTGCACTTTTTTCATCTTGCCGTTCAGTGAGGTCTGCGACTCCTCCGAAGGGCTGTCGTAGAGGTTGGTGGTGATCATCAATTTCGTCATCCAACGGTCCGACCCCTGGGTGAGACCGTAGCCGACGCCAAACTCGACATCGAAGCGGTTCACCTTGAAGTCGACGACGCCGTAGATGTTATGGCCTTGCTCTCTGAACGGCAGAAAGTGCCCGATCGGGCCAAGATCGGTGAAGTACTCGATCGCCAGTGCGAAATCCTCGCCGAAGTTTCGGGCCAGGCGCACGTTCGGCAGGAAGGTGACCTCGCCATTCTTGCCGAAGCTCACGTCGACGATCGGATTGATGATGAGATCATAGTCGCCCTTGCGCCAGCCGATGATGGGGCGGAGCTCCATGCCCCAGCGCGTGTCGGCAAATTTCGGCATCAAATAATCGTACTCGATGTTGAGACCAAAAAAGAAATCGCGCTTCGCCGCATTGGGGGTGACGAACAAAGTGCGAAGCTTCATCGCATTGGAATGATAGCCGTTGTTGTCGATCGCCCATGGAACGTAGAACCCGGCCTCGAACCAATCGGTCACACCGTAGGCAAATTCCGGGGTGGCATTGAGCGTGTGGTTGGGAACGAGCCCGCCGGGAAACTCAGGCTGTTTGCGGCCGACGAGGGCGTAGTTGAAGTGATGCTGTCCGGTCCACCTGCCGACCTCGGCGATTTCGCCCGTGTAGACCTGGATCTCGTCATCGGCGCGCGCTCCGGCCAGGCCGGCGAGCACCAGCGCAATCGTCATCCCCAAAGTTGATGGTCGACGCCCCGACATTCCCGCCCCCTCGTTTGCCCTGATGCCAGCGTTCTGCGGCATCCCCCTTGGGCACCTAGATTAGAATAAGACTAATCCTAATCAAGTGGCTTGTGGGCAATTGCGACGGCGCTGAAGTACGTTATTTTTCAATAGCATAAGGAGGATTTAAGTGTCTGAGGTGCTTTGATACTGGCTGCGACCGATTGTCCAAAGACCAGGCAACCGCATCAGGGGACCGCGGGTTAAGGCGATAACGGGTAATCCCGCCCTGAGTGCACCCTCATAGGGAGACGAGCATGCGCCAGATGTCCCGGTTGGCGCCGGTTGCAGCAATCCTGCTGTGCCAAGCGTTGCCTGCGAATGCGCAACAAGAGCGCGACTTTCCCGATGGGCCCGGCAAGGACGTCTTCATCGCGTCCTGCGGCGCCTGCCACGAGCTCAATCGCGCACGCGCCGGCTACACGCCCGAGGGTTGGCGCACTGTCGTCCAGATGATGAAGAACGTGGGCGCGCCAGTGCCGCCGGAGCAGTGGGACACGGTCACCCAATATCTGATCAAGAGCTTCCCGGAACGACCGCGGCCGGCGGCCGCCAAGATCGACGGCCCGCAACAGGCAAAAATACACACGTGGCAGGTGCCGACACCGGGGTCGCGCCCGCATGATCCGCGCGCGGGCAAGGATGGCGCTATCTGGTACACCGGCCAGCTCGCGAACAAGATCGGCCGGTTCGATCCGAAGACGGAGCAGTTCAAGGAGTCTCCGCTCAAGACCCCGCGCACCGGCCCGCACGGTCTTGCGGAGGATCGCGACGGCAACATCTGGTTCACCGGCAACAGTTCGAGTCTCATTGGCAAGCTCGATCCCAAGACCGGCGATGTGACCGAATACAAGATGCCCGATCCCGCGGTGAAGGATCCGCATACGCTCAATTTCGATCAGAACGGCATCCTGTGGTTCACGGCGCAAAACGCCAACGTCATGGGCCGGCTCGATCCGAAGAGCGGCGAGATCAAGATCATCAAGTCGCCGACACCAAACTCGCGGCCCTATGGCCTGCAAATCAATTCCAAGGGCGTGCCAGTGGTGGTGCTGTTTGGGACCAACAAGGTGGCGACCATCGATCCGGCGACGCTCACGGTCAAGGAGTACACGTTGCCAAACGCGGCATCGCGGCCGCGCCGGCTCGCGCTCGCGAGCGACGACATCGTCTACTACGCGGACTTCTCGCGCGGCTTCCTCGGCCGGCTTGATCTGCGCAACGGCGAGGCCAAGGAGTGGCAGTCGCCGAGCGGACCGCAATCGCAGCCCTATGGCATCGCCTTCAGCAAGGGTGCGGTCTACTACAACGAGTCCAATGCCAAGCCGAACACGATGGTGCGCTTCGATCCGGCGACGGAGAAATTTCAGACCTGGGTCATCCCGGGTGGCGGCGACATCGTGCGCAATGTCGACGTCACTCGCGACGGAAATGTCGTGACCGCCAACAGCCTGGTCAATCAGATCGGCGTGTTGGAGTTGCGATGAAGCGGATTCCGGTCAATTTGATGCACTCGCGGTCTCTCCCGGCCTCATGGTGAGGAGCCGCGACCTTGAACCTACCCAGATTCCGCAGCCTTGTGTGCGGCGTCTCGAACATCGCAAGTCGGGTATACTCGACTTGCGCATATTGATGCCGATCTCGGGTAGACCCGAGATCGGTGGCCGCCCCATCCTTCGAGACGGGCGCCACGCGATGATTGCGTCTCCTGGAAGCGCACGTGCTTGCGCCCTCCTCAGGATGAGGCGGATAAACGGCCGAACGCTCCATTCATTTCCAACGAGATACGCTATAGTGATGACGCGCTGACGTGGCGTGTTCATTTTGCATCGTGAAAGATGACGCCGGCGGTGTAGCGCTCGCCCGAGCGCAGACGGCTCACGCCGTGGCGCATATTGACCCGGTAGGTCCCGCGGGTGCCGGCGACTGGCCGATGGTGCACGGCGAACACGGCCGCCTCGCCACGCCGCAGCGGCACGACCTCGGCCCGTGACTGCATGCGCGGGCGTTGCTCGGTGAGCACGAGCTCGCCGCCGGTGAAGTCCGTCCCCGGCTCGGACAGCAGGATCACCACCTGCAGCGGGAACACGTGCTCGCCATAAAGATCCTGATGCAGGCAGTTGTAGTCGCCCTCGCCATATCGAAGCAGCAGCGGCGTCGGCCGGCTTTGGCCGGCCTCGTGGCAGCGCTTGACGAAGTCCGCATGCGCGGCCGGGAAGCGCGTCGCTATCCCCATCGCGTCGTGCCATCGATTGGCAAGCGGGGCGAGCGCGCGATAGAGCGCCGGCCGCAAGGCCGCGATGAGCGGCGGCAGCGGATAGGTGAAATACTTGTACTCGCCGCTGCCGAAGCCATGCCGTGCCATCACCACGGTGCTGCGAAAACGGCTGCCGTCGTCGTAGCAGCCTGCCAGCTCGGTGCACTCGCCGGCCGAGAGCAGCGTGCCGAGCGACGCGAAGCCATGGTTGTCAAGGCTCGTGGCCGCGGCCGCCCAGTCGATGGCTGCAACGCGCGTTGCGACGCGGGCATCCGGCTCGTCGGGAAGTTGCTCCGGCTTGCAGCGTTTGCAAGGGCGGAAGCCCGCCCGCTCGGCCTCGGCGCGCGTGCGATGGAAACGGACATGGCCTGGCTTGGCGTGGCGCGCCGGGCAGGATGGCCGACAATAGATGCCGGTGGTCGACACCGAATAATAGAACGAGCCGTCGGCGCTGCGATCGCGTGCGACCACCGCCGCCCAGCGCGGGTCCTGCTCGGTCGGCAGCTCGCGGAGCGTTTTGATCGGGGCATTCATCGTTTTGCCTTTGGCGTTGTTATGTCTGTCGCCATAGCAAACATGGTGTGGCTCGAGCCGACAGGCCACCCGCTTTCTGCCACCCGCTTTCTGCCAGCGCTCAGGCGCCTGGTGCTGACTATGCGGTAGGCGGCCCCGCCCACTTCACAAACGCTGCGACTGTCCGCAGCACCAGCGCGCGCGGCATGAAGCGCGGCAGCGCTCCCGCAATCTTGTTGGGGAACCCCGGAACAAGCACGCGTTGGCCGCGCATGAAGGCGTCATAGCCCTCGCGTGCGATCTGCTCGGCCGAGCGGCCAAGAAACGGCGGCGGTCTCTCGTGCATTCCGGCGCGCGCCTGGAACTCGGTCGGCACCGGTCCCGGGCAGATGCAGGTCACGCGCACTCCTTGCCTCGCCAGCTCATGCGCGATCGCCTCGCTGAAAGAGCGCACGAATGCCTTGCCGGCAAAATACACCGCCATGCCGGGGCCCGGCAGCCAAACGGCCCACGCGACGCTCTCCGGTCCGGAAATCTGCGTGGGCTCGCGCACCGAGGAAACGACCAACCAGCGTGACGCCCAGAATTTCGTCCTCGACCAGGCCCGCTCGCGGCTCGAGTCCGTGCGCGGCGTGAACTTGGACGAGGAGGCCGCCGACATGCTGCGCTTCCAGCAGCTCTACCAGGCCGCCGCGCAGACCATGAGCGTGGCCGACAATCTGTTCCAGACGCTGCTCGCGGCGCTCGCGAGGTGAAGTCATGCGCGTAGCCAACGACACGCTGCGGAACGTGTTCTTGAACGCGCTCGAGACTGCGCAGCGCCGCATCGTGGACACGCAGCAGCAGGTCTCCACGGGGCGGCGCGTCAACACGCCGTCGGACGACCCCGTGGCGGCCGCGCAGATCGCGGGGCTCGACGCTTCGTTGAAGCGCCTCGACCAGTACCGGTCGAACGCCACGATCGCCCGCAATCAGCTGGGCCTGGAAGAGGATTCGCTCGCGACCGCGATCGACAACCTCCAGCGCGTGAGCGAGCTGGCGGTGCAGGCCAACACCGACACGCTGAGCAACGGCGACCGCGCGGCGATCGCCGCCGAGCTGCGGCAGCGGCGCGAGGCGCTCGTCGGCATCGGCAACATCACCGACGCGGAAGGCAAATATCTGTTCGGCGGCTACAGCGAGAGCACGCGCCCGTTCACCGGGGGCGCGGGCAGCGCGATCGTGTACAACGGCGACCAAGGGCAGCGGACGCTGCAAATCACCGACACGCGCTTCGTGGCGATCAACGACTCGGGCGCGCAAGTCTTCCAGGACATTCCGACCGGCAACGGCACGTTCGCGCTTGCCGCCGCGTCGGCCAACGCGGGCACGGGCGTGCTCGGCGCCGGCACCGTGGCAAATCCAGCGGCCTGGGTACGCGACACCTATACGATCACGTTCGTCACGCCCACGACCTACGAGGTTCGCGACGCCGCGACGGCGCTCGTCGCGAGCGGCACGTACACATCGGGGCAGTCGATCGCGTTCCGCGGCGTCGACGTGCCACTCACCGGCAGCCCCGCGGCCGGCGATAAGTTCACCGTCGCGCCGAGCGGCAAGCGCGACGTGTTCGCGACGCTCGACTCGCTGATCGCGGCGTTGGAGACGCCGGCGACGGGCGGCGCGGCGCAGGCGCAGCTCCACAACAAAGTCGGCCAGCTGCTGGCAGACGTCGACAAGGCCACGGGCCACATCATCGACGCGCGTTCCGAGATCGGCTCGCGCGTGCGCGCGCTCGACGACGAGGCCTCGCTCAGCGAGGACTTCTCGGCGCAGCTCACCCAGACGCTGTCGGATCTGCGTGATCTCGACTACGCCGCAGCGCTGAGCCGGCTCTCGCAGCAGATGTTCGGGCTCGACGCCGCGCAGAAGGCGTACGCCCAGACTCAGAACCTGTCGCTGTTCCGTTACCTGTAGCTCCGGTCTTCATGTAGTCCCCGCTCTCCGGCGCCCGCCGCCGGACGGCGGCATTTTTTGTTCCGGTTTTGGCAGCGTCTGCCTCCAAGCGTGAAGAAGTTCTCACTATTCGGTCTCAAGGATCGTTTTCTCCGCCCGATAAAAGGCTCAGAACGAACGAGCTCTTGCCAGACGGCGGCTCGGTCGCGGGCTTAAGGCGAATTGACGGCCGTTTGGCATCAACATTTGTTTAGGAGACAACGACCATGGCTCTAGTTATCAATACCAACGTTCAATCGCTGAACGCGCAGCGCAACCTGTCGACATCGCAGATGTCGATGGCGACCGCGCTGCAGCGCCTGTCGTCAGGCTTGCGCATCAACAGCGCGAAGGACGACGCGGCGGGTCTTGCGATCAGCGATCGTTTCACGACCCAGATTCGCGGTCTGAACCAGGCCGTGCGCAACTCGAGCGACGGTATCTCGTTGGCGCAGACCGCAGAAAGCGCGCTCGGCGAGCTCACGAACAACCTGCAGCGCATCCGCGAGATCGCGGTTCAGTCGGCTAACGCCTCGAACAGCGCCTCGGACCGCGCGGCTCTGGACCAGGAAGTCCAGCAGCGCTTGGCGGAAGTGCAGCGCATCGCGACGCAGACCGCGTTCAACGGGCAGAAGGTGCTCGACGGCACGTTCGGCAACGCGACCTTCCAGGTCGGCGCCAACGTCGGCGAGACGATCTCCTTGAGCTTGGCCACGGATCTGCGCACGACGTCGATCGGTAAGACGGCCGACTACGTGGGCGGCGCGGCCTACAACTCGACGCTGGCTGTCGGCCAGCAGGGTGCGGGTGTCGATGGCACGGTGCTGGCAGCCGGTGAAGTGACGATTACGCTGGGCACGGGCCAGCTCGTTCAGGTGGGTGCCGCAAGCGCCGGAGCGGGCGCGGGTCAAGCTGCGAGCAGCGCGTATGCGAAAGCCGCGGCCATCAACTCGTCGGGCCTCGCCGGTCTCACGGCGACGGCCGACACGACCGTCCAGCTCAATCTCGCGTCAGCCGCCGTGACGACTGCGGTCACCGACTACGACCTGAGCATCAACAGCGTCGCGATCTACTCGAACTACAACGCGCTCGTGAACGGCGCGCTGTCGGCCGACCAGATTGTCGCCGCGGTCAACTCGAACTCGGCCGGCACGGGCGTTACCGCGTCGTACGATTCGAGCAACACGCGCATTACCCTCACTGCGTCGGACGGCCGCAACATTGCGATCGCGCAAGGCAACGTGGGTGCTGCCAACATGGGTCTCGGCGCCGCCGAGGGCACCAACAACACGTCGAACACGGCCTCGATGGCGGCTGCGGACGGCACGCCCGCGGCCGGCAACTACGTCGGTAGCGTTCGGCTGGTGTCGGCGCAGGCGGTTACGGTCGGCGGCACGGTCGCCCGTATCGGCTTCGCGGCCACGAGCTACGCGCTGGGCAACTCGGCGTTGAACTCGACGTCCGTGACGACGGTGGCGAACGCCAACACGACCATCGGTCGTGTCGACGCCGCGCTCACCGCCGTCAGCAGCTTGCGCAGCACCTTCGGCGCCATCCAGAACCGCTTCGAGTCGACGATCGCCAGCTTGTCGGCGGTCAGCGAGAACCTCGAGGCGTCGCGCAGCCGTATTCTCGACGCGGACTTCGCGGCCGAGACGGCGGCGCTCACCAAGGCGCAGATCCTGCAACAGGCCGGCGTCGCGATCTTGGCGCAAGCCAACTCCGCGCCGCAGACGGTCCTGGCCCTCCTCAAGTAACGGGGTCGGCTGGGCGGGACGGAGCCCGCATCGACGAGAAAAAGAAGGCGGCACCGTAAGGGTGCCGCCTTCGACTGGGGCAGGAGGCGCCAGCGGCCGAGTCTCGAACGAACCTAACCAAGGGCAGTCGTGATGGTGGGTGAGTTTGCTCCGGCTACCGCAGCACCGGCGAAAGCGCCGGCGTCGTCGGTTGTGCGTTCGGAGCACGGCCGTCCAACGGTTGCCGCAGCCGGCAACAACGTGGCGGGCGGCGGCGGAACCTTGCCGCCCGCGCCGCCGGTGGTCGACGTGAAGGGCGCGATCGCGCGCTTGAACGAGATCATGCGCAGCACGAGCCGCGCGCTGCACTTTCAGATCGACGAGAGCAGCGGACGCACGGTGATCACGGTGATCAACGAGAAGACCAACGAGGTCGTTCGTCAGATTCCGTCGGAGGAGCTGCTCGCGATTGCGCGCAGCCTCGAGGCCGGCGGATCGTTGATCAACGCGGTGGCCTGAGCTGGCACGCGTCTTGCTCTGCGATTCGGCAGACGCCGCGGGCGACGCGGCGCCATTGGGAAGCGGTCGGATAATCAATGGGTAGCATCGCAAGCACCGGAATCGGCTCGGGCCTCGACGTCCAAGGGATCGTCGACAAGCTCGTGGCGGCCGAAGGCCAGCCGAAGACCGTGCGCTTGAACGGCGAAGAGGCCAAGGTTCAAGCGAAGCTGTCCGCGCTCGGCACGTTGCGGTCGGCGCTCGCGGGCTTCCGCGACGCGGTCGGCGTGCTCAAGGACGTCGAGAAGTTCCGCGGCCGACAGGCCACGGTTTCGAGCAACGACTTCGTCTCCGTGAAGGCCGGCGCAACGGCTTCGCCCGGCACCTTCGCGATCGAGGTCCAGCAGCTTGCGCAGGCGCAGAAGCTGCGCTCGGGCACGTTCGCGGCCCCGACCACGCCAGTCGGCACCGGCACGCTCAAGATCGAGCTGCCGTCGAACGCCATGGTCGACGTGGTCATCGACTCGACCAACAACACGCTCGCGGGCGTGGCGGCGGCGATCAACGCGTCGGCCGCCCGCAACGACGTCATCGCCACCGTCATCAACGGCGACGGTGACGTGCGGCTCACGCTCACCGCGCGGGCCACGGGTGCCGACGCTGCCGTCTCGCTGAGCCAGACCGGAGGCGACGCGACGTTCGCGAGCTTCGTGTCCGGCATCACGGAGCTGCAGCCGGGGCTCGACGCAGCGGCGCTGATCGACGGTATCCCCGTCACGAGCGCCACCAACACGATCAGCAGCGCGCTCGCTGGCGTAGACATCCAGCTCAAAGCGACGAACGACCTCGGCAAGACCACCGACGTCACGATCGCGTATGACCTCGCGGGCGCGCGCAGGGCGATCGACAGTTTCGTAAAGGGCTACAACGCGCTGGTCGACGCCGTGAAGAGCGTCTCGAGCTTCGACGTCGCATCGAAGCAGGGCGGGCCGTTGTTCGGCGACGCTGGCGTGACCAATATCACCTATCAGCTGCGCCGCGAGTTGACGTCCGCTGTATCCGGGGTCGACGACGCCTTCAACACGCTCTCCGAGGTCGGCGTTACCGCCGCTCTCGACGGCAAGCTCAGCGTCGACGCGACCAAGCTCGACGCGGCGTTCGCGTCCGACTTCGACGCCGTCGGCGCATTGTTCGCGACCGCCAACACGGGCGTCGCGGCGCGGCTCTCGACGTTGCTCGACCCCTATCTGCAAACCGGCGGCGTGTTCGACGCGCGCACCGCGAGCCTCAAGACCACGATCGACGACATCGGCGACCGGCGCGCGGCCCTGAATCAGCGGCTCGAGGCGCTGCACACACGGTATCTCAAGGAGTTCAACGCGCTCGACGGGTTGCTCGCGCAACTCAACAGCACGAGCAACTTCCTCACCCAGCAACTGAGCAAGCTGCCGGGCGTCGCGTTATTCGACTCCAACAACTAGGGAACGTCATGAGCGCATCCGGTGTGAAGAGCTACAGCAACGCGGCGGCTTACGGCAGTCTCGCCGACGCGAGCCCGCATCGAGTCGTGCAGCTGATGCTCGACGCGGTGTTGAGCCGAGTGGCGGAGGCCTCCGGCCACCTCGAGCGCGGCGAGATTCCGGCGAAGGGCGAGAAGATCGGCAAGGCGCTCGGCATCATCGAAGCGCTGCTGCTCGGTCTCGACACCCAGCGCGGCGGCGAAATCGCGGCGAACCTCGAGCGGCTCTACGACTACGCGTCGCGCACGCTGCTCAAGGCCAACCTGGAGAACCGCGTCGACCTGCTCAAAGAGGTGAGCTCGCTGTTGCGCGAGGTCAAGCTCGGCTGGGACGGCATCGCGGCGGCGGGTCAACAGGTTTAGAACGATGACCACGACCTTGGGCGCAATCCTCGACCTCACCGAGCAAGTCCAGAGCGCGATCGACGCGGGCGATTGGCAGCGCGCGAGCGACCTCGAGTCGCAGCGGCGCGTGCAGCTCGAGTCGCTCGTCGCGGAGCGCGGAACCGGCGAGCCGGGCGGCGAGCTTCGCGGCGCGCTCGAGTCTTTGCAGCTGCGCAACCAGCGGTTGCTCGGCGAGACCCATCATCATCGCCGGCGCGTGCTGCGCGAGGCGTCCACGATCAAGACCGGCCAATCCGCCGCCCGCGCCTACGAAAACGCGCCGACGGAAGTGTGAGCTGCGTCAGTCAATTCCCGCTCACTTGCAACATAATCCCCGCCGGGTGTTTGGTGGGATGGTCCTGTTAAATCAGCGATTTGTGTGACAGAGTTCGCACTCTGCCGCACATCTCGCGATTTGTAGGGACCGCCGGCGGCCTCGAGGCCGCCTGAGGGTGACGCATTGATGGTCGATACGGAGTCCGTAGCCGGGTCGTTTCCGGTCGGCAATTCTTCAGCAGTCAACGAGCTCGAAGTGCTGATGCGCCAGGTGGCGCGCTACGACAGCACGGTGTTGATCCAAGGCGAATCGGGTTGCGGCAAGGAGCTCGTCGCCCGTCGAATTCACGAATTGTCAGCGCGCGGCGAAGGTCCGTTCGTTCCCGTCAACTGCGGCGCGATTCCACGCGAGCTCCTCGAGAGCGAGCTCTTCGGTCACGAGAAAGGCGCGTTCACCGGCGCGCTCACGACGAGAATCGGCCGCTTCGAGCTCGCCGACGGCGGCACGCTGTTCTTGGACGAGATCGGCGACATGAGCCTCGACATGCAGGTGAAGCTCCTGCGCGTGCTCCAAGAGCGCACGTTCGAGCGCGTCGGCGGCGCGGAGCAGCGCCGCGCCAACGTGCGGATTCTCGCGGCCACGCATCGCGATCTCGAGTCGCGCGTGATCCAGCGCGAGTTCCGCGAGGACTTGTTTTTTCGGCTCAACGTGTTTCCGATCCGGGTGCCGCCTCTGCGCGAGCGCACGGAAGACCTGCCCGCGCTGATCCACGACTTGGTTCGCCGCGGTGAAGCGGCGGGCCGTCCGTCGATCACGTTCAGCGACACGGCGATGACGTGTCTCACCGGCTATCGCTGGCCCGGCAACGTGCGCGAGCTGCAGAACTTGGTGGAGCGCCTGTCGATCCTGTGCCCGGGCCGCAGCGTCGAGCGCGAGGATCTGCCGCCGGCGATCGGCGAACGGCGGCGCGCTGCCGAGTCCACCGAGGACGCGCCGCGCGACCTCGTCGCGGTGCCCCGCGGCGGCATCGATCTGCGCGAGTATCTAGGCAACATCGAGAAGCAGTTGATCCGCAGCGCGCTCGATCTAACCGACGGCACGGTCGCGCACGCCGCGCGGCTCCTAAAGCTGCAACGCACTACGCTCGTCGAGAAGCTCCGCAAGTACGATCTGCAGGCGCGCGTCGCCACCTAACCGTCGTCATCCCCCTCGCGTTGCTCGGCCATCGTTGCTCGGGTGTCAGACACCGTTGGTGTCACACACGGCTGGTGTCTGACACCGCAGGTGTCTGACACCCAGGTTCGAGACACCGGCTTCGCGTCGAGCGTGAACTGCGTCTCGCAGCGCGGGCGGAGAACCGCTGCCGGAGCGTCAACTCTTTGACGCGGGCCCGCCGGCGGCGCGCCCAAGTCCTCGAATTTGCTCGCGTCGCCGGCGCGGCATGGAACTTGCTCTCCCGTTCCGCGAGGTAACTCCATGGCCGAAACATTGGCGCGCGACGAAGTCGACCGCGGCGAGCTCGAACGAGCCTTCCGCACGTTCAATCAGCTGTCGAGAGAGCTCGAGGGCAGCTATCAGGCGCTCCAGCAGCGCGTCGGCGCCCTCACGGCCGAGCTCGAGGACGCTCGGCGCGCGCGCGAGCGCGCGGCGCACGCCGCGGAGCGCACCGCCGAGCGGCTGCAATCGCTGCTCGCGACGTTGCCCGCGGGCGTCGTCGTGGTCGACGAGACCGGAGTGATCCAAGAGACCAACCGCGCCGCCGAGGAGATTCTCGGCGCAGGTGTCACCGGACAGCCGTGGGCGACGGTGGCCCGCAACATGCTCACCAATCCGCTAGCCGCCGGCGGCGACTGGCTAACGCGCGACGGCCGCCGCGTCACGCTCGCGGCGAGCCCGCTGCCGCAGGAAGCCGCGAAGATCATCCTGCTCACCGACGCCACCGAGACGCGCGCGCTCCAGGAGCTCGTCACTCGCAACCAACGGTTGAGCGCGATCGGCAAGATGGCCGCGAGCCTCGCGCATCAGATCCGCACGCCGCTCGCCGGCGCGCTCCTGTATCTGTCCCAATGCCGTTCGCGCCGCGACGAGCCGCAGCGCGGGACGTTGCTCGAGAAAGGCATCGAGCGGCTCCGCTGCCTCGACCGGCTCGTGCAGGACATGCTCGTGTTCGCGCGCGGCACCGGCCCGGGCGAGCGCGTGCGCATCGCCGACCTGTTCCGCGCCGTCTACGACGCCGCGCTCGCCGTGAAACCGGCCAACGCGCACTTGGTCATCGACGGCACGGACGCGCTCGTCGAGCTCGACGGCAATCGCACGGCGCTCACCGCGGCGCTCACGAATCTCATCACCAACGCGTTCGAGTCGTCGCCCGACGTCGTGGTGACGTTGAAGGCTCGCGTGCGCGGCGACCGCGTCGAGCTCACGGTGCACGACAACGGTCCCGGCATCGCGCCGAGCATCCAGTCGCGCGTGTTCGAGCCGTTCTTCTCCACGCGGCCCGCCGGTACGGGCTTGGGGTTGGCAGTGGTGAAGACGGTCACCGAGGCGCACGGTGGCGCGCTCGCGCTCGACTCCACGCCCGAGCGCGGCACGAGCATCGAGCTCGACCTGCCGCGGCGTGCCGAAGTGGAGCCGCCGCCGAGCCCGCCGGCGCAAGTCGCGAGGGAAGTCGCATGAGGCGCGAACGCGCGACGATTCTCGTCGTCGAGGACGACCGGCCGCTGCAAGACGCGCTCGTCACCGCGCTCGAGACCGCGGGCCACGACGTGCTCGCGGCCGGCGACGGCGGCGAGGCTCTCAAAGTGCTGAGCGATCGCTCCGTGGACTTGATCTTGAGCGACGTGCAGATGCAGCCGATGGACGGCCGCGAGCTGTTGCGCCGCTTGCAGCAACGCCAGCCGGCGCCGCCGGTGCTGCTGATGACCGCCTACGGCACCATCGAGCAGGCCGTCGCCGCGATGCGCGACGGCGCCGTCGACTATCTCGTCAAGCCTTTCGAAGCCGACGAGCTCGAGCGGCGCGTCGAGCGCTACCTGAAACCCGCCGGCCCGGCGCCGCGGCACGCGGCCGCGCCCGTCGCCGAGGATCCGCGCAGCCTCGCGCTGCTCGCGCTCGCCGCCCGCGTGGCGCAGAGCGAGGTGACCGTGCTGTTGACCGGCGAAAGCGGCACCGGCAAGGAAGTCCTCGCGCGCTTCATCCACGCGAGCTCGCGCCGCAGCGCGGGCCCGTTCGTCGCGGTCAATTGCGCCGCCATCCCGGATCAGATGCTCGAGGCGCTCCTGTTCGGCCACGAGAAGGGCGCGTTCACCGGCGCCCAAGCCAAGAGCACGGGCAAGTTCATGCAAGCCAACGGCGGCACGCTGCTACTCGACGAGATCACCGAGATGGACTTGAGCCTGCAGGCGAAGCTGTTGCGGGTGCTGCAGGAGCGCGAGGTGGAGCCGCTCGGCGCGAGTAAGCCGATCGCGCTCGACGTGCGGGTGCTCGCGACCAGCAATCGCGACCTCGAGCAGACGGTGCGCGACGGCAAGTTTCGCGAGGACCTGTACTACCGCTTGAGCGTGTTTCCGCTCGAGCTGCCCCCGCTGCGCGAGCGGCCCGGCGACATCGCCGCGCTCGCGCGCCAATTCGTCGCCGCGCGCTCGGGCGGCGCAGCGCGCTCGCTGTCGAGCGCCGCGCTCGCGCGGCTCACGAGCCACTCGTGGCCCGGCAACGTGCGCGAGCTCGAGAACGTGGTGCAGCGCGCGCTCGTGTTGTCCGAGGGCGAGCCCTCGATCGAGCCTCAGCACCTGATCATCGAGTCTCTGTCGCTAGGGTCTGACCCTAGGGACAGAGGAGGGTCAGACCCCGGGGCCAGAGGCGAGCCGGCGGGGCTTGCCGACGAGCTCTGGGGAGAGGAGACGCGGCGCATCGTCACGGCGCTCGAGGCGCATCGCGGCGCGCGCAAGCGCGCGGCGGCACAGCTCGGCGTGAGCGAGCGCACGCTGCGCTACAAGCTCTCGAAGATGCGCGCGGCGGGCATCCAAGTCCCCGGCGACCGAGTCTAGGGAGGCGGCATGAGCGGAGTGCAAATGGTTCAAATGCTCGCCGAGATGCGCAAGCTCGCGGCGACCGCAGACGTTGCCCCCGTCGAGCAGCCGGCGTCGGGCGGCCAAGGATTCGGCGAGTTGCTCAAGGCGTCGATGGACGCCGTGAATCAGGCGCAGACCACGGCCCAGGACATGTCCGCCGCGCTCGAGCGCGGCGACGCGAACGTGGGCCTGCCCGAGGTCATGATCGCGCTGCAGAAGGCGAGCTTGTCGTTTCAGGCGATGACCGAGGTCCGCAACCGGCTCGTCAACGCCTACCAAGAAATCATGAACATGCCGATCTAGTCGGCGAGAAATCCACATGGCAGACAACGAACAAGCCCCCGCAGCCACCACGGCGCCGCTCTACGCGATGCTGCCGCCCGCGTTGAAGCAGATCCTGCTGCTCGTCGGGCTCGCAGGCGCGATCGCGGCAGGCATCGCACTCGTGCTCTGGTCGCAGGGGACGAACTACACGCCGCTCTTTTCCGGCTTGAGCGACCGCGACGTCGGCGAGATCACCGCGGCCCTCGACGGCGCGAGCGTGCCGTACAAGCTCGACCCCGGCACCGGCGGCGTGCTCGTGCCGGCCGAGCGCAAGTACGAGGTACGCATGCAGCTCGCGAGCTCCGGACTGCCGCACGGCGCCGGCTTCGGCGTGGAGGAGATGTCGGGTAAGAGCACGTTCGGCCAGACGCCGTTCATGGAAAACGCGCTGTACGTGCGCGCGGTGGAGACCGAGCTCGCACGTACGATCGGCGCGATGCAGCCCGTCGAGTCCGCGCGCGTGCATCTTGCGTTGCCGCCGCAGTCGGTGTTCTTGCGGCAAAAGCGTGAGCCGAGCGCGTCGGTGATGCTCAAGCTCTTCAGCGGACGGCGGCTCGATGACGAGCAAGTCCAAGCGGTGGTGCACCTGATCGCGTCGAGCGTGCCGGACCTGGTACCGTCGCGCGTCACGGTCGTCGATCAAACGGGCGCGCTGCTCACGAGCCGCGCGGCCGACGAGACGTCCGCGCTCACGGGCTCGCAGTTCGACTACCGCAAGCAAGTCGAGGGCGAGTACTCGACCAAGATCGAGACGCTGCTCGGCTCCATCGTGGGGCCGGAGCGCGTGCGCGCCAGCGTGTCGGCCGAGCTCGACTTCACGGTCAACGAGCAGACGCGCGAGAGCTTCGACCCCGGCGTGCAAGCGCTGCGCAGCGAGCAGACGAGCGAGGATTCGCATCGCGGCGACGGCGTGCAGGGCGTGCCGGGCGCGTTGAGCAACCAGCCGCCGCAAGTCGCGGCGCAGACCGCGGCGGGCCCGAACGGCGCGTCGCTGGCCGAGGCGCAGTCCACGTCGCGCTCGGCCACGCGCAACTTCGAGCTCGACAAGACGATCAGCCACACGAAGCAGGCCGTCGGCGCGATCAAGCGCCTGTCGATCGGCGTGCTCGTCGACAACAAGCCCGCGGCGAACGGCCGCGGCGCAGGCACGCCGCTCGCCGAAGGCGAGCTCGCGTCGCTCACCAACCTCGTGAAGCAGGCCGTGGGCTTCGACGAGATGCGCGGCGACACGATCTCGGTGCTCAACTCGGCGTTCCAGCAGGCCGCGCCGGTGCAGAACCCGCCGGCGCTCGCGATCTGGGAGCGGCCGCAGGTGTGGAGCATCGCGCGTCAGGTGCTCGGCGCGTTGCTCGTGCTCGCGCTCGCGTGGTTCGTGCTGAAACCGATGATGACGGTGCTCACCCGTCCGCAGACCGTCGCGCAGGCGCCGGCCGCGCTCGAGTACTCCGGGCAGATGTATCCCGCGGGCGGCGGCGGCCGCGGCATGGGCCTGCCGCTCGGCTACGACGATCGAATGGCCGCGGCGCGCAGCGTGGCGGGTCAGGATCCGCGCCAGGTAGCACAGGTCGTTCGCGGTTGGGTGGCCGAAGACAATGGCTGAGGCAAGCAAAAGCGACGCGGTCAAGGGCACCGAGCGCGCGGCGATCCTGCTGCTCACGCTCGGCGAGCAGACCGCGGCGTCGGTGCTCAAGCACATGGACGTCCAAGAGGTGCAGAAGCTCGGCTCCGCGATGGCGGCGCTTACCGACGTGCCGCGCGACCGCGTCGCCGGCGTGCTCGGCGAGCTGCTCGTGGCGGTGCAGCGCAAGACGTCGATCGGCATCGGCACCAGCGACTATCTGCGCAAGGTGCTCAACGACTCGCTCGGCGAGCGTCGTGCCGGCAGCCTGCTCGGCCGAATCTTCAAGGGCCGCGAGTCGACCGGTATCGACGCGCTCAAGTGGATGGAGCCGCGCACCGTGGCCGACGTCGTCAAGAACGAGCATCCGCAGATCGTCGCGACGATCCTCGCGCACCTGCCCGCGCAGCAAGCGGCCGACGTGCTGCGGGCGCTCGACGCGGCCATGCAGCCGGAGATCGCGCTGCGCCTCGCACGGCTCGACGAGGTCCCGGAGTCCGCGCTCCAGGAGCTCGACGCGCTCGTCGAGCGCCAGACCAAGGAGGTCGCCGCGATCAAGACCGCGCGGATCGGCGGCGTGAAGGCCGCGGCCGACATGATCAACCTGCTCGGGCCGGCGCAGAGCGGCGTGCTCGACGCGATCAAGGCGCAGGACCAAGCCCTCGGCGAGCAGATCAAGGACGCGTTGTTCGCGTTCGAGAGCTTGCTCAAGCTCGACGACCGCGCCATGCAGTCGATCCTGCGCGAGGTGCAGGCCGACGTGCTCGCAACCGCGCTCAAGGGCGCCGACGAGGCGATCGGCGAGAAGGTGTTCAAGAACATGTCGAAGCGCGCGGCGGAGATCCTGCGCGACGACATCGCGGCGAAGGGGCCGGTGCGGCTCTCCGACGTGGAGGCCGCGCAGAAGGAGATCTTGAGCGTCGTGCTCAAGCTCGCCGAGGAAGGACAGATCGTGGTCGCCGCGGGCGGCGAGGAGTTCGTGTAAGTGGCGGCGCAGGGAACGACTCCGGTGCGCCAGCGCATCATCGACAAGGCGGACGCGCAGAACGCCGCGAGCTGGGACTTTCCGTCGGTCGACGCGAGCGCGGCCGACGCGTTGCGCGGCGCCGCGAAGGGCGGTGCGCATCTGCTCACCGCGGGTCAGCTCGACGCGTTGCAGCGCCAGGTGCACGAGGAAGCCTACAAGCGCGGCTTCGACGAAGGGCTCGCGGCCGGCAAGAACGAGCTGGCGGCGCGGATGACGCGGCTCGGCTCGCTCGTCGACGCGTTCGCGCAGCCGATGCAGAACCTCGACCGCGCCGTCGAGGACGAGCTCGTGAATCTCTCGATCGCGCTCGCCACGCATCTCGTGCGCCGCGAGATCGCGGCCGATCCGTCCGTGCTGCACGCGGCGATTCGCGATTGTCTCGCGGTGCTGTCGAGCAGCGTGCGCGAGGTCACGTTGTACTTACATCCCGACGACGCCGCGCTCGTGCGCGCGCAGGCACAGCACAGCGGCGAGGTCCGCTTCAGCGTGGCGGACGATCCCGGCCTCGCGCGCGGCGATCTGCGGATGGCGAGCGGTCCGTCGCTCGTCGACGGCTCGCTGACGGCGCGCTGTGCCGAGATCATCGCCGCGTCGCGCGGCGACGGCGGCACGCCGCCGGCTTCCGCTTAGCCGCGGCCGATGCCGGGCACCGACGCCTTCGACCCAGCGAACCGCAACGCGCGGTTCACGCGCAACTTGAAAGCGCTGCGCGGCGCCCCGTTGCGCTCGCGCGGCTTCGTCGCACACGGCGTGCTGAACCGCTTGGCTGGGATGACGCTCGAGGCCGCCGGCTGCGAGGCTCCGGTCGGCAGCCGCTGTCTCGTAATGCAGAACGACGGCCGCGCGGCCGAGACCGAGGTCGTGGGCTTCGCCGGCGGCTCGCTGTTGCTGGTCGCCACCGACGAGCTCGACGGTGTGACGCCGGGCGCGCGCGTGATCCCGAGCCGCAAGGTGTTCGAGGCGCGCGCGGGTCTCGGGCTCTTGGGCCGCGTGATCGACGGTGCAGGCGAGCCGCTCGACGGCCGCGGGCCGCTGCGCTGCGAGGACCGGATCCGGCTCCAACCGCAGACGCGCAACCCGCTCGACCGCAAGCCGATTCGCGAGCCGCTCGACGTGGGGGTGCGCTCGATCAACGCGCTGCTCACGGTGGGCCGCGGCCAGCGCCTGGGTCTGTTCGCGGGCAGCGGCGTCGGCAAGAGCGTGCTGCTCGGCATGATGACGCGGTTCACCACCGCCGACGTGATCGTGGTGGGGCTCATCGGCGAGCGCGGCCGCGAGGTGCAGGATTTCGTGTCGCAATATCTCACGGCGGAGACGCGCAAGCGCTCGGTGATCATCGCCACGCCGGCCGACCGGCCGCCGCTCGTGCGCGTACACAGCGCGCTGCTCGCCACCAGCATCGCGGAATACTTCCGCGATCGTGGAAAAAACGTGCTGTTGCTCATGGATTCGCTCACGCGCGTGGCGCAGGCTCAACGTGAGATCGCCCTCGCGATCGGCGAACCGCCGGTCACGAAGGGCTATCCGGTGTCGGTGTTCGCGAAGCTGCCGCAGCTCGTGGAGCGCGCGGGCAACGGCGGCGCGAACGGGGGGTCGATCACGGCGTTCTACACGGTGCTCACCGAGGGCGACGACCGCAACGACCCGATCGCGGACGCGGCGCGCGCGGTGCTCGACGGCCACATCGTGCTGTCGCGCGACCTCGCGGAGTCGGGGCTCTATCCCGCGATCGACGTGGAGGCCTCGATCAGCCGGCTCATGCCGATGATCACGGCGCCGGAGCACAGGGAGCTGATTCGCAGATTCAGGCAGCTGAACTCGACCTACGCCCAAAATCGCGACCTGATCACCGTGGGCGCCTACGCGAAAGGTAGCGATCCGCGGGTCGACGAAGCAATGCAACATTGGCCCGGCATCATGCGCTTCCTGGCGCAGGACTCGGGCACTTCGGTGACGCTCGCGCAGAGCGTCGCGGCGCTGCAGACGCTGCTCAAGCCCGGCGAGCGCGCCGTGCAGTGAGATTTGAGGTTACGCAATGAATGACCCGTCCCGGCTCGAGCCGATCTCCGATTACGCCGACATGCGCGAGACCGAGGCGGCGCAGCGCCTCGCCCAGAGCGCGCGTGCGCTCAGCGCCAAGGAAGCCGAGGTCGAGCAGTTGCGCGGCTATCTCGCCGAGTATCGCCAGCGCGAGGCCGCGACCGCGCAAGCGGCCGATCCGATGCGCTGGCAGAACGCGCGCGCGTTTCTCGCGAAGCTCAGCGAGGCCGTGGCGTTTCAAGAAGTCGAGCTGCAGAAGTCGATCGAGCGTTACCGCTTCGAGGCAGAACGCTGGCGCAACTCACATCAGCGCGCCAAGGCGCTCGACAAAGTGCTCGAGCGCATGGAGCGGCTGGAGAACCAGACGTCGCAGAAGCGCGATCAAGCCGAGTCCGACGAGCGAGCGCTGCAGCAGAGCCTGCATCCGCGGCGCTGACGTCCGCAGTTAAACGCCGCGGTCGCCGTGGAGCTCAACGCTCCGGCAGCACCAAGGACAACGTTTGTCGGCGGTTTTTCCGGTAGAACCGGAAATCGTCATCGAGCGTCCAAATGGAAGCCTCGGGCCGCATCTCGGCCATCCTAACGAGGCAAGCGTCCGCGAATGCCATCGGCCGATCGCGATAGCGTCGCATGAGATCGCGCACGCGCCGATACTCCGCGTGAAGGTCGAACTCGGAGCGAAGGAATCCCGTTTCGACCAACGCGAATATGCCGTCTGTCGCGTGTCCGCCGCGCTTTAGGAGAAACAACGCCTCCGATATCACCGCGTCGCAGGTGGTTACGGTCGCGGGAGCTTGCTTCGACGCTTCGACGGCCCACTCGTGGTGAGTGTCGTCGCGCACGAGCAGGGCGACCAACGGCCCGGTGTCGACGAGCCAGGCTTTCACCGGCCGTAGTCGTCGAGGTGTTCCGGATTCGTGGAGAGATCTTTGGGCCCGCCGTTACTCTTGCCGATCAGGTGCTTGATGACGTCGTAGCCCGACTTCTCCGCCTGTGCCTCCGGAGTAACCCCGTAGGCACGCAATGCGCGCCGGACGAGGCTTGCTCGAGAGATGCCTTCGCGTCGTGCGCGATCACGCAAGGCGCGGCTCTCGGCCTTCGAAATCCGCAGGGAGAGCGTCTCATCATGCATGCGGAGAATGTAAGACAATAATTGAGTAAAAGCAATACAACACTAGAGGCTCTCGATCGACAAATCGACCGTCGCGTTCTTCCACGCTTCCCGGTATTGCTGCTCCACGAGCAGGGCCTCGCTGTCGCGGTGCTGGGCGAGCAGCGCTTGCCACAGGCCGAACAACAGCCGGCCGTCGCGAGGCCGGGGTGCGAGCGTGTCGCGAAACACCTTTTCCGCGTCAGCCGCGTGACCCGCGCGCAGCAGCGCCGCACCGAGCGGTTGGCTCATGGGATAGAGCCACGCCGGCGGCTCGTCGTAAGCGAGGGCCGAGTAGATCGTGTCCGCGCGCCGCCATTCGCCGATCGCGGCTTCACGCTCGCCGCGCGCTTCCGCGAGCTGCGCGGCGAGCGCAGCCGATGACAGCGCGAGCACGTCCGACGCCTTGTTGTTGAGCAGGAACATCGCGTCCGGCGCGAGCGCGGCGCGCTCGCGCTCGAAGCGCTTCTGCTCGGCTGCCGCGTCGCGCGTCTTGCCCTGGCCCGCGAGCGCCATCGCGCGCGCGTAGCGCCAGAACGCGTGCGTGAACGCGCGCTCTTTACCGCGCGGCGGCTCGGCCTCGGCGACGATCGTGTTCCAATCGTGGAAGCGCAGCTCGACCATCAGCGGGTACAGCAAGAACCCCTCGAGCATCGGGATGTCGGCGAGGCCGCCGCTCACGTTCGCGACCATGTCGCGCGCCGCCTGTATCGACTCCGCGTACTTGCCCTCCTGCGCGCGCGCGTACGCGATGAAGTGCATGTTGTGGGTCCAGTACATCAGCGGGTACATGCCGGTGGCGCCGGTCCGCTCGACGAACGCGCGGTCGGCCGCGGACGCCTTCACGTTCGCCTCCGCCGCGAGGTCGAAGTCGCCGGTCTGCAGGAAGATGTGCCCCGGCATGTGCACGAGATGGCCGGCGCCCGGCACGAGCGTCATGAGCCGCATCGCACTCGGGATCGCACGCTCGAGATTCGGCGACGCCTCCACCGCGTGAATGTAGAAGTGATTCGCGCCCGGATGGTCGGGATTGCGCTTGAGCACGGACTCGAGCGCCGCCACGAGCTCGAGCGTGCCCGGCGCGGGCTGGCCATCGAGCGACCAGAGCTGCCACGGCCGCAGCATCATCAAGCTCTCGGCGAACATCGTCGCTGCGTCGAGGTCGTCGGGGTACTTTGCGACCATTGCGCGCATCGCGTCGCTGTAGTCGCGATGGAACTGCTGCCAGTCGGAATTCGGGTCGGGCGAGCGATAGCGGATCGCGAGCGCGGCAACGTAGGCCTGCTCGCGCTCGCTGCCGGCCGCTGCGCGTTGCTCCGCGTTGCGCACCGCGTCGTAGGTCGCCTTGGCGCGCGCCGCGTCGACGGCCGTGTCGTTGTAGTTCGGGCCGATCGCGAGCGCGAGGCCCCAGTACGGCATCGGTGCCTTGGGATCGAGCTCGGCCGCGCGGCGGAAATAGCGCGCGGCTTCGTCGTGGTTGAAGCCATAGAGCAGGCGGACGGCTTGGTCGAAGTAGTCTTGCGCATCCTTGCTCGCGGTGGTGATCGCGAAGTGGTAGTCGCCGAGGCCGGGGTAGGGTTCGGTGGCCACCGCGGGCAGCGGCGCCGGGTGGCTGTGCTGCGCGGCCGCGGGGGGCGTGTAGACGAGGGCGCCGAGAAGCGCAACTGCAACAGCGGTTACGGGCACGCGGGCGAAGAGGAGGCGCACGGTTGATCTCCCGGGTGTTCGAGGTGGGCGGTTGCGGCTGATTCTAGCGCGAAGCGCGCGGTCGTTTTGCCCGAGCGCGCCGTGGCACGGCGATTGCAATATCCGGCCCGTGATCGACTTCCCCACGGCAGGTTAGATGGAACTGTCCGCGCAACTCCCGCCCGAGCTGCTCGCGCTCGCCGCGCCCGCGGAGCGCGCGCCGCCTGAGGTTCTGCGGGCTCCGGACGGCTCGACCGACGGCGCCGCCGCGGCGGTGCCGTTCGATGCATTGCTGCTAGAGCTCGCCGGAACGGCAACGCCGAGCGGCGACGCATTGCCGGCAAACGGCAACGGCTTGCCGTCCGCACCGGACGATCTGCCGCCGAAGGATGTGCCGGCCGCGACGCCGCTGGACGCGCTCGCCGTGAGCGGGCTGCTGGCGCTCGTCGCGCCGCCGCCGCTGCCGCCGGTTGCGCCACCGCCTCCCGAGGCGGGCTCCGCTACGCCGGCGCCGAGCGTCTCGGTGGCGGCCCCGCCGACGCCGGGCGAGCTCGCGACGCTCCAACAATTGCGCGCCGCGCTCGATCGAGCCGCGGTGCCGACGACGGCGCCGCCCGACGCGGGCGATGTCGCCAGCGCGGCGAGCTACCCACCCGCCGATGTGGCGTCGTCCGAAACCGTCGAGGCCGGGCAGGCGCCCGCCGCTGCACGCACGAGCGCGGACGTCGCCCCGCCGCAGCCCGCGCCGGTGGCGTCCCCTGCGGATCGCGTCGTCGCGGCCATGGTCGCAGCGCAATCCGCGCCGGCCGCTGAGGCCGCCGCGCCTGCCGCGGCGTCAGCCGCCGCGCCGGTTGCGCGCGCCGCCGGCGAGCCGCGGCCGGGCACCGAGCGCCGCACGGCGGGCACGTCCACGAAGACGCCCGCGTCCGCCGACGCGCAGCGCGCGAGCGCCGCCCCGCTGCCGCAGCCCTTCGATCTCGCGTCGGCCGCAAGCGCCGGCGACCGCCCCGCCGCAGCGTCGCAACCCGCGCACGCCGCCGAGCCGCTGCCGATCGTCGTGACGCCCACCACCGGGTCGGCCGCGCCTGCCGACGCCCAACCGACCGCGTTGCCGCATTCGCCGAGCGTGAGCATGCCGGCCGCAGCGACGTCGCTCGACGGATCGTCCGCCAACTCGATGTCGCCGACCGCTCACCAGGGCGGCTCGCTAGACACGACGGCCGCTCGCTGGCACGACGCGCTCGCGAGCCGCGTGCAATGGCTCGTCGATCACGACCTCGGCGAGGCGCGGATCAAGCTCAACCCGCCCGAGCTCGGCGCGCTCGACGTGAAGATCTCGCTGCACGATGACAAGACCTTCGTGCAGCTCACCGCGCACAACGCCGCGGCGCGCGACGAGCTCACGCAGAGCCTGCCGCGGTTGCGCGAGCTCCTGTCCGCGAACGGTCTCGAGCTCGGCGGCGCCACCGTCAGCGGCGGCCGCGACGATCGCGCGGGCCGCTATCCGGGCCCCGAGGCCGCCGCGCGGTCGTTCGACGTCGCCGACGCGACCGAGCCCACTCAGGCCGTGCGCGCGAGCCGCGGCACGAGCTCGCGGATCGACGTCTTCGCCTGACGGGGCCCCACGCCGAATTAGGGTCAGACCCCGGGGCCAGACGCCGGACTGCCATGCTCCGGTCGCACGCATGGCCCCGGGGTCAGACCCTGCGCATGGCCCCGGGTCAGACCCTGTGACGCAGTTCCGCTGCCGGCGGCGAAACGTCGCCCCAACCTGACTAACGCCAAATTTCCGACGCCCCGCGGCGGCGCGGCCAAATCGTAACTCTCTGTCGCCGCTCGCGATTCGTTCCTCGCCGCCGGTGGCATAGATCTTGGAATCCGCCTCCCGAATCCACATTCCGCGGGAGCTTTCGGATGGCCGCTAAAGAACCGGTTCGCGACGACGACGACGAGGACGGCGACGACAAGAAGAAGTCGAAGGGCGCCAAGAAGCCCGCCGGCCCGATGAAGCTCGTGATCGTGGGCGCCGTGGCGGTGTTCGTCGCCGTGCTCGGCGCGCAGGTCGCGGCGCCGCTCCTGACTCAGATGATCTCGGGCAAAGGCGCGGCGCACCAAGCGACCGGCGAGGAAGCTGCCGACGGGGAGCAAGCCGCCGACGAGCCGGCCGACGAGGAAAAGCCCATCGAGCTCGCGGCCGCCGAGAAGGCCGAGCCCGCGCTCTACGTGCCGCTCGACCCGCCGTTCGTCGTGAGCTTCGAGGGCGCGAACGGCGAGACGCGCTTCGTCCAGCTCACGCTGCAGGCGATGGCGCGCAACGAGAAGACGATCGACGCCGTCAAGCAGCACGCCCCCGCGATTCGTAACTCGTTTCTGTTCCTGATCTCCGGCTACAAGGTCGAGGACCTTGCGACGCTCAAGGGCAAGGAGAAGCTCCGCGCCGACATGCTCGTCGCAGCCAACGAGATCATGGAGAAGAACACCGGCTCCGCCGGCATCGAAGAGCTGTACTTCACGAGCCTCGTGATTCAGTGACCGGCGTCGATGGCTGAAGACCACACCAAGAGCGGCGTTCACAAGGGCGCCGCGTCCCCGGGAAATGCGTCCCCCGGAAATGCATCGAAGGCAAGCGCGCCGAAGGGCGCGCACCCGGCGCGTCCGGACATCTCGAACGCCGAGGTCGAAGCGCTACTCGACAAGAACCCCGCGGCCGCGCCGCCGGGCACGCCGCAGCCCTACGATCTCGTTGCGCGCGACAAGATCGTGCGCGGCCGCATGCCGGTGCTGGACCGGCTCAACGAGCGTTGGGTGGCGGAGTTCGAGCGCAAGCTCGCTGACTTGATCCGCCAGCCCGTCGACGTTGCGCTTCAAGAGGTGCAGCTCGCGCCGTACGCGGACTGGCTGGCGACGCTCGCGGTGCCGACGAGCTTCAACGCCTACGCCGTGAAGCAGTGGCAGCGCAACGCGCTGATCGCGGTGGACGGCAAGCTCCTGTTCATGCTCGTCGACAGCTATTACGGCGGCGCGGGCAAGCCCGCGTCGACCGCCGCGCGCGACGCGCTCACGCCCACCGAGCAGCGGCTCAACCGAACTATCGCCGATGCGCTCGTCGAGCACTTTCGGCGCGCATTCGCACCGGTGGCCGCGCTCGATTTCCAGCACGCACAAACCGAGATCGACGCGAGCTACCTCACGATGGCGACGTCGAGCGAGACCGTGGTCGTCACGCGCGTGGAGGTGACGCTGAACGAAGCGGGCGGGGCAGTCACCCTCGTGGTGCCGCTGACGTCGTTCGAGCCCGTGCGCGACAAGCTTTCCGAAGGTCTCAAGACCGTGTCCGCCGAGACTCGCCAGCGCTGGCGTCAGAGCCTGCGCACGCAGCTCGAGAACGCGCAGATCGACCTCTGCAGCGTGTTTCTCGAGATGGAAGTCAGCGTGCGCGAGCTGCTCAAGATGCAGCCCGGCGACGTGCTGCCGATCGAGATGCCGAAGACGGCGACGCTCAAGTCCGGCAGCAAGCAGCTGCTGCGCGGCAAGTTCGGCCGCTCGCGCGGCTACAACGCGGTCAGCGTGCTCGAGGCCGTCAAGTCCAACAATCCCGAGGAGTTCACACGATGAGCGCAGATCCAGGACGGCAAGGGGCCGCGGCGGGCAAAGCCGCGCCGGCCGAATTCGCCGATCTGCCGCGCGGCGCCGCCGCGGGCAACGGCCAGCTGAACCTCGACCTGATCATGGACGTGCGTCTCGCGCTCACTCTCGAGGTGGGCCGCACGCGCATCAGCGTCCGCAACTTGCTGGCACTGACGCAAGGCTCGGTGGTCGAGCTCGACAAGCTCGCGGGCGAGCCGCTCGACGTGCTCGTGAACGGCACGCTCGTCGCACACGGCGAGGTGGTCGTGGTCAACGACAAGTTCGGGATCCGGCTGCTCGACGTGGTGAGCCCGGAGAAGCGCGTGGAGTCGCTCAAGGAATGATGCGCGGCCCCATGTTCGTCGGCGCGTTCGTCGCCGCGGTCGTCACCGGACTGGGCGCCGCACCGGCGGCGTTCGCCGCGCCCGGCGTGCAGGTCGGCGACCTCTCGACGGTGTTGCTGAGCTTGGCGCTCGTCGTCGGCTTCATTTTCGCCGCGGCATTCGTCGTGAAGCGCACGCCGTTTGGCATGAAGGCGCGGGGCAACGGCCCGCTCAAGGTCGTCGCGGCGCTGCCGCTCGGCCCCAAGGAGCGCTTGCTGCTGGTCGAGGCCCGCGGCGAGCAATTGCTGATCGCCGTGAGCCCGGCCGGAGTCTTCAACGTCGGTGGCGCCGCCGGCGCGACGAATGTGCCCGCGGAGCCGGTATTCCGGCTCGGAGACGCGCCATGAGAATGCTCGCCGTTGCCGTGACGCGCTCAAGTCGGACACCTGCGGTGTCGGACACCGTGAAGCGGTGGTGCCGAGGCGGCCTCGCCATCGTGGCGCTGATTGCGCTGCTCGGCGTGGACGGCACGGCCTCGGCGCAAGTACTCCCGGCGATCACCGTCGCGCAGCAGAACGGCCAGCAGACCTACTCGCTGTCGATCCAAGTGCTCGCGCTGATGACGGCCCTCACGGTGCTGCCGGCGCTGCTGCTGTCGATGACCGCGTTCACGCGGATCATCATCGTGCTCGCGATCCTGCGCCAAGCGCTCGGCACGCCGCAGACGCCGCCGAACCAGGTGCTCCTCGGCTTGGCGTTGTTCCTCACGCTGTTCGTGATGACGCCGGTGATGTCGCGGGCCTACGACGAGGCGGTCGTGCCCTACATGGCCGGCGAGCAGGACGCGTTCACGGCGGCGAAGCACGCGATCGTGCCGCTGCGCGGCTTCATGCTCGACCAGGTTCGCGAGAGCGATCTCGCGCTGTTCACGGACCTCTCGGGCCACGAGCCGTACGCGAGCACCGACGAGATTCCGCTGACGGTGCTGATCCCCACGTTCATCACGAGCGAGCTCAAGACGGCGTTCCAGATCGGCTTCTTGATCTTCATCCCGTTCCTCGTGATCGATCTCGTGGTGGCGAGCGTGCTGATGTCGATGGGCATGATGATGCTGTCGCCGATGCTGATCTCGCTGCCCTTTAAGATCATGTTGTTCGTGCTGGTGGACGGCTGGTCGCTGCTCGTCGGCACGCTCGCGTCGAGCTTCCTGTCGTGACGCCGGAGTCGATCATCCTCATCGGCCAACAGGCGCTCGTCGTCACGGCGATGCTCGCGGCGCCGATGCTGCTCGCGGCGCTCGGCGCGGGCCTCCTGATCGGCATGTTCCAGGCCGCGACCCAGATCAACGAGGTGACGCTGTCGTTCATCCCTAAGCTGCTCGTGCTCGCGGCCGCGCTCTACTTCGGCGGCGGCTGGATGCTCAAGGTGCTCGTCGGCTACACCGAGTCGCTGATCAAGAGCATTCCCGCGCTCATAGGCTGATATGCAGATCCCGCTCGACGTACTGCAAGATCTGTTGTCGCGCGAGCTCGCGTTCAACATCTGGCCGTTCTTCAGAATCGCGGGCGCGTTCATGGTCGCGCCGGTGTTCGGCGCGCGGCTAGTGCCGATGCGCGTGCGAATGGCGTTGACCGTGGCCGCGACCGTCGTGATCGCGCCGCTGCTGCCGGCGGGCCAGCCGTTCGAGCTGTCGTTGTCGACGGCGATCGTCGTCGCGCAGGAGGTCGTGGTCGGCATCGCGATGGGCTTTTGCCTGCAGATGATCTTCGACGCGCTGATCGTCGCCGGACAAACAATAGCGATGGGGATGGGGCTCGGTCTCGCGACGATGATCGACCCGCAGCGCGGTATCTCCGTGCCGGTGGTCAGCCAGTTCTTCGTGATCCTGGGCCTCCTGATCTTCCTGTCGCTCGGCGGGCACCTCGCCACGGTACGGCTGCTCGCCGACAGCTTCAGCCTTCTGCCGCTCGGCAGCACGCCGTCGCGCGACGGCTTGTGGCAACTCGTGAGCTGGGGCAGCCAGATGTTCGCGGGCGCGGTGCGGATCGCATTGCCCGCGGCCACCGCGCTGCTGATCGCCAACATCGCGTTCGGCGTGATGAGCCGCGCGGCCCCGACGCTGAACCTGTTCGCCGTCGGCCTGCCGGCCGGGTTGCTGATCGGCTTTCTTTTGCTGCTGCTCAACATCGGCCACCTGAGCGCGCTCATTACCGAGTTGCTCCAAGCCACGTTGAACGGCATCACCGGGATGCTCCGCGCGTAGCACGTCATGGCCGAGAACGAAACCCAACAACACGACCGCACAGAGCAACCGAGCGCCAAGCGCTTGGAGGATGCGCGTCGCCGCGGCCAGGTGCCGCGCTCGCGCGAGCTCGCCATGGCGGCGGTCACGCTGGCCGGCGCCTCGGTGCTGCTCGCGGGCCGCGCGAACTTCGCAGATGGGCTCGCCCGACTGCTCGAGCGAGGCCTGGAGCTGCCGCGCGCGGCGCTCCTCGACGCGACTCGCTTGCCCGCCGCGCTCGGCTCCGGCGTCGCGGCCGGCATCGAGCTGCTCGCGCCGCTCATGATCGCCGCCGTCGCCGCGGCGATGCTCGGCGGGGTCGCGCTCGGCGGCTGGTCGTTCAGCTTCGAGGCGCTCACGCCGAATTTCGGCAAGCTGAATCCGCTGGCGGGCTTCCGCCGGATCTTCGGCTGGAGCGGGCTCTCCGAGCTCGCGAAGGCGCTCGCCAAGTTCGCGGTGGTAGTGATCGCGGCCGGCGTGCTGCTCACCTACCTCGCGCCGGACTTCCTCGCGCTCGGCTCGCTCACGCTGCAGGCGGCGCTCGCGCGCGCCGGTTGGCTCGCCTGCGTAAGCCTCGCCGGGCTTGCCGCCACGCTCTTGCTGATCGCGGCGGCGGACGCACCGTTCCAGCACTGGCAGCACCGGCGCCAACTGCGGATGACGAAGCAGGAGGCGAAGGACGAGCAGAAGGAGACCGAGGGACGCCCCGAGGTCCGCTCGCGCATCCGTCAGCTGCAACGCGCGATCGCCACGCGCCGGATGATGGTCGACGTGCCGAAGGCCGACCTCGTGGCGATGAACCCGACGCACTATGCCGTCGCGCTGCGCTACGACGCGGCCAAGATGAAGGCGCCGCGCGTCGTCGCGAAGGGCGCGGACCTGATCGCGCTCAACATCCGCCGCGTGGCCGAGAAGCACGGCGTGCCGGTGTTCGAGCATCCCGAGTTTACTCGCGCGTTGTACTTCACGAGCGAGATCGGCGCGGAGGTCTCGCCGCGGCTCTACGTGGCCGTGGCGCAGGTGCTCACTTACATCTACCAGCTCAAGGGCAAGGCGCTGCCCGGGGCGAAGCGCCGCGCGCCGGCCGAGGGCGCCAAGAAGGCGCCGCCAAAGAAGCCCGATCTCGACATCGCGGCCGACCTGCTCACGCCGCAGCGCGGCCGTAAGAGGAAGCAGGGTCGCAACCAGGGTCAGACCCCGGGGCCAGACGCAATGGGCAAGCGCGACGGTCTGGCCCCGGGGTCTGACCCTAGTGCCAGAGGGGCTGACGAATGAACGCCGCCGCGCTGACGCAACGGCTCGTGGACATCGGCAAACTCGGCCTGGGCGTGCCGCTGCTCGTCGTGGCGCTGCTCGCGATGGTCGTGGTGCCGCTGCCGCCGCTGCTGCTCGACGCGTTCTTCACGTTCAACATCACGCTGTCGCTGATCATCATGCTCGCCGTGATCTACGTGCAACGGCCGGTGGACTTCGCCGTGTTCCCGACCGTGCTGCTCGGCGTCACGCTGCTCAGGCTCGCGCTCAACGTCGCCTCGACGCGGGTCGTGCTGCTCTACGGCCACACGGGCCCCGGCGCGGCCGGCCACGTGATCGAGGCGTTCGGCAATTTCGTGGTCGGCGGCAACTACGCGGTCGGCATCGTGGTGTTCGCGATCCTCGTGGTGATCAACTTCGTCGTGGTGACCAAGGGCGCGGGTCGCGTGTCGGAAGTGAGCGCGCGCTTCACGTTGGACGCCATGCCCGGCAAGCAGATGGCGATCGACGCCGACTTGAACGCCGGCCTGATCACGCAGGAGCAGGCGCTCGCGCGCCGCGCCGAGGTCGTGCAGGAGGCGGACTTCTACGGCGCGATGGACGGCGCGAGCAAGTTCGTGCGCGGCGACGCGGTCGCCGGGATCCTGATTCTCATCGTCAACATCGTGGGCGGGTTCGTGATCGGCACGCTCAACCACGGCATGTCGTTCGGCGACGCGGGCCGCGTCTATACGCTGCTCACGATCGGCGACGGCTTGGTCGCCCAGATCCCGGCGCTGCTCGCGTCGACGGCGGTGGCCGTGATCGTGACGCGCATGTCGCGCGCGGCCACGCTCTCCGACCAGGTCGTGAAGCAGCTGCTGCAGCATCCGCGGGCGCTGACGATCGCGGGCTCGGTGCTCGGCGTGCTCGGCCTCCTGCCCGGCATGCCGAACGGCATGTTCCTCGCGCTCGCGGCGATCACCATCGGCGGCGGCTATCTGCTCGAGAAGCGCGCGAAGGCGGTTCCGCCTCCGGCGCCGGTCGTGGCCGCCCCGGCCGAGCCCGTGCCGGCCGAGCGCGACCTCGGCTGGGAGGACGTGGCCGCCGTGGATCTCATCGGCCTCGAGGTCGGCTACCGGCTGATCCCGCTGGTCGACCGCAACCAGTCGGGCCCGCTGCTCGCGCGCATCAAGGCGGTGCGCCGCAAGCTTTCGGAGGAGCTCGGCTTCCTCGTCCAGGCCGTGCACATCCGCGACAACTTGGAGCTCAAGCCGAACGCCTACCGGATCTCCGTGCTCGGCGTGCCCGTCGGCGAGGGCGAGATCCAGTCGGAGCGCGACCTCGCGATCAACCCGGGCGGCATCACGACGCAGATCGTGGGCGTGCGGACCAAGGATCCGGCATTCGGGCTCGACGCGTTTTGGATCGAGCCCGCCGGCAAAGAGCACGCGCAGTCGCTCGGCTACACGGTGGTCGACGCGAGCACCGTCGTCGCGACGCATTTGAGCGAGCTGCTCAAGCGGCACGCGCATCAGCTGCTCGGTCACGAGGAGGTCCAGCAGCTCCTCGAGCGGCTCGCGAAGAGCGCGCCGAAACTGGTAGAGAACCTGACCCCGGGCGCGCTGGCGCTCGGCGTCGTGGTGAAGGTGATGCAGGAGCTCCTGCTCGACCGCGTCCCCGTGCGCAACATGCGCACGATCGCCGAGACGCTCGCCGAGCAAGCGGGCCGAACGCAGGACCCCGCGGTGCTGCTCGCGCACGTGCGCGAGGCGATGGGCAGCTCGATCGTGCAAGGGATCTACGGGCTGCGCGACGAGCTGCCGGTGATCACGCTCGACCCGACGCTCGAGCAGATGCTCCGCGACGGCATCAAGACCGGCGCCGACGGGAGCCCGAGCTTCGAGCCCGGTCTTGCGGATCGGCTGCACGGCGCGCTCGTCGAGGCGGCGCAGCAACAGGAGCTGCGCAGTGAGCCGGCCGTGCTGCTCGTGCCGACCGTGCTGCGTCCGTGGCTCGCGCGCTTCGTGCGGCACGGCGTGCCGAATCTCGCGGTGCTCGCCTACGGCGAGATCCCGCACAACAAATCGTTACGCGTCGTCGCGAGCGTGGGCAGCCCGGGCGCAACGCGCGCCGGCGCGCCGCGAGCGGCGGCAGCTTAGAGGAGATAGACCGTGAACATCAGACGATTCGTCGCCACCGACATGCGCGAGGCGCTCGCAGCCATAAGGACCGATCTCGGTGCGGACGCCGTGATGTTGTCGAGCCGCAAGCTCGGCAAAGGCGTGGAGGTCATCGCTGCCATCGACTATGACGACAGCCTGCTCGGCGCCGTCGGTGTCGCGCCCCCCGCTGCGCGGATGCAAGACCGCACGGGTCGCGATTTCGGCTACGCGGCGGACGACGAGGCCGACGCGCGCGCGGACGCGGACCCGAGGGGGCGCGCCGCCGGCTCGACGGACGAGCCGACTGACAACCCGACAGAGCGGCCGGCAGAGGCCCGAGGGCGCGAGCAACTCATCGCCGCGCGGGTCGCCGCGGCTCGCGAAGCCGCGCTCGAGGAGGCGGCGGCGCGCGCCGCGGCTGCGGCGGCGCACGCGCGGCCGGCACGTCCCACGGCGGTCCGCCCAGTGACGCAGGAGCCCGCGGTCCGCGCCGCGCCGGCCGGCGCAGCGGCGTCGCCCGATCAGCCCGGCGTTGCCCAAGAGATCAAGGACCTGCGCCGGCTGCTCGAGACGCAGCTCGCGAGCCTCGCCTGGAACGACCTGAATCGACAGGCGCCGATCCGCGCGCGCACCTTGCGCGAGCTCACCAAGCTCGGCGTGGACTCGACGCTCGCCGTCGAGCTCGCGGACGAGATTCCGGCGGAAGCGGGCTCGCAGGAAGCGCTGCGGCTCATCGTGCGGCGCTTCGGCGAGCGCTTGCCGCTCGCGCAAGGCGACCTCACCGACCGCGGCGGAATCTTCGCGGTGGTGGGCCCCACCGGCGTGGGCAAGACCACCAGCATCGCGAAGATCGCGGCGCGCTTCGTGCTGCGGCACAGCGTCGACGAGCTGGGGCTCGTGAGCACCGACACCTATCGGATCGGCGCGCGCCAGCAGCTGTCCAACTTCGCGCGGATCCTGCGCGCACCGCTCGAGGTCGCCGAGAGCGCGGACGATCTGCGCCGCGTGCTCGACGGGTTCTCGAAGAAGAAGCTCGTGCTGATCGACACGGCCGGCATGAGCCAACGCGACGTGCGGCTCGCGAATCAATTCACGACGCTCAAGCTCGACGACCATCGCATTCAGACGCTGCTCACGCTCTCGGCCGGCGCCGACCGGGCGTGCCTCGCCGAGGCGCTGCGCGTGTTCGCGGCCGTCTCGCCGGAGGCGCTGATCGTCACGAAGCTCGACGAGGCAGCGGCGCTCGGCGGGATCCTGTCGCTCGCGATCCGCCACGAGCTGCCGATCGCCTATCTCTCCGACGGCCAGCGCGTGCCCGAGGACCTGCATCTCGCTTCGCCGAAGCGTTTCTGGCTCATGCACAGCGCGATCAAGCTCACGCAAGACCCGGGGTCGGCGCCGGACGAGAACGAGCTCGCGGAGCACTTCGGTCAGGTGGAGCTCGCGGCCAATGCGTGACCTTACGCTCGATCAAGCCGCGGGGCTGCGCCGCATGACCGCAGCCGTTGCTGCTCCTAGGCCGGTGAAGGTCGTGGCGATCACGGGCGGCAAGGGCGGCGTCGGAAAAACTCTGGTGGCGGTCAATCTCGGGGCCGCGCTCGCGCAGCTCGGCCGCAGCGCGATGCTGCTCGACGCGGATCTCGGTCTCGCGAACGTCGACGTGCTGCTCGGGTTGCACACGCGCCTGAACCTCGAGCACGTGGTGAGCGGCGAGTGCGCGCTCGAGGACGTCATCGTCACGGCGTCGAGCGGCCTGCGCGTGGTGCCCGCGAGCTCGGGCAGCCTCACGATGGCTACCCTCGGCGCGGCGCAGCACGCGGGCCTCATCAATGCGTTCAGCCAGCTGTTCGAGCCGGTCGACGTGCTCTTGATCGACACCGCTGCGGGACTCGGCGACGGTGTGGTCACGTTCAGCGAGGCGGCGCAGCGCGTCGTGGTCGTGGTCTGCGACGAGCCGGCCTCGCTCACGGACGCCTACGGCTTGATCAAGGTGCTGAACCGCCGCCAGGCGAGCTGCCGATTCGACGTCGTCGCGAACATGGTGGACAGCGCGGCCCACGGCCGGGCGCTCTACGACAAGCTGGCGCGCGTGTGTGATCGCTTCCTCGGGATTCGGCCGAGCTACTGCGGGCACATCCCGCACGACGAATACCTGCGCCAAGCCGTGCGGCGGCAGGCGACCGTCGTCGAAACGCATCCGAGCAGCCCGTCGGCGCGTGCGTTCGCGCGCCTCGCGGCTGCAGTCGATCAATGGGCGCCCGCGACCGGCGCGCGCGGCGGCATCGAGTTCTTCATGGAGCGGCTCGTGCGGCCGTCGGCGCAGGCTCAGGAGGTCGTCACGCAATGACCGTCGCCTACGACATACCCGCGTCCGCGGGGCTGCCGCCGGTGGGCGAGCTCGTGCTCAAGCACGGCGAGCTCGTCAAGCGGATCGCCTATCACGTCGTGAGCCGGTTGCCGTCGCACATCGAGGTCGACGACTTGATCCAGGCCGGCATGATCGGCCTCATGAACGCGGCTCAGAACTTCACGCCGACCAAGGGCGCGAACTTCGAGACCTACGCGGGGATAAGGATTCGCGGCGCGATGCTCGACGAGGCGCGCAAGTCGAACTGGACGCCGCGCTCGACGTTCAAGCACGCGAAGCAGGTCTCGCAGGCGATCCGGTCGATCGAGAACCGGACCGGGCGCGACGCGCGCTCGCCGGAGATCGCCGAAGCGCTCGGCGTGGAGCTCGAGGAATACCACCGGATGGTCGAGAGCGCGGCGTCGAGCCGGCTCTTGAGCTACGAGCAGCTCGCCGGCGACCCCGAGCGGGCGTCGATGCTTCCCGAGGCTCCCGAGGACGGCCCCGAGGCATTGCTCGAGGAGGATCAGTTTCGTGAGGCGCTCGCCCGCGCCGTCGCGGGGCTGCCGGAGCGTGAGCGGCTGGTGCTGTCGCTCTACTACGATCAGGAGCTCAACCTCCGCGAGATCGGGGCGGTTCTTTCGGTGAGCGAGTCGCGTGTCTGTCAGATCCACGGCCAAGCCGTGCTGCGGGTCCGCGCGCGCCTCGACGAGTTTTTCGAGAATGGTTGAGGAGGGACGGGACTGGTTACTTTTTCCGACGCGTCGCTTCACATGGCGATGCCGGTTGCCGGAAAAAGTAGCCTGTCCCTACGGTTGGGAAGTGCGAAGGGAGTCGCCTGAAGAATTTGGAGACCCGAGATGGCAGACATCGACCGCATTACGCCCCCAGTCCCCACGCTCCCATCCCCGGTCGGGCGGAGCGTGGGCTCGAAGCAGCGGAGGGCGCCCCGCGACGGCCGTCCGCCCCCGGAGCGGCGCTCCGACCGCCCCCCGGCCGGCCATAAGCCCGACCCCGACCACATAGACGAGTACGTGTGATGATCGCAAATCTTCTGGAACAGCTGCTGCAAAACCTGCCTTGGCCGCAGGTCCTGCTAGGTCTCGCGGCCGCGCTGTCCGTCCTGGTGATCTACGACGTGGCCTATGTCTGGCCGCTCTGCCGGCGGCAGGCGGCACTCGCCGCCCGCTGCGCCAAGCTCGAACAGGCGCTCGCCGGCGTGGTGGGCGTGGCCGAGCGCGTGGCAAGCCTGGAGAACCGGGGGCGCGAGGACCTGAGCCAGATCGCCCAACGGCTGGGACAGCTCGAGCTCGCGACCGAGTCCCGGTCCTACGAGCAGGCGATCGGCTGCGCGGAGCGCGGCGAAGAAGCCGATCGGCTGATCTCCTGCTTCGGCTTGACCGAGGGCGAGGCGAATCTCGTAACGTTGCTGCACGGCGATCGCGCCCGACGACCGGAACGACAAAGAACCGCCTGAGATCTGTTGACACTCCTCAGACCTCACCAGACAATAGCGGGCTTATTTCCGCGGAGGGGTACCCAAGCGGCCAACGGGGGCAGACTGTAAATCTGCTGGCTATTGCCTTCGTAGGTTCGAATCCTACCCCCTCCACCAAAGAAAATGCGGAGGCGGCTGGAAGAAGGCGGGTGTAGTTCAACGGTAGAACCTCAGCCTTCCAAGCTGATGGTGGCGGTTCGATTCCGCTCACCCGCTCCAACCTTCCGGAGCGCGGGGGGGTAGGGACGGTCCTCCGAGCGGCGGCGAATTAGGGACAGTCCCCATTTTCGGTGAAGTGCGTGCTGGCGATTGAGGCTTCTGCGAAAATGGGGACAGTCCCTCGATTTCCCGCCCACATAGCTCAGTCGGTAGAGCACTTCCTTGGTAAGGAAGAGGTCACCGGTTCAACTCCGGTTGTGGGCTCCAAGGTTGCGAGGTTGGGTTTGGTGCCCAACGAAGTCACAGGGTCTTAAGTACTCATTAGATATAGATAACGAGGCGCGTGTCGGTTAGCCGCTCCCGGCCTCCAAGAAAAGTCGAAAGTCGTCCCAGGAGTATCGAACTATGTCCAAAGAGAAATTCGCTCGAACGAAGCCGCACGTCAACGTCGGGACGATTGGGCACGTCGACCACGGGAAGACG
>Ga0137409_10000620_pt1 | contig 39119 bp, 43 predicted proteins | sample CZODoug1_16funga_FD_122059 | JGI IMG/M metagenome (GOLD analysis project Ga0137409, IMG submission 122059) | Vadose zone soil fungal communities from Angelo Coast Range Reserve, California, USA - CZODoug1_16fungal (Hybrid Assembly) | ecosystem: Environmental > Terrestrial > Soil > Vadose zone...
ATCCGTGCCCTAAAGGGCCGGCTCGGCACTACGCGCGTCCTGAAGGACGCGATGAGCGCCCTTCGGCAGGTTCGCTGCAGCCGGTGCGCAGCTCCAAATCAATTCTGCGCGCTGAGCTAGCCTCTCTGTCGAGTGACACCTCGGTGCGCGACGGCAATCACCAATCGTTGCTCGAACACAGTGCGCCGTCGGCGGAGTTCGAGCCGTTCTCGGCAGGTAAGAAGCGATGTGCGACCGGAAAAGCCCGCCCTGCGCACGCGATCGATCGACGTGTGCGTGGATCCGACGCACGGGCGAGCGGTTTCAGCACGCTGCGTGCGTGAGTCGCCGCGCTTTCGATCGGTAACTCTGCGTCGGTGGCCAGGATCCCGGCGTCGTCGTCCGGTGTCAAGAAATTGCCGGCCTGTAACGGGCATTCTCTCGCTGGTATCTCGACGTTGTTGACCGGCAACTCGGCGGTGGCGATCGGTGACAGCCCGTCGTGGATCGGGAACATCGCGTCGTGGCTCGGGAACACGGCGTCGTGGCTCGGGAATAGGACGTCGTAGCGCGGTGACAGCGCGTCGTCGCACCATGATCCCCCGCCGTCGATCGGTATCTTGGCGTCTTCGGGCGGTAACAGAGCAGTGTCCGGCGGTATCTGGAGGGCTTCCGCGGCGGAGGTGTCGTCGTACGATCCCGACATGCCGTCGTGGTCAGTGGATTACACACCCTCCCTATGGAAAAATGGATGCTCACCAGCGACTTGCGGACCGTATTTATAGGGAGAGGCTCGCTCACCGGATGAATAGGCTCGCGCACGCAGGGAAAGTGCTCGCTCCCTGAGGGAAGATGCTCCGTCACTGAGTGAAAATGCTCGCTCACTGGAGTCCAATCCTCGCTCGCCGGGCCCCGATCCTCGCTCACTGTAGCCGAATCCTCGCTCACGGGAGCCGAATCCTCGCTCACTCGAGCCCAATGCTCGCTCACTCGAGCCCAATCCTCGCTCACCGAAGCCCAATGCTCGCTCATCGCCTCCTTGAGGACGCGCATCGCTGATCGGAGGCCGCGCATCGCCCAGTTGAGGACATGCATCGTCAATCAGATGACGCGCATCGCCGATCGGAAGCCCCGCTTTGGTCATCGAACGACGCGCACTGGCGATCGAACGAGGCGCACCGGGGTCGAAGTGCTGAAACTGGACCCAAAACGGCGGTGATTGGCCCTCGAAGGACGCGCACGGCACATCGAAGGACACGCACCGGGCGTCGAAAGACACGCATTGGCCGTCGGAGAGTGGTGATCGGCGAATTATGCCCGCTGCCACCGTCGATGGACCCTGTCGTCTGGCTCTTGACTCGGCGCGCCGGCCGAGCACATCATTCTCGTGCGTTGTGAGTGCTCTGTGTGGTCTGTTCGCCACGCTCAAAGGGGTCGCGGGTTCTCTCGCGGCCCCTTTTGCGTTCCGTGTCCTAAAGGAGCCTTCCTTTAGTTGAGCGGCCCCGGCGTCACTCCCGTCAGGGTAACCACGTCTGCGCGCACGAGGACCGTGTGGGCCCGCAGGACGTTGCCGCCCACGCTGGCGCCTACGACGACGTCGCCCGGGGGGACGTTAAAGACGTAAAACGCGCCGGCGCTGCCGGACGCGTAGACCGCGCCCACTTCGCTCCCGCCTTGCTTCACCGATAGAGTCGCGCCCGTGACCGGCATCGCGTTGCAATCCTCCACCACCACGGCCATGACGCCATTGCCGGCTGTCTGCGTGACGCCGAACGCCGAGGCAATCAAATTGCGCTCGCTCGTCGTGATCAGGACTGCCGATTGGGAGCCGCTCGCCGCCAGCGGCGCGGGTGGGTAGCCGTACGTATCGATATACCCGGCCTTGCTGACCCGCACGTAGCCGTCCACTGGTGATCCGCCCGTGGCGATCGTCAAGCTGAAGTTGCCACTCGCATTCGTCGTGGCCGAGTCCAGCTTGGTCGCGTTGCCCGTTTGGAAGCCCGTGACCGCGGCCCCGGCGAGGGGGCTCGGTGACGTCACGTTGCCGGTGATCGTACCCGTGACGGTGATAGAGGCCGGCGCGGTCGTGGGCAGTGCCGCGCCGATACAACTGTACGGACCGGACGGACCGGACGGGTTGTTCTTGCTACCGCAAGCGGCGAGGACGAGCGCGGTGAGCGAGCATGAGAGACAACGAACGCAAGCGGGCATGGCGATCTCGATGTCAGCGTTGTGCAGCGCGCAAAGGTCCATAACTCTGAATCACTGACGCGACGCTGGCTAGCCCTTACCCTGGAGTTGGGGTCCCTGAGGGAACTGTTGCTCAGCGTCGTGAAGGACGCCGAGCCGACGCCCTTCGCTGCGCTCAGGGCAGGCTTTCAGCGCACGGATTCCGAATGAAACCCAGGTGCCTCAGAAGCCAGTGTTACGCGCCTCAGGCAGCCGAACGGTCCGATGCAGGCTCTCCAATCCCGAGCAAAGTGGCGAGCGATCACACAGTCTCGAGAACGGACTCGCGAAGAGCGCCGCATCAGCGACGACAAAACGATTCTCGGGTTTGGTCAGTCGATAGTACGACCGGAAATCATTCCAGATCCTTGCAACCAGATCGGCAGGCAATTCTCTCAGAATGAATCGGTCATAATGTTTCAGGTCATCGATCTGAAGTACAATACTGGGCGGGCCACCGTTGGTGTCTGGTGCGAACGCTTCCGGCGAGAAAACATACAGGCCGCGATATGCCACGTCGTTCATCGACACCCACAGGTTATTCTCAAACACGACCTGCGGCGTACGTCCACCGATTACCGGTGTCAACGGCTCGCCATTCCTAAACCAATGCACCGCCTGCACGTCACCTTTGAATTCGAATTTGGCGCGGGTGCTAGCACCCGCTAAAGCCGCGAATGCACGCCCCCATGAGCTTCCCGACGTCTCGCCTGCTCGAGGAGTCACCTGAATCCTGACGGCCGGTGTCAATTCATTCCCGACGTATTCCATCCAGTCGTGATACTCTGCGGACTCTGAAAAGCGTTGGTCCTTCGTGAGACCCGCGCGTGCTTCTCGCTTGCGTCGGTCGCTAGCGACCGTTTCCTCTATCATTCTCGAAGTGACGACGTTCGAGAGCGTCGTCGACGTTGCTAAGACGAAATCCCCAAACCGCACTTCACCATACTTCTTGTATTCGTCGAATGACGCCGAATCGGCCGCCGCAACCATGGTCGCCATCGGGTAAAGCTGAGTCCCAAGCATGGGTAACGCTGCCAGAACCGGCAGAGGCGTATGGAGATCGACCTTCCGTGCAGAATCCAGAAGTGGTAGCAGCTGATTGATGAGGATCGAGCCGCCTAGTCCTGGCCCTCCCTTGCTGCTGGGAACGCCAAATGTGTTGATCGCGACAACGTCTCCCTGCATGTTGACGAGCGGCCCGCCGGAATTGCCTTCGTTGATATTCACATCCGACATGATCGCCCGCTCTCTCACGCTACTGACGATTCCCACCGTGACTGTCGAGTGCTGACCGAGGGGGAATCCGATGGCCACTACCCGCTCGCCGGGAACGACGATTTGACCAGTCGCATCGGGGCGGACAATCCGGAAGCGCCTGCAGGAGTCACACGCCGACCGAGGGAGGCGAAGCACGGCGATATCCGCCTCAGTGCTCTTCGCCAGAACACTTGCCGGAACACGGATGCCGGATGGCAACACCACACTCACTTCGTCTGCATTGCTGACCACGTGCGCATTCGTGACAAGCACTCCGTCGAGAGTGTCGAGTATGAATCCGCTGCCGGACCAAAGATCGGCACGAATCTGAAGGACTCCCGTTCTTATCTTTTCATAGAGAGCGATTTCAGGAGCGATCTCCCGAGCAGGCGCACGGACAACACTCACGGAGCTGTCGATCTGCGCATTTGCATTCGTCAATTCGAGGCGGCTCGACTTGCCCGGTGCAACTTCAAAATCCACAAGCCAGGAGTAGGCTCTCCCGTCGACGGCCGGTGTCTTTGCGCTGCGGAGACGATAGGCGCCGGGGACGATGGTGAGCGTCGAGTGTCCGTCCAGGCCAGTTCGCAGGCTCGTCTTGGACGAGGTATCTCTTTGCTGCCAGACCTCCAGAGTCAGGAGAGGAACTGGTCTCACCTGCATCTCTCCCGTGACAATGGCGGCCACGATGTCGACCGTGCCCGAACGCGGTTGTGGCCGTCGTTGCTGTGAGGAGAGCGGATGAGAGATGCCGAGCAACAGCACTACCACGAGTGCTACTGATCGCGAGCGCATGACGGTCCTCCACGCTGTAAGGTCTCGCGGTAGAGTAACACCGCCTTGCGACAGCGCCAGAAGGGCATCGCGACTTCCTGTCACATCGCGCTCAACTCGCGTTCCCCAGGAAAGCACCGTAGTCTAAAGCGGGAGGGCTTCCCGATGCCTAAACTCGCTTCCGCCGTTCTCGTGCGATTCCAGCGACTTCTCTTCGTCGTCCTGGCGCTCTCCATCATCGGTGCGCCGCTCGACGCACAGCGCCATAGCTCTCGCTCCTCGAGCGGCAGGATACATGTCCACGGCTACACGCGTCGCGATGGAACGCACGTCGCTCCTTACACCCGATCCGCACCGCGTGGCTACGCGGCGCCACGGTATCCGCGGAGCGGTTCCACCACGCGAGCATATCGCGCTCCAACGACACGGCCGCGCGCGTATGCCTCACCCGACGCGCGTGGACGGACGCCTCGTAGCCGTTCGGCGCGGGACAGGTTCATGCACAGCACCGGCTACCCTCGTGGCCGACACGGCTACGTCGTGGATCATGTCGTTCCGTTGTGTGCCGGCGGAGCCGATGCGCCGAGCAACATGCAGTGGCAAACGGTCGAGGAGGCGAAGGTGAAGGACCGGCAAGAACGCGCGACCTGCGCCGCGCGCAGACCGTAAAACTCCCGATATGTTCGTCGGCCACTACGGCGTCAGCTTCGCGGCCAAGAAGGCCGAGCCGTCGATTCCCCTGTGGGTCCTCTTCATCGCGGTACAGCTGCTCGACGTCCTGTGGGCGCCCTTCGTGCTGTTGGGCATCGAGAAGGTGCGCATCGTCCCGGGGATCACCGCCTCGAATCCGCTCGACCTCTACTATATGCCGTACACGCACAGCCTCGTTGCCGCGGTCGGCTGGTCAGTCGCCGCGTTCCTGGCGTATCGGTTGGCGGTCCGGCCGGCTGCTCCGCGCGCCGCGGCCATCGTGGGCGTCGCTGTCTTCTCGCACTGGGTGCTCGACTTTCTGGTGCACCGGCCCGATCTCCCGCTGTACGACAACACCGCGAAGGTTGGCCTGGGCCTGTGGAACCTGCCCGCCGTCGCGCTCGGTCTCGAGGCCGTCCTCCTCTTTGGTGGGATGTGGCTCTACTTCCGGCTGGGCACGGCGCGGCGCATGGCCATGCTTGTGTTCGGGCTCGCCATGCTCGCTATCCAGACCTACGTGTTCTTCGGTCCGCCACCGCCCTCCGATAAGGCCGCGGCCGCGACGGCGCTCGTATCGTATGCGGTATTCGCGGTGATCATCCGCGTGCTCGAACGGCGAGCAGTCCGCCCTTAAGGGCGGCCGCCTTCGCCGAGCCGGCGCCCTTCGCTACGCTCAGGGCAGGCTTTCAGCGCACGGATATCACGTAACCAACCGTTCCTCTCTATTCCGGCCTCGGACGGCCAGTCGCGCGTGCTTGATATTGGCGCTAAGTCTGAGGCTTCCCGCCTCGCGAGGTGTCCATGACGGCACCACTGCTCGACGACTTCCCGTGGTCTGAGAAGACGCGCAAGCTCAAAAACTGGTTCGCCGCGTATCTCCTGACGTTGTCGGCGGGATTGTATCTGGCGATCAACTCGAACTTCAATAATCCTGTCGGGCTGATCCTGATCTTCGGCTCCCTCCTCCCGTACATCACCTGCGTCGTGTTCGCGTATCAGGTGCAGCGTGCCCTGAATCACGCAAAGCTGTACAAAGGCGGCGCCTGGCAAATTATCGCCGGCGCCCTGCTGCTCAACCCGTTCCTGCTGGGCTTCCTGATTCCCGCGTCGGTGCTGTGGGCGACTCGCCGCATCGAGCGGCGCATTCGAGAAGGGAAGCTCGAATACCCGAGCGTCGCAGGTCCTCAATGAAGTGACAAAGGCCGCGGATCGCTCCGCGGCCTTTCGAATACCGAAGCATCTACTGCCGTCTACTGCGCCGCGTTCCCCTGCGGCGCGTTCGCCAGTTCCGTGACCACCGCGCCGAGCTTCTGCAGCTTGGCCCGGTCGCTCGACGTCGCGGCGTCCTGTGCTAACGTCGCCCCGAGCTCCGTCAACGCATCATGGCGCGCCGGACCCCTCGCCTTCTCGGCGCGGCTGAGCTCGTGCCGCACCGCCTTCAGCCGCTCGGCCGAGAGGCCGCCCGAGCGCTCCAGCTGATCGACATAGGCGCGCGCCACGACGAAGCTCGCCGGCCACGTCAGCTTCGGCTGGTCCTGCGTGTTGAAATAGTCGAGGTGCACGAACTTCGCGGCCGCGATCTCGTTGGGCGAGATGAACCCGCTCGGTGTCAGCTCGAAGACATCGAGCCCCCGCGCGATCTCGGAGCTGTAGATGGTGCCGTTGTACCAGTACGCCGACCACGAGCCGGCGCCCTGCGGCTTCGTGCTGTCCACGGGACCGCGGTCGAAGAACGCAATCTCCTTGGGATGCGCCGGATCGGTCCAATCGAACACCGAAATCCCGCCCTGATACCACGCCTGCACCATCACGTCGCGCCCGGGAATGGGGATGAGCGAGCCGTTGTGCGCGACGCAGTTCTCATTCGCGGTCTGCGGCGCCAGCATCTTGTAATAGCTCTGGAACGTCATGCGGCGATTGTCGATCGTGAAAATCGCGTCGGCGCCCCACTGCGGCTTGTCGTACGAGCGGCACTTCGGCTGCCCACCGCCGCCCCACTCGTCGGAGAACAGCAGCTTCGTGCCGTCGTTGTTGAACGTCGCGGAGTGCCAGTACGAGAAGTTCGAGTCGGCCACCGCGCCGATGCGGCGCGGATGCGCCGGGTCGCTGATGTCGAGTAGCAACCCGTAGCCGCCGCACGCGCCGCCGGCCAGGCCGACGGCCGGATACACCGTGATGTCGTGGCACTGATCCGGTCCGGGCTGGGGGCCGGCTTGCGGCTGGTTCAGGCCGAACATCTTATCGACGATACTCTGAAAGCTCGTACGCAGCGCGGCACTGTCAGCCGCGGTGGGCGTGCCGGTGCCACCACGCGCTTTGACGACACTGTCGAGCATCGGCGCGACAAAGCGCGGCGGGGCTACCTGCTCCATCCCGAACAGCGTCGCCGTGAACGCACCCTTCGCTCGCGCTGAGTCCGCCACGCGGTGGGCTTCGGCGATGTCCTGCGGCATCTCGCCGTGCGCCGGCGCCCGGGTGAGCGAGTCGAAGATGCGGGCCCCGCCCACCACCGCGGCTTGCTGCGGCGCGGCGAGCGGCACCTTGATCACTTCGATCCGGAAGCGCGAACTGTTGGGATTCGAGTCGGGCGACTGCCGCACGCAACCCGGCAGCTCCGTCGGGGAACGCACCGGCGCTGAGCCGGAGATGTACACGTAGACGTTGGCCGTGTCGTTGGGATCGACGACGACGGTGTGCGTGTGCGAGCCGCGGCACGTCTGCACGTTCGCGATGTACTTCGGATTGGCGATGTCGCTGATGTCGAAGATGCGAATGCCGCGCAAGCGGTCGTGCGACACCGAGTCGTGGACGCCTGCGGCGGTGCAGTCGAGCCGGCCGCCGGTGCCTTCACCCGATACGAACAGCAGATTCCGGAACACCGACACGTCGCTCTGCGACGCCGGGCAGAAATACCCCACTTTCAGCGTGGGATGCGACGGCGTCGTGATGTCCCAGACCTCGTAGCCGTTGTAGTTGCCCTGGATCACGAAAGTCTTATAGAATGCGAGATCGGAGTTGGTCGAGCCGACGAATTTCTCGGAGGGTGGAGTGTTCGTCAGCAGCCTCATGTTCCAGGCCGCCTGCCCGGCATCGTTTAATCCCGCACGCAGACCGACGCGTGGGTCCGGGTTGGGCGCGACGGTGGAATTGTTTCCGGCAGATCCGCCTGCCGCTGCACAGGCGCCGAGCGACACGACAGCGACAATGCCCAGAAGGATGCGAAGCGATTTCATACGAATCCTATTTGGAAGAGGGTGCAAGGAAGTCCGCTGCGAGCATGCGCTGCATCCGCTCGATTTCGGTCGTCTGATCGGCGAACACGCTGGTGGCCATCTTGTAGACCGGCTCTTCCTCCCCGCCGCCGGTCGCGAACAACTCATTCACCATCGTAATCGCCCCCTCGTGATGCTGAATCATGAGGCGCAGGAACAGACGATCGAACGCCGGCCCGCGCGCCCGATCGAGCTGCGCCAGCTGCTCGGCGGAGAGCATTCCCGGCATCACGTGCGTCGAATCCATGCCCGGCATCATCATGTGATCGGGATCGGGGTGGGGCACGGCCTCGTGCCGGTCGGCGAGCCAACGCGACAGCAGGGCGATTTCGTCGTTCTGACTGACCACGATGCGCTCGCACAGTGTGCGCACCGACGGTCCCGCGTCGTGCGCCGGCGCCCAGCCGGCGATCAGCACCGCCTGCGCGTGATGGTAGATCATGCCCGACATGAAGTGCACGTCCGCGGCCGTATAGCGGCGCGCGGGAGCCTGGGCCGCCGCGGGGAGAGGCGGGATAGCTGCAGCGAGGGCGGCACTTAATATCCAGGGGGTGAAGCGCCTCATGCTGTGGGATTCTACCACCTCTGCCGACTAGTGCAACGTCAGCGTTTCGAAACGTTCTCGACGCCGCGCCTCCGCGCCGAGCGCCTCACCGCTGGGCACTTCGACGACATCCGCGCCATGGACGGCGACGCCGAGTACATGGCGCTGCTCGGTGGCATCCGTACTGAAGCGGACAGTCGTGCCTACATGGCCCGCAACCTGAAGCATTGGGACGACTATGGCTTCGGGCTCTGGGTCTTGCGCGATACCGAGGGTCGAGTGGCCGGTCGCTGCGTGCTCCGCCATCTCGAGGTCGAAGGTACGGACGAAGTGGAGCTGGGCTACGGACTGCACACGCCATACTGGGGCAGGGGACTCGCCACTGAGGTCGCCCGGGAGCTGCTGTGCCTCGGCCGCCACGAGCTGCGCCGCCCCTCGATCGTGGCGATCACGCGGCCCGTCAACCTCGGCTCGCAGCGGGTGCTCGTGAAGACGGGCCTGGTGTATGAGCGGGACGTCGCCTTTGAGGGAGTGCCGCATCAGTTGTATCGGTCGGTCTCGGAACTATGACGTCTGGCGCGAGGGGGACTACCCAACCGGCGCTCTCTTGAGCATTTGTTAAGAGACTCGAGCTAGCGTAGGCACCCATGCGCATCGCTATCGCCGTCGCCTTCCTCGCACTCCTCGCCTGCAGCGACGCCCTCGCGCCCGTCACCATCGGCGCGCCGTACAGACTCCAGACCGTGAACGGTCATCCGCTCCCCTGGAGTACGCCGCCCTCCGACAGCCAATACATCCCGCTGACCATCACCGATGGCTCGGTGACGTTCCTGGACGACTCGAAGGCGCAGCGTCAGGAAAACGCCGGCCGCTGGGTGTTGACGCCGAGCGGGGACTCGATTGTGGCTGGCGTACGACTGGATGCAAATCGCTTTCTACAAGCGCGGCGGGTCGTCGATCGTGCTGACGTATCCCGACTACATGCCCGGCGCGATCGGTCCGTCGCATCGGGCGGAAACACTGTACGTGGCGCGCGGTGGTGGGCTGACGCTGCGGGAGACCGGCCTCGTCTGGCCACTCGACAGCATTATCCGGGTGTACTGCACGACGCTGAGCTGCTGAGCGCGCAACGCTGAACCATTCGCGGTGTACGATTTTCCCGTGAACCGGATTCCGGCCGCCGTCGTGTGCGCCGCCTTCGCCGCGATCTCACTGGGTGCCGAGCTTGCGGTCGCTCAGGATTCCACTTGCGCCTTCGACACCGCCGCGCATTCGCGCATCGATTCGGTCGTGCTCGGCCTCGCTCCCGGTTCGCGTCGGGATCGCCACGTCCCACCCGACTTTCTGGACGCCGCTCGGGCGATCCAGGCCTATTTCCGTCCCCCCGCTCATCTTCGCATCCCGTTGTGGGCTCGCACCGTCGGCCGCTCGGAGCTGAGTCGCTTGTCCGAAGGCTCGGAGTACGCGGGCTACGGGCTGAGTGGCGACGTGACATTTCGGCTTGACGACACCGGTCGGCTCACCGGCGATTCCATCGAAGTGCACTCGGCATCCGGTGACATCATCGACGCCCTCGTCGCGGCCGTGAAGCGCGCGGACTCGGCGAATGTGTTTACGCCGCCGTCAACGGACGTGCGCCACGACCACGGAAAGATCAGGCTGCGGTTCGTGCGGACAGCCCGCGATGCGACGACGAGCGTACCGCTCCTGCTGGCCGTGATCACCGGCATCGTCCTGGATTCGGGGCCGGCCATGATTTCGTTCCCGCTGCTGCAGTATCCCACCGACGCCAGGCTCTTGGGCGTCGAAGACCGTGTGCTGATCGCGGGCGTCATCAGGCCCGACGGCAGAATGGAGCCGAGCACCGTCGACCTGGTCCACGCCACGTATCAGGAGTTCGCCGTCGAGGCGCTGGGGAAGATCCTGGACGCACGATTCCGCCCGGCATCGGTTGCGCACTGCGCGGTGCCTGTCCTGGTCGTACTGCCGATCGACTTCAAGATGCGCCGACACTAGCTGTCGAAGTCGGATTTGTGCTTCTCGCGGATCGGGGCTAGCTCTAACCCACTCGCCCCACCCGGAGAAACCCATGAGCGCCCGATTGCTGTTTCTCACCACCGCCATTCTTGCCGTTACGCCACTCGTCGCCCCGGCCCAGGTGCCGGCGGACCTCCAGGCCGCCGCGCGCACCCGCATCATCGCGATCGCGAAGGCCGATTCGGCGACGTGGGACCGGCTCACCAGCGACAGCTTCACGGTGTTTGGCGTCAATAACCACGTACTGACCAAGGCGCAGCGCCTGGCTGGCCTGAAGCAGCAAACGCCCATCGCGCCGATCACGCCGTCGTACGAGCACTGGCAGCGGGCGGGGAACGCGTTCGCGCATCGTTACCAGATCGGTAACCTGATGATCCACGAAGTCTGGGCCAAGGAGCGCGGTGCGTGGCGCGTCGCCAGCATCCAGGTGACCGTCGTCGAGCCCGACTCCGCCGTCGCCCGGCACGCGATCGACAACGGCAATGCTGCGTTCCTCGCCGCCCTCCAGCGGGGAGACGCTGCGGACCTCGCGTCCCACTACACCGACGACGCGGTCCTCATGGTCCCCGGCATGCCGGCGTCGGTGGGCCGTGCGGGAGTCACCCAGGGATTCACGGGCTTTCTGACACAGTTCAGCATCACGAATGCTCGGCTCGCGACGGCGGACGTAATCATTTCGGGTTATTACCTGATCGAGCGCGGCGCCTACTCGTGGACGCTGCATCCCAAGACGGGGACCGGGGCCGACATCGTCGACAACGGGAAGTACCTGACGGTGTGGGAGCGGCAGGACGACGGATCGTGGAAGATCTCGCGCGACATCAGCAACTCTGATCGCCCGGGAGGCATGTGAAGGCCGTAGCCCGCACTCTCCTTGTCGCGCTCGCGATCTCGGCGTGCCGCCGCGGAGCGGTCGTTGATTCCGCGGCCGATCGCGCCGCGGTCGACTCTGCCCTCGCGCAGTACCGCCAGGCGTGGCTCCAGGGCGACACGGCGAAGGCGCTTGGTCTGATTTCGAGCGACGTGCGCTTTCTGTTCCCGGGCGAGCCGGACCTGCGGGCCGACGCGGTGCACGCGCTCTTCATCAGCGAGATGGCAACGTATCGCATTCCGACGCTCAACCTCACGCGCGCCGACTTCTTTGTCGCGGGCGATCACGCCGTCGACATCGGGACGTACGAGGAGATTCAGATTCCCAAGACCGGTGCGCCGATCCACGGCACCGGTCGCTACATGACCGTGTGGCGGCGCGAAGCGGGCGGTTGGCGCATCTGGCGCTTCATGATCAACGAGCTTCCCAAGCCGCGGAGCACTCCGTGAAGCAGTATCTTCTGTCATCCAGTTACCGGAGCTGTCATGCGTGCCCTACGCTCGCTGCACCTGTTCGTCATCGCCGTTGTTGCCGGCGCCTGCGGCAAAGGCGCTCCTAAACCCCCTGCGGCTCCGCCGCCACCGGCGGTGCCGACCGCGCCGGCCGAGTACACCGTCATCATCAAGAGCACATGGACGAAGGCGACGCACCCGTTCGAGTATCCGTCGGGCGCACACTTCTCCGGGATGATCGGCGCGTCGCACAACGCGAAGTACTCGATCTTCGGCGTCGGCCGCCGTCCCACGCCGGGGCTCGAGCGGCTGTCGGAGGAAGGGAAGCATTCGCCGCTCGACACCGAGATCCGCGCTGCGATCGATCAGGGCCACGCCCTGATGCTGTTCGAATCGGGCGGGCTGAAGAACTGGCGCGACTCCATGGTCGCGACGGTGCGCGTGGATCCCGCGCATCCGCTCGTCTCAGTGGTCAACATGGTGGCGCCAAGCCCCGACTGGTTCACCGGCGTTGCGAGCGTGAACCTGGCCGACGGCGGCACCTGGGTGGCGCGGCGCACGCTAACCGCGCCCGCCTACGATTCGGGCGGCGACGACGGCAAGACGTACAAGGCTCCCGACAAGGACACCAACCCGAAGAAGGCGACGTCGCGCGCCGCCGGTCGGCATTTCGTGGTGGGCGGCCGCGTGAAGCCGGTCGCGACGATCACGTTCGTGCGGAAGTCCTAGAGCCTATAACGTCCTGAGAAACCGCAGCAACGCGGTCCGCGCGAACGGCGACAGCCGCAGAAACCGGTCGCGTGCCCTGATGCCCTCTCCACCGTGCAGCGCGATTGCCTCCTCGATCGTCGCCGCGCGCCCGTCGTGCAGGAACGCAGTCACGAACCGCAGTCCCATCAGCGGCTCGGTCCGGAATTCCGACGGCTGCGCCTGACCGAGGCAGACGTCGGCGAGATCCGGGCCCATGTCGTGCAGCAGCAGATCGGTGAAGGCCCGAACGACTTTGAACCGCAGTGCGGCGATTGGGTTCGCGCCCGTCACCAGGGCCGGCACGTGACAGCCGGTGCAGCCGATCTTTGTGAACACGATGGTGCCCAGCACGCTCACGGCGTCGAGCGGCGCGCGCGGCGGCGGCGCCAGGAAGCGCACGAACGCATTCGCGGCGTCGAATTGCCCGGCGGTGATCTCGGGATCTGGCAGCGGATCGACGCCGGCCGGCAGCGGGAGACCGCCCACGGTCTGCTCCGTCTGGTTGACGGCATTGGTGATGCCCATCTCCATCACGAACGCATCGCCATTGAACTCGCGCAGCGTCGCCGCCTGCGCTTTGCGGCCGAACCGGCCGAGCCGGCCGTCCGCCGTGCGATTGGGGCGCCCCGAAATGCCGTCGCCGTTGCGGTCGAGGGGATCTGCGCGCGCCAGAATCACTCGATCGGGCACGGCATCGAGCAACCCGAACCCGAATACGTCGGGCGTGGTGCGGTGGCCGGAGTCGGTGGCAGCCGCCGGGATCGGCTCGCTCGTGATGTGCAGGATGTCGGCGAGCGCCGGCGTGACCTGCTTCTGAATCACCTGACCGCCGACCGCGCCGAGATCTTCGCATGGGGCTGCGGCGCCGTGGAACGCGGTGGCATGCAGCTCGACATCCTCGCCGCCTTCCGCCGGATCGTTGTTGCCGCCGCCACCGGCGACCGGATTCTCGTGGCACGCGGCGCAGCCGACCGCGTTGAACAACGGGCCGAGCCCCGTTTCGGGCGTGAAGTTGGTTTGAAACACCGCGGCGCCCATGTCGAATCGTTGGCGCTGCGCCGCCGAGAGGCGCGGCAGCGGTCGGCCGAGCATCGCCACGGCGTTTGCGAATTCCGGAGACGACGGCGGGCGTGGTGGCGTGGGGACGATTGGGGACACCGCCGTCGGCGCGCGTTCATTGCAAGCGGCGACACCGATCAGCGTGGCTACGAGCAGCGTATTGCGACGCATGGAGCCCTCCCTGAGTAACGGGCGAGGGCGCGCATCACCTTAGGCCGCGGCGGTATTTTCGCGCGGGTCATATGGGCTTTGTTCGGGGCGGACGCGCGTGCTCAGTTGTGCTTGATTTCCTCGACACGCAGGACAAAGGGAGGCATCACGTGGTACTCGCGGCACTCTGTCTCGCGTTGCTCGTGCAGCAACCGCCACCTCCCGTCACGAGCACGATCGTCACCGCGCACGCCTGGGTCGCGCGCCTCGGCCGCGAGATGGGCGATTCGATCTGGCCAGGCTTTCGCCCCGACACGATTCCGGTGCTGTACGTCGTGAAGGGGCAGGGGACCTTGGTGCTCGGGTGGCATGGGGCGCTACCCGCAGGCTTCATCCCTTTCGTCGACCACCCGGATGCCGGTTGGCAGTCCTCGACCGATCCCGGCGCTGCCAGCACCGGCACCGAGCTGGCCGGCCAGCGCGCCGCTCAGGTCGTCGTCTCCGATTCGCAGGACATCGCGTCGCTCGTCGGCCTCACGACGCACGAGGCGTTTCACGTGTTCGAAGCGGCGTCAAAGAAAGAGGGCAAGCGGTTCGGGGAAGGGGAGAATTCGTTCCTTGTCACGAGCTACCCGGTGTTCGATCCCCAGAACGAGGCGGGGATGGCCCTCGAAGGACGCATCCTCGCGGCGGCCGAGGTCGCGCGCACCAAGGCGGAGCGGCGCGCGCTGGCTCGCCAATTCCTCGCGGTGCGCGAGTCCCGGCAACGCGCGCTCGGCGCCGAGCTGGCGGAGTTCGAGCAGCTCACGGAATTGAATGAAGGGCTCGCGGAGTACACGCTGGTGCGGTCGGTGCTGCTCGCCGCGCGGCACAGCGATTTCCCCGATCGCGCCGGTGCGGAGCGGCTGCGCGCCGGCAAGCTCACCGGCCTCCATAAGCTCACCGAGGCCGTGACGCTCTCGATCCGGCTGCGCTACTACGCGACCGGTCCCGCGCTCGGCCTGCTGCTCGATGCGCTGGAGGGGCCGGCCTGGAAGACGCGGCTCGTCAATCAGAACCTCACCGTCCAGGACGCCCTCGCCGACGCCTCGGGGTATCGCGCGCTGGAGCTGGCGCTGCGCCGCCAGGCGGAGACGCGATTCGTCATGCAGCAGCTGCTGAGTGCGGCCGATTCCGGAGTCGCCGGCCTGCGTGCGTTCCGTCGCGCCCAGGTCGACTCCATCCTCGCCGCCCCCGGCGTGCAGCTGGTCGTCACCGTCGCGGGCCGCTACCTGGGCCTGTGCGGCATCGACCCGCAGAACCTGCTGCAAGTCGAGCCCGGCGTGCTGCTGCACACGCGGTGGTTGCAAGCGTGCGCCGGCGACGCGTTCCAGGCGACGTTCAACACGCCGGTCGTGCAGGATCGCCCGGCGCAGACGCTGTGCGCCGTCGTCGGCGCCGATTCCACGGTGAAAGTGACGGTGAATGACGATGGCTCCGTCCGGATCGAGTCGCCGCTCGTGTCGCTGCGCGCCACGAAGGCCGATGTGTCTCGCGATGGCCGCATATTGACGGTGAAGATCAAGGGTTAGTGGCCGCTTCTTCCTACGACGCGATTCCCGACTTCGGCGTGCTGTACGACAGCGTGCCGCTCTACGCGGCCCGTCCGGACATCGGCTTTTATGTAGAAGAGGCGAAGGCGGCACGCGGGCCGGTGCTCGAGCTGGGGAGCGGCACCGGCCGCATCCTCCTCCCGATCGCGCGCGCCGGGGCCACCATCGTCGGACTCGACAGCTCCAGCAACATGCTGGAGCGTTGCCGGCAGAAGCTTGCCGCCGAGTCTGCAGCGGTGCAGGGACGCGTGACGCTGCAGCAGCGCGACATCCACGACTTCGATCTGGGCGAACGATTTCCCTTGATCATCGCGCCCTTCCGCGTCGTCCAACACCTGACGACGGTGGACGAGCAGCTACGTTTTCTCGCCGCCGTGGCGCGGCATCTCGCGCCCAACGGACGTTTCGCGTTCGACGTGTTCAATCCCTACTTCGCGAAGCTCGTCGAGGCGGACGGCGTGGAGCGGGAGGACACGCCGGCGCAGCGGCTCTCCGACGGGCGCACGCTGCGGCGCGCGTATCGCATCGCGCGGGTACGCTGGGTGGATCAGGTGAGCGAGTCGGAGCTGATCTACTACGTCGACGGCAAGCGGTACGTGCAAGCCTTCGAGATGCGCTGGTATCTCGCCGCCGAGCTGCAGCATTTACTCGCGCGCAGCGGTTTTCTGGTGCGCGCGATGTATGGCGACTTCGCTCGGGGTCCCGTGGTGGACGGGTGCCCCGAGCTTGTAGTCCTCGCGGAAAGGATTTAGGGCTGAATCTCGGTCAACGTCACTGCGTCGGCGCGCGCATTGACGACGTGCTGGCGCAGCGCATGACCGCCGGCATTCGCCTGCACCGTCACGTTGCCGGCCGTTACGTTGGCGACATAGGCGACGCCGTCGGCGGAGGTGGACGTCGCGGTACTGCTCGGTGTCGAGCCGGCGTCGTAGCGGTACGTTCCGGCAGGACTCGTCGTCACCGTCGCGCCCGCGACCGGATTACCCTGACAGTCCTTTACGATCACGCCGATGAAGCCGTCGCCCGGCACCGGTGTCACGCCCACGAGGTTGGCCAGAAACGCAAACTCCGAGCTGGTGATGAGGAGGACGTTGTTGACCGCGTCGGCGGCGAGCGGCCGCGCCGGGTAGGCGTAGCTCGAGAGATAGGTGCTCTTCTTGACCTGGAGATAGCCACTCACCGGCGTGCCGCCGGTCGAGATCGTCAGGGCGTACAGCCCCGCTGTGTCCGACGTGTCGGCGGCGAGGGTATCGGTGCCGGTGTGCGACGCCAGCACCTCGGCTCCGCCGAGTGCGGTCGGGTTGAGCGCGTCGTGGCTGATTCGTCCGGAGACATGAATCGTGCTCGGGGCGGTAGACGGCAGCGCGTCGCCGAGGCACGCGAACGCGGCCGACGGGCCGCTGGAGTTCGAGCAGGCGGCGAGCAGGGCGACGGCGGCGACGATAAGCGAGCGATGCATTGGGGGGCCTCCAAGGTTTCCGCAAATCTACCCGGAAATCGCCGGTTTGTGCTTTCGGTTCGGCGGGAGTAATTCTGAGCGACCATGACTGAGAACCCCTCGCGCGTCGAGGCATTCAGCGATGGTGTGTTCGCCATCGCGATCACGCTGCTGATCCTCGAGATCCGCGTGCCGCACGTGGACCACGGGCTGTGGGCCGGCCTCGTGGCGCTGTGGCCGTCGTACGTCGCGTTTCTAATGAGCTTCGCCGTGATCCTGATCATGTGGGTGAATCACCACGAGCTGCTGCGCATGGTGGGCGGCGTCACCTATCCGTTTCTGTTTGCGAACGGGCTGCTGCTGCTTACCGTGACCTTCGTCCCGTTTCCGACCGCGGTCCTCGCGGCGTACCTGGGCACGGCGGAGGCCAGGACGGCGGTGGCGTTCTATTGCGCGACATTCGTGGTGAACGCCCTCGTCTGGAGGCTGCTGTTCGCCACGATGGTGCGCGGCGGGCTCAAGTCCAGCGTGACTCCCGAAACGGTCGCGACCGTCCGCAAGGCGTACTTCTGGGGCCCGGCAGTGTATCTCCTGTCGACCGGTCTCGCGCTGATACGGCCGACGCTCGGCTTGCTCGTCAACGTGTCGCTGTGGATACTCTGGATGCGTTTGGGCTACCGATCGGAAAGGAGCGCAACCCGATGAGGATCTCATTCGCGACTGTTGCATATCCGCCACGCACCTCGTCCATATCCACCGATTACGCCATCACAGCCGACGCGCCTGATTGCGCACGGAGCTTGCAGCCTCCTCTGAGACATCCCCCCCCGAGGAGTCTTGATGCGTCGGTATCTGTTTCTGGCTGCCCTGGCACTGACGTTCGGCGCCTGCAACAACGCTGAGCGGACGGCAGCCGGCCCAACCCCTTCCTTCGCCTCCACCGGCGGCATACCGGATCTCAATGGGCTTCCCGATTTGACCGTGGACGCCAAGAAGCTTGCCCACTCGTGGCTGATTCGCGTCGAGGACGCGACGCAGTGCAGCATGATCGAAGGCGGAGTGAGTCCCGGCACGCACAGCGTACTGCGCTTCACGGCGACGACGCCGAACATCGGCGACGCCGACGTCTTCGTGGGCAATCCGCTCGATCACGTCGCGGCCAACGACGGCATGTTCGAGTACGCGCTCTGCCACGATCACTATCACTTCCGGCATTACGCGACGTATGAGCTCATCTCGGTCGCGACCGGCGCGGTCGTGCAGGCGGCGAAGCGCGGCTTCTGCATGGTGGACGTGACGCCGGCGCCCGGCGGCCCGCCGGGAGGGAAGCGCACCTACGACAGCTGCGGTACCCGGTCGTCGCCCGGCTTTCAGGGGATCAGCGCCGGGTGGTCGGATTCCTACAACCGCGTCCTCGACGGCCAGTTCTTCGTGCTCGACGAACCGGCGGCACCGGTATTCCCTGGGGATTACGTCCTCCGGGTGACTGTGAATCCGGCCTTTGTGTGCGGCGATGGCGACGCGGCGCGGCCGCGCGACGCGGACGGCTTCTGCCACCTGTTCGCCGAGAGTGATTACAGCAACAACATCGCGGAAGCGGCGATCACGATTCCGGCGGACGTGCAGAAAGCGTCGGGTCCCGGATTGTCCGATGCGCTCTCACCCGCCGAGCTCGCGGCGATCATGACGAAGACGCAACACAACTGATTCTTCGCGCTCTGTGGCTCGCGCGTAGCACAGTGTCGCGCAAGTCTGAGGCGCAGCATCAACAAACCGCCGGTGTCCAGCACGCGAATGCTGGCACCGGCTTTGCATTTCACGTGCGCTGGAAACATGTAGCGCTCTCGCAACATGCACAGCGAAAGGAATGGGACGAACCAATGAACCAGGCAAGACATCTGTCGTTGGCGCTTGGCGCAGTCGCGGCGGTCCTGTTTGCCGTCGGGTGTCAGGACGCCGCGAGCCCGCCGGGCAACATCACGGCGGGGGTCACTCCACCACCCAAGGGCGGCGGCCCATGCGCCAACTTCCGCCTCACGGGCGGCGGCCGAGTCGATCAACGCGACCACCTCGGCTACGCGAAGAGCACGCCGGAGTCGCATGACTTCGCGACGTTCGGCTTCCAGGCCCGGCCCAGCAGCAAGTGCCCGCCGACCGACGGCAGCGGCAACCTGGAGTGGAACGAGCACAACCCCGCCGAGTTCGGCGGCGGCTTCGCGTTCCACGGCCGAGTGACGTTCTTCACGACGCCGACCGACGAGACCGCGGCCGATGGACGCTGCGGGCGTTTCGGCGGCTTCGGCAGGCTCAACACGCGCAACAACGGGACGCTCGAAGACGTGTCGTTCGAAGTCAATCACGCGTGCGACGTCGCGGAGCCGGGCGTCGGGAATGACCACATCAAGATCACGATCGGTACCGTCTACACGCGGCACGGCATTCTGTCGGGTGGCAACATCCAGCAGCATCGCCTGACCGGCAACAACTGAGCTCTCGAGGAGAACGACCATGACTACGAAATTCCTAGTGGCGCTCACCCTCCTCGCGGGAGCGGTGCAGGCGCAGACCGTGACCGGAAAGGCATTCGGCACGTACGTGAATGCCCCCGGTGTTACCTCGCAGTCGCCAATCGCCACGTTGCCATCGACGGGTGGCATGGCGACCGGACAGGCCGATGCGTTCGGCGTGGCCGGCGCCGTGGACGCGCAAGCGCTCAACGCGGTGACCACGGGTGTCGCCGATAACAAGAAGTCGGGTGCGCAGAGCACGTCGGAGCTCGAGCAGGTGAGCGCCGCGGGCGGCGCCATCACCGCCGATGTGGTGACTGCGGTCGCCACCGCCTACTTCGGCCAGTTCACCGGCGGCAGCGACGGCGAGGGATCAGGCTTCGCGAACCTCGTCGTGAACGGCCAGACCATCACCACCGAGGTCGCCCCCAACACCCAGGTCGATTTGCCGGGCGTCGGGTACGCGATTCTCAACGAGCAGCTGCAGACCGGCAACGGCCTCACATCCTATGGCATCACGGTGAACATGATTCACGTGGTGTTGCAGGACGCGCTCGGTCTGACGACGGGTGAGATCATCATCGGATCGGCGAGCAGCAGCGTCGCTCGGTAAAGGCGACGGTAGAGGACGGTAAAAAGACGACAGTAAGGGACGGTAAGGAGCGTTGCCTTTTACCGTCCTTTACCGTCTTTTACCGTCATGCCCACTCCCGTCGTCTTCATCCACGGCCTCTGGCTCCACGCCGATTCGTGGAAGCCCTGGGTCGAGCTGTTCCGCGCCGCCGGCTACGATCCTATCGCCCCGGGCTGGCCCGGTGACCCCGCGACCGTCGCCGAGGCAAACGCGCATCCTGAGCGCCTCGCCAATGTCGGGATCAATGACGTCGTCGAGCATTACGCCAAGATCATTCGCACGCTGCCGGCAAAGCCCATCGTGATCGGGCATTCGTTCGGCGGGCTCGTCGCCCAGAAGCTGCTGGGGATGGGACTCGCGTCGGCCGCGGTGGCCCTCGATCCGGCACAAATCCGCGGCGTCCTGCCGCTGCCGCTTGCGCAGCTCAAGAGCGCGTTCCCGGTGCTGGGCAATCCATTCAACTACAAGAAGGCGATTCCGCAAACGCCGAAGCAGTTCTACTTCGGCTTCGGCAATACCCTCTCCGAGCAGGAATCGAACGCGCTCCACGCCAGGTACCACATCCCGGCGCCCGGGAAGCCGCTGTTCGAGGCGGCGTTTGCGAATTTCAATCCCGGCACGGCGGCGAAGGTGAACACGAAGGCGACCCGTGGGCCCTTGCTCATCACCGGGGGCGGCAAGGACCACACGGTGCCGGAGGTGGTCTCGCGCGCCGCCTACAAGCTGTACCGCAAGGCGCCGAGCGTGACCGAGTATCAGGTGTTTCCCGATCGCGGCCATTCGCTCACCGTCGACAAGGGCTGGAAGGAAGTCGCGAACGCTTCCCTGACGTGGCTGAGGAGTAAGGGGCTCTAGGTTTCCCGGATGACACTGCGTCCGCTGATCATCGCCCTTGGCGTCGTTACCGCCCCTGCCGCCCTCGCGTCACAGGCCCCGGGCCACTGGCCGCCCGATTCGCTCATCAACGTCAAAATCATTCCCAAAAACACGCCCGTGATGCAGGTCGTCGGCATGATGCGCAACTTCGCCGGCGCCCTCGGCGTGCGCTGCCACTTCTGCCACGTGGGCCAGGAAGGGATGCCGTTGGGGCAGTTCGACTTCGCCAAGGATGAGAAGCGCACCAAGCTGACCGCGCGGCAGATGATGCGCATGGTCGAAGAGATCAACCGGCGGCTCGATACGCTCCCCGAGCACGCGCAGATGACGTCGCACGTCGAGGTCACCTGCCAGACGTGTCATCGCGGCGTGAGCCGGCCGATGCCGCTCGAGCAGCTGATTCAGGAGACGGCGACGAGCGCTGGAGCAGATTCCGCGGTGCGCGCCTATCGCGCGCTGCGCGAGCGCTACTACGGCCGCGCGTCCTACGACTTCGGCGAGCCGACGCTCGACCTGGCCGCGTTCCGGCTGGCGCGGGCGGGCAAATACGATGAGGCGTTTGCGATCTTGCGACTCAACGAGGAGCAATTCCCGGCAGCGTCGAACCTCGCGACGTTCCGGGGCAACATCAACCTGATGAAGGGAGACACCGCCGCCGCGCTCGCCGCGTTCCGCGAAGCGGTGCGCCGCGACTCAACGAACGGCGAGGCGCAAGGCCGGTTGCGACAGCTTACTCGACCGTAAGCTTGTTGATCTTGTCGAGCTTGGGAAACTGCCGCGCGAGGTATTTCTCGCCCTCGATGTTCATGCGGTATTGATCAGGCCCGCGCCCCTGCGGCGCGCCTTCGCCGTATCCGCCGTAGAGCTTGCCCACGACCTCCGCCCCCTCGACGACCTGACCGAACGGCGCGAAGCCCATCCCATCGAGCCGGCTGTTGTCGGCGTAATTGATGAAGACTTGTGTGGTGCGCGTGCCCGGGCCGGCGGTCGCAAACGTCACCATGCCCGGCCCGTTGGTGCGCCGCACCGGATCGTCGCGAATCACCCGTTCGCGCCACGCCGCGGTCACTGCCGTGTCGCCGTGGATGCCGAATTGCGCCATGAAGCCGGGGAGCACCCGGAAGAAGCGCACGCCGTCGTAATAACCCGAGCGCACCAGGTTGTAGAACCGGTCGACGCCGAGCGGCGCCCAGGCGCGATGCACGGCAATGACAAAGTCGCCCTTGGTCGTCGCGAAGCGCACGCGGAAGCTGTCGGGCGCCTGGGCCGCGAAACCAGGGTCGGCCGGGTTGTGAAAATCGGGTCGGGCGGAACTGTCGCTCGGGGGCTTCGCCGCCGGCTTCTGGCATGCCGCGAGCAGCGTCAGGGCGATCGCGGAACCGCATGGGAGATAACGCATAAGGCTTTATGCTACCCTCCGTCGGCAGCGTTCGCTATAGTGTGGCCCGACTTTTCGCCGAGGCCGATTATGGAAAACTGGATAGCCAAGCGCATTCGTGCGGCGTCCTTCCGCCGCTGCTTCGCGTGGACGCTGCTGTTGGTGATCGGTGTGGTCGCGATGATGAGTGATCAGCGCTACATCGCGAACTTTATGCGCGGTCCGTATGCGCTGACGCAGGCCGACCTCGACTCGATCCGCGATGTGGCGCTCACGCCGCGCTACTACGCGCACGTCGCCGGGGAGCGGGTGCTCGACACCGGGCTGCGGCAGTATCGCGTCCACACGCAGAACGGCGTCGAGACGAGTCGCGAGGAGTCGGGCGCCTATCGCGCGCTCGTGTTCGGTCATCGCTTCCTGGTCGTACGCACCGCCGGCGGCGAATCCCAGGTGGCCGAAGGAAAGCTCGCGCCGTGGCCGTCGGAGCTCGAGAGTCAGCTATTCGACAGTAAGGAGATGCGGTCGCTGCGCGCGAACTTCTATCCGTTCTATCTCGACGGCGATTCGTTCCGCCGCCCCGGCTACGTCGTGATCGCCGTCGGCATCGTCTTTCTGCTGCTCTTCCTGTGGCAGGCCGTCCCGGCGTTTCGCGCCTGGCGCAATCCCGATGGCCATCCGCTGGCGCTGCGCATCGCGAAGTGGGGCGGGGATCCCATGGGCGTCGCGGTCGAAGCCGAGCGCGAGTTCGACAATCCCATGCTGAAGGCGAAGGCGGGCTGGCGGCTGGGGAACAAATACCTGGTGCGGTCGAGCTTCTTCACGTTCAACGTGCTGCGGTTTCAGGACGTGCTGTGGGCGTACAAGAAGGTCACCAAGCACAGCGTGAACCTCATTCCGACCGGCAAGACGTACGAGGCGATCATCCAGTGCTACGGCGGCAACGCCACGATTCCCGGCAAGGAAAAGAAGGTGCACGAGCTGCTGGAATACGTGCAGCAGCGCGCGCCCTGGGCGATCTACGGCTTCAGTGACGAATTGTCGGCGACGTTCACCAAGCGGCAGCAGGATTTCGCGAACAGCGTCGAGCAACGGCGGCAGCAGTGGGCAGCGCAGGGAGGAAAAGTGTAGCCATGCGCGGCCGCGCCTGGACGTGGCTGTCGCTCGGCGCGGCCCTGCTGCTGGCCGTCGTGTTGTACGCCAGCACGTTCGTCGTTTCCTACGGCGATCTGTTGCGCCGCCAGGATCCACTGCTCGCCGCCGACGTCGCCCGGATCGCGCCGGCGCGAGTCGCGGCGGTCGCCGCCGCGCGGGATGTCGAGCAGTTGCAGGCCGTGCTGCGGGACGCGCGCCAGCGGGGGCTGAAGGTTTCGGTCGCCGGTTCCCGCCACAGCCAGGGTGGCCACACCTATACGGCGGGCGGGGTGGTGCTGAGCATGCGCACCTTCAACCGCGTGCTGGCCATCGACACGATCACGCCGGCCATCACGGTGCAGAGCGGCGCCACCTGGGACGAGGTACAGCGCGCGCTGGCGCCGCACCGGCTGGCTCTGAAGGTGATGCAGTCCTCCAACATCTTTACGGTCGGCGGAACGCTCAGCGCCAACGCGCACGGGCGCGACGTCGACGTCATGCAGGTGGTGGAGGTGGTGCAGCGCTTCCGCCTGCTGCTGGCCGACGGCTCGGTGGTGGAAGTCTCGCGCACGCAGCACCCCGAATTATTCGGCCTCGTCATCGGCGGGTACGGCATGTACGGCGTGATTCTCGACGTCACGCTGCGGGTGACGCGCGACGAGCTGTACGAGCAGAACGCCGTCGCCATGGACTACGCCGCGTTCCCGGCGTACTTCGCGCAACACGTTGCCGCCGATTCGGACGTCGCGCTGCTGCTGGTGCGCCCCTCGATCGATCCATCGCCCGATGCATTCCTCCGCGAGCTGGTGGTCGTGACCTGGCGTCGCGCGCAGCCGGGTGCGGACGCCTCGTTCGCGCTGACGGAAGAAGCGCATGTCTGGCGCGACCGCTTTTTTCTGGAGCTGTCGCGGCGCTACGATTGGGCCAAGCGCTGGCGCTGGTCACTACAGAAGCAGATCGAGCTCGGCGCCGGCGAGCACCGCGTGGTGTCGCGCAACAACGCGATGCGGCCGCCGCTCGCCCCGCTCGAGCTGTTGCAGTACCACTCGCGCCGTAACACGGACATCATCCAGGAGTATTACGTGCCGGTCGAGAACTTCGTCCCGTTCATGGACCGGTTTCGGGAGATTCTGCTGACCGGCAAGATGAATGTGATCAGCTCGACCGTCCGGTATGTGGCACCCAACGCCACTCCCGTGTTGGCCTATGCGCCCAAGCGGCCGGCGTTCGCGATCATCCAGATGAGCAACGTCGGCCTGTCGGCCGCCGCGCAGGCGCGCGCGCGGGATGTCACGCGGCAGCTCGTCGACGCGGCGATCGACCTGGGCGGCACGTACTACCTCACCTATCAACTGTATCCGACGGCCGCGCAGCTGCACCGGGCGTATCCCAACGCGCGCCGAGCGTTCGACCGCAAGCGCTTCTACGATCCGACCGAGCTGTTCAGCAGCCAGTTCTACGAGGCCTATGGCCATACTCCGGACTAGACGACGCCGGATCTGGGCGGGCATCGCGGCCGTCCTGCTGCTGGCCGTCGGCTACTGTTTCGGTTACGAGCCCCCCTATCGCGGCGCGCTCGCCTCACGGCCGGCGCGTCCTCTCGTCTTCGCGCATCGCGGCTTCGGCAATTATGGACCGGACAACAGCCTGTATGCCGCGAGCCACGCGTTCGACGCCGGGATGGATGGCGTGGACATGGACGGCCAGCTCACGCGCGACAGCGGGATCGTGATCTTTCACGATTTGAGCGTCGATCGGCTGACGGCGGCGACGGGGCGGGTGCGCGACAAGACGACCGCCGAAATGCTGGCGCTCGATCTCGGCCCCAAGTACAACCCCGCGATTCACGGCGCCACCGTGCACACGTTCGAAGACTTCGTGCGCGACGTGACGCAACGCGGGCAGGGCATCCTCATGGTCGAGCTGAAGGTGCCGGGCCTCGGCGCGAGCGGGATCGAGGCGCGGGCGGTGTCGATCATTCAGCGCTACAACGCGCACGAGCGCGTGATTCTCAGCTCGTTCAATCCGTTCGTGCTGTACCGCGTGAAGCGGCTCGACCCGCGCGTGCGGACGGCCCTGATCTTCATGGACACCAACTGGAACCCGCAGCTCCTCGCGGAGATCAAGCCGGAAGACCGCGTGGACCTGCCGTGGATGGTGCGCCAGGAGTTCATCCGCCGCGCCCTGCGCAAGATCATCCGGCCCGACCTCCTCAGCATCAATCACGAGGTCCCCGCCGCCGTCACCGATCGCCTGATCGCCAAGGGATGGCCGGTGTTCATCTGGACCGTGAACGACGAACGCGACATCCGCGCCGCGCTGGCGCAGCATCCGTACGGCATCATTTCCGACCAGCCGATCCACGCCAAACAAGCACGCGATCAGTGATCAGCGTCCCTGACCCCGACGTCGTCTTCACCGATCTCGGCCTCGCGGCGCTCGGCACGTATTTCGCCTGGCGCTTGTGGCGTGAGGGCGACGGGTGGCTGCGCCGGGGCGCCATCATGATGCTGGGACTCGCGAGCGCCGCGCTGTGGGGCGCGATGTTTCATGCCTTCTTTCCCGCCAACACGGCCACTACGGCCGGATTCCTGGTCTGGTTATGCGTCGCGTTTTCGATCGCCGTGGTCGCTGAGTCGCTGCTCGACATGGCGCTGGCAATTTTCTTCGCGCGGTTCGCTCCGGGTGTCCGGCCGGGCGTGCGCCGCGCCATCGTGTTCGGCTACTGCGTGCTGTTTGCCTGCATCATTCTGTTTGTCGATGAATCGTTCACGACAGTCACGCGCCTGTACGCACCCGCGGTCCTGCTGATGCTCTTTGCGGCACAGTATCAAGCGTCACGCACCGGGAACTCCACCTGGATGCTGATCTCGGGTGGTTTGGGGCTGTCGATGCTCGCGGCGCTGCTGCAACAGGCGCGCATCGCCATCCATCCCGTCTATTTCGACCACAACGCGCTCTATCACGTCGTGCAAGCGGCGGCCCTCGTGCTGCTGTACTTCGGATTTCGTGCTCGCCGAGCCGATTCCCCGGTTCGCGGATGGTAGCCATGTTCCGCGTGCCGCTGACGCTGGCGCTCCTGGCGGTCAGCACGGCGTGTGGGGCACATCGTCACTCGCCAACCCCACCTGCGGCGCCACCCACCGAGATGCTACCGCCTGGCAACAATCTGCTTGGTATTGGCAGGCGGTTCACCGGTCCGCTTACCCAGGCGGAGCGCGATTCACTGCTGCGCGAGGTAGCTGCCCACCGTGAATCGTGGCGTGCGCGGCATGTCACCGATTACCGGATTCAGATCGCGGTCGGATGCTTCTGTGCATGGCCTGGCAACCCGGCGATCCTCGAGGTGCGGGGCGGTGTAGCGGTGAGGTTGTACGACACCACGGGCAAATCATTGGGCGCGCCGCGGGAACCGTGGTCGCTGTATACCGTCGAAGGCTTGTTCGACGCCGTCGAGCAAAGTGCGAGGCGTGTCGACGCCCTCGAGGTCGGGTACGACCCCGAGTACGGCTATCCCGCAATGATCCACGGCGATGGGAAGCTCGCATTCCCCGACGATTGGTTCTTCATCAGGGCGAGCCGCCTGACGCTGTCTCGCTAGCTCCGCCCCAGATCTTCATCCCCAAGGCATGACCCTTGCGTCCTCCGCGGTGACCATCCACTGGCGGAGCCAAGTCGCTCTTTAGGCTGGAAAAGTCGGTGATTTGAGGCCCCGCGCGCCGACCCGCCGCGCGTTATCTTATTTCGCGCATGGCTGATAGCGGTCTCCCCAATCGTCCTTCCCGCGGGTCGGGTTCTCTGACGGTTCATCTCGCCGACGAGCTGGACGTGTATTTCAACGAGGTCGCCCACGGCCGGCCGGTCGGGTTCGTTGCCTCGCCCAAATGGAAGCCGCGCACCGACGTCTACGAAACGGACCAGGAGCTCGTCGTCCACATGGACATCGCGGGCATGCGGGCCGAGGACTTCAGCGTCGAGCTGGACGAAGGCATCCTCAAAATCGCGGGTGAGCGGACCGCGCTGCGGCAGCAGGGCAAGCGGCACTACCATGCGATGGAAGTCCAAATCGGGCCGTTCGAGCGTCGCTTCCGGCTGCCCGTCGTCGTCGATCCCGCGTCGATCCGCGCCACGTACGAGCAGGGGTTTCTCGAGATCCGGCTCGCCAAGCAGCCGCCGCGCTCATCGGGCGCGCAGTCGGTGCGAGTGACCTAATGGAACGACTGCCGGTCCTTCCCCTGGGCCAGCTCGTCGTTTATCCCCACGTTGTCCTGCCGTTGGCCCTCACAGATCCCAAAGCCGTTCAGCTGATCGACGAGATCATCCAGGGCGAGAAGCGCCTGCTACTCGGCGTCGTGAAGTCCATGGGCGGGATGGAGCCGCCCGAGGGCGCCGTGATGAACACGCTGCCGCACCAGCTCTACGACGTCGGCACGCTCGGCACCATCGTGCGGATGCTGAAGCTGGGCGACGGCTCGGTGCGCGTCATGGTGCAGGGGCTCGAGCGCGCGCGGCTCAAAGACATCGCGCAGGGCGAAAAGTGGCTGATGGCCGAACCGGAGCCGCTGCAGGAGAACCTGCTCGAAGACGCGCGCACCGAAGCGCTGAAGCGGACCGTCATCGCGCAATTCTCCCGCGTGATCGACATCGCCCCCTACCTCGGCGCCGAGCTGCACGAGGTGCTCGCCGGCATCACGGAGGCGGGGAAGCTGGCCGACTTCATCGCGGCCAATCTGGACCTCGCTCTTCCCGCCAAAGCGGAGCTGCTCGCGGTCGACGACGTCACACACCGGCTCGAGCGCCTGGCGGACTTCCTGGTGCAGGAGCTGCAGGTGCTGGAAGTCGGCACGCAGATCCAGGAAAAAGTGAAGACCCGCCTCGACCAGAATCAGCGCGAGTACGTGCTGCGCGAGCAGCTCCAGGTCATTCGCCAGGAGCTGGGCGAAGGCGAGGGCGACGACGAGCTCGAGGAGCTGGGCAAACGCCTGGAGGAAGCGCAGCTCTCGGCCGAAGCGAAGAAAGTCGCCGATCGCGAGCTGAAGCGGCTGCGCCAGATGTCGCCGCAATCGGCCGAGTACCAGGTCGCGCGTACCTACCTCGACGTGTTCGCCGCGCTGCCATGGAGCCGTGTGACACAGGACCGGCTCGACCTCAAGGCCGCGCGCGAAATCCTCGACCGCGACCACTACGACCTGAAGACGATCAAGGAGCGCATCCTCGAGTACCTCGCGGTGCGGACGCTGAACCCCGACGCGAAAGGCTCGATCCTCTGCTTCGTCGGACCGCCGGGCGTCGGCAAGACGTCGCTCGGCCAGAGCATCGCCGAAGCGCTGGGCCGCAAGTTCACGCGCGTGTCGCTCGGCGGCGTGCGCGACGAGGCGGAGGTGCGCGGCCACCGGCGCACCTACGTCGGCGCCATCCCCGGGCGCATCATCCACGCGCTACAACGCTGCGAGACCCGCACACCGGTCCTCATGCTAGACGAAGTGGACAAGATGGGCGCCGACGTGCGTGGCGATCCGACGGCCGCGCTGCTCGAGGTGCTCGACCCGGCGCAGAACTCGACGTTCGTGGACCACTACCTCGAGGTGCCGTTCGACCTCTCAGGTGTGATGTTCATCGCGACCGCGAACAGCACCGTGCCGATTCCCGATCCGCTGCTCGACCGCATGGAGCAGCTGACGCTCGTGGGCTACACACCCTCGGAAAAGCTGCAGATCGCCAAGCGCTATTTGCTGCCGCGCCAGATGAAAGAGACGGGCTTGGGTAAGGGCAAAGAGGCCGAACGCGCGCATATCGCCGACGGCGCCCTCGAGCGGCTGATCGGCGAATACACCAGAGAAGCCGGGGTCCGCCAGCTCGAGCGGGAGATTCAGGGCATCCTGCGCAAAGCCGCCCTGGAGGTCGTCGAGGGGAAGTCGACGAGTGTGAAGATCTCGTCCAAGAATCTGGAGAAGTACGCCGGTCAGCCGAAGGTGCAGAGCGAAGTGGCAGGTCGAGCGCCGGAGATCGGCGTGGCGACCGGGCTCGCGTGGACGCCCGTCGGCGGCGACATCATGTTCATCGAGGCGATCCGGATGCCCGGCAAAGGTCAGATCACATTGACCGGCCAGCTCGGCGACGTGATGAAGGAATCGGCCCAGGCCGCCTGGAGCCTGCTGCGCGCCCGCGCCGGCGCGCTCGGCATCCCGCTCGATGCGTTCACCCAGTCGGACGTGCACCTGCACGTGCCCGCGGGCGGCGTTCCCAAGGACGGGCCTTCGGCGGGCATCACGATCGCGGCGGCGCTGGCTTCACTCTTCACGCGGCGGCCGTCGCGCCACGACGTCGCCATGACCGGTGAGCTGACGTTGCGCGGGCGCGTGCTCCCGATCGGCGGCCTCAAGGAGAAGCTGACCGCGGCGGCACGCGCGGGCGTCACTTCCGTGCTCGTTCCCGAACGCAACAAAAACGACCTTATTGACTTGCCTGAAGAGGTACGGAAGTTGCTTGATATCAAGCTCGTGGAAACGATCGACGATGTACTCGCCCTCGCACTCCTGGACGTGCCGCCCGCTGAAGAGCGTTCGGAGCGCCGGTCGGGCGGGATCCGTGTGGTGACGCCTCCCGTACCGCCGGCGCCTCCAGCCGCTCCACCGCCTCCGGGCGAAGCACGCCGATGAGCGACGTCGCGACCCTCGAAGCCGCCCTCGCCGAGATCCGCCGTCGCGACGGGAAATACAACGAGCGCGCCTACGTCTTCGTGCTCGCGGCGCTGGAGTTCGCACAGACCCGTCTCCCGGCGCGCCGCCACTTGAGCGGCGTGGAGCTGGCGTGGGCCTGCCGCGACTTCGCGCTGGAGCAGTTCGGGATGCTGGCGTCGTCAGTACTGACGCACTGGGGCATTCACACGACGGACGACTTCGGACACATCGTCTTCATCCTGATCGACGTTGGCCTGCTGGCGCGCCAACCCACCGATCGCCTGGAGGACTTCGAGCGGGTGTACGAGTTCGCGGAAGTCTTCAAGGCCGGGGCCGGCTATCGCTGGCCCGGAGTCTCTTCTTCGGGGTGAACGTCCGGCCGCCCGCCGTCAGCGGGCGATTCTATCCCTCTGATCCCGCCGAGCTGCGAGCAACGGTCGCGACTTTGCTCGCGGATGCCCGACGGGCCGTCGGGCCGACGGACCGTCAAGCCATCGGTGTTATCGTCCCGCACGCTGGTTACGTCTACTCCGGCCCAACCGCCGCCGCCGTATTTGCCCGCGTCACTATTCCCGGCCTCGTCATCATCCTCGCGCCGAACCATACCGGCATCTCCGAAGCCAAGAGCGGCGTGTCGCTGTGGGAAGTGGGTGCCTTCCACACGCCTCTCGGCGACGTCCCGGTAGACGCCGACGCCGCGCGGGCCCTGCGCGAGCTTTCGAACGGCTTGGTCGACGTCGACCACGACGCCCATCGCGCCGAGCACGCCGTCGAGGTCGAGCTGCCATTCCTCCAGATGTCGCGATCGGATGTGCGCATCGTGCCGCTGGTGATTTCCTGGGACGCGTGGGAACCGGCGCGTCTGCTGGGCGAGATCCTGGCGCGGCTCGCCCGGGCCGCCGGCGAGGCAGTGCTGTTGCTCGCCTCCAGCGATCTGAATCACTACGAGCCCGCGGCGGTGTCCGAGCGTAAAGACGAGGTCGCCCTCGCAGCGATTCGCGCGCTGGACGGCGCCGAGCTGCTGGCGCGCTGCAAGCGCGAGCGGATCTCGATGTGCGGCCGCGGGCCGGCGGCGATCGTGATCGCGGCGGCGCGGGCCCTGGGCGCGAAGCACGCGGAGGTTGTAGACTACCGCCACTCAGGTTGGGTTTCCGGTGACAACGCGCGCGTGGTGGGGTACGCGGGGGTGCTGATTCCGTGAATCCGATTCCGGTTCTCTCGGCGAGCGAGGCCGCGGCGTGGGATTCGGCCGCGCGCACGCAGTATCGCGTGCCAAGCCGTGTGCTGATGGAGACGGCGGGACGCGCCGTCGTTCAGGTGCTGGTCGCGGAAATCCCGGCTGCGCTGAGTGGCGGCGTGCTGGTCGCGGCGGGCGCGGGGAACAATGGCGGCGACGGTTGGGTGATCGCGCGCGCGCTGCACGCCGTCGGCATCCCCGTGTGGGTCACGGCAGTCGATCCCAAGACCGATGACGCGATCGACAACCGCGCGCTCGCGCGGCTCGACGGCGTGCGGGAACTGGGTCGCGAGGAGCCGTGGCCGCAGGCCGCCGTCGCCGTCGATGCGCTGCTGGGCACCGGCGCCGCGGGGCCCGCGAAAGGTGACGTGCTCGCGCTGGCCGAACGGCTGGCGGCATACGGCGCGCCGATCCTCGCCGTCGACGGGCCGACCGGACTCGATCTGACGAGCGGGGAAGCGCACGGGCCGGTGCATGCGCGAATTACGGTGACGTTCGGGGCCCCCAGGCGCGGTCATCTGCTCGCGCGCGAATGGTGTGGCAAGGTGGTCGTGGTCGACATCGGCTTCCCGCCCGCCGACAGCACGTGGCCGTTGCTCGTGACCGACGTCTGGGCGGCCGAGCGCCTGCCGCGCCTCGCTCCGCAGATGCACAAGGGCGATCGGGGTCGGGTCTGCGTGATCGGTGGCGCGGACGGGATGAGCGGCGCCGCGCTCCACGCCGCTCGTGCCGCGCTTGCCGCCGGGGCCGGCTTGGTGAAACTCGTCGCCGCGCGCGAAACGATCGCCGCGGCGCAGGCCAGCCTGCCCGATCTCCTCACTGTCGAGTCGGCGCTCGGTGAGTCGCTCGAGCCCGGCGTCGTCGAGGCGCTCGAGTGGGCCGATGCGGTCGTGCTGGGTCCCGGTCTCGGTCGCGAGCCGCGCGAGGCACGAGCGAGTTTTGTCGCTGCGGTGCTGTCGCGTCGCCTGTTGCCCACAGTGATCGATGCCGACGCGCTCCACTTCCTCCACCAACCTCCGCCATCCTCGACCGACCTCCACCAACGTTCGCTTGTCCTCACGCCGCATCTCGGCGAATTTCGCGCGCTCGCGGGGGATGTACTCGCCGATGAAGCCGCGAATGACCGCTGGTCGGCGGCGGCGCGCGCGGCCGCGAAGCTCAAGTGCACTGTGCTGCTCAAGGGCGTGCCCACCGTCATCGCCGATCTGCGCGGGCCTGAGCATGTGGTGGCGAGCGGCAATCCCGGTCTGGCGACCGGCGGTAGCGGTGACTTGCTGGCGGGGTTCATCGGTGCGTTTCTGGCGCGCGGCACCGCGCCCGCCGAAGCGGCGGCACTGGGTGCGCACGCACTCGGTCGCGCGGCGGAGCTGGGGGCGCGGCAGTGGACCGCCCGCAGCCTGAGGCCCGCCGACGTCCTCGCGGCTTTACCGGATGTGTGGCGCTCCTGGAAGGAAGTGAAGCCTCATCGGCCTCCGGTTCTCGTGGACCTTGAAGCGCCTGACGTGTTGTAGCACTGCAACAGCCGGGTTGCTTATACTCGCCTGCGCGACCGGGGCCGTCCGGCCGTCGGGCCGTCCGACAGTCTTTCTGGGGCCGGACAATCGCGTCCTGATATCCGATTTCACTGAAGTCGAAGCAGTCGCCGCGACGCCGTGGCTGGTCTTTGCGGCCACTACGCATGGCCTGCTGATCTATGACCGCGTGTCGCGCCGTTTCAGACCGCCGGTCACGTCGCTCGACGGCTATCCGGCGGGCAGGGTCCGGCGCGCAATTGCTGACCCGTCGGGGTATGCGGTTTGGCTCGATCTCGGAACCGTGCTCGGTTACGTCCGTTACGACGTAGATGGACGCATCTGGACGCCCGGGTCACTACCTTCCGGCCACGTTGACGAACTGCTGACTGTCGAACGGGCATTGGCGGCTGCCCCGCTGGCGGACGCGATGCGGGCGGCAATCCTGACGGACAAGCGGTTGCGGACCCATCAGTTCACGGCTGCGGCCGCAACGCCGGACCGCCCCGAGATCTTCTTTGGAACGAACGGCTTGGGCTTGGTGCGGGTAGATAAGCAAACGGGAGAATGGGAAGTGCTGACCTACGGACTACTTGCACCAGGGGTGGGCGCCGTCGCACCTGCGCCGGACGGAATCTGGGCGGCGGCCAACGCGCGCCCGGGTATCGAACGTCGTGGCCTGACGTGGGTCGCGAGTGATCTGTCGGCAACGCGCAGCTCCGAAGGTGCGGGTGCCGCGCTCGGGTTCTCCTTCCTTAATTCACGTCGCCTGATCAACTCGGGCAATCAGCTCTGGCTCGCGACCGAGCAAGGTGTCCTCAGCATCGATCCGGCAACGTTCCGCGCGCGCCTGTGGGATTTTCCGGATGCAACGTGCCTGGCCGCCACGTCGCGCGGGGTGTGGGTGGGGACGACGCGCGGCCTTTCCTTTATTAGTGCCGCCGACAACGTTGAGGACTACGGGCCGCGTGGTCTCGCGATCACCAGCCTGCTCGCGGTCGGCGATACGCTGTGGGTTGGAAGCAACGCCGGACTCGGACAGGTCCTGCCGGGCGCGAACGCGGTGAGCACGCCTGCCGAGCTGGCAGATCGCCCCAGCTTGCGCGTTACCGTGTACGCGCTTGGGCGTCTTCAGGATACCATCCTGATGGCCACCGAGAGAGATCTCCTCTGGCGTGATCCCGGCACGCGGGCGTGGACTGCCATTCCACTTCCTCTATCACTCGGCATTCCGACGGCGTTCGCAGGCTATAACGGCGATCTCTGGATCGGGGGCACGCGCGGTCTCGCGCAGGCCGACATTGCAGGCTCGCTCATCCAGGTGCACACCGTGCCGTTCGAGGTGCCCGCGCCGGTGCGCGACCTCGCCGCCGATCGCGACTTCCTCTGGGCCGCCACCGACAGCGGTCTGATGCGCATCCGATGAACCTCGGCCCCGGAAAAGAGTTCGATCGTATCCGCGGGATGATCCAGCGGATCGCGGAGGTCACCGGCGATGTCGAGGAGATGGGCGACGATTGCGCCCTGGTTCCCATCGGAACGACGACGCTGGCGGTGAGCATCGACACCTCGCTCGAGAACGTCCACTTCCGCACCGATTGGCTCGACTTCAAGGAGATCGGCTTCCGCGCCGCGGGGTCCGCGCTATCCGACCTGGCCGCCGAGGGCGCCACACCGATCGGCTTGCTGGTGTCGCTGGGCGTGCCGGCCGCGAACGAGAAGAAAGGCAGCGATCCCGCCGCCGACATCATGGCGGGCGTCGCCACGATGGCGCACAATCTCGAGGCTCGAGTCCTGGGCGGGGACTTGACGCGGTCCGACAAATACGTCGTCGACGTCTGCGCCCTGGGAACGGTGGAACGCCCGGTGCAACGGTCCGGCGCGCGCGAAGGGGACGCGCTCTGGGTCACCGGTTACCTCGGTGGCGCGGCGCTCGCCCTGGAGCAATTACGCGAAGGGAAGCGCATGGCGACGGCATTGCGCAACCGCTACGCCTGCCCCGAACCGCGCATCCAGGCCGGCCGCTGGCTGGCGGGGCACGGCGCGACTGCCATGATCGACATTTCGGACGGCCTCACCGCCGACGCCCAGCATCTCTCGGCGGCGTCGGGAGTGGGCATCGAGATCAATCTCGAGCAGATACCCTGCTGGGAGAGCGTGGAAGCGATGGCCGCGGTCGCCAGCGGCGAGGAATTCGAGCTGCTCACGACGATGCCACCGACCTTCAGCGATGCCAGCGCGTCGGCGTTTCGCTCGGAGACCGGCATTCAATTGAGCCGCATCGGCGCCTGCCTGCGCGGCTCCGGCGGACGCCGTGCCGGCGTGCGGCTGCTCGATCGCAGCAAACCGGTGCCCCTGCCTGCAGGATACGATCACTTCGCGTGAGTGTTCGTACCCTGTGGTACTACGTCGTTCTCATCGCTTCATCAGTCGTTCATGCAACCGGAGCCGTCGTGGCCGCCTTGTTTCGCGTGCGCCACCGGACCGGCGGTGTGTACGATTGGGCGAGCATCGATTGGTCACGCGACATCCTCAGTGCCGCGGGAACGCCGGTCCTAGCGGAAGGATTGGAGAACATCCCGCGCGACCAGCCGGTCATGTACGCATCAAATCACTCCTCGATGTTCGACATCTGGGCGCTGTTCGCGACCCTTCCCGGCTCTGTTCGCTTCGTGGCGAAGCGCGAGCTGTTTCGGATTCCGCTGCTGGGTCGCGCGATGCTCGCGGTGGGACACGTCCCCATCGATCGCTCGGCACGCAAGAGCGCGTTTCAAGCGTACGACGAGGCGGCACGCAGGATTCGGGGCGGCACGTCTGTCCTCGTCTTCCCCGAGGGAACGCGGAGCCGCACGGGTGAGCTGCTGCCGTTCAAGAACGCGCCGTTCGGGCTCGCGATCGCGGCGCAGGTCCCGATTGTCCCCGTGTACTTGCATCACACGTTCGAAATCCTGCCCAAGGGGGCGTGGCGGCTGCGGCCGCGGCCCATCCGCTTGCTGGTAGGAGCGCCCATCGCGACCAAGGGGCTCTCGCCGGAGGACCGCGAGCGGCTGCGGGAAGAGGTCCGGGCGGCGATGGTTGCCCTCCAGTCCAAGGCGCGGTAGGGTTGGGACCACAATGAGCACAGTGATCTCGGTTCACGCGCGCGAAATCCTCGATAGTCGCGGTAATCCCACCCTCGAGACGGATGTCACACTGGCCAGCGGGGCGGCCGGCACGGCAGCCGTCCCCAGCGGCGCCTCCACGGGGGAGCACGAAGCCGTGGAGCTGCGCGACGGCGACACCAAGCGCTACGGCGGCAAGGGCGTGCTGGAAGCGGTGAAGAACGTCAACGAAGTCATCGGCCCGCGGCTCGAAGGATTGTCCGCCGAGGATCAGATCGCGGTCGACTACGCGATGCTCGATCTCGACGGCACGCCCAACAAAGGCCATCTCGGCGCCAATGCGATTCTTTCAGTCTCGCTTGCCGTGGCGCGAGCGGCGGCGCAGGACGCGGGCTTGCCGCTGTACCGCTATCTCGGCGGCCCCATCGCGCACGTGCTGCCGGTTCCGATGATGAACATCCTGAATGGCGGGGCGCACGCGGCCAATACCGTGGACTCGCAGGAGTTCATGGTCGTCCCGATCGGCGCCGAGACGTTCCCGGAAGGGCTGCGGATGGGCGTGGAGGTATTTCACGCCCTGAAGAAAGTGCTGGCAAAGCGGGGACTCTCCACGGCGGTGGGGGACGAGGGCGGGTTCGCCCCCGACCTGCCGAACGACGAAGCGGCGCTCGAGGCGATCATGGCGGCAATCGAGGCGGCCGGGTTCGAGGCCGGCAAGGATATCGCCATCGCGATCGACGTGGCGGCGTCGGAGCTGTATGCCGACGGCACGTACACGTTCAAGAAGAGCAAGGGCGGCTCGAAGAGCGCCGAAGAGATGATCGCGCTGTACAAGAGCTGGATCGACCGCTATCCCATCGTGTCCATCGAGGACGGTCTTGCAGAAGACGACTGGTCGGGATGGGCAAAGCTCACAGCAGCGTTGCAGGAACGGGTGCAACTTGTCGGTGATGATCTCTTCTGTACCAACGTCGAGCGATTGGCGCGCGGCATCGAAGAAAGCGTGGCGAACGCCATCTTGATCAAGGTCAACCAGATCGGCACGCTCACGGAGACGCTGCAATGCATCGAGCTGGCCCGCGGCAACGGCTACGGCTCGGTGATCTCGCACCGCTCCGGCGAGACCGAAGACACTTTCATCGCCGACCTGGCCGTGGCCACCGGCGTAGGGCAGATCAAGACGGGCAGCGCCTCGCGCAGCGAGCGCGTGGCGAAGTACAATCAGCTGCTGCGCATCGCCGAGGAGCTCGGAGACGTGGCGCACTATCCCGGCCGCCATCTGTACGGCCTGTGACGCGGATCCGCATCGCCGGCATTGCCGGTGGCGTGGGACTGCTCGCGCTCGCACTGTGGGGCGGGGAATACAGCAGCGCCGACTGGATCACCATCCGGCGGCAGCTCGCCGACGAGCGGACCAAGGTCGCCGCGTTGCGCATCGAGCTGGACTCGCTCGCCAAGCTCGCCAATGACCTCGAGACGAACCCGGCGGTGCAGGAGCGCGTAGCACGAGAACAATTCGGAATGATTCGTGACGGCGAGGTACTGTACCGCGTCGTGCCTAAATAAGCGGAGGCGGTGTGAAAACTCTCAGTCAGTTCGTTCCGATCGCGCTCGCCGCAGTGATGGGTGGCGCACTTGCGTGTGGCGGCAACAGCAGCGGGCCCGGGAAACAGGCGGCGTCCGTGACCGGCGTGGCCGGCGACAGTCAGGTGGGACCAACGGGCGCGCCGCTCGACTTTCCGCTCAGCATGACCCTGCTCGGCTCGAACGGGCAGCCGGTCGAGGGCGTTGCGGTGAAGTGGAGCGCCGTCCCAACCAATGGCGCTTCGTTCAATCCGCAGCCGTCGGTTTCGGACGTCAACGGCATCGCGACGACGGCCGTGACGATCGGCTCTGTTCTAGACACGATCGTGATCAAGGCGACCGTACCGGGAGTGGCGCAGCCGGTCGTCTACCATGCGCTGGCCGTGGACCCCTGTTTATTCGCGCGCCGCTACACATTTGGCGCGACGGTCAACGGAGTGTTGAGTACCGTCGACTGCAATGCGGGCGGTTACTACACCGACTTGTACGCGGTGTCGTTCGCGGCGCAGACCGGAGTCACCGTCAATATGACGGGCAACTTCGACACCTGGATCGATTGGTATCACGATAACGGGACCGCGCTCGAATTGATCGGCTTTCACGACGACATCGCGCCTCCCGGGAATCTGAATTCCCGTTTCCAGGCAGTGCTGGCGGCTGGCGACTACATTCTTGCGCCGAACACGGCGAATGCCGGGGTGACCGGTACCTATCAGATCACTTCGAGCGCGCGGGCGGAGCGTGCCAGCGGCTGTGGAGAGCTGTGGGTGACGAGGGGCGTCATACTCGCTGACAGCATCGCCGCGGCCGACTGTCCGGACACCACCGGCGTCGGGAGCTACGGCGATTCGCTGAAGATCGTCGTGCGTACCGGGACCGTATTGAAAGTCGCGGCGCGCTCGGCCACCGTAAACACGCGGCTGGCGCTGTTCCGCGTGATATTCAAGGCACCGCCTGCGCCCGACAGTCTCGTCCTGGCGGCCTCGAACGACGACAGCTTACCAGGGACCACGACGGATGCGTTCGTGTCGTACACGGCGGCGCAAACGGCGTTGTACATCATTTTCGCCGGTACGACGGGCACTGGTCAGACCGGTCCCTACACGCTCGACATCTCGTCCTCGACGACGCTCAACGGCGCGGCTCGATCGATGGCAACGCGGCGCACAAGGGCGGGTGCGCTGCCGCAATTGCCGACTGAACTGGAATTGCGCCGTCACTAAGCTGGTCCTCATCCTTGCTGCTCGCGTCGGTGCAGGGGAGGGTTGGCGTGAACTAGCGACCTTGCTAGGTTTTGCTGCGGTAGCGATGGCAGGGTAGCTCAGCCTGGTGAGAGCACGGCACTCATAATGCCGGGGTCGTGGGTTCGAATCCCACCCCTGCTAT
>Ga0137409_10000104_pt2 | contig 39104 bp, 30 predicted proteins | sample CZODoug1_16funga_FD_122059 | JGI IMG/M metagenome (GOLD analysis project Ga0137409, IMG submission 122059) | Vadose zone soil fungal communities from Angelo Coast Range Reserve, California, USA - CZODoug1_16fungal (Hybrid Assembly) | ecosystem: Environmental > Terrestrial > Soil > Vadose zone...
ATGAAGCCATCCTCCCCGCGCAGCTCCACCTCCACCACCTTCCTCTCCAGCCGCTTCACCCCGCGCGCCTGCGCGTATTCACGCAGGTACCCCGCGTATAACCCCGCGTCAAAATGAAAAGCGTAGGAAGACGCCGCCCAAATGGATCCCTCACCTTCCGCTGGCCGCATGAAGCGGTTGAGACGAGCCGTAACTGCGCTCAGCGAGAAGTCCTCGAAGCTGATTGAGTCACCGGATTGACGCAGCTTCAGCCAGTCCTGGTGCAGTGACACCATTTCCGCGTGCACTCCATGCACTCCGAACGGGTGGAAATAGCGGTGGCCAAGGCGCGCCCAGTCGTGAAACTCGATCCCGAGTTTGAACGTTCCCTGGCTGTGCCTGAGGAAGTCGCTCTCATCGAGACCCAGGGCGGCATTGAAGAGACGAATGGGCGGAATGGTCGCTTCGCCGACGCCAATCGTGCCGATCTCGGGAGACTCGATGACGCAGATCTGCCCGAATTGGCCCTTGAGCCTGCGGGCCAGGAGCGCGGCTGCCATCCAGCCCGCGGTGCCGCCGCCCACGACCGTGATACCACGCAGGCGCTGCGCGGACGGCGCGACCTCGAATGACCAGGTTGCCCCAGTCATGCTTCGTTCCCGATGCCGTAGTGCTTTGCCATGAACTCGCGTTGCGTCGGTACCGTCTCGATGGCCGTGTGGATCATCGATCGCATGCGTGATAACGCCGAGCCGACCTCTGCAGCGCTCATCACGTCTGCAAGCGGATCGTAGCTTTCAGGCATCACGCCGTGGCCGAGCAGTACCGACAGCCAGCTTTCTTCACCGAAGTGCTCGTCATCGGACAGGCTCACGCGGCCGCTGCGACGAAACAGTTCCACCTTGTGACGCAGCGTATCGGGCACGTCCATGGATCGGCAGTACTCCCAGAACGGCGAGTCATGACGCGCCGTGGTCCAGTAATGAAGGATGAGAAAATCGCGGATGCGCTCATGCTCAGCGATCGTGAGCCGGTTGTATTCCTCGGCGTCGCTGGGATTGAATTCGCGATCGGGAAATGTCGTCAGCAGCCGCGTGACCGCCGTCTGCACCAGGTGCAGGCGCAGGGACTCCAGTGGTTCCATGGCGCCGCTGCAAATCCAGACGCAGTTCCTGGTCCAGAACTGCTTCGGGCGACCTGCCGCGAAGCGCAGCGATCGTGGTTCGCCCAGCGGGGGTGACGGAAGGGCCCCGAGTAACGCCGCAGTCGCAGCCTCTTCACTCGAAAAACGACTGCTGTATGCCTGGCCGCAGTCGAGTTCGCGCCGCATGGGAATGCGCCATTGCCAACCGCCACTCGTAGCAAGGGACTGCGAACTCGGCGGCGCATCCTGAACGGCAGCGCATGACACCGTGATGGCGCGATCGCACGGCAGCCAATGGCTCCAGTCCTCAAAACCAACCTCCAGAGACCCCTTGGCCAAGGTCCCGGAAGCAGTGCAATCAAGATAGAGATCGCCCTCGACTACAGTGCCGTCGTTGAGCCGGAGCGCTTCGACAAAGCCATCCGAGTCACGCCGTTTCACCTCCGCCACTTCGCGTGCGACGCACAGCACGCCGCGGGCCTGCGCGTACTCCTTCAGGTATGCGCCAAGCCGCAGGGACGGGAAGTGGTATCCATAAGAATAGAGTGAGAGCACCGAGCGCTGATCCGATACCGGGGGTGCGAAGCGCGCGCGCTTCGCCAGCCCTGTCGCACACGAAAAATCCTCGATGCTTCCGACATTCCCCGCTTGCCTCAGCCGGAGCCAGTAGTTATGGAAAGGAACGGCTTCGAGCCGCGCCCCGAACGTGCCAAACGTGTGGAAGTAACGCTCGCCTGGCCGCCCCCAATCCCTGAACTCCGTGCCCAGGTTGAACGTGGCCTCGGTCCTGCGCATGAGGTCGCGTTCATCGAGGCTCAGCAGGGTACGCAGACGATGGAACGCGGGGTTGGCTGCCTCGCTCCTCACGGTCGCCTCCGCCGCCGGCACATCGATGAGGCGGATTTCGCAATGCGTGCGCTTCAGAACCCGGGCCAGAACAGCCGCAACCATCCACCCGGTGGCACCGGCTCCTACGATCACAATGGTTCGAATGCGAGAGTCGGACATACGGCGTGAATCCACTCCTTCCATGTTGCCCGGATACGACAGGTCCGTCGAAAAACCTCCTTGACATATAAAATCCGATTTATCCTATAATAAGAAACGGGAACGAGTTCGTCATCGTTCGAAATCGAGCCATTCCGTCAGAGGGGGGAACTCTGTGAAAGCCAAGCATCGACGGGCTGTGTGCGCGCCGAGCGCGCTTGCCATTCTCAGTTCTTTTGGCGCGACAGCCTACGCCCAGGAGCAGGATGCGAAGATCGGCGAGGTCGTGGTGACTGGCGTGCGCCAGGCCATGCGCGATTCCATCGTCATCAAGCGAAACTCGGAACTCGTCAGTGACAACATCTCCACGGCCGACATCGGCCAGCTCCCCGATGTAACCATCGCTGAAGAGCTCAATCGCCTCCCGGGCGTGAACACGACCCGCGATCGCGGCAATGCCAGCCAGGCCGCAGTCCGCGGATTGGGCCCACGCCTTGTGTTCGGCCTCGTGAATGGACGCGAAGTGGCTTCCTCGGAACCTTCACAGGATCTGCGCTGGGAGATCTACCCGTCCGAAGTGCTGGCCGGGGCGCAGGTCTTCAAGACGCAGGACGCCACACTGATTCCAGGCGGCATCGCAGCCACCATAGACATCCGCACGCTGTCACCCCTCGATTACCATGGTCCCACTTTCACTGTGCGGGTCGGGCCGACCTATAACGAGACGGCGAACGACCTCCCCCACTACGACGGCAAGGGCTACCGTGGCAGCGCAGGGTTTGTCTCTCACATCAACGATGCCTTCGCGGTGTCGCTCGCCGCGAGCATTCAGCGCGAAAAGAATGGCTTCCCGGACGCGCGCACGTTTGGGTGGAATACGCCCGACAATTCAGGGGGCAACACCGGCGATCTGAACGGTGACGGCGTGCCTGATAACACGACCTGGGGCCTCGTTACCGAGGTCAAGGAAGTGACCCAGGATCGGAACGCGGTCACCGGAGCGATCGGCTGGCGCGCGAGTGACAACCTGACGATCAAGGCGGACGCGCTCTGGTCGCAGTACGAAATCAAGGAGGACCAGTTCCAGGCCTGGTATGGCAACACCATCACCGGCAACTGGGCGAATGGCAACTCGGCGATGTACAACGCTCCCGGGAACTCCTACCAGATTGTCGATGGGTCGGTTGTCTCTGCCGACCTCAATGGCGCGTTCCCGAACTACGAAAGCTCCATCAATCAATACAACGAAAAGCACTCCCTGATCGTGACCGGCCTCAACGCCGACTGGAACAGCGGCAACTGGTCGGGCCAGGCGGATCTTTCGTATTCGGAAGCGTGGCGCAAGAACCGTTGGGAGGCGATCTACCTTTCCCAGCTGTTCCCGCCGAACCTGGCCTTTGACGTTCGCGATGGGCAGACCCCGTTCGGCGCTACGCCGGGTTTCGATCCAGCTGACCCGGCGCTCCAGTCAGCGGGCGGTCCTCGCAACGACCGCGGCATCGGCGGTGCAACGTACGGAACGCCCGAATCCGGTGCCGGACAAAGCGATGGTCCGGAAAACACGGAGGACCGGATCTGGGCGTTTGCCCTCAACTTTACGCGCGCCTTCGACACCCCGACCCCCTCCAGTGTGTCGTTCGGCGCCCGCTATTCCGATCGTGAAAAGACCCACCACCGTAACCGGTTCGGCCTGTGTGCCGGGACCGGATCATCCGTGTTCGTGACACCACCCGGCGGCGCGACTGTCGAACAGTGCCGGCCGGGATCGACCGTGATCGATCTGTCGAATGCCGGTCTCGAATCGTTCGCCGTGCCAAATGTCAATGTTCCGCCGATGGTCTGGGGCGATTTCGATTCGCTGCGCCCGCTCGTTTACCCCGACGACTCTGTGCCGGCGGGATCCGATCAACTGCTGGTGCGCACGACGGTCACCGAAAAAACCTACGAGGGCTTCGCGAAACTCGGCTTCGAAGGTGAACTTGGCGGCTTGCCGGTCACCGGTGGAATCGGCGTGCGCGTCGCGCGCGTGGAAACCGCCAGCGATGGCTTCCAGACCCTGGACAACAACGTCACCTTCATCCCGGTATCGGTCGACAACAGCTACACAGACATATTGCCCAGCCTGAATGTCGTGGGGCACCTGACGGATCAGCAACTGCTGCGCTTTGGCGCATCCGTCGGCATCTCACGCCCACCATTGGACGCGTTGGTGACCGGCTTCAGTCTCAATCCGACCGGCACGCCACCCTCTGGTGGTGGCGGCAACCCGACCTTGAAGCCGTACAAGGCCGATCAGCTTGACCTCTCCTACGAGTGGTACTTCCACGAGGAGTCCCTCTTCGCCCTCGCGGTGTACTACAAAGACATCAAGAACATGATTGGTGCCAGCCAGTCGACGCAGACGATCGACGGCATCCAGTACATCATCACGGCGGAGAACAATACGGACGGTGGCCCCGTGAGGGGCGCGGAGCTCACGTTCCAGAGCAGGTTCTACTTCCTGCCGGGGTTCCTGCGCGACTTCGGTGTCTACACCAACTACGCGTACGTCGATTCTGACGTGCACGAAGTTGCACCCTTGTCCGATCCATACACGATGGTGGGCCTGGCGCGCAGCACCTCGGAGTTCGACCTGTTCTACAACAAGGGCGGCTTCGAAACGCGCGTCGCCTGGAAACACCACAGCGAATTCACTGTGGCACCTACCTGGGTCGGCACGACGCTCAAGGAACTCGCGCCCGAGGACATCCTGGATGCCAGCGTGTCCTACGACTTCGGCAAGCTATGGAGCGTGCGCCTGCAAGGACACAACCTGACCGACGAGCGAGGGCTGATGTCCAGCGACAATAATCCGCAGAACCTGTCGAACGACGGCGGTTACCAGGTCTACGGCCGATCGTACCTGCTGGACGTCGCGTTCCGGTTCTGATCGATATCTTCGCCAAACGCCGCAGCAACCTCGCCTTCTGGTCAGGTTGCGCGGCGGTCACGGGCGGCGTCCTGCTGCATCTGCCCATGTTTCTCATGGGCCGGCACAATCACTACGTGCTCGCCGGCATGTCCATGGATGCGGGAATGCTGGCGGGCATGGCGGCGATCGTCGGCGGCATTGGACTCGCGGCCTTCGGGCTGTTGCCGAAGGCGCCAGCAGGCGCGCAACGCGTGATCGAGTCCATCGCACCACCCGAGAACGCACCGCTCACGCACAGACACTGGGGCATGACGGCCCTGCTGGCGCTTGCGCTCGTCATCGACATCATGAAGCCCGCCAGCCTGGGATTCGTTACGCCCGGCATGCGTGCGGAATATTCGGTCGGCAGCGCAACGGTCGCCTGGTTGCCGCTGGCCGCGCTCACCGGCACGGTCGTCGGTTCGTTGGTGTGGGGCGCGCTCGCCGACCTCTACGGGCGGCGTGCCGCCATCTTGCTGTCCGCGGTCATGTTCATCGGCACTTCCATCTGCGGCGCCATGCCGAGTTTCTGGTGGAACGTGGGCATGTGCTTTCTGATGGGCGCGGCTGCTGGCGGCATGTTGCCTGTCGCCTATGCACTCCTGGCCGAAATCATGCCGACGCGCCATCGCGGCTGGAGCCTGGTCCTCATCGGCGGCATTGGCGCGGTCGGCGGGTTCTTCGCCGCCAGCGGGCTGTCGGCGATCCTGCAGCCCACCTTCGGCTGGCGGATCATGTGGTTCCTCAATCTGCCGACCGGCCTGCTGCTGGTGTTGATGAGTCCGCTGCTGCCCGAATCCGCGCGCTTTCTGCAGCAGATGGGCCGCGGCGCGGAAGCACGCGCCATGCTCGCGCGTTTCGGCGTGATATCCGCGGCCCCCCTGCGCTCAGCCTCAACGCCGGCGGCGCACGAGCATCGCTATCTGCCGCCCGTCGAGCATCAGCACGCCGGCATCACCGGTGCGCTCACGCTCGCAGCACTCGCCTGGGGCCTGATCAACTTCGGCATCCTGTTATGGCTCCCAGGCACACTCGTGGCCGAGGGTCGCAGCGTCGCCGCGGCAAGCGCTCTGATCGCGCAATCGACATTGATTGCAGCGCCCACGATCCTGCTGTCCACCTGGCTCTACAGCGCCTGGAGCACCAAGGGGGCACTGCTGGTCATGATGGGCGTCACGGCGTTCGGGCTTCTCGGTCTGCAATTGCGCACGGGTGACACCGGGTTGTTCGTGAATCCCGTGTTCGATGTAACCCTGCTGATCATGGGCTCCTGCGGCATCATTTCGATTCTCCTGCCGTATACCGCGGAGAATTACCCGCTGCGAATACGTGGACGCGCCACTGGCTGGATCGCCGGCTGCAGCAAGCTCGGCGGGCTCGTAGCGCAGGGACTGAGCGTGCTCGGGGCCGTGCCGCCGCTGGGAGTTGCCGCAGTTGCGATCGGCGTGCCGGTGCTGCTGTCGTTTGGTCTGATTGCCCGCTATGGACGCGAGACGCGCGGCCGTGACCTGCGCGAGCTGGAAGGCCGGATCATGGCCGCGTAAGACCCAGCGTCCGCAGCCATAGCACAAACTGCTGTGGCCATGCCGCCGCCGCGCCCTGGTTGTCAGGCCGCAGACCAAATCCATGCCCGACGCCCGCGTAGATGTGCAACTCCGCGGGGACTCCCGCTCGTCGAAGACGCAAGTACAAATCAGCGAGTCCCAGGGAGATCGCGGGCTGGTCATCGGCCCCACAAAGGAGAAACGCCGGCGGCACGCCCTGGGGCAACTGTAATTCCTCGGGAATGGCGGGATACAACAGCGCCTGGAATGCGGGTTTCGAGCTCCAGCGCTCGATCGGGTCCGAAGAACCCTGTGATCCGCTGTCATGGTGCATGGCGGCGAGCGCGGCGAGCTCTCCACCGGCGGAAAAACCCATGACGCCGACCCACTGCGGCTCGATCTGCCAATCCTGCGCACGACTTCGCACCAAGCGGATGGCTCGCTGCAGATCTGCGAGTGCGTTCCCCTCCACTGTGTAGGTCGAACCCGCCGCGTGCGCCAGCCGGTATTTCAGGACAAAGGCTGTAATGCCTTGCGCCGCGAGATAGCGCGCGACGCTGTAACCTTCGTGATCCATCCATAGCTCGTGGTGACCGCCTCCCGGAACCACGATGACGGCAGTCCTTCTCGAGTGATCGGGCGCCGCGACATACACCGTGACCGACGGAAAATGAACATTGGAGACGATGTGCTCTCCATGATCATTGATTCGCACGATCTCCGCGCTGTGCTGCCCCTCGGAACCGGGCGCTCCCTGCGGCCAGAGCAGAATCGTCTCGGGTTGCGCAGCGATCGCCCTCGCGATGACGAACTGCAGGAGTAACAGGGGCAGTAGTGACTGGAGAGGCGTCGCGCGTCTCTGGTACTCGTTCATCGCACAGCATCTTCTTTGGGTGGGCGCACGCTTCGATCTATTTGCGCGCGAAGCGATCGAATACCGTCACGACCGGAAGGGCGTTGTGCTGCTCATCGAAATACCCGCGCGACGTGAGCGGTCCGGTCACGGCGGGCTCCCACCAGAACACGCCCTTGCCGCGCCCATTCGGCGTTTCCATCACGACGCGGTTCACTTCGTCCAGGAACTCGCGCTGGCCCTGCGGGGTTTCGGGAAAGGGTGCGGGCTTGTCGGTATAGATGGTCGGCTTCCAGTTATAGGCGGCCTCCACGACCATGATGTCCTTCGAGTAGCTGCGCGCCATGAACTCGAGGTTCTGTCGCAAGTCGTTGAGACTCCCGTGCCACCAGGGATAGTACGACTGGCCGATGATGTCGTAGGGCACATGGTAGGAATCCAGCTTGTCGATAAACGCCTTGGTGCCCGCCACATCACCGCCGCGATCGATGTGGATCATGATCTGTGGTCGCGCGCCGTTGCCGCGACCCGCATCGACGCCGTTGATGCCCGCGTAGATGAGCTGTGCAAAGTTGTCCCACTGCTGCGGGAGCTTTCCGTCCGGCCACAGTATGCCGTTGGTCACTTCGTTGCCGATCTGGACCATGTCGGGCAGGACGTCCGCGGCGCGAAACGCGGCAATCGTGTCGCGCGTGTATTCGAAGACGGCCTGCACGAGCTCTGCGTGCGACTTGGACTGCCAGGCCTTCGGAATCGGCTGCTTGCCTGGATCGGCCCAACCATCCGCGTAGTGGTAGTCGAGCAGGAACTTCATGCCGAGCTTCTTCGCGTCCCGCGCGAGAGCAATCGTGTAGCCGAGATCGTTAGGCAGATCCGTCGGCGTGTGAAAGAGCCGCAGCCGAACCCACCCGTACCCGTGTTCGCGCAGGATCTGCAGACCCGGCTTGCCCTTGCCACGTTCCTTGAAAACGACGCCTTGCTGCTCAGCCTGGCGCAGGAACGAGACATCGGCGCCGATCGCATAGTCAGCCGCGTGCAGCAGCGCAGGCGACGCCAGCGCGAGGAGCAGGACACTCCCGGCGACACAGTGAACGCGCTTCATGGCCACTCCAGTGAGCGCTCGGCGGCGACCGTGCCAGCAGGACGAAGCAGCGTCACGATCAAATGGAAGACATGGGACTTGGAGTCCTGAGGCAGCGTCCCTGATATCGTTTGCGGCGCCTTGAATTCTGCCAGCGGCCGCTCTCCGCTCTGCACGAGCTGGTTCTTTTCGTCGAGCAATTGCCAGCTCAGCCGATAGTCATGCAGGGGATAGGACGGAAGTTGCTGTTCGCTGTTCGGTGTCGCGGTGGCGGTGAAATCCGTCGGTGCGCCGCTGGGCGCGAGATTCCAGCGCGCTTCGATTCTTGCGGGAGTGTTCAGGTCCTTCCACACCGCGTAGGACGGCTTGCGCTGCCGGTTCTCGTCGACGACACCGTGCTCGACGTAACCCTCCTCCTGTCCCGGCCACAGGTTGCGGCGTGACTTGTAGTCCTGGTAGCACCAGAGGATCGCGCCGGCGATCCAGTCGCGCCTCGCCAGCTCCGGCAGCTGATCCCGCATCGTCTTCACACGCGCCCGATCCGCCGCGGCGGGATTGCTGGCGAAGATTCCTGGAAAACCGAATTCGGAAATGATCACCACCTTATCGGGGAACATCCGCTCGACCTTGTCGAGCGACGGCACGAGCGCCTCGGCGGGGCCGTGCCATGCGCCGAAGTACTGGTTCATCATCAGGAAGTCGACATCGTTGGCGGCGGACTGATCCGCTCTCTCGAGCTTCGGCAGGTTATCGTCCGCGTAGCTCACGAAGCGCCCGGGATCGAGCTTGCGAATGAAATCGCGCATCGCCCTGACGTAGGCAATTCCGCCCGGCGTCGCCGTCGCGCTCTCATTCAGCACGCTCCAGGCAAAGATGCTCGGATGGTTGCCGGCCTGCTCGATCATTTCCCGCATCTGCTGCTGGGCGAGTGCCAGCACCTTCGGATCGGAGAGCTGCGCCTCGTTGAATTGCCATACCGGGATCTCCGGTATCAGCAGGATGCCGTGTCGATCGGCGTAGTCGAGAATGAAAGGATGCTGCGGATAGTGCACCGGGCGCGTGAGCGTTACCTGTAGCGCCTTCATGTCGTCATAGTCATGACGCATGGTGCCGGCCGTTTCCGCGAGCCCTTCCCACGGGGAGTCTTCGTGGCGCGCCATGCCTGTCAAACGCACATGTTCGCCATTCACGAGCAGGTGGCGGTCGCGGATCTCGATGCGCCGTACGCCGAAGGTGTCCGTGTGCTGATCGAGCGGAGTGCCATCGGCTTTTACGAGCTCGACCAGCATCGAATACACGTTGGGTCGATCAATGCTCCAGAGCGCGGGCTTGGCGAGCTCCAACGTCACCTCGACTTCGGATTCGCCCGGAGCGACCGTGAGCGAGCGCGACGTACTCGCGCCGGCGAGATTGTCCGGGCCGAGCGTCGTTGTCCTTAGCCTGACGGTGCTCGCCCGCGAGGCTGCGCTGCGCAGAAAGATTCGATCATGGACGAGCGCGCTGGCCTCATGCACCTCGCTGCGGATCTGCTGTCGACGCACTTGTAGCGGCCCACTCGTCGTGAGCCACACGTCACGCACGATCCCCCCGTAGGCCCACCAGTCGTACCAGGCCTGGGGCTCACCCCGCGCACCAAATCCTGGGATCGTGGCGATGCCGGGGCGATTGTCGATTTCGACGGCGAGGAAGTTCACGGGACGCAGATGCTGCGTGATATCGAAGGAGTACGCGGTGAAGCCGCCTTCGTGCCGGCCGAGCTCGACGCCGTTCAACCACACGCGCGCGGAGTAGAAAGTCGCGCCGAAGTGAAGCTCCACCTGAGCGGGTGCCGGCTGTGATGGCGCTTCGAAGCTGCGGAAATACCATGCCGTACCCAGGTAGGCGTGGTCCCTGCCGATATTCCAGGTGTGGGGCACGTTGATCGAATCGGTCGCAGCCGGAACTCGCGAGGACCAGCCGGAGGCTTCGCCGGACTGCTCGGGGTCGGTGCGAAAGGTCCAGCCGCGATTCAAGTCGATTCGGGTCGAGCCAAACGCTGCTGACGCCAGCAGGCAGCCCAGCGCGATCACGCGCGCGAGACGCAGCGCTCCCCGCGCGCTCCATCGCATCACGCAGAACTCGCTCATGGCATCACCTGCCCGCCGTTGACATGGATGATCTGACCCGTGATGTAGCCGCTGAGAGCGGCTGAAACCAGGAACAGGAAAGCGCCCACGCAATCGGCAGGCGTGCCAATCCTGCCGAGACACACCGATTTCCTCATGGCCTCCATGCGTTCCGGCGGCGTCGCAGCGTGGAAAGCCGTATCGATCACGCCCGGAGCAACGGTGTTCACACGGATATTGCGCGTGGCGAGATCCCGCGCGAGATGCCGCGTCAGGCTGTGAATGAATGCCTTCGAGGATGCATACATGCCGGTGCCTGGTCCGCCGCCGTCGAGGCCAGCGATCGAGCCCACGTTGACGATCGCGCCGCCGGAGCGGTGCTCCATGTGGGGCACCGCGGCCCGAATGGCGCCGATGACGGCCCTGACATTCAGATCGAACACTGCATCCACGAAGGCGTCCTCCGTTTCCAGGAACGGACGGCGCGCGACGAGGGATCCGGCGTTGTTGATGAGAACGTCGAGGCCCCCCAGGAGATCGGCGCTCTCATCCACTATTCGTTTGGCCGCACCACGCTGCGACAGATCGCCTTGAACCAGAACGGCAGAGCCGCCCTCGGCATGAATCTGCCTTACCACTTGCTCAGCCGCGGCGGAGTTGACATTGAAGTGCATCGCGACCCGGGCGCCCTGCCCGGCAAGCGCGCGGCTCACGGCGGCACCGATGCCGGTGCTGGCCCCCGTGATGAGCACCAACCTCCCCTCGAGATCGTCGATCTTCAGAAACGGCGCCCCCGCGACTGAGCCCTGGCCGACTACCCGACCGGGCGCAACGCCCGGTCACAACGGGCCTTGCACCCCAAATGTCTCATTAATCATACTAACATAGAGGACCCGGCGCACCGCTCCGTGGGGCGCTGCGAATCAGCCTGCTTTTTGCTGTTGCGCGCCACACACAGCAGCCTGGCCGCGCCACGCCTGCAGCGACGGAAATTCGAGTAAATTTTCACGCCGCATGCCCCGCTAGTATATTGATCATATAAAATAACAAAGCGGGCCGGCAGCAGCTCGTACGCTGGGATCCACAAGTGGCCAATTCGAAAGACAAGCCGCCGCTGAGAAGTACCCGAAGCTACGGTGGCAAGAACAAGGATGCGTTCATTCATCGCAGCTGGATGAAGAGCCAGGGGTTTCCTGCGGATGTCTTCGACGGCCGGCCCGTGATCGGCATCTGCAACACCTGGTCCGAGCTCACGCCCTGCAACGCGGGTCTGCGTGACGTGGCCGAGCACGTCAAGCGCGGCGTGTGGGAGGCGGGAGGCCTGCCGCTGGAATTTCCCGCCATGTCCCTCGGCGAGACGCAGATGCGTCCTACGGCAATGCTGTTTCGCAATCTCCTCGCCATGGAAGTCGAGGAATCGATCCGCGGCAATCCGATCGACGCCGTGGTTCTTCTCGGCGGCTGCGACAAGACGACACCGGGGCAACTGATGGGCGCGGCCAGCGTCGACCTGCCGACGCTCGTGGTGTCGAGCGGCCCGATGTTGAATGGCAAGTTCCGCGGCCGCGACATTGGCTCCGGAACCGACGTCTGGAAGTTCAGCGAGGCGGTGCGCGCCGGCCAGATGGCACTCGGAGATTTCTTGTCCGCCGAAGCCGGGATGTCACGCACACCCGGCACGTGTATGACCATGGGCAGCGCATCGACGATGGCGAGCCTGATGGAGGCCATGGGAATCGCCCTCCCCTACAACGCTTCGGCACCCGCCGTCGATGCGCGCCGCAGGATGATCGCGCACGAGAGTGGCCGGCTGATCGTGCGCATGGCGCGCGAGGATGTGCGTCTCTCGAAAATCCTCACCCGGGCGGCGTTCGAGAACGCAATTCGCGTGCTGGCGGCGATCGGTGGCTCAACCAATGCGGTACTGCACCTGCTGGCGCTCGCAGGCCGGCTGGGTGTAGCACTCGATCTGAACGATTTCGATCGCCTCTCGGCCGATGTGCCGCTGCTCGTCGATCTGCAGCCTTCGGGCCGCTTCCTGATGGAAGATCTGCACTACGCAGGCGGGCTCCCCGCGGTGATGAAGGAGTTGGCGCCGCTGCTGCACGCGGATGCACCCACGATTTCCGGCCAGGCGATTCACGAGAACTATGCCGCGGCGGAATGCTATAGCCGCGAGGTCATCCGACCGGCCGGCGAGCCGGTGAAATCCGCGTCTGGCATCTGGGTGCTCAAAGGCAACCTTTGCCCTGGCGGAGCGGTGATGAAGCCCAGTGCCGCCAGCGATGCGCTGCTCAGTCATCGCGGCCGCGCGGTCGTGTTCGAATCGATCGAGGATTTACGCGGGCGTATCGATGATCCCGCGCTCGACGTCGATGAGTCCTCGGTGTTGGTTCTCAAGGGCTGCGGCCCCAGGGGCTATCCGGGCATGCCGGAAGTCGGAAACATGCCGCTGCCGCGCAAGCTCCTCGCGCGCGGCGTGAAGGACATGGTGCGAATATCGGATGCGCGGATGAGCGGCACCGCCTACGGCACAGTCATTCTGCACGTAGCGCCCGAGTCCGAGGTCGGCGGACCCCTGGCGGTGGTTCGAAATGGCGACGAAATCCTGCTCGACGGCCCGAATCGCCGCCTCGAGTTGCTGATCCCCGCGAGCGAACTCAAGACCCGTCTCAGCAACTGGCAGGAGAGCCGGCCTGCGCCCAAGTACCCGCGCGGCTATTACCGCCTGTACATCGATCACGTGACGCAAGCGAACCAGGGTTGCGATCTCGATTTTCTGGTCGGCGCGAGCGGCAGCATCGTGGAGCGAGAGTCCCACTGATGGGGCGGGCGAGGCTGGTCGCGGGCGACTGGGGCACGAGTCACCTGCGGTTGTCTCTGTGTGATGCGGATGGTTCGGTGCTCGATACGATCAACGGGCCCGGCGCGAGTGAAGCCCGCGGCCGATTCGCCGAGATCTTCGATTCTCTCGTGGGCGCCTGGAAGCAGGAGCACGGCGACGTGCCGGCCGTCCTCTGCGGGATGGTCGGGTCGAGCTTTGGCTGGACTTCGACACCCTATCTGCCTTGCCCCACCTCGACAGACAAACTTGCGGGCGCTTGCGTTGCACCGCGCGCTGACAACGTGCGCATCATTCCCGGCGTTTCCTGTCGCAACCGGCTCGATGCACCGGATTTCATGCGCGGCGAGGAAACGCAGATTCTCGGCGCGCTGCAACTGAATCCGTCCTTGCGACACGGACGGCAGTTGCTGTGCCTTCCCGGTACACACACGAAGTGGGTGCTGGTCGGCGATGGAGTTCTGCGCGAGTTCGTGACCGCGACCACGGGCGAACTTTTTGCGTTGCTGTGCGAGCACAGCGTGCTGGTGAGCGATGCGAAGCATCGGCCCGACGCAACGACAGTGACGAACGGTCCGGCATTTGCTCGCGGGCTGGAGCAAGCTCGGCGTTTTGCGCACGCGGGATTACTGCAGCGGCTTTTCGAGGGGCGCAGCCGCCGCTTGAGCGGCGAGCTGTCCGGACTGGCCGCAGCCTCGTACGTATCCGGACTCCTCATCAGCAGTGACATCAGCACGGCGCTGGAGTTGTTCGCTGCCGATGCACCGTCACTGATTCACCTCATTGGCGCCGATCACCTGATGCGTCTCTACGCCACCGCGCTCGAGTCGCAGGGGCGGCGCTCGCAAAGTATCGACGGCAGCGCCGCATCGCTTGCGGGCATCGTGCAGGTGCATAGGTTGCTGGCGCCCGCGGCGAGACGCCATGGGAGCTGAAGCGAGTGCTGGCGCGCTGCCGCTCATCGCCATCCTGCGGGGCCTGCAACCCGCGCGCGCCATCGCTGTTGCCCAAGCCGTGCTTGAAGCGGGCATTCATATCATCGAAGTGCCGCTCAATTCGCCCGATCCCTTCGCCAGCATCTCGCAGCTCGCAAGCGCTCGCGCCGACTGGCTCATCGGCGCCGGTACGGTGCTGCATGCCGATGACGTTCGCCGCACGCACGCTGCCGGCGGGCGCCTAATCGTCGCACCCAACTGTGACGCCGCGGTCATTCAATGTGCCCTGCAGCTAGGGATGCAGGTACTACCGGGCATCGCTACAGCCACCGAAGCGTTCACTGCAATCCGGGCTGGCGCCACCCAACTCAAGCTCTTCCCGGCCCTCACCTATGGACCAGGCCATCTCAAGGCGTTGAAGGCCGTGCTGCCTCCATCGGTAGCAGTCTTTCCGGTGGGCGGCATCGGAGCAGCCGATATCCGGACCTGGCTCGCCGCGGGCGCGTCCGGCTTCGGCTTCGGCTCCGAACTGTTTCGTCCGCAATACGCGCTCGATGATATCGGCGCTCGCGCCCGCCTTCTGGTCGAGTCGCTGCACGCCGCGTCCCGCTGACTGAGCCGCTAACAACAAGACACAGGGGGATATCAGTGACACTCTCGACACTCGACATCGCGATCATCGCGATCTACGCGGTCTCGATCTTTGTGCTCGCGCAGTGGGTCTCGCGCGAGAAAGGTACACATCAGAAAGACGCTCAGGACTACTTCCTCGCGAGCCGCGCACTGCCGTGGTGGGCGATCGGCACTTCGCTCATCGCCGCGAACATTTCCGCCGAGCAGATCATCGGCATGTCGGGTTCTGGCTACGTCATCGGGCTGGGCATCGCCTCCTACGAATGGATGTCGGCACTCACGCTGATCATCGTCGGCAAGTACTTCGTTCCGATCTTTCTCAAGAATCGGATCTACACGATGCCGGAGTTTCTCGAGAAGCGTTACAGCCCGAGCGTGCGCACGGTGATGGCGATCTTCTGGCTCGGCGTGTACATCTTCGTGAACCTCACCGCCATTCTCTGGCTCGGCGCGACGGCGGTGCACACCGTCACCGGTATCGAGCTGCAGACCGCACTGATTGCACTAGCCGTGTTCGCAGGCGCCTACGCACTGTATGGCGGCTTGAAAGCGGTCGCGCTCACCGACATCGTGCAGGTGTCGCTGCTGGTGCTCGGCGGCCTGGTCATCTGCTTCATGGCGCTCAGCCAGGTTTCCAGTGGTGGCGGTGTCGTCGCCGGTTTCCATGCGCTCACGACGCAGTTCCCCGAGAAGTTCGACATGATCCTCTCGCCAAGCAATCCCCACTACAAGGATCTGCCCGGACTTTCGGTGCTGCTCGGCGGCATGTGGGTGATGAACATTTCGTACTGGGGCTTCAACCAGTACATCATCCAGCGCGCGCTCGGCGCCAAGGACATCCGCGAGGCGCAGAAAGGGATCGTGCTCGCTGCGTTCCTGAAGCTGTTGATGCCGGTGATCATCGTGCTGCCCGGCATCGCAGCTGTGGCACTGGCACCCAACCTGGAGCGGCCCGACGAAGCCTATCCGCACCTGATGGCGATGCTGCCGAACGGGATTCTCGGCCTGGTATTTGCGGCGCTGGTCGCGGCGATCATTGCCTCCATGGGTTCGAAGATCAATTCGATTGCCACCATCTTCACCATGGATGTCTACAAACCGCTGCGGCCGCAGACCTCGCAGCATGGCCTGGTGCGCATCGGTCGCAGTACTGCTGTGATCGCTCTCATCATCGCCGCACTCGCCGCCAAACCGCTGCTCGGCAGCTTCGATCAGGCGTTCCAGTACATCCAGGAGTTCACCGGCTTCTTTACCCCCGGGATCTGCGTGATCTTCCTGCTCGGCATGTTCTGGCAGCGCACGACCGCGCTGGGCGCACTGGTCGCTGCCATTGCCTCCGCGGTGCTGTCATTCCTGTTCAAGATTTTCTGGCCTGCACTGCCCTTCATGGATCGCGTCGGGCTGGTGTTCCTGTTGTGCCTGGCGATCGCCGTGGTTCTCTCGCTGCTGCAGCCGCGGAGCGAAGTCGCACTACGGGTCGAGCTCAAGGACATCGACTATTCCACGACGGCCGGATTCAACCTCGCCGCAGTCGTGATCACCGTGATCCTGATCGCGCTCTATGCGACGTGGTGGTAGGGAGCACGCGTTGGCCAACTCGGCGCCCATCGAAATCATGCCCGCCGGCAACACGCTCGGCGAAGGCATCCTGTGGGATTCGCGCCGCCAGGTTTTGTGGTGGACAGATATCCAGCGCCGACGCCTGCATCGCCACGACTGGAAAACGCGCACCACGCAGATTCTCGATACTCCAGAGCGAGTCGGTTCGTTCGGGTTGGTCGCCGGCAGCGAGCAAGTGATCGCCGCCTTCGAGAGCGGCATCGCTCTATATGACCCCTACAGCGAGCATGTGTCCTGGCTCGCACGCCCTGAAGCTGAGGTTGCCGGGGTGCGCTTCAACGACGGCCGCGTCGACCGCCGCGGGCGCTTCTGGTGTGGCACCATGGTGGAGGAACCAGGGAGTGCGGTGCGCGGCAATCTCTATTGTGTGGACAGCACGGGACAGGCCCGCTCCCGGGTGCAGGGCGTGCTGATCTCGAACAGTCTGTGCATGAGTCCCGACGGGGGCCATCTGTACTTCGCCGATTCTCCGACGCGCACTATCAACGAGTACCAGGTGGTTGAACCGGAGGGCGCGCTGGGACCACCGCGCGTTTTCGCTCAAACCCCCGACGGCTCCGTGCCGGACGGCGCCACCGTGGATGAGGATGGATGTGTCTGGAGTGCGCACTGGGGCGGCGCTCGCGTCGTGCGTTATACCCCAGACGGACGCGTCGATCGCACGCTCGAGGTGCCCGCCACGCAACCGAGCTGCGTGTGCTTCGGCGGGCCGCAGCTGGACCTGTTATTCGTGACGTCCGCGCGCGAGAATCTCGCTGCCGCCACCCTGCAGCTCGAGCCGCACGCAGGCGATGTTTTCGTCTACCGTACCGGTGTCAAAGGCCTGCCCGAACCAGAGTACCGCACATGATCGTCCGCGCTTCCGGCCAGAACCTCACCTACAGCATCGTCCACGACCTGGGCGTCGCCATCGTCACCGGAACCTATTCGGACCGAAATCCGTTTCCGGTCGAAGCCGAACTCTGCCGCAAGTACGGAGCGAGCCGCAGCATCCTGCGCGAAGCGGTGAAGATGCTCACCGCCAAGGGTCTGCTTGGAGCCCGCCCACGGCAGGGAACCTGGGTGCAGCCCGAATCGAACTGGAACCTGCTCGACCCCGACATTCTCGGCTGGCTGCTGGAGCGCAAGTTCTCGCCGGCGCTGCTGCTCGAATTCACCGAGATTCGCCTCGCCGTGGAGCCCGGCGCCGCCGCGCTCGCCGCCAAAGTCGCCGGGCCGCAGGAGAAGGCTGCGGTGCGGGCGGCGATCGAGCGCATGCAAGCCGCGGAGCGCGGCGATGATGATCCGCTCGAGTCCGACATTGCATTTCACGTTGCGGTATTGCGCGCGAGCAAGAACCGTTTCTATGCGCAGCTCACGGAGCTGACCGCCACCGCGCTCAGGTTCAGCATTCGCACCACGAATCGCTACAAGGGCGTGCAACTCGCGAGTGTAGCGGACCACAAGAAAGTCGCGGACGCGATCATCGCGAGCAAGCCGACGGTGGCGGCGGAGGCGATGCGCAAGCTGATTCAGGAAGCACTGGACCTGATCAGCGCGCGCGAGGAACGTTACCTGGCGCAACGGCAGGCGGGCGGACGCTAACGGATTCGCCGGTTCTGGAAGCCTGACGAGACAACTCGCGTGATGAGACGCATCGCTGGCGCCTTGCTGTTCCTGGCGCACGTCAGTGCGGGTTTCGCTGCAGGCAGTCCCTCGGCCTACGTCGACTCGAGCGGTGTCCTGCGCTGGAAGGGCTCAGGAAAAGAGGTCGCGCTCTTCGGCGTGAACTACACTGCACCCTTTGCGCATGCCTTCCGCGCTCACGCCCGCCTGGGTATTCCGATCGAGAAGGCGATCGACGCCGATGTCTACCACTTGGCGAGACTGGGTCTCGACGCCTATCGCGTTCATGTGTGGGACCGCGAGATCAGCGATGCGCAGGGCAATCTGGTCGCGAACGAGCATGTGCGCGCACTCGACTATCTGCTCGCGCAGCTCAAGCAGCGCGGCATCAAGGTCATCCTCACGCCGCTGCAGTTCGGGGGTGCGGGCTATCCCGAGCCGGGTGAACCGCTCGACGGATTCACCAGCAAGTACGGCAAGCAGGGAAGCCTGGAGAACAAGGAGTCCTGGCCGCTGCAACAACGCTATCTCGCACAGTTCGTGAGTCACGTGAATGCCTACACCGGCGTGTCGTATCGCGATGAGCCCAACATCATCGGCTTCGAAATCTGCAACGAACCGGGCCACTTCGAATACGCGCCTACGGTCGAATACATCAATCACATGGTGAGTGCGCTGCGCGGTGCCGGGGCGCAGCAGCCGATCTTCTACAACATGAGCCATGGCATACCGGTGTTCGAGGCCTACCTGGATGCCAATGTGCAGGGCGGAACCTTCCAGTGGTATCCGTCGAATCTCGTCGCCGGTCACGAGCAGCGCGGCAACTTCCTCCCGTACGTGGACGACTATCCGATTCCGTTCGCCGACAACGCGAAGTTCAGGCGCAAGGCGAAGATCGTCTACGAGTACGACGCCGCAGATATCGGGCGCGGCTACATCTACCCGGCGATGGCGCGCACCTTTCGCAAGGCGGGGATGCAGTTTGCCGCGCAGTTTGCCTACGACCCCATGTACATCGCGCCCTTCAACACCGAGTACCAGACGCACTATCTGAATCTCGCCTACGCGCCGCAGAAAGCCTTGGCCATGAAGATCGCCGGCGAAGCGTTCCGCCGTGTACCGCGCTACCAGGACTTTGGGCCCTATCCGGGGAACACCCGCTTCGCAGGCGTTCACCTCAGCTATGCGGACGACCTCGCGGAACTGGTGACGCCAGAGAGCTTCTTTTATTCGAACACGACGGCAACGCAGCCACGCGCGCCGCAGAAACTGTCTGCCATCGCCGGCTACGGAAACTCATCCCTCATCCGTTATCCCGGCCGCGGTGCGTACTTCCTGGACCGTCTCGACCCGGGCGTCTGGCGCCTGGAGGTGATGCCGGACGCCATCTGGGTTCGCGATCCTTTCGAGAAGCCAAGCCCGAACAAGACAGTGGTTCGCATCGCGTGGAACGAGTGGCCGATGCGCATCGACCTGCCGGACCTGGGTGCCGGCTTCAGCGCCGTCGGTCTCAACGAGGGCAATCGTTTCAGCGGTACTGCGCAGGCATTGACGCTACAGGTCCGGCCCGGCGTGTATCTGCTGACTCGACATCGCGTGACCACGAAGTGGAGCGCCGAGAGTCGCTGGAAGAACCTCATCCTCGAGGAATTCGTGGCGCCCGAAGCCTCCGTTGATCGTGTTTACGTGGTGCACAAACCGGTCGTGGAGACGGCTGCGGGACGAGACCTGCGAATCTCGGCGCTCGTTGTCGCTCCTGAGATGCCGCAGAAAGTGTTGGTGATTGCCTATCCCCCGTCTGCGGCCGCGCCGCTGGAACCGAAGGTGCCGGCACGCACCCAGCCGGGCGGCGACAACGGTCCCGGCATCGGCCGCATGGACACGGGCGGCGCCCGGTCGTTCGAAATGACGACTGTCGACGGCATTGAGTACAGCGGGACGATTCCCGGCGAGCAGTTGCGAGCGGGTACCTTGCGCTACGACATCTCGGTGCAGCAACCGAGTGGCCCCATCACCTTCCCTTCAGATCTTGCTGGCTTGCCGACCGATTGGGGCTTCTACGGCCAGCCTTGGCAGACCCGCTTGGTCCCGCAAGGTGCTCCGGTGCTCATCTTCGACGCTGAGGTCGATGCGGAGCAGATCACCGCCGATCATCGTGGCGTCACCTACGAACGCGTCCCGTCGGACCGGCCGGGTACCACCGCAATCGATGTCGTCGTGACCAGACTTGGCGAGGGGGAACACGACCACTCACTGAGGTTCTTCTTCAAGGACAAGCTTCAAGGCAGAGTTTCCGACCTGGCGAATGTCGATCGCCTCGTCATGTACGGCAGATCGGCGGCGCAAAAGCCCTGTCAGATCCAGTTGGCACTGATGACCACAGAGGGCATCGCCTACGGGGGCCTGGTGACGGTGCAACCGACTTACGGAGCTTACTCACTCAACGTGAAGGCGTTGACACAGGTGCGCGCGCCGAACATTCCACACGGCTATCCCGTGTTCATTCACTTCTGGAACTCGGTCGATGCTGCGGTTCCTCTGGACTTGAAACAGATCGAAAGCGTCCTGGTGTCGATCGGGCCGGGTATTGCGGCCGCTGAGTACGACGAGGAGCACGAGATTCAGATCGAACGGATCTGGCTGGATCATTCCTGACCGACAGGCGGCAAATCGAATGAACAAGATCAGGATCGCGATTGTCGGCCTCGGCAAGATCGCCCGCGACCAGCACATCCCGTCGATCGCCGCCAGCGACGAGTTCGAGTTGGCTGCCATAGCGAGCCCGCACCACACCCTCGAAGGTATTCCCTGCTATCGCAGCATCGAGGATCTTCTGCGGCATGAGCGCGATATTGACGCCGTGGCACTCTGTACGACGCCTCAAGTGCGATACGAAACCGCGCGTCGCGCTCTCGCGCAAGGCTGCCATGTACTGCTGGAAAAGCCGCCGGGCGTGACGCTGGGCGAAGTGCGCGCGCTGACGGACTTGGCCGAGCAGGCAAGCGTCGCGCTGTTCGCGTCGTGGCACTCCCGTTTTGCCGCCGCTGTCGAGCCAGCACGGGCGTGGCTGGCAACACGGAAGATCGCCAGCGTTTCCGTCACGTGGAAGGAGAACGTTCGCGTCTGGCATCCAGGCCAGAACTGGATCTGGAAGGGCGGCGGCCTGGGCGTATTCGATCCAGGCATCAACGCATTGTCGATCCACACGCGCATCCTTCCCGGTGCCCTGGTGCTGCGCGAGGCTGAGCTGTCCTATCCCGCCAACTGTGAGACGCCAATCGCCGCGCGCCTGTTGCTCGTCGACTCGCTGGACACACCGATCCGCGTAGAGCTGGATTTCCGCCAGGTCGGACCCCAGAGCTGGGACATCGACATCGACACCGACGCAGGCCGCCTGTTGCTGTCGATGGGCGGGAGCGTCATGCGCATCAAAGACGACGTCACACCGTTGGTACAGACCACTGAGTACCCACTCCTCTACGCCCACTTCGCGACGCTCGTCCGCGCACGGCGTATCGACGTCGACCTGGCGCCCTTCCAACTCGTCGCTGACGCCCTCTTGTGCGGGCGCCACGTGAGCGTGGAGCGCTTCGACGAATAGCTCGAACCTGCAAGAGGAACCGGCAAGCCTTCCGGTGGTCGACAGACGATGGGCGAGTACCAGCACCAAGAATCCGGCGTACGATGACCTCATGTACGTCGAACCGCTCATCGGTTCGCAAACGGTGACCACCCTGACGATCGCGAGCGTTCGCTAAGGACCCAGGCCGCGCATGCAAGATTCCCAAGCGGACGCCCTGGTGGTCTTCGGTATCACTGGCGACCTCGCGTACAAGAAGATCATCCCGGCGGTCGAGAACCTGGTGCGACGCGGGCGGCTCACGGGTCCGGTGCTTGGCGTCGCCCGTGAGGCGTGGACGAAGGAGCGCCTGGAAGAACGCATGGCGGCGAGCCTGCGCGAGCATGGCGACGGAGTGGACCCGCAAGCCCTTGCCGCGCTGTTCGCGAATCTGAAGTACGTCACGGGCGACTATCGTGATGACGACACGTTTCGCGAGCTGAAGGATGCTCTGGGCAATGCGCGCGCCCCGCTGCATTACCTGGCGATTCCGCCCAGCCTGTTCGGCGACGTGGTGACGAAACTGGGTGCCGCGGGCGCAGCGCGTGGCGCGCGCGTGGTGGTCGAAAAGCCCCTCGGTCGCGACCTCAAGAGTGCGCGGGCGCTCAACCGCACGCTCGCGCAGGTGTTCGATGAGGCGCAGATCTATCGCATCGATCATTTCCTCGGCAAGGAGCCGGTGCAGAACCTGCTCTATTTTCGCTTCGCCAATGCTTTCCTGGAGCCGCTGTGGAACCGCGAGCACGTCGCGAGCGTACAACTCACGATGGCGGAATCCTTCGGCATCGAGGGCCGCGGAAAGCTGTACGAGGAGCTGGGAGCGATCCGCGACGTGGTGCAGAACCACCTGCTGCAGATCGTCAGCCTGCTCGCGATGGAACCGCCGACCAGTTATGCGAGCGACGCCCTGCGCGACGAGAAGGTGAAGGTACTCGAGGCCGTGTTACCGCTCGATGCCGGCGATGTGGTGCGCGGCCAGTACGCGGGCTATCGCGACGAACCGGACGTCGGCTCCAGCTCCCGCGTCGAGACCTACGCGGCCCTCAGGCTCGACATCGACTCACCGCGTTGGGCGGGCGTGCCATTCCTCATCCGCGCCGGCAAGCGCATGGCCGTCACGGCGACCGAAGTCATGGTGCGTCTGCGCACCTCGATGCATCCGCTGTTCGATGCCGCACCGAACGACGCCAACCACGTGCGTTTTCGCCTCGGGCCCGATCGCGTTGTGATCGGTCTTGGCGTGCGCACCAAGGTGCCCGGCGAAGAGATGCAGGGCCGCCCCGACGAGCTGCTCATGTGCGACCAGGAAACCGGCGCGGTTTCAGCCTACGAACGCCTCATCGGCGATGCACTGCGCGGCGAGGCCACTCTGTTCGCGCGCCAGGACTCGATCGAGGCAGCGTGGCGGATTGTCGGCGACGTCATCGATGAGCAGGACATCGCGCCGCTCCCGTATGCCGCCGGGAGTTGGGGACCGAAAGAGGCTGAAACGCTGGTCGAAGACGGTGCCGGCTGGCACGACCCGCTCGCGACAGCCGACTGTCGCTAAGGGCGCACGCTCGCGACGGCGGCACAGGCACCCAGGACCCTGGCAGTGACTCGCTGATAGAAGGTGAAGTTCTTGCCTCCGAGTTTGACGCTCAGCGTTCCGGTCATTTGCTGCTCGCCAATGCGCCACACTGCGCTGCCGGTCGTTCCATGTCCGCCCTCGCAAATCAAGGCGTATGAAACACTGTCCGCCTGCCGGTTTTCCTCGCCCAGCCTGCAGCCCTTGAGCGCGGCGTGACTCAGCACCGGGAATGTCGAGGCAGTTGCAAGGTCGGCATACGCGAGACAGCGCTTCGCGTGCGTGGTCGCGTAACGAAGGTTCTCCTCGAGATGCGGCATCGCCGTGACCGTCGTGACCTCATAGAAGCGCGGCGGCAAGGCGCTCGAGGCGGCCGCAAGTGAACACGCGAGAACGATCGGGATAGGCACGGCCGTCTCCTGCTGCACAGTCAAGCGCGGTCGAGAATACGCTTCCGCAGCGGTCGCGACTCTCCGATTCTTGCGACCGAACCTGCCTTGTCGAGATATGGAAACTAACCCGCAGCTGTCGCGGAGCCTCGCTTCGGCCGACGGACGGCTCTGACCTTCCCGCTCTTTCCTCCGCCGCAGAAGAACCGGTCGCTGCCATCAGATTCGAGCCCCGAAACGCCTACGCCGGGCGGCATCTCGAGCTTCTCCAGGACCTCTCCGGTTCGAGGATCGATTCGCCTCAACTCGCTCTCGTCGCCTTCCCAGGTGCCGTGCCAAAGCTCTCCGTCGACCCAGGTGACCCCGGTGACGAAGCGGTTGGACTCGATCGTGCGAAGAATCGCCCCGGTCTGAGGATCGATCTGATGGATCTTCCGGTCCCGGTACTGCCCCACCCAGAGCGTCCCTTCGGCCCACGTGAGCCCCGAGTCACCGCCGCCGCCGGGCGCCGGGATCGTGGCGAGCACCTGACCGGTCTTTGGATCGATCTTCTGGATGCGACTCTCGGAGATCTGGAACAGATGCTCGCCGTCGAAGGCTGTCCCGGCATGCGCGGCAACATCGATCGAGCGCAGCGTCTTGCCGCTCGCAGGATCGAAGGCGCTCAGCGTGTCTCCAGTCGCAATCCATACGTTACGACCGTCGTACGTGACTCCATGCACGTGCTCGGCACCCTGGAAGGGCCCGTACTCACGAACAATTTCGGCGCTTGATCTACGCATGTTCCACCTGGGTCAATTAGCTCAGTTCCATCCTAGTCAATCGGCAGAGGAGCCGGGAGTAACAAGATCGTCGTGAATCCCGGCAGGGGCGGGGTCAACCAACGACGAGCTCGCCCGTGACCGAACGATTGCACCTTGCCTGCTGCCGCGAGCGAGTCGAGCGCCCGCTGCACGGTGCGCTGGCTCGTTCCAAGTGCAAGCGCAAGGGCGGAGCTCGACCACGATACACCGTCGGCGAGGAAGCCGAGCATCGCCGCATGCTCCTCTTCGACAGGCCGCGCCAGCACGACGACCTCGCGCGCGCGGCGCGGCGCCAGCGCAAAACCTCGCTGCGTCGCGCGCAAGTCGGCCAGCGTCCGAAGCATCCTGCGAAGCCGCCCGATTTCGACTCGCAACCGCGCGCGCAGCGATTCATCGGCGCGCTTCAATCCGAATGCGCGCGCGACGAGCGTGTCCCTCGGTACATCTCCCGGCCACGCTTCACCGAGCGCGCGTGCGAGCGCGAACAATACCGGACGCCTTGCGAGCGAGACCACCGTGCGTGCGCCACGCACGACATGACGGCACGCGTCCACGATGAATGCTTTCGACGCCAGTAAAGCTTCAACCTCCTCGAGTAAGAGGAGTCGCTCCCCGCCAGGCGCAATCAGGCGCGCAGCGGGCGTGTTCAGGACCAGGACGGCGCTTTCGACCTCCGCCGTCAGCGCAGGGATGCGCGCGTGGCGCGCTGCGAGTTCGGCCTGGGCGAGCGCGGCGCGCGCCGCCGTCGTTCGCAGACGTCGCATCGCGATCCCCGCAACGACCAGCTCGTGGGCGGCCCTCAAGGCGGGCGGGAAGAGGGCGGGATCGAGCTTGGCGAGCGCACGCTCGGCCTCGTCGATGCGCCCGATCAGGAGCAGGCGCCGGACCGCAAGATACTGCGCGTGCGCGGCGTTCACCCGGTCGCCGTGCGCTGCGAGCGTCGCCCGCGCCGCATCGAGCGCCTTCGCAGGCCAGGTGAGATCACGCGAGGCGAGCGCGATCTCGGCTTCGGCCACGACACACCTCGCACGGGCCACGGCCTCTTTCGGACCGAAGGCACGCGCGGCACTTCGCAGGAGCGCCTTCGCCCGAACCAGATCGCCGAGCTGCGCCATCGCGATGCCTCGAAGTGCGAGAGCCGGCGCGTCGTCGCGCAAGGCGATCCGCTTCAATGCGCCGAGGGGGTCACCCGCTGCCAGGGCACGCGCCGCAGCAGTGATCAGCGAGTCCATCGGAATCCCGTCACACTTGTCACTCTCGCCGTTCGATAATCCGGTACTAATCTAGCTCACTACCAACGACCACCCGGTCCTTGCAACACCTAGTCAGGAGATAGAGCGATGACGAAGCACATGACCGGAACACATAAGGAGTGGCTTGCCGCGCGGGTCGAGCTGCTCAAGGCGGAGAAGGATCTCACACGGCGCAGCGACGAGCTGGCGCGGCGGCGCCAGGCGCTGCCGTGGGTTCGGATCGACAAAGAGTATCGATTCGAGACCGACGAGGGGAGCGCCTCGCTGCAAGACCTCTTCCGAGGCCGTTCGCAGCTCCTCGTCTATCACTACATGTTCGGGCCCGATTACAAGGCGGGGTGTGCAACCTGCTCGACGATCGCCGACGGGTTCAATGGCTTCGCCATCCACCTCGCGAACCACGACGTCATGCTTTCGGCTGTGTCGCGGGTGCCGCTCGCGAAGCTGCAGGCGTACAAGCGACGGATGGGGTGGACGTTCCCCTGGGCATCCTCGTTCGGCGGCGACTTCAACGCCGACTTCAACGTCTCGTTCACCGAGGAGGAACAGCGCCAGGGGACCATCGAGTACAACTACGAACGCAGCGGCCACGCGATGGACGCGACGACGGCGGTCCCGCAGCCGGTCTCCAGGAACGCGGCCATGGCCGGAACCGACGTGGCCACGTACACGCGCGAGAGGCCCGGCATGAGCGCGTTCGCGCTCGAGGACGGCATCGTCTACCACACCTATTCCACTTATGCGCGCGGGCTGGACGGGCTCTGGGGCATGTACCAGTGGCTTGACCGCGCCCCCAAGGGGCGCAACGAGACAGGCGTCTGGTGGCTCCGCCACGACGAATACGAGAAGGGTTGAGTAAACTCGGGCAGAAGTCCCATTGGAAACACTTCGAGGCTAGACTGCAGTCGTTCAGCGCCGCTCCACGACCGACGCCAGCCGGCGGACGCCCTCCGCAACCGCACTGTCGCGCAGAACCCCATAGCCGAGGATGAGCGAGGGCGGCAATCTCGTCCGACCGCGATACTCCTGTGTGCCGGTGACGTTCACGGAGAGCTTCCTGGCTGCGGCGACGACCTCACTCTCGTCCGCACCGGATGGCAGCTCCAGCATGAGATGCAGCCCGGCGGCGATCCCGAATACGCGCCGCTTCGGCAGATGGTTGCGCAACGCCGTTACCAGCGTGTCCCGTCGGCCGCGATAAATCCGGCGCATGCGGCGCAGGTGCCGATCCAACTCGCCGCGCTCGATGAAATCCGCGAACGCGAGCTGTTCCAGGCTCGCCGAGCCGCGGTCCTCGCGCTTCTTGACGCGCGCGAACTCCTCCACGAGCCCCTCCGGGGTCACGACCCAACCGAGGCGCAATGCCGGCGCCAGCGTCTTGCTGGCGGAGCCGATGTACACGACCCTTTCGGGAGCGATGCCCTGCAGCGCTCCGATGGGTTCGCGGTCGTAACGGAACTCTGCGTCGTAGTCGTCTTCGATGATGAATGCCTGCTTGCGGGTCGCCCAGTCGAGGAGCGCCGCGCGCCGCTCCGGCGACATCACCGCACCGGTCGGATACTGGTGCGCCGGGGTGACCAGGACTGCCCGCGCAGCGGATTTTTCCAGCCGTTCCACGATCAGGCCATCTTCGTCGACCGGCACGGGAACGCACTTCAGGCCGGCATCGCGAACCGCCTCACGTTGCTCCTCGTGCGATGGGTCTTCGGTCGCGACCGCCTCGATGCCGAGCCGGCGCAGGACGGTGCAGGTCAGCCTGAATCCCTGTGTAAATCCGTTGCAGACCAGCATGCGATCCGGGTGCGCGGAAGTGCCACGCGCTCGATTGGTGTATGCCGATAGCGCGCTGCGAGCGGCGCTCGTGCCAAGCGGGTCCGGGTAACCCATGGTTCCGGCTGCGGCGGTCGCCAGCACCTTGCGCAGCGACTTGTGCCAGGCACGGCGTGGGAATGTCGACGTGTCAGGTACGGCAGGTCGAAAGTCGTACCGTATCGGCACGGCCGCGGATTGAGGGGCCGGCTTTGCAGATCTCTGCGGCTCGGCGCGCTCGGTGATCACTCGCCCCTCGGCGACAGAGGTCGCCGACCCCTGCCGCGCGATGAGATAGCCCTCCGCCAGCAACTGTTCATACGCATCGACGACGATACCGCGCGAAAGCCCAAGGTCAGCGGCAAGTGCGCGCGTCGATGGCAAAGGCGCGCCCGCCTCGAGGCGCCCGGCGCGGATCGCGGCGCGTAGTTCTTGTTCGAGCTGCGCGCGCAGCGGCTCGCTCGCGTCGCGGTCGACCCGCAGCAGGAGCTCCGGAGCCGAGGCTTTGCGCCCCGAACTGGTACCCTCTTTGTTCATGGAACTGGCTCTGTTTTAGAGACCAGTAAAGGATACGCTGTGCGCCAGGTAGAGGAAAGATTCACTTAACCCGGAATCAAGTATTGCGTTTGATGAAGTGGCCCGATCGGCCGAAAGTGCACACACCGGAAATTGGATGAGGCACTGAGGTTTTCGAGGACAGAACTGACTGGAGATGACCATGAATACGCACACGATCCGCAAACTCGCATTCACAACCGTCCTGGCGACGGCAGCCCTGATGGCATCGGCCTCGCAGGCGAGCGAGGAGTGCGTGCGCGAGACGGGCGCGTATGCGAGCGAAGAGAACTACGTGGCGGTGCTCGGGCACATGTACGTCACTGCCTCGCGCGCCACACGTGTCGCGGACCTCGGCGCCCTGGTCGTGACCGCGCGGCGCAACGCCGACAGCAGGGTGGCGAGCCTCGGCGCCATGACGGTCAGCGCCAAGCGCGAGACGGGCGCGATGGTTGCAGACCTTGGGTCGCTGACCGTAAGCGCGCGCCGCGACGGCACGCTGCTGGCGGAGCTTGGCTCGATGACGGTAACCGCGGTCTCGATGGGCGCAGTTACTGTCGCCGCTCACACTGCCGATCACTCCTGGGACTAGACCACAGCCTCGAGCCTGCCGGTTCGCGCCGGCAGGTACACATGCTGATAGCGTGCGCAGTCATCGTATTCGCCACCGCGCTGGCGTCCGACAATCTGCGCTATTCGCGAGCCATGAGTATCGAAAGGCACGTCAATCCACCCTCCGCGCGATGAAACTCGCTGAGATCGAGGACACGCGGCCTGAAACCACGGGCTTCAATTCGGTTCACCGTCCGCGGATAGCTCGACGACAACAGCAAGTGTGTGCCCACAGGCAGCGCGCTCGCTCCCATCGGCTCCCGAGCGTCCACCTCTATCTGGTCAAACCTGGCGAACGCCTCGGGCGGAGCCCAATCCGGATTGATCACGACCGTGTCGTTGCCGAGATAGTTAACCGCTGTCTTCAGGTGCAGGCACCCGGAGAGTGGCACCGGCACGACCTCATGGTCGTGCTCGCGCAGGCGCCTGCTGAGGAAATCGATCGCCGCCTGGTTGGTGCGCGCGGTGCGACCGACGTAGACGGTCCGCCCAACCGTCAGGATGTCGCCGCCATCGAAGGTAGCCGGCGCATGCGTGTATTCAAGCTGGCAATAGCGCTTCAGGACATCTGCGACGCGCGGCGTTTCCGCGCGGCGTGATTCAGCGCCCGAACGTGCGATGACTGCGAGCGATCCAAGCACCAGCGCAGTGTCCTCGATGAACACCGAGTCGGGCAGCTCCGGAGCCGGCGGCACCTCGACGATTTCTGCGCCGGCAGCGCGCAAGGCGTCGACATAGCGCGCGTGCTGTTCCAGGGCCAAAGCGAAATCGATCGGCTCGCGATCGATGTGCGTGCGTACGCCCTGTTGCAGGGAGGGAGTCGGAGGGCGTACCAGGGCCAGGAGGTTCATGCGTCAGGCGTTCGAACCGCAGGTCACTCGAAAAACGCGAAAGTGCGGACCTCGATGCTGTGCCGCGGCTTCGCGTTCGGAAACGTCGTGTCGTGAAACGCGGTGTGGGGCACGCGCAGGGCCTTGCTGCGATCGCTGTCGTGGAACTTGAGCAGCACGACTTCCTCGCGCGTCATGTTGGAGAAGTACCACCAGCGATGATTGGGCCGGTGGTGGAAGATCGCGGCGGCAATAGGCATCTGTTCACTCGGCATCTCAGCCAGCATGGTTTGCTCGTCGGGTATCTCGTCGACGATATGCATGGTATTGGGCACGCCTTCGTTGGTCGCAACGCTGCGCGCATCGCACAGCGCCACGGGCCAATCCTGCGGTGGCTCCGAAAACGCGCGCCACAGGCTCGAAGCGATGAAGCGCGAGAAGCCCTTGCCATCGGGGAAAGCCTTGGCGTAGATCTGCGGCGCAACGAATTCAGCCCACTGCGGCGTGAAATCAACGTGCGCCTCGCTGGCAGGCGGCTGCACGCCACCCTGATGCGTGTACCCAGCCGCCTGATGCTGATGCTTCGACAGATCGCCAGAGGTGCGGACCATCCAGCCCCGCGAAACGACGCGCGTGGCACCTGTCAGCGCCTTGACAGTCTCCTCGACTTCGCCGGGATAGATACGATTGACCTCGTCCTTGTCGAAGAAGTCCTTTATCGAGCTGCCGCGCTCAGCAAGGACGAAGCCGTGCACATCGAGGTTGAAGTGGTCCTTGATGGCACGGCCATCGCGGATCGAAACGCGGTGCGTTTCGTACTTGCCTGTATTGCGTTCGACACCGGGGGCGACGAAGCGCCGGTTTATCAGCGATCCAGGCGCGACATAGCTGATCGTCGCCTCCACTGCTCTGACACCACCTTCGTCCGCCACGCTGCACTCCCTAAGGGCAATATCGGCAACATGCTACCGGGAAGTGCGGAAGTCTACCCCCGCCGAGACCCCTCACAGCAGCTTGAGGATCACGATCGAGAGCAGCGCGAGATAAACCGTCTCGCCCACCATCAGCAGCACCGGGCGCAGGCCCATCGTCACCATGTCCTTGAGCGATGTCTTGATGCCTAAAGCCGCGACCGCGGCGATCAGGCACAGCTGCGCGAAGTGCTGCAACCAGACCTTCGGCACCGCCGGCAGCGTGACGACGCTGTTCAGAACGATGAGCCCCGCGAACACGGCCAGGAACCACGGCACGAGCGGTGGCCGCTGCACGGCGGGATCGCGCATGCCGCGCGTGTGCAGCATCACGGTGAGCGCCATCACCACCGGCAGCAGCATGGTGACGCGCAGCAGCTTCGTGAATGTCGCCGCATCGCCCGCGGCTGGCGAAATCGAATATCCTGCGCCGACCACCTGTGCGACGTCGTGGATCGTGGCACCAATGAAGAGTCCCGCGTGCCGGGAGTCGAAGCCCAGCAGCACCACGATGGTCGGATAAAAGATCATGGCGAGCGTCGACAGCGCGGTGACGCCGATGACCGCGAAGCTGGTATTGCGCTCCGAGCGCTCGTCGCGTGGCAGTGTCGCGCTGATGGCAAGCGCCGCCGAGACTCCACAGATCGCCACCGCGCCGCCAGTCAGTACGCCGAACGCGCGCCCTTGTCCGCTGGCACGGGCAACGATGATCCCGAACAGGATGGTCGTAATCACACCGCACCCGACCAGCAGCAGCGGACCGACGCCCATCGCGTGAATGTCGCCGAAGGTGATACGCAGGCCGAGCAAGGCGACGCCCACGCGCAGCACGACGCGTGAAACGAATTCGATGCCGGCATCCAGCCGGGGCGCATCACGCAGAAAGTTGAGCGCGAGGCCGAGCAGCACCGCGAACAGCATCGGCGGTCCTCCGTAGTGCTCGGAAAGAAAGCCGGCCGCCGCGGCGATGGTGGCGCACACGAGCAGCCCGGGCACGAGCGCCCGCACGTCGTTCATGGTCATGCGATCTCCCCCAAGTCAGGGCCGCTTGTAGATCACGCCATCTTTCATCACGAACGCGACGTGCTCGAGCACCTCGATGTCGCGCGTGGGATCGCCCGGCACGGCCACCAGATCGGCCAGCATGCCCTGGCGAATGTGCCCGACGTCCTTCTCACGACGCAGGATCTTCGCGTTGGTCGCCGTTGCGGCCGTGAGCGCCTGCACGGCGGACATCCCGTCACGAACCATCCACTCGAGTTCCCGATAGTTCGTGCCGTGCGTGAAGACACCGACATCGCTCCCGCAGCCGATGGTCACTCCCATCTTCATCGCAGCCTTGAAGGCATCTGCCGCTTGCTGCATTCCGGGAGTGGGCGGCGACGTGCCCGCCTCGTAATGCTGAAAGTACTGGGCGACCGCCTCCTGGGCGGTAAGAGTTGGCAGGTAGGCGACGCCATGCGCCGCCATCAATTTGAACGTCTCCTCGGTGCCGCCGTAGCCATGCTCGATGCTGTCGACGCCCGCGAGCACGGCACGGCGCATGCCTTCCGCAGTCGCCGCATGAGCCGCTACCGGTCGCCCCGATGAATGCGCCGTTTCAACGAGGGCCTTGAGCTCGTCCTCGCTGAAAGTGGGTTCGGCGCTGCCGCCGGGACCCCAGCGGTAATCCGCGTACACCTTGATCCAGTCCGCCCCACGACCTGCCTGTTCGCGCACGGCATGAATGACTTCAGGAACGCCGCTGACTTCCTCGGCGCCCTGCGGTGTGCAGCAGATGTCCGGACGCACGCTGCGCGGCGCGGGCCCGTAGGTGCCGGTCGCCACGATCGCGCGTGTCGCGACCAAAAGTCGTGGCCCCGGAATGAGGCCGTCCTCGATCGCAAGCTTGAGCGACACATCCGCGTAGTCGGCACCTTCCGTGCCGAGATCCCGAAGCGTCGTAAATCCCGACAGCAGTGTGAGTCTCGCCTGCACACCCGCGCGCAACGTGCGATAGCCAACCGGTTCCTTCAGAACCTGGTCGTCCCACACGGTCTCGTTGTAAGGGTGCAGGAACAGGTGCGAGTGCAGGTCCATCAGGCCCGGCAACAAAGTCATGCCCGGCAGGTCGACGACGCTCGCGTTCGCGGGGACCTGCAGCGACTTCTCCGGTCCCACGGCGAGAATGCGCTTCTCCTTCACGACCACAACCCAGCCGGAATGTGCCGGTTCACCCGCCGTCCAGACCTGGGCCGGGCGCAGGACCTGCACGCCCGTGGTGCTGTCCGCCGCGTGAGCACCCCAGGGCGTCAGAAGTGCGACGACACTCACGCAAAGCAATTTCAGATGCTGGGATGGCATGTGCGCTCGCTGCAGATAGTTATTAGGGCAACCGCAACGCCTTCACCTGGCGTCAGGGAATTGGCCCGTGATCGACCAGGTGGCCGCGCTCGGTATGCTGACAGGCATCGGCTGGCTGCTGCTCCGCGCCCCCCACCTGGACTCTATATAAGAGTAGCGATGTAGTCCGCCGGCAGGCCGACTTTGCGGCCCACGGCTCGCAGTTTCTCGGCGTACTCGGGATTGTGCTCGCTGGCCGAAGGCGGCCGCGGAAGGTTGTAGCAAAGCGCTGCAACCACACCGCCGTTTGCAAGCTGCACGAGGACGGGCTGCGGCTCGTAGGCTTCGAGACTCGGCTCTGAGTAAAGGCGCTGCAGTTCGGGCACTGTCAGCGACATCACCAGGCCATAGGCGCGCGCCGCACTGCTCGGCACGAGAGCCGCGCGTTTCCCAATGCGCAGAGCGAAGCCATCGACCCAGGCGAGTTCAGCAGCCTGCGGGGCCATGCCCTTCTCGCGCAACAGATCCTGATCCATGAAGAGACCATAAAAAAACACATCGGCGCGCCGACTCGGCATTGGCTTCCTCCAGGGACCGGCGCTACGCGACCTGTGCCACCAGTTCGATTTCGACGCAGGCGCCCAGCGGAATCTGCGCGACGCCGAAGGCGCTGCGCGCGTGCCGGCCGCGCTCGCTCGATCTCTTCATAGGGATTCACAGGTCACTCCCCTTCTCTGCGTCGGTGCTGCACGTAATGGAACTCTACACGGGGCATGAAGTCACGCTGTGCATACCTGTCGGAATTCGCTCGCATCGAACGTCCTTGCAGCGAAGCGGCCCGATCGGTTCACCATCAAAGGCTTAGGAGTACCTGCGCAATGCAAAAGATCACACCGTTCCTGTGGTTCGACGACCAGGCCGAAGAGGTCGTGAAGTTCTACGCCTCGATATTCAAGAACTCGAAGGTCGGCAAGATCGCGCGCTACGGCGACGGAATGCCTGGTCCGAAAGGCCAGGTCATGACGGTCGCGTTCCAGCTGAGCGGGCAGGACTTCATCGCGCTGAACGGCGGACCCACCTTCAAGTTCACGGAAGCCGTGTCGTTCATGGTGAACTGCGAGACCCAGGCGGAAGTGGATGAAATGTGGGAAACGCTTTCCGCCGGCGGCGAAAAATCGCAGTGCGGCTGGCTCAAGGACAAGTTCGGCCTGTCGTGGCAAGTCGTGCCCGCCGTGCTCGTTGAATTGGTGAGCGACAAGGACCCCAAGAAATCCCAGCGGGTCATGGAAGCGGTGCTGAAGATGACCAAGCTCGACATCGCGACCCTCGAGCGCGCATACGAGGGAGCGTAGCGCAACTCATCAGGTGGCGGCTGGCTTTTAGTTGACGCCCACGACGGGGCTGTGCGTGAATGCCCGCAGATAACGATCGACGGTGGGGGGAATCGCCGTTATGTCAATCTTGCGGCTTGCATGCATCCAGGGATCGGCGTGGCTCCTCACGCTGCTGCTCACTGTAACGCTCGCCCACGCGGCGCCGCCCCCCAAGACCATTCTCGTGGGCACGGTGAAGCTCAAGTTCTGCAACGCGGACTACGAGGGCTATTGCGGGTCGATCAAACAGCCGCTCGATCCGACGGGCGGCGTCAAGGACTCGATCAACGTCGGCTTCGAGTACTACCCGCGACACGATCAGACACGGCCGGGACTCGGCACGATATTGCCGCAGGAAGGTGGGCCTGGTTATTCCTCGACCGGTACGCGCGACGCCTACATCAATATCTTCGAGCCGTTGCGCGACCGTCGCGACGTCCTGATCGTCGACAAGCGCGGCACGGGCACTTCCGGGCCCATCGATTGCCCGGAAATTCAGACGGGTGATCCCAATGATCCCGCGGGACTGAAGGCCTGCGCCCAACAGCTGGGGCCCAAAGCATCGCTCTATGGCACGACGCTCGCTGTCGGTGACATCGTGGCGGTGCTCGATGCGCTGCAAATTTCCGAGGTCGACTACTACGGGGACAGCTACGGAACCTACGTCGGCCAGGTATTCGCGGCCCGCTATCCCAACCGCCTGCGCAGCATCATCCTCGATAGCGCGTATCCGGTGCGCGCGCCGGATGTCTGGTTCCCGACTGATTGGGAGACCGGGCGGGACGGTCTGGACCTGGTGTGCGCACGCTCACCTTCGTGCCGCGCGCTGGGAGGCAAGTCGACGCCGCGAATCGAAGCGCTGTTGAAGGAGCTCAGGCGCAAGCCGATCAGCGGTGTCGCACCGGACTCCGACGGGATACCCACCGAAACCACGGTGGACGTGTCGATGTTGTTCCTTCTCATGACCAACCTCGGCGCCTCGCCCCTCACGTATCGCGATCTCGATGCGGCCGCGCGCGCGTGGTTCGATTCGCACGATCCAACCCCGCTCCTGCGCCTGGCGGCGGAATACAACACGCCATTCGTGTCCGACCCGGCCGATTTCAGCTACGCCCTCTACCAGGCGGTGGTCTGCGGCGAGTATCCACTGCACTACGACCTGAACGCTTCGCCGGCACAGCGGCGCAAGCAGTACGACAAGGCAATCGCGGATGCGCGCGCGAATCGGCCCGATCTCTTCGCCCCGTTCACGATCGACGAAGCGCTCGCGTCCAACGCCAACTTCACACCCCTGGCAACCTGCCTCGACTGGCCCAAGCCCTTGCCGGCTTACCCACAGGGCGATGCACTGCCTGCGCATCCGGTATTCCCGGCCGTGCCAACGCTGGTGCTGTCAGGAGATCTGGATTCGGTCACTTCACCGGAGGACGCCAAGCAGGCGGCGAGCCAGTTCCCGAACGTCGTCCATTTGTTCGTGCCGAACCTCACCCATGTCACCGCCTGGACGTTCAGCGACGTCGCCCTGCTCCCGGACGGTGGCGATCTCACTCACTGCGTGCAGAGAATCGTGCGCCGGTTCGTGGTGCAACTCTCGCCAGGCGACACGAGCTGCATTCCAAAAGTGCGCCCGATTCGCACGCCTCCGCAATTCGCCGACCATGCAGATGAGCTCGCTCCTGCCGAGGCGCTGAAGGGCAACGAAGCGAAGCCGCGCGAGCTCAGGATCGCTGCGGCCGCACTGGAAACCGTGGGCGACGTGTTCGCACGCTTCCTGGTCACGTTCGGCGTCGGCGGCGGATTGCGTGGCGGTGAATTCACCTACGAGATCACGCCGGACGGCTATGACTTCGTACTGGATCACGTGCGCTGGACTGAGGACCTGGAGGTCTCCGGCACGATCACCTGGAGCATGAACACCGACGATGTCCTCGCCAACGTCAAGCTGTTCCAGAATGGCCGGCGCATCGGGCGTCTCGACATCGAGTGGGATGACGGGCAACGCAACGCGGTCGCGTCCATCTCCGGGAATATCGGCGACGCGAGCGTCAAGGCGAGGCGCATCGCGCCCTAGTTGCGCACTCGTCGATACACCAACAGTTCCTGGCGACTCGATGGTGCACGCGAAACCGCGTTCCCCAGATCACTTCACCGATTACGATCCTGCCTCGCAGCGGACCGCGTGCGTCGAGCATCGCCTGCGTGTATGCCACGTCGGGATACGCCATCGCCTCAGCGCCGGGCCGCACCCGACTTCAATCGCACATCGGCCATGCTGAAGGAATGCGTGTAGCTGTCCCTGCCGCAAGAATGAAGGCAATCAGCTGGATCACGCAATCCCGGGTGCGCGTTCCTGGCGCACTCGGAACATCAACGCGAGCCCGGCCACTAGCAAGATGATGAGCGAGGCAAAGCCCGCGCGCTGGCTATTGAATGCGCGCGTGAAAGCCGCCACAAGGGCGTGCCCGAGGAAGGCCGTCGCCGTGCCCGACAGCGCGTACAGGCCGAAGAACTGACTCATCGTCCCAACGGGTGCAATGCGCGCCAGCATGGTACGGCTGGTGCAGAATGCAGCGGTGATGGTAATCGCGAGCACCATGAAAGCAATGAGATACACGACTTCGGGCAAGGTTTGAAAGTACGGGAACGACCAAAGCGGACCTGTTGTGGCAGCGTCGTACGGGAACGCGAACAGAATCTGGTGCGGCGTCGTCGATACCGCGGCGACCATACCCACACAGCTCAGGCCGACGCTGATCTCGATGGCACGCTTGGAGCCAAGCTTCTGGTCAAGCCAGCCACCGATGAAACCGCCGGAAATGGAAAATGGCGCCAGGAGCACGGCGAATATCAGCACGTGCACGAGATCCCATCCGAACACACCCGCGGCATAGATGCCGCCGTACGCCAGGATTGCGACCTTTCCGTCGGTGTACAGCATGCGCGCCAGCAGGTAGAGCGCGACGTTTGACAGCCGTCGTGCGCGCTTGATGGTGAGCCAGAGCTGTTCCACGCCTTCGTGTACCGCGCGACCCATTGACACACCGGTCGCGGGACGATCCGGCGTCCACAGCAACAGCGGCGCGATGAATATCAGGAACCACGCGCCCGCCACCGGTCCGGCGATGCGACTGTGTTCATAGGCGGCGGGATCGAGGCCGAACCGCGGCTTGTCGGGCAGCAGGCCACCGATGGTCACACCCGATGCCGGCAGCGCAACTCCGAACAGCATCACGATCATCGCGGTGAGAGTGCCCAGATTCCCGATCGCAATTCCGATTCCCGACAGAACTCCAACGCGAGCCGCGGGCGCGATCGAGGCCAGCATCGCGTTGTGGAACACCTCCGTGAACTGGAAGCAGCTCGCCAGGATGACGATCAGCAGCAATATCGCGCTGATGGGAAGCCCGCCCTGCGCTCCGGGCATCGCATACCAAAGCGCGAAGCAGCATGCCGACATGGTCACTGCGATGGCCGCGAGCCAGGGCTTTCTCGGGCCGGTTCGATCGGAGATCGCGCCGAGGAGCGGTGCCAGTAGCGCCACGCACACGCCGACGATCGTGTTGGCGAGACTCCACGCTTCCTGGCCGCGCACCGGGTCACCGATCACGACGTTGGCGAAGTACGGCGGGAACACGAACACATACACCAGGCTGATGTATGGCGAGCGCGCGAACTCGAACAGGGCCCAGGAAAGCTGGCCGCGCAGGTCGGCGGCCTTTTCACCGGTCGCGGAAAGCTGAGTGTCGCTGCTCTGCAATTCAGGCGATGGTGCGATCGCGGATGTCACGGGCAGCCGTCAGGATCCTGGGGGGAATGACCATGACGGCTGCGCACGTGAAGCGGTTGAGGCCAGGTCAACCGCGACATCTGCGGGTGGGAAGTCCACTCTCAGAAGTTGTACTTGAACCTCAGCCCGTACTGGCCCGGCGGCGCGGCATAGTAGAGCGTCGCGTTGTTCTGGATACCTGCAATGTATTCCTTGTCCGTCAGATTCGTGCCCCACAGCACCGCCGACCACTTGTCGGAGTCGGGTGTCAGCGACAGCTGCGCATTGACCAGGTCGCGTTCCGGCAAGGTTTCCAACGGCGTATCCCACAGCGCCGCCTGCGTGGCATCGACATGCGAATAATCGACGCGCGGCGTAAGGGTGAGATTGCCGAGCCTGATGCCGTACTGCATGCCGATGTTGCCGGTCAGCTTGGGCGCAAACGGGATCTCCGCGCCGGACAGGTTCACGACGTTGTTGGGTGGTGTAAGAAACGGATCCTGGACGTCGTTGAAATCCCCGAGCTGGCTTTCCGAGTACGCGACTCCAACGTCGAGCTGGAATGCACCGAAGCGCGCCTGGCCGCTCAGCTCGACACCCCACAGGTTACTGTTGGTGTCTGCGTTGCGGTTGGTGGGGAAGTTGAGCGCGCCAACCGCTTCGGCGAAGTTCGCCTGGTAGTCCTTGAAGTCCTCATAATAAAGCGTGAACTGGGTGTTGAACTGGTCGTTCGCCCAGCGCGCCTTCCACCCGGTCTCATAGTTGATGACCTGCATCTCATCGTATTGGAGGAACGGCGGGAAAATATTCACGCCACCGGTCACGTGACCTCGCGAGACGAGGCCATAGAGATACTGATTGGCGTTGACATCCCAGTTGAGCGCGACCTGCCAGTCGACCGAATTCTCGGACATCGACTGAGTCAGGCCCCCGGCTGGTGTTCCTGGCCATGGAATC
>Ga0137409_10000623_pt1 | contig 39063 bp, 59 predicted proteins | sample CZODoug1_16funga_FD_122059 | JGI IMG/M metagenome (GOLD analysis project Ga0137409, IMG submission 122059) | Vadose zone soil fungal communities from Angelo Coast Range Reserve, California, USA - CZODoug1_16fungal (Hybrid Assembly) | ecosystem: Environmental > Terrestrial > Soil > Vadose zone...
CCGAGTTCGAGGTCGACGCGATCGGGCGAGCTCGTGCCGAGTTTCGAAAGGATGACGCTGCGAACGATCGGCCCGCCCTGCAGAGTCCGGATCACTTGGTCGCGTAGATTCACGCCGCCTCGTCCTCGAGCAGCTCGCGCGCCTGGCGGTTGACGAACTCATGGATCGCGAGCGCCGCGCCCGCGGCGATGAGATCAGGCTCCGTCGTATCCGGATCGGGCGGCGGCTGGATCGTGCGCGGGAGGTCTTGCGATTGATTCATGGGCAGCAATCCTCCGGCAGGATGCCGGGCGGTTGGGAATTCGTCTTGGCGTCTTCGATGCAGGCGCTCGCGGCGAGCGCACGCGAGGCGAAGCAGGACGCGGGGAGCGAGAGGCTCGTCGACTGCGGCTTGCCGAGGCGCCAGGCGTTCCACTCGCCGTCCATGCGGGACGTGTGCGCGGGCGCGATGAAGTAGCGCTTGCACTCGAGCTGATAGCCGACGCCGATCGGGAGCCATTCGGGGCCGAGATCCTCCGTCATGCGTCCGCCTTCGGCTTCGGCCCATAGAGGCGCTCGAGGCGCAGCTCTCCGATCAGCGTTCCAAGCGCAGCGTATTCACGTTCCGCGGCTTGGTGCTCCTCCGACTTCGGATCCGTGCGCGCCATGATCGCGAATTGACGTTGGCTGCTGAGCTGCAGCGAATCAAGTTTGGGATCGCTTGTCGTGCGCTGGATGTGCCGCGCCATGCGCCGCCCGTCCCGCTCCGCCAGCTCGATGTCGCGAGGTGGCCTAGCGACCCGTGCTTCGTGGTTCATACATCTCCGGATGCGGTGAGCGTATGAGCTGTCTTTCTGATCCGCTCTCGGATCCGGGCCCGCGCTATTTGCGCGTCCTCTTCTTCGGATCTCTTACGGTTCTCTTCCGGATCGGGTGACAGGCTGGCACCCCGTTCGGTCGCGATTGGCACCCCGTTCGGTCGTGATTGGCACCCCGTGCGTGCGATCCTCAACAGTTTGTCCACAGGTTTACGGGGTGTCACTGTGTCACCCCGCGCCATGGCTAGCCGATACTCGTTCGGACGACGGTCGCGCCGCTTGATATAGGCTGCCGCGATAGAACCGTCGGTCCTCGACGTGGCACCGAGCGCTAGGAGTTCCTTGATGCAGCGCTTTACAGTGCGCTCGCTCAGGCGCGTCTTTGCTGCGATCAATTTGATCCCAGGGAAAGCTCCGAGCCCGTCGATGTTGGCGTTGTTCGCGATGAACAGGAGCACGAGCTGCTGCGCCGGCGACTCGACAATCGTCTGATCCCACGCCCAGCTACTTGCCTGGACGCTCACGAATTCGCCGCCTTCGCCATGAATCTACCCCTTCGTCACACACGACGGCCCTTGATGCCGCCCGGAGATTCAGCGCCCGTTTCTTTAGTCGCGAACGGGCCGAAAAGCGATGACCTCGGACTAACCCGCCGAGATCTCCTGCCGCTTCGCAACTAGGCGGCGTCCACTCTTCCCGTAGTTCTCGGGGTCCACTTTCAGGACACCCTCCGTGAGCGCCTGGAGCTTGTAGGCCGCGCCCTGTGGAACGATCTCTCCCCATTGATTGATAGCTGACCGCGTTACGTTCAATGCGCGCGCCAGCGCCGCTTGTGTCCCGTAATGTTCAATTGCCGTTGCGGTGAGCATCGCGCCGCGGTATAGCATGCTTGACGTTTATATGGCAAGCATACTCAACACTGAAATCGATACTTTCCTCGAGGTGACACTCGGGAAACGAATTGCAGCAGCGCGTGAGATGGCCGGGCTTAACCCGTCCGAGCTTGCGCGCGCCGTCGGCGTGACGAAGGCGGCCGTCTCTCAATGGGAAAAGGATCAGACGAAGAACCTGAAGCTCGAGAATCTGTTTGAGGTTTCCCGCATCACGGGCTGCGACATCTACTGGCTGGGCACGGACTCCCCGCCGCCGGCGCATGCGAAGGCGATGGCAAAATTCGCACGCCTCCCCTCGGATTTCCAGAAGTCAGTGCTCGATCAGATTGAGTCGCTCTACTCGCTCGCATTGAGTTCCGGCCAGGGCAAGGCATCGAACTCCGAGTAGGCGCGCCGCCGCCTTCGGCAAGGGAGCTCACGGCGCCAGGGACGGCGCGATGACATAAACCGTAAATCTTAATATTCGAGCGGGGTCGCGCCCGCCCGAAGGTAAGCATGCTTGACGCTTGATGGCTTAGCATGCTTAACTCCGCGCCATGGACCCCGGCGCACATCCCATCGAGCTTCTCGAAGTCGACATCGCCGCGCAGCGATTCGCGGCACTCTCGCGCCTGAAGGAGAAGCGGCTGCGAGCGGTCGAGGCAATCGGCGATCTGCACGAGCAGGCTGAAATCTGCAAATCACTCGGCGTTGCGGCGCCGGCGCAAGACGCCATCCAGCGCGTGCGGGCTCTCGCATGAAGCGCGCGAAGCTCAACCGCTACCTCCTCGAGGACTGGCAGGTCTGGGCGCTGATCGCCGTCGCGATCGCGATCATGGTCGTGCCGTGAATCCCTGGCTCGCCGCTTCGATCGTCATCATCGCCTACGCGATCTTCTGTCTCGTCCTGATGTGCGCCGTCTGTGGGCGCATGAACGACCGCACGTGAGCCGCGTCGACTCTCTTGGCTGGCTGCTCTTCGTCGTCCTCGGCGTTTGCTGGCTGACGCAGTGGGCGGGCGATGCGCTCGCCCGGTGGCCACGCCGCGGATCGAATCCCCTGCCGACTTTCGAGCGCGCCACGAAGGCGGAGCTCCTCGAGTGGATGCTCTCGTGCGATGAGATCGTCGCCGAGATGCATTCCCTGCGGCAGAAGATCGCCTGGCGCATGGAGGAGCTCCGGGTCCACGTTCACCGCAAGCCGGCGCGCCCGCCGACTGTCATCCACATCACAAAGAATATTCGGTCGCGCGACGACGTCGCCTGACCTCAAGGGGTTTGCCATGAATTATCGCACCGTCTCGCTCGATCACCTGCGCCTGTCGCAGACCGCCGCGCAGATCGAGCGGCGTAAGCACCTCGACAAGGCCGGGCTCAAGGAGCTCACGGAGAGTGTGAAGACCGGCGGCGTCATCAATCCGATCCTCGTGCGCCCGCTCGAAAACGGTGGCGGGGAGACCTTCGAGATCGTCGCCGGCGAGCGGCGTTTCATTGCCGCGCGCGCCGCGGGCCTAACCGAGGTGCCCGCCCAGGTGCGGGATCTCTCCGACCAGGAGGTGATCGAGCTGCAGCTCGTCGAGAATCTGCAGCGCGAGGGGTTGCACGAGCTCGCCGAGGCCGAGGGCTACGAAGCCCTGCAGGAGAAGCACGGCTACAGCGTCGATGACCTGGTCGTGAAGGTTGGGAAGTCGAAGGCGTATGTCTATGCGCGCTTGAAGCTCCTTGAACTCTCGAAGGATTCGCGCGCCGCGTTCTATTCGGGCGAGCTCGCGGCCTCGACCGCGCTCCTCCTCGCACGGCTACACAACGCAGACGACCAGAAGCGGATGCTCAAGGTCGCACTCAAGGGGAAATGGGGGGATGGCGAGCCGATGAGCTTCCGTGAGATGAAGCGTTATATCGGCGAGGAGGTGATGCTCCAGCTGAAGCGGGCTCCCTTCGACACGATCTCGGCGGATCTCGTGCCGAAGGCGGGCCCGTGCACCACGTGTCCGAAGCGAAGCGGCAATCAGATCGGGATCTTCGAGGACGGGGAGTCGGAGGACCTCTGCACCGACTCCGCCTGCTTCCGGCTGAAGCGCGATGTCAGCATCAAGCTCAAGGTCGACGCGGCGACCGCGGCCGGCAAGACCGTACTCGCCGGCAAGGCGACGAACAAAATCTTCCAGGGAGACAGCGACCGGCCCGCCTGGGACGCGCCCTACAAGCCGCTCGATGCAGAGGAATACACCGGCAGCGGCAAGCTGCAGAAGATCCGCGCCATCATTCCGAAGGATGCGGAGCGCGTGCTCGTCCAGGCGCCGAGCGGGAACCTCATCGAGATGGTCGCGAAGAGCGTCGTCGACAAGGCGCTGCGCCGTAATCAGCCGAAGCCCGCGAAGGCGGCGCGCCCGGCGAAGCTCAAGGCACAGGCCGACGAGCAACTGGTCCTCGAGCGCGTGCTTGCCGCGCTTCAGAAGAAGCTGCCCGCGCGTCTCGGTATCCAGGAGTTCCGTCACCTGGTGCGGAGCATGCAGTCCTCGCTCGGTGGTCTACGGACGCAGCCCTTCCGATCCGAGCGGGCGATCGGGAAGTTCACGGAGAGCCAGTGCCATCACGATCTCGTGCGCATGGTCTATGCCGAGCTCCTTGACCTTGATGAGAAGGTTTTCCTCGCCGAGGCGAAGCGGCTGAAGGTCGACGTCGACGCCATCCGCAAGGAGCTCACGCCGACGCCCGCCAAGAAGGCGACAAAGAAACCCGCGAAGAAGAAGTAGCGCCGTGATCGAGAAGGCCCTTCCGCTCGTCTGTATCGGCTGTGGCTGCAGTGACGGCGATGCTTGCGTTTCGCACGGTGGCGCCGTGCGCTGCGCCTGGCTCATCGTCGGCGGGGAGATCAAGGTCTCGCGTGGCATCACGTTCCGCCCGGGGCTCTGCAGCTGTTGTCAGCGTGCGCACAGTGCCCGCTGGAACGCCGGCGACTGGACGCTCTTCCCGGAGGCATCCGATCGCGCGCGGTGCGCCCTGGCGACGACGACGCATACGAAGCTACGCGAGGTGCAGCGCTGTCGCTCCTGCAACGCCCGGATGATCTGGCTCGACACCGCGGCCGGCAAGAGCATGCCGGTCGACGCCGACAGCGTCGCGCCCGATGACGTGCTCTTCGACAAGGCGAAGCACATGAGCCACTTCGTCACCTGCCCGAACGCGAAGCTGCACCGGAGAGCCCGATGAAATACGCCATCCTTGCGCTCCTCGTCACGCTCGGCGGGTGCGCCAGCATGACGCCGCGTGAGCGCACCGTCCTGAAGATCTCCGCCGCGGTGCTGATCGCCGGAGCGATCGCCGCGCACAACGCCGATCACGGCGATCACCGGAAGGGAATCGATCCGCCAGATTGTTCGACCGGCGTTTGCCAATGAAGCGCGCGACGCGGCTCTCCAAGCCATTGCTGGGGCCGAGCTCCGGGTGGGCGGCCTGGAGAGCAACGCGCGATCGCAAACTCGCGAAGCCGCGACGAACAAGGCTGCGCAAGAACTGGTGGCCAAGCGGCTGCCCGGTAACAACGACAGGAGTAATGACCCATGAAAACACTCATTGCATTGATGCTGATCACCGGCGCCGCCCTGGCGCAGGTCGTGCTCGATCCGACCATGAGCGGGGCGTATACCCCGCGGGATTACAGCGACTACATCTGCGGGAACACTCCGCAGCCGACGGTGCTGGCGGAGCGCGAGAACGCGGACCACACCATCAGCACGATGGTGAAGGCCGTTGCCGTGTGTTCGGCTGGTGGTCGAGGTTCCGGCAATCGTTACCGGCTCACTTGCACCGTCGTCACATTCGCTTCGGATCGCTACACGATCCTGCCGTTCATCGACGCGCTCGGCGTCTCGCACCCCGGCGAGCGCGTATTCGCCGCGACATGGTTGCAGCGCACGGGAACGCCAGTCGCGTGTCCACCACTTTGATCGAAGGACGTCCCATGAAACTCACGAAGATCTCAGCTAAAGGGGCCGAGATCCCCGCGGATGCCACCGAATGGGTGGCCGTGCGCCTCGATCATGATCTCCTCGCCCGCCCGCTCTACTTCGATGTCGCCGAGCACGAGGCGCCAAACTGGAAGGCGGCGATGAAGTGGATGGAGAAGCGTGAGACGTGCGGCTGGCAGTGGCGTGCGCCGACCGTCGAAGAACTCTTTCTCCTCGCCGATCGCACGAAGTTCGATCCGTGCCTCGACGGGGCCTTCTTCCCAGAGGTGAAGAGCGACTGGTATTGGGCGTCGACACTCGACGTCTCTCCACCCTCCGGCTGCGCGTGGCTCGTCTACTTCGGCGGCGGCTATTCCGACAGGAGCGGCCGGGACGGCGGCGGTTGGTGCCGCGCGGTCCGCGCCGGTCAGTATTAGGCCTATTGGGCTTTCTCAAGGACAACATCCATGAATGCATTTCGTGACGATCTCCGCGCCCTCGTCTCCAAACACATCGCGGAGCTACCGGTCGAGCAGATCGTGACGCTGATCGATGGTTCCTCATCGAAGAGTGCGCGCGGAGTCGGCAATGCCCATGCGCTCGCGCAGCCCTACGTGAAGTTGAACGCGCTCGGCGAATCGCAGGCCGATGACTGCCCTGAGTGGGTGGCCGTGCGGGATCTGCGCACCGGGCTCGAATGGACGCGCGCGCCGGTGGGCGGCAAGAAGTACAACTGGGCCGATGCGAAGAAGGCGGCGAGCGAAGTGCGGCTCTGCGAGCGGAGCGACTGGCGCGCGCCGACGATTCAGGAACTTTTGTCACTCGTCGACTACGCCCGCGTCGATCCGGCGATCGACACTGCCTACTTCGATTGCCCTGCCGACTGGTTCTGGTCCGCGACGGAAGCGAAGAGCCCCTCCGGCTACGCGTGGGGCGTCTACTTCGGCAACGGCTTTTCCGACAGGTACTACCAGGACAGCTACGGTTGGTGCCGCGCGGTCCGCGCCGGTCAGCAATGGGCTTTAGGAATCTGAGCGATGCCGCTTGAACTCCCGCCCATCGTGAAGCTGGCGGAACGCGTGACGGCACAGCTCGAGGAAGCCGTCACCCGATTTCCGAAGCGGCATAAATATTCACTCGGGATCGATGTCCGGGCAGCCGCCATGCGTGTTTATTGTTGCGCTTACCGCGCCTGGCGGGATCGATCGCAGCAATTGCGGCGGGTTCATGAACTGTCGGATGCGATCGACGAGCTGAAGCTCCGCATCCGTCTCTCGAAGCAGGTGAATGCGTTCGGCAGCTTCGGTGAGTTCGAGACGATAGTCCGAACGACAGCGGACCTCGGCAGGCAGTGCGGGGGTTGGCTCAAGCGATTGCACTCGAAAGGCCAGAACGCGCAGGCGGCATCACCGCCCGCGCAGCGTGCCTCGATACTGAGTTCCCGCGACGCCTCTCAGGAGGCCAACGCATGACGAAGCGATCCTACCCCGATGGATGGGCCGCCCGGTCGGAAGTGCGCGGGATAACGCTAGCCCCTCCGGCTACGCGTGGAACGTCAACTTCAACAACGGCAATTCCAACAGGAACAACCAGGACAACAACGGTTGGTGCCGCGCGGTCCGCGCCGGTGAGTGTCACGAGTCCTGTCAGCCTGAGAGACCTTCACATCGCCTGGCGCGAGGCCCGCCGCGGCAAGAAGCCGAGCGCCGACCAGGCGGCCTTCGATGCCGACTGGCCGGAGCACCTGATCGAGCTCGAGGCGGAGCTCAATGCCCTCACCTGGTCGCCGGCGCCGCCGACCTGCTTCATCGCGAAGGCCCCGAAGGCGCGGGAGATCCATGCACCCGCGTTCATCGATCGCGTCGTGCACCACTACCTCGTGCCGCGGCTCGAGACGATCTACGAACCGGTCTTCATCCACGACAGCTTCTCGAATCGGAAGGGCAAAGGCACGCACGCAGCCGTCGATCGCCTGCAGGAGTTCGTTCGCGAAGTCCACAGCGGGGAAGGCGGCGGCTGGTTCCTGCAGCTCGACATCAGGAACTTCTTCAACTCGATCCACCGGCCGACACTCTGGGAATTGCTGAGAGACCGGATGGAGCGTCACGGCTTTGCGCTCCCGATTCGTCACACCGTGCATGCGCTCCTGCGCCATTCGCCGCTTCATCACGGTGCGCACTACGCCTGCCGACCCGAGGAGCGCCCCCTGGTTCCCGTACATAAGCGCCTCGAGAACGCGGCGCCCGGCTGCGGGATTGCAATCGGCAATCTCTCCTCGCAGTTCTTCGCGAACGTCTATCTCGATCGCCTCGATCAGTTTGTGAAGCATCAGCTCAAGGCGAAGCGCTACGTCCGATTCGTCGACGACTTCGTGCTCGTCCACCACGATCGGGGTCAGCTCGCGACCTGGTTGGCAGAGATCGAGCACTTCCTCGCCGAGACGCTGCGGCTCGAATTGAAGCCCGACCGCAGGCTCTCACCGCTCACGGGGGGCTGTGATTTCCTCGGCTATGTCATCTTTCCGACGCATCGGCTCGTTCGTCGACGCGTCATCGCGCATTGCCGATCAAAGCTCGCCGCATGGGAGCGTCGGCACATCACCGCTGAGCGCCGTCCAACGCGAGCGGGCATCGACTCTCTGCGCTCCACCTGGTCGAGCTACCTCGGGCACTTCAAGCACTCGACCGATCGGCAAATCATCCCGCGGCTACTGGGCCGGTTCCCCTGGATGCCGAATGAGCTCGCTCGTTGAATTCCTGCAGCTGACGCGCATCGCCCGCCGGAAGTCCCGCGCCGGCGTGCGCCGCTGGCTCAAGGCCGAGGGGATCCTGTACTCTGTCGGCGCCGACGGCACGCCCTACACGACGCTCGATGCGATCAATAAAGCCCTCGGCGTCACAGAAGCCACGCTGCAACCGGACCGCTCCGCATGTTTGCCCCGCCGCCAGGCGTCACGAAAAAGCACGGCCGCTATTACCTCGTCCGGCAGAATCGCTGGATCCCGCTAACGCGGATCGATGAAGGCGAGGTCGCGCTCCTCGAGCGCTACTACGAACTCACGAACGAGAGCCCGCTCAATATGGCGGGGATCCTGATCGGATATCTCAAGGAAGCGGTGCCGGAGTTGAAGCCCGCGACGCGCCCTGACTATCGACGCATCATCGTTACGCGGCTCATCCCCTACTGTGGACACATGCCGCGGAACTCAATGAAGCCCGGCCACGTCGCGCAGTACCTCGCCGAGCGAAAGAAAGCGGGCTCGCCGATCGCCGCGAATCGCGAGCGCGCCGTGCTCTCCTCCGCCTGCGCGTTCGCCATGGGCAAGGGCTGGCTCGAATTCAATCCATGCTATGGCGTCCGGCGGAACAAGGAGAAGCCCTCCACCGTCTACGTCGAGCATCACGAGCTCGTCCCGGTGCTCGATCGCGCACCCGTGTCCATGTATCACCTGATGTCGGCGGCTTTCCTCACCGGCGCCCGCGAGACCGAGCTCATGGAGCTGAAGAAGACCGAGGTCCGGAAGGTGGGCATCGTCTTCTTCGAGACGAAGACCGGCAAGGAGCGCACCGTCGAATGGTCGCCGACGCTGCGGAAGATCATCGAGGAGGCCTGCGCACGATCGACCAACGACTATGTATTCACATCGCAGAAGGGGCTCAAGTGGTCGGAGTGGGGATTGCAGAGCGCCCTGCGACGCCTGCGGGCCGGGTTTCAGTTCCGGGCACTACGTGCAAAAGCATCATCGGACGCGAAGGAAAATATCCTTGCCCATGACAAGGGCATGCTGGCCGTATACCAGCGCCGGCGTACCGTGCGTCCCGTGAAATAGATGTCTAAGTATGGTTTTCGCCCTGTCTAATGGCTGCTAGCATTTAGCTGCCATGAAGGGATCCAACACTCCGCGTCTGCACCTGAAGCATGGGCCTATTACCACGTGGTCGACGGTCGCTGGATCTCGCTCGGGCGCGAGGAGAAGGTGGCGCTGATCGAATATCGGCGACGTGAACGAGGAAGATCGGAGCGGTTGCTCCTGGTCGCGGACGGCGACTATGCGAAACTCTTCAGCCGGTCGATGAGGAATGCCGAAGTGCGCGAAGTACCGTTTTTATTGCGGCGCCCGGAGTTCGACGAGCTGGTGGCTGAGGCCCATGGGAAATGTCAGCTGACTGGCATCCGCTTCGATACCTCGCGGATTGAGGGCGCCAGGCGCCGGCCGTTCGCGCCGAGCCTGGATCGCATTAGAGCCGGCGGAGCCTACGAGAGGGGAAACGTCCGGCTGATCTGCTGCGCCGTCAATACGGCCCTCAGCGACTGGGGAACGGCCGTTCTGGAGCGGGTCGCCACTTCCTACTACTGGCATCACCGAAGACGTCTAAGACGGGTGGCAAAGACCTAGACCTTTGGTGCTCTGCGAAAACTGTAACTGATTGATTTAGATGGGACGGCCGGGAATCGAACCCGGGACCAACGGATTAAAAGGCCCCTGCCCTCATGGAATGTTCCACGTGAAACAAGGACTTAGCCGGTCAGGTGTCTAGGCCGCGCCTGGCGGCATGCTTATCTATGTTGGCTAGACGGGGATCGAAGAGACGGGGGAGCTATTTCGCGGGCGCCTTTACGCGCGAGCGCACCCATGCGGCGAGCTCGGCCTGGCGCGCAGCGCAGGCGGAGGCTTCGGCCTTCTGCCGCTCATGGCAGGCGTGGATCAGGAGCGCCTGGCTCTCCGGGTCGCGCGTCTCGAAGTCATCGGGCAGGAGGCAGGGGCTCACGGGGCACGGGGCCGTCAGGGCCGTGGACGGCTCCTGTACCTGCTCCTCCGGGCACAGTCTCGATCTGATTCCAACGCAGCCGGAAAGACTCAGCGAGATGAGCGCAGCCGTTAGGATCGACGACGACGTTCGGAAGCCCTGCGAATTTCGTCTGCACATTGGCGATGCCTCGGTTGACGTTGTCGAGTAGCGTCTGCGTCGTCGCGCGCGCGGCGTTGTCCTTCGCCGTTAGATCGGCCGCATGATCGAGCCCGGCCTGCAGCGCCGAGCGATCGGCCTCGAGCTGCTTCACCTCGTAGGCGTGCGCGAGATCGAGGCGCCCCCATCCATAGGCGCCCGCGCAGGTGAGAAGCCAGACGCCCGCGATGATGCCGTAGATCTCGAGCTTGTTCATGGCACGGGATCGTGCTGGTCATCGCGCTCGGGCGGGTCGAGCGACCAGATCGAATTGATCCAGGGCACGTAGCGCGAGAGGATCTTCGAGAGCCACACCATCACGAAGGGGCTCGGGATCGCGACGCAGGTTGAGACGATCCATCGCATCTTGCCGCCATCCGCCGGATCCATCACGCCCCACATGAGCGCGGCGAGCACGATCGACCCCGCGATCGCGACGAGCACCGTCGCGCCCTTGCGGTGCCGGCGGGACCATTCCTCGGGGATCGCGAAGAGCTCGGCGAGCACCGAGAGCGCCGTACCGCCGAGGATGCCGACGAGGAGGGAGAGGAGATCCGGCCAGGCCGCGCCGAGGTTCAGGATCCAGTTCACGGTGCTTTCCATCACGCCTCCAAGCCCGGCAGGTAGACGGTCATGCCGGTGATGTGTTTCGCGGTGAGAAGTTCGCCCCGCGGGGATTCGCCCGAGCGCGCCACCTGGATGTGCACCCAGGCGCCGAACTCGAGGATGAGCTTGTCGAAGACGACGCCGGCGTCGCGGATCGCGATCGCGAGCGTCATCGGCGTCATGCCGTCGACATTGATGTCGGCGGCGCGCGCTTCCATATGAGCGGACTTCGTCGCGCCGCCCGCGAGCGCATTGACCGCGCCCGATCGGTAGCCGCTCGAGATCCGGATCGCGCCGACGTGCCGGCGGACGTCCTCGAGGAGTTCGGCCGTCCGCTGCAGGTTCGGCAGGAGCACATCCGGCACGGTGTTGTCGAAACCGTTCCGGGCCGCGAGCTCCGAGCGCTCGAATTCCGCGCGGCTGAAATGCGGGGTGAGCTGCATCAGAGTCTCCCTCGATTGACGAGATCCGCAACCGCACGCGGCAGATCCCGAAGCTCCTCGCGCATCTCATCGCGGAGCGTTTCAAAGTCTCCCTTGACCTCGAGGCGCAAGTCCTCGAGCGAAGAGCGCCATTCGCGATCGCGCTGCGCGCGGATCTCCGCGAGATCCTTGTGCGAGACATAGAGTGGGTGACGGTGCCGGATCATTCGCTCGGTCACCCAGGCGACCCATCCGGCTGCAATGGCAAGGAGTGCCGGCAGCCACCCATCGGGGAGCTGCGTCGGCTCCGTCATCAACCACGCTCCCAGACGATCACCTCGGGCAGCACGAACTCCTCGCCGAGGTTCTTGCTCTCGGCGTGGCCGGCGTCCAGCTGATCGTTCGAACAATGCCAGAGCGTCAAGCGGAGCGAGCTTGCGTGCCACGAGGCGCCGAGATGCGGGCAGGCATTGAACCAGAGCGGCGTGCGGCGATCGCATTTGATATCGCCGTTGAATTGGCAGGTCGCGTTCTCCTTGAACATCGCGCCGATGCCAAGCTCGGGCTGCACGTTGTGCCCGTCCCTGAAGTCCCAGTAGCGCGACATGACGAAGCCAACGTAGGCCTTGAGATCGAGACCGCCGTATTGCGGATAGATCGTCTGCGCGCCGACATAGAGGACGCGCCCTTCCCAGTGCTCGCTCCTGGCGGCGACGCTCACGATGCCGCCGGTGAAGCCCTCGCTCGCGCGAAAGGACTTGCCGATGCCGATGCTGAGCTCGTTCACCGAGGCGCAGGCGGAGAGGGCGAGCAGCGCGAGCGCTGCCTGCGCGAGAGGAAATCGCATGGAGTTTGCTTCCTTATAGCTACGGCGAACCGAACGCATTCAACGTGATCGTCACGCTCGCAAGGGTCGGCCCGCCGACGTGTCGGAGTTCAAGCGTGAAGGTGTCCGTGTCGTCGGCATTGGTCGATGTATTGACCCAGTCGCGGTCGGAGGTGCATGCGATCCAGGTGCCCGATGCCGCCGGCGTCGTATTCGGATCATTACCCTGCGTGACCCAGCGGACCTCATAGTTCGCCGCCTGGGCATTCGGCAGCACCCAGTCGTAGAGCTTGGTCGAGCCCCGTGCGCCTGGATGCGATAGATGCCGCCGTCGCTGTCGACCCGATACGTGATCGTCGCCGTGCCACCGACGACGACGTCAGTGATCCCCTGCGCATCGAGCCGGACGGTGTCGCCCGAGCCGCCGACGTAGCTATCGGCCTCAGTGCCCCAAAGGCTCACGTATCGTCCGCGGCGTTCTGCGTGAAGAAGAGCCGGATGCCGATGAGCCGCGCGTCCGTCGTCAGCGTATCGGAGCCGTCGGCCGGGTTGCGCTTGATGCGGAAGAACACGAGATCGCCCGTCGCCGGCGTGCCCGCGATCGTGATCGCCGCGCTCGTCGGCCCGACGTGCACATCGCCCGCCGTGAGCGCGGTGTCGGTCGAGGTCTGCTCGGTGCCATAGGCCGTGTCGATCGCGTCGTCGTCCGAGCACGCGAGCGCCTGCAGCGCCCAGACGACCCCGCCCGAGCCCGACGCGAACGTCCAGATCGGCTGAAACTTGACGGTGCCGTTATTGAAGCTCTTCGGGAACGGGATCGTGAAGCCCGCGAACTCCTGCGTCGACGTGTCGAAATCCAAGGTCCGATAGAGCACCTTGTTCGTCGTCGTCTCGATGACACCGCCGGCGGCACCGTTCGTCGTCGCCGGCTGCATCGCCGCGGCGAGCACGGGGATCGTGACGAGGCCTTGCTTCATCGCGCCGAGGGCCGCGAGCTCGGTCACCGTAAAAGCGATGTACTTGACCTCGCCGTTCACCGAGTTGTGGACGGCGAGGAGCGAAGTGAGCGCCATCAGGCAATACTCGGCCAATAGAGATCGACGGGCACGTCGACGGTCGCCGTCGCGCTCAGGGAATCCGTGATCGTGCAGCGCGCCGTGCCGGTCTTGTGCGTGCCGTTAAAAGCATTCGTTCCATCGAACGTCGTCGTCGCCGACGTCGCCGAGTTGATCGTGATCCCGGAACCGCCGGAGAGCCACGTCCAGGCATAGGTATAGCCCGGCGTGCCACCCGTTGCCGTGACGGTGACCGATCCCGAGGTGATCGTCTTCGGATCGGGCGGCGGCGGCCAGGCGTTCTTCGTGATGCTCGAGGGCGCCGCGCTCCCGGCGAGCGCCGAGGTCACCGATGAGGCCTGCGCGGCGAGGCCGGTCACCGTCGGGAGCGGTGTGCTCTTCTGATTGCCGCGGGTCAGGCGGATCCAGTAATAGCGGGTCGTCGTGTCGGATTTGCTCAGGAAATACCCGAGCGCGTAGCCCTCCCAGACCTTCGTCGCGCTGATGAAGGGCGTCGACGAGGTGTATTCGAAGAGCTCGATGAGCCCGAGCATCCGCCCGATCGTCGGCAACGACCAGCTGAAGAGGATGCCGTTCACCTGGCCGACCGCATCGAAGTCGCGCGGGGAGTCTTCGGATTCGCCCGGCGATTCGGTATTGGAACTCGCACCGTTCGTCGAGCCCGTCGGCTCCCAGTCCGAATACGGGCCGGCGGCGCTTCGCGCCCGGATCCAGTAGTAGCGCAGGCCACCGAGGGCGATCTGATGGAAGAAGCCAGAGCCCTGCACCTCCCCGACGAGCACGGCGTTCGTCCGGTTGTTGTCGAGGCTCGCCCAGACCTCGATCGCGAAGTAAGAACCAGATACGGGCGGCGACCAGGTGAGGGAGTTCCCGCCGTTCGTGCGGCTTGCGACAAGGTTCGTCGGCGCGTCGGGCAGCTCGGTCGTGAAGACATCCGTCGCGCTCGTACCGGTCACATAGTCGGCCGTCACCATATCGGCCCACACGCCAGAATCTTCTCGCTTCGCCGTGATCGTGACGCGGCCGGCTTCCGCGTTAAACTCGAACTGACGTTCGAGACACTTGAAGATGCGCTGGTTCCAGCCCCACCGCGTATGGGTGAGCGTGAAGTTCTCGTACTTCGCGATCTTTAGAAGATTCAACGCACCGACGAGCTTCACCGTGCGCATCATCCGGGACTTGCGCAGTTCGATTTCAGCAAGGCGCTGCGCTTGGTACTGCTCGGTCACGCCATCGAGCGTGATCTCGCGTGGCAATTGCTCGCCGCCGTCTTGTGTCTCGTAACCAGAGTCAGTGCGCAGCGGCGTCGTCTGCTCGATGTAACCCTTGCTGTCATCGATGAACGTAGCGGCTACGGCGTTGTAGCGGTCATCGTGCGTATCGGTGTCCTGCACCTCGATAGCGCCGTAGAGGTCATCCTGCGTCAGCGCGTGGATCGGTGCGTCATAGGCGCCCGCCCAGATGCGCCATTGCCCGTGCTCGGTCGTTGCGGCGCCCGCCATTGATGCGAGGATCTTCGTCAGGATGTCCCCGCGAGTCTCGCCGCAGCTCACTTCCACGTTGCAGGTGTAACGCTTGTTGCTGCCGCCAGAGGGCACGACGTTGCCGCCACTCAGCACTTGATCGCAGATCGTCGCGGCCGCAGCGAAGTACGAATCAACGATGCGCGCATCGGGTTCCTTGAGCCCGTACTTGATCATGCGCGTCGATTGATCGTTGACAACGCTGCCGCCCGTCAGGAACCAGCGCGCGTGAAGCGATGGATTACGCGAAAACACCCACGTCGATGGATTGGCCATCCGCTGGGTGCCGCTTCCGCCATTGGTCGAGTCCGCGCGCGGGTCATAAACGAGCGCACCGTCGACCAGGGAGGTCACGTTTTGCGGAGCCCCGCTATCGTAAACTTTATCGTCGCGCGACATCTTCACGACGATGTAGGCGCAGCCGCTTAGCTTGTGATTGCTCGTCCACTTCGTGGCGAAGGCCGTATCGACATTGGTATCGGCGGCTTGCGCGCCTGTGCCGAGGTGCTTGTAGATCGAGAGTTTGCCAGCGAATTTGCCAGCCGTGACGGCGCCACCGCCGGCCGCGCCGGCGTTGATATCAGCGTTCGACACGAACTCGTTCCCCATCCAGATGTTCGTGATCGCGCTCACCTGATGGCCGGCAACGACAATCACGTACCAGAGGACATCGAGCTTGCTGCCGCCCGTGCTCGACACATCGAAGAACGCGAACACGCCACCCACCCGCCGCGTCCCCAATACGATTCGCCGGTATTCGATCGGGCCGCGAATCGAGACGTTGATAGGCGGCACGTCGGGACGCCGCACCAGTTTCTTGGTAAGAGCGCCGAGCGCGACGTTGATCAGGATGGTCTGAACGAGCTGCGCCGCGATCAACGCGCCTGATGCGCTCGCGCCAAAGTAGGTTACTAAGAATTGAGCGATGGCTGCCTGCGGCATGTCAGAGGTCCCACGCGGCAGTTGCGACCGACAGATCGCGAAAGCGCAGGCCCTTCGGGCTCGGTGCACAGATGTTCGCGCCCAAGCAAATGCCAGCAGCGAGACCGTCACCGAAGTCGGCGGCAATCACGTCGCCCACGCAGGCTAGCAGCGGCGCCTTGGGCTCGCCGAAGACAGAGGTAAGAAGCCCAGCCATTCCACCGTGCGCCGCAAGGATGGCCTCAGCTGCTTCCCGCGACTCATACGCCGGAAACTCCTTGCGGTAGTCCGTGCCCGTCATGGCAAGCACGGCCTCGCCGACGAACTGACAGCAGTCGGAATCGGAATAGCTAAACGGTCGCGACAGCCATGCGTGAACGACAGCAGCAAGCGTTGTGTGCCAGTCCGGAACGCGGCCCACTAGTCGCCACCGTAGATCGGAATGGGTCGTGCGCCGTGCCTGATTCCAATGATCGCGCGCGTGCCGCCCCAAAAGAAGTCCTTGGACTCCTGCGCCGGCAACTGATCAAAACCCAGGTCGCCAGGGAAGAATTGCTGCTGATGCTCGTTGTTATATCGCCAGCCGTCCGTGCGTTGCAGCCATACGCTGCGATGCTCACAGTTCACGTCGATGACGGGCTCTTCGCCGTCGACACGACGCATGGCGTCCATGCGCCCTTCCCAATTGATCTCTGGAGCCGCGATCAGCGCGTGCGTGTCGGGATTCAGGAAGCCGAAATACTCTGTGACATCGCGGCCGAAGCTCGCATCAATATCAGTCTCAGGCACGATGGCCGGGTCGACACCAGAGAGGCGAAAGGTTTTGGTCTCGCCAATGAGACGTATCGATTCGGACGGGGTTGAAATACTGCCAAGTTCGCCGGTGCCCGTGTACGTGAAGCCGCCGAAGGTGAGATCACCGATGCCCGACCAGTAGCGCGAGATGCCTGACGCAAAGTCGAAAGCGGCAGCGACGAACATGAGCACGTGCTCTTTCGCCGCCTCGGTCTCGTTCGGGCTCTGCGCGAACCAGGTCATGCGAGCGCCTCGACGTGCTCGATTACCTCACCGTCTTCCAGCACGGCGTAACCGCAGCGATCGGCGTCCAGCAAGGCGTGCGCGCTCTTCACGCGATAACGCAGCGCCCAGCGCCATGAGCCATGCCAGCGCGCAAGGATTTCGTCCGAATCAATCTTCTTCGACCAGCGCGTCTTCGGGCCGGCGTAGTAGATGACGGCCTCGAACATCAGTTCGCCGCCTCTTCGAACTCCATGGACGCGCGCACGAGGACGCCGGGCTCGCTGTCCCAATTGACGGGGCCGCCGCCGGCATAGAGGAATCGCCCCATCGGCTTATTCAGCATGATCGGCGCGCCGTCCGCCGGCGCTGCGCGAAGCGCGGGCTCGAACTGGAAGTAACCCTTGCCGGCGGCGTCGAGATTGCAAGGGCGCACCGCGCGCACGAGTTGCGAGTAGTTCGGCAAGATGATCTCGGCCAGGTCTCCTTCCGCGATCGCGTTAGCGAGCGCGCCCTCGGTCGGCGTGCGACCGCCCTGCACGTAGAGTGCAGAGCCTGATTGGCTAGCAGCGGCGACCGCCGCGGAAGTCGTGAAGGTGTAGCGCGTAGGCACGGATGCTAGCTTGAGATTCGCTCCCCAAACGATGATGTTCGAAGCGCCGTCGCCTGCGTAGGTGGTCGTGGTACCGACGCTTTGCTGCATGATGATGCGAACCCCTAAGCTCGTCGCCGCGTTCGTCTTGCGCCCGATGATCCAGACGAAAACGAATGATGAGAACTTCATCGAGTAGCAACGGATGTTTGACCAATTTGCACCGTTGATAGTCAAGTTAGAGTTCGCGCCGGTCGTTAGATCGATGCTGGCAAAAATGTTGGACGCGCCAGTGTTCTCTATGATCGAAACACCGGCCGCGTGTCGTGAGCCGTCTCGCAGGACGACGCCGAAACAATAATCCGCCGCTGCACTCGATACCGTTACGATTTGTTCGCGAAAATGAGTGCTGTTGCTGGAATTCTCCTGCAACTGATCCATCGTGATGGTGCCATCCGGCGCCGTGGTGGTGTTGCCAGTCACGGTGGAAAGCCCGTTCGCCGTCAGTGAGCCCCAGGCCCCGGTGTTTTCGAACTCCTGCGAGCGCAGGAGAAGGTTTCCTCCGTTGTCGACCTGCAGACACCGCGACAGCGAGACGTAGGGACACTCGAAGTAGTCTCCGGTTTTTGCACCGGTCGCGCTCTCATCGAGGACGCTCACGCAGCCGGGGGAGGTCGCCGGGATAAAGCTATCGGTGCGCAGGCCGTAGGACGTCGTGATGGGCCCGATGAATACATCGACCAAGGTCTGCGCGGTTCCCACACCGAGATTGAATCCGGTGGGATACGCGCCAAGTCCTTGCAGAAGCATCGCGCGCACGGCATAGGCGGTGTAAGGGCTCAGTGTCGGCGCTGATCCTGTGTTCTGATCGATCGCCGGGCTCGATCCGACGCCCGAGACCCGCGTCGCGCGGACGGTGCGATTCGCTACGCTGAGCGTCGTCTGCGTTCCCGAGACCCATCCCGTCAATCCGTTGCTGAAGTCGCCGTTCGTGACGAGCTCGTTTGCCGGGAATGTGCCGTTACGGTTGTAGGCCGGGTCCGTCATCCACAGCCGATTTTGACGCCCGCGAATGCGCGCGAGCAAAGCGAGCAGCACCGCCTGTTTCATCTCCGAGTCCGCGTTCGTCGTGATCGTCGGCGTGAAATCGATGGAGGCACTGAACCGATCACCGCCGCGAGACGCCGTCTTAGCGGCGCCCGTGTACATGCCGCGGGAGACGCCCGTCGAATCGATGTAGCCCATCCTGGCTCGCGCGATGTTGAGCCAGGGCGGAAGGAAGAGATCGGTCATACCGGGTATTTCTTGCGCCGAATGCCCGTGATAATGTCGGCCTTCAGGCTCTCATTGTTGCGCCGGAGGATCTCGGGCATCGCGGCCATCGCATCGAGCGTCGAGCCGCGCATGTCATTGTGCTGCGTGATGTAGATATTTCCGCCGCCAACACCGCCCGCCGGCGTGACATCGACGCGCTCGCCGCGCGTGAGGCTCATCGCGACGAGATTGCGATCGCGGCCGCTCGCCCCTCCCACCATGAAACTCGCGCCGCCAGCCGCAGCGCCGGCGTAGGTATAGCCCCCACTCGCTCCAGCGCCGGCGGCAGAGCCGAAGAGGCTCGCGAGGAACCCGCCGCTACCGCCAAAAAGACCGGACAGCGAATCGACGAGCGAGTTGATCGCATTGAGCAGGGGCTTCTTCGTGAGCTCGGCGATGATGAATTGCACGAGCGATCGCACATTGAATTTGCCGGTGCGAAGCATGTCATCCAAGGCGTTGCCGAGCCCCTCCTTCAGTGTCTTCGCGAAGGAATCCATTTGCGCGGCTGCCGCTTGGGTCGCGCGGGCAAAGGTGTCCTGGTTGATCGCGCCATCGGCGAGGAGCTGGTTGAGGTGCGCGAGCGTGTCCTCGTAGGCCTCCGCCGGCGTGCGCAATGAGTCATAGAGCTCGCGCCCTTCGGCGAGCTCCTGATTGTGCTTGCGCTGCGCGTCTTCGATCTGCTGGATGACGTCGCGGTTGTGGATCTGGCTGAGCGTCACCTCTTTCACCGAGACGTTGATCTCGCTCAGGCTCTCGGTGACGTCGGCCGCGTTCTTCTTCGCGGCGTCCGCAAAGCCAGGTGCTAGGAGTCCCTGGCCGCGTGTCGGCTGTCGGCCTTCGTCCGGCGTCGGATTCTGCAGCAGGTCGAGCTTTGCCTTGAGCTGATCGATCTCCGCGAAGATCTTCTCCTTCGCGCCAGGCGCGAGGATGCCGGCGCCGCGAGCGCCGCCGCCCGCGAGCGTGCGTTGCAGCCGAATGATCTGACTATTGACGTCCTCGATCTGCTGCTCGCGCTCGGTCGCGCCGCCGAGGCCCTTGCGGAGAGTATCGAAAAAGTATTCGAGGGCCGGAGTCGCCTTCGCGGCTAGCGTGCGCCAGAAGCCGAGCCAGCTAGCGTCGAGCTTCTTGATCGAGTCGTCGGCCTCACGCAATTTCTCGATGTCCTCGGCCGACAGGACCGCGCCGAGCTGCTCGGCTTCCTGGCGCATGGCGCGAATGCCACGCGACCCCTGCAGGAGAACTGGCAGGAGATCGGTGCCGGATCGCCCGAAGAGATCGACGGACGCCCGAGCGCGATCGGCCGGGTCCTTGAGCGCGGAGACGCTGTCGGCGAGCTTCTCGAATTGCTGGTCGGGAGAGAGTGCGATGAGGTCCTCGATCGTGAGACCGAGGGCGGCGAGGGTCTTGGTGTTCTCCTTGTTGCCGCTCGCGGCCTGGGAGACGAAGACCTGCATTTTCTTGAGGGCGGTGGAGAGGCTTTCGAGATCGATATCCCCCGCCTTCTTCGCGGCGAAGGAGAGTTCCTGGATCGCGGTCGTGCCGATTCCGGTCTTCTCGGCGGTCCGCGCGATCTGATCGCCAAACTTCGCGGCGGCTTCGAGTGAGGCGAGGAGTTCGTGCGCGAGAGCGCCGACGGCGATGCCGCTGAGCGCGGTCGTGAAGGTCTTCTTGATCTTCTTCGCGGCGTTTTCCGACATGACAAACGCGCGGCCGAGGTCGGAGGAGAGCTTCGCGGTATTGGCGGCGAGCTCGATGACGAGGCTGCCGAGGGTGGCTGTGCTCATGCGCCGAAGTAGCTTCGTAGTTGCGCGCTCGCCGCTTCAGGCGACCGCGCAGTTGTTTTATCTGGCATAGCAGTCTCGTCCGCCTGAATGTCGAAAAAGGCGAGGTACTCGGTGAGCTGAGCGCTCGTCATGCGCGCGAGCATCTCATCGACCAGCATGCCCAGCCGTAGCGCGAGCGCGATGTAGATGCGCCGCTGCGGCCGGGCTAGGAGTTTCCCTTGGCGGTGTCCTCCTCATCCTTGCCGATTTTGTTGAGGCGCTTCGCAACTTCGACCAGGCGACCGAGTGCGACGCCATTCTTGTTGCCGAGCGCAGCAACGTCCGACATCGAGAAGAGGCGCGTGCCCTGCTCGTCGCAGATCGCGAAGCTCAGCAGCTTCGCGCGCAGGTTGTCCATGTTCGCCTTCCCGTTCTCGAGGACGGAGGCCTCCCAGGCATCGCGATCGGCGCCGGAGAAGACGCGAATATTGACCATCGCGGCCTCGCCCCATTCGGGCACGGCGACTTGCTCGATCTGAAGATCGGGCGCGGCTAGGATCTGCTCCCGGCTGAGTACGTGCATAGGGGCCCCTTTTGCATTGTTGTCGGTTCGATTGTGGTCAGGCGAAATAGGTGCGCTGCGCCTGCATCAGAAGATCGACGCTCGCGCGCCAGGCTTCGTTTTGGGGCGCCGTGATTTTGAAATTCTTGGCGAAGGCGTTGCAGCAGGCGACCTTCGCGTTCGGATCGGTGAAGGAGAAACCCTTCGCGGCCTGCGCCTCGTTCATGGTCCGGATCGCGGCCTGGCCGGTGTCGGTGTTATCGAGCACGAGCTCGAGTGAGATGCCGCCCGGATCGGGAAGTCCCTGCAGCTTCTCCTTCGCGACCGAGAGGAGGTGCGTGACGTCGATGTCATCGGCGGCGCCATCGAACATGCTCGGAATGCCCGAGCACAGGCCGAGCGCCGTCATCGTGAGCTTGAAGGAATCGCCGCCCGAGGTGTACGGCGTATATCCGGTCCCGTCGACGCCCTTCAGCTCGAACGTATTCGTCACCGGATTCGCGACGACGAAGACCCGGTTATTGAGCTGCACCATGCCGCCGATGTTCGCGAGGCGGACGATGTCGCCGGCCGAGTAGCCGTGCGCCGTCGCGGTAACGACCGGCGGGCTCGCCGCAGTGAGGCCGGTGATCGCTTTCGTCGCGGCGGCGGCCGTCTCGACTTTCACCTGGGTACCTTGGGTCTTTGTCGCGGGCATGGGCGATCGCTCCTATAGCCAAACGTTGAATTGCAGCGTGATGCGGTGCTGCTCGATGTCCGGGTCGTAGTTCGTGAACTGCGCAGCGCAGAGAACGCCGGCGGCCTCGAGCGCGGCGCGCGCAACAGCCGCGAGTGCGAGTGCATCCGTATAGGTCGCCGCGTAGCAGTCCACCTGCACGATGGAACCGTCGAGGCCTGCGAAAGCGACGAGACCGTTCACCGGTGCCGTGCTCACCGTCTGCAGGGCAAGGCAGGGGATCGTGAGATCCTGCGGCTTGATGATGTACTCGACACGATCGGCGACGAGCGCGACCGTCGGCGCATCCGCGACCAGGATGTCGCGGCAGTAATCGAGCGGGTCGCTCACGGTGCGATGCCGAACCGCTTCGACTGGCTCGCGATCACGCGCGCCAGGCGGAGTCGGATTTTCTCGAGCGCGTTGAGCTTCTGAATCTCGAAGGCAGGGCGGAGAAAGGGATGTGCCGGGTAAGCCTTGACCGTCCTACCGAAGAAGCCGGCCTTCGGGGTGCCGAGTGATCCCTTCGCCCTCGAAACGGCAGCGCGACCGAACTCGATCCAGCGCCAGTAGTAGGCGTCATGCAGGTCGCCGAGTCGATTGCGCACCTTCTTGCCGGAGCGGACCGTGATGATCCGCGACTCGCGGACATCGTTGCTCGCGCGCTTGTCGCGCGTGCTGTAGATCTCATTCTTGAGGCGCCCGGTCTTCCCCTGCGGCGCTCGAGTTCGAGCATCGGTGACGATAACCTCGGCGCCGGCGGCGAGCGCCCGCTGCAAGGTTCGCCCCTGCACGCTCTTCGGGAGATTGGTGAGCCGCGTCCGGAGCTCTGCGAGCCCGCTAATCTGGATGTCATCGCTCATGGCGTGAACGCCCGGCAGAATATCTCGAGGCCTTCGCGTCGCCCGATCTCGGAAACCTGCTGGATATCGTAGGTGCGCCCCTCGCAGACGAGGCGGTCGAGCACCGTCACGTCATCGCGATAGCGGATTCGAAAGCGGGTGTTCACATCGCCCTGCAACTGCTGCCCGGCAAAGAACTCGCGAGCGCGAATGTCGAGACGTTGCGCCCATATCGTCGCGAGGTCGGCGAAGGATTCGATCGACTCGCCCTTGCCATTTCGCGTGAGCGTGCGGCGCTGGATGGTCACACGCCGATCGAGCTGCCCCGCCTCGATGACCATCAGATATAGACCTTGTACTTCGCGATCAGCGCGGCCGCCGTACTATCGAGGTCCTCCGTGATCTGTCGATTGTCGAAATAGTGGGAGAGCTGCAGCCGCGCGGCCTGGCGCAAATCCTCGGGAACGGCGCCGGGGCCCGCCCCGTAGCCCGAAACGAAACGCACGGTGATCGCCTTGGCCTGGCAGCGGACCGCCGGCCAGGTCACGCCATAGGCCGGATAGATCCGGCCGATGACGTTCGTCACGTCGACGAGATACTGATTCGAGGCGAGCGTCTGCGTGTTGCCGGATCCGTCGACGTAGCTGATCGAGGTGACCGACTGGCACGGCGGCCGCGGCAGCTCAATGAGCTGCTCATGCCGGTGCGTGTCGATGTCGATCGACCACGGCCATTCACGATCGATCGTGAAATCCCAGGTCTGTGTGACGAAGGCCCGGCCGCAGATCCGTTCGAAATGCTCGCGCGTTGCCCGAATATAGGCCGCCAGGACCGCATCCTGCTCCGACGTATCTATCCGGCAGTGATCGCGCGCCTCCGAGACCTCGAGGATCTCATTGACCGGGCCCGCGACTAGCGCGAGTCCCATAGCGTGCGCAGAAGCGGGGCCGCGGGCGCCCCGCCTTGCGGATTACGCGACGACCTGGATTACGGTGGCGTTGTCGAAGTTCGTGGCTGGCATGTAGCGCAGCCCGTGTCCTTCGACAATGATCGAGACGACGCCGCCGGTCGCACCGCCCGTCACGATCCGCCCCGCAACGAACGTGAAGCCGCCATCCGCATCGAGATCGTTGCTGTCGCAACCGATCACGACCTGCTTCGAGTCGTTCGCGCCGGCGCTCGCAGCGAGCTGCGTTGCGGCCTTGAGATTCTTCGCGCCGGCGCCGCCCGAGGACGTCGCCTGCTGAAGAGAGATGTCGATCGTCTCGCTCGCCATGTCGCCGAGCAGCGCGATCAGCATGAGTTGCTGCGCGTACTGCGCGCTCACCCAGCTGGTGAGGAGCGGGGTGGAGCTTGCCGTACCGGTGACCGCGACGAGGACCGCGACCCGTTCGGCGGGAGATGCGAAAACAGTCATGACAGTATTCCTCCGAAGATTGGGATGAGATCAGCACACACGCTCGCCAAAGGCACGAGCGTGTGGCCGTCGCTGGAGGGCGACTACCGAGCAGCCAGGGTGACGAACGGGCCGTAGGTCGTTGAACCGCTCTTCGCTGCGATCGGCGCGCTCCACCAGGGCTGACCGCCCATGCGGAGAATGAACCGGAAGGCCGTGTGATCCGTGTCGAAGTAGACATGGATCGACACATCGGTCCGAAGGCCGCCGGACTTCAGGATCGCCGCGTACTGCTTGAGTGACGCGAAGATGATGTCGCCCACCGTTCCGACCGCCTTGCAGGCCTGCGTCGGGATGATCGGCCGGCCGAGGAGCGTCGCGTAGGGCGATTGGCTCAATCCGCCCGGCGGCATCCAGACGAGAGTGCCACCCGTCGCGGCGCCCGCGGCTGCGGGACCGACCTGAAGGCCAGCCCGCATGAGGAACGGCTCGACGTCCGGATGGCAGAGCCACACCGCGTCACGGCGCCAGCGGGCCGGCATGCGCGCCCACATGTTCGTGATGTTGATGCCGTGGATCGTGGCCGCGACCTGCGAGGCTTCCGCCGCCTGCGAGACCGTCGCCGGCGAGTTCAGGATGCCAAGCGGCATGCCGGCTCCCGTGCCGTTCACGATCGCGTCCGTGCACTTGAAGTCGATCACGTCGCCCGCCTTGCGCGGGATATACGTGTTCATCTGCGGCGCGTCTTCGAGGAGCTCGTCGGTCACCGGCACGAGGCAGGTGAGCTTGTTGACCTTGCAGGTCGTCGATTCGAGGGCGAGCTTCCGCTGCGTGAGCGTCGCCGCTTCGCCGTCCCAGAAGGCATTGATGCCAACCGAGCCCCAGGGCGTCGCCTCATCCTTCGGCCAGGTGACGGAGTTCGATCCGGTCTCGCTCTGGTCGCAGTACTGCAGGAGCGAATCATCGCCCAGGACCTTCTGCAGGATGGTGCTGCGAAACTCGGGCGGCACCGCGAACCCGCCGTCCGCGCCGACGCCTTCGGATCCGTAGGTCGTCGGAGCGTTGACGATGCGCGGGTCGGCCGCCCCGCCTTCGCCGATCGTCTTCACGGCCGAGAAATAGTCGCCCATGCTCTGCCAGCCCCACCGCCCGCGCTCGCCGGCGCTCGATCGAACGCTCTCGATGCGGCGCCCCTTGGCCCCGCCCTTGTCATCATCGACCGCGGCCACCACCGTTGCGGCGCTCTTGCGGCCGGCGCTTGCAGCGAGGCGGGCGTCCTGGCCGGCGAGCTTCTCGCGGCGTTTGATGTCGAGCTCGATCTTGTCGAACTCGGCGAAGATGCCTTCGAGCTCCGTCTGCTCCTCTTCCTTCAGGTCGCGCTTCTCGGCGTCCGCCGTGGCCTGGATTGCCTTCGCGGATTCCTGAAGCTCCGCGAGCCGGGCTCGCAGTTCTTCGATGGTCATGGCGTCACCTCGTAGTGAAAATAAAAAAGCCGCCTTTAGGCGGCTGCACACACACTGGGATAGCGCGAAGGCTACTTGCCCAGAACTCTCTTCAGGCGTCCGTCGTTCGCCGCGAGGCGGGCGCGGAATGGATTCGCTCTCGGCGCGTCGGCCGCGATCTGCATCTTCGGCACATTCTTGAATTGTGAGAGATCGAAGCAGGCGGCCATCTGCAGCTCGTCGGTGATCTCATCGACGAAGCCGAACTTCTTCGCCTCTGAGGCATTCATCCATGTCTCGGCGTCGGCGAGATCGCTGATTTTCGGCGCCCCGAGTTCCGTGCGTTTGTCATAGGTCGCGATCATGTTCTCGCGTATCTGATCCAGCAGGTCGGCCTTCGATCGCAGATCCTCAGCCGAGCCGTACTGCCCGCTCATGGGGTTGTGGATCATCATCATCGCGTTGTCAGCCATGCGGATCGTGTCGCCCGCCATCGCGATGATCGAGGCGATCGAGGCGGCGAGTCCGTCGATGTCGACAATGACATCTGCCGGGTGCTGCTTCAGCACGTTGTAGATCGCGAAACCCTCGAACACATCCCCGCCTGGCGAATTGATGTGCACGTTCAGGACGTCGATCTTGCCGAGCGCTTTCACATCGTCGACGACGGTCCTCGCGGTGATGCCGCCGAGCCATCCGCCGATGACGTCGTACAGGTAAATCTCTGCGCCCTTGGCCGCGGCACGGATTCGGTAATTCATTTGCTCCTCGCGGTGTTGAGCACGCGCCCCTCGCGAAGGGCGGCAATCAGTCGGTTCTCGATATCGGTGTAGCCTGGCTCATCCGGACTCGCTGGATTGACCGGCGCCGGCTTTGCAGACGTCTGCACCGGGCCCGCCTTCATGGCCTCGCGCGTCATCTGGTTCGCTGGCACAAGGTAGAGATTCCCGTTCGGGATCGGGTTCATTTCCTCGAGCTCGCGGATGTCGTTCGCCGAGAGCCAGCCCCACATCGAGCCGACGGCATAGGCGTCATATCTGGCCTTGAGGTCACCGCGCAGGAGCGCCGCAAGGTTGAACTTCGTGTAAAAGAGCCCGCGCTGCTGCCGGCCGAAGAGCTTGAGGTTTGCCTCCTCTTCGAACTGCGTGACGTAAAACTGCAGCGTATCGGTGACGTACTCGAGCGCCTGGTGCTCGATGTTGTTCCAGGTCGCACGATCGAGCGCCGCGATCTTGTGCGGCGGCACCCCGTACCAGCGGCAGATCTCGAGCGTCTCGAACTTGCGCGACTCGAGGAACTGCGCCTCCTCGGGCGGGATCCCGATGCGCTCGTAGCCCATGCCCTCCTCGAGCACGATCGTCTTGAGGGCATTCTTGCCGCCGGTCCGCTTCTGCAGCGACTCCTCGAGATGCTTGCGCGCATCGGGGCCGAGCGTCTTTGGATGCTTCAGCGCGCCGCCGAGGTTCGCACCATTGCCGAAGAACGAGGCGCCGAACTGTTGCATCGCGACCCCGAGGCCGATCGACTGCGACGCCATCGCGATCACGCTATAGCCGATCAAACCATCGAAGCCGAGACCGCGGATGTGCAACATGTCTGCCGCTGGGATCAGAGAATCCCCGGCGCGATCATTCTTGACACGATAGACGATCGAGCCACCGTCCGCGCGCTCGACCCTCACGCGATCCGGCGTGATCGGCCAGAGCCAATAGGGGCGCCCCATCTGGTCGCGTTCGATCTCGCAGAACGCATTGCCCCACGTGAGCACATGCGCCGTGAGGATGTTCTTGAAGACCGCCGGCGTCATCTCCGGATTCGGCTGATTGTGCAGCAGCCAGTAGACCGGATGCTCGCTCGATTCCTTCCGGCCCGTCTTCGTCTTCTGATAGACGCACCAGGGAAGCGTCGCCATCGATTTCGAGATGACGCTGACGCACGCCCACACCGTCGAATAGGTGAGCGCACTCTCCTCGTCGACGTTCTGCCCGGCCTGCGTCATCTGCGTGAGCCAGCGCTTCGTCTGGATCGGACGGAAGCGCTGCGCGAGATTGATCAGCCGGTCGAGCCAGTTCATATCATCAAGAAGCCTCGTGATTCGTAGACGCTCGGGCCACTCTGCTGCGCCTTCGACGCGCAACGCACTGCCATCGCGAGCGCGACGACGCCGTCGATGCGCCCGGTAGATTTGCCGGGGCGCTTGTCAAACTTCCGCGCGCCGGTCGGATCCATGGTCGTTGCCGCATTCGCGGCGCACATCGTCATCACGGGATTCTTCTGCACGCGCAGCGTCCGGTTGAAGATGCCCGTCTCGAGCATCTCGACCGCCGGGCTCATGTCCTGGTAGCCCTGCCCGTGTGGCACCAGGATGAACTCCGGATTCCCCTTTGGTTCCTCGCCGTCCTTGACGATCTCGACCGCAAGGCCGAGTTCCTCGAACTCCCGCAGGAGGTCATCGATGCGCCAGCGATCGAAGGCGATCGCCTTGAGATTGACCTTCGCGCGAATCTCCACGATCCGCTGCGCGACCCAGGCGTAATCGATCGACCGTCCAGGCGTCGTCGCGAGGTGGCCTTCCTTTTTCCACTGCGTGTAGGGCACGCGGTCGCGATCCTCGCGTTCTCGAATCCCTTCCTCGGGAGCCCAGAACATCGGGATCGCATCGACGCCGATGTCCGTCTGGAACGTCAGCACGAGCGCCGTGAGATCGTTCTTCCCCGAGAGATCAAGGCCTCCCCATGCATCCTGGTCGGCGTACTCCTCGAGCTTGAGAAAGCATTCGCAGGCCAGCCAATCCGAGGAGCTGATCCAGGCTGCCTCGGCATCGACACGCTGATTGAGATAGAGATTCCGGAACGTTGATTCGGCGCCTGGCATGCGCTTCGCGCGTGCAGCGAAGGTGCGCATTTCCTCGAGGCTTCGGAAGTCTCCGAGAGCCGGATTCGCGAGCGGCCAGTTCTGCTCGTCCCACGCATCCGCCTGCATGGGAACTTCGAAGACGAAGGCCTTGAACGTCGGATCTTGAATCGTTCCTGCAGAGACTTTATTACCGTAGTCCGTGAGCTCCGACATCAAATGGAGCGGATCCGCGCTCTGCGTCGAGATGATCCATGTCAGCGGCTCGGCGCGCGCGCCCATCGACGTCGTGAGCACATCGTACAATTTTCGATTCGGCGCCTGGGCGAGTTCGTCGTAAAGAATCACGCTCGCATTGAAGCCGTGCTTCGTCTTCGACTCGCTCGAGATCGCCTGGTAGAACGAGCCGCTGCGATAATGAATGATCCGCTTCTGCCCATCCATCACATTGAGCCGCGAGATGAACTCTGGCTCCATCGCCACCATAGCCGACGCGGCGTTGAAAATTTGCGTCGCCTGTTCCTTATCAGCCGCGCAGGAATAAATCTGCCCGTTGAGCTCGGCGACAGGTCCGCACAGGTGCGCGAGGCAAAGCGCCGCGATCAGTTCGGTCTTGCCGTTCTTTCGACCCATGCTTAAGAGCGCCGTGCGGCAAATGCGCCGGCCGTTCTTGTCACAAGGGTCATAGACCTCGCGGATGATTTTCTTTTGCCAGTCGCGGAGTCTGAAGAGCTTGCCGGCAAATGGGCCCGCTGTGTTTCGGCAATGCTCTTCGATAAACGCAATTACTTCGTCGGCCCGCCCTCGAAGAATAGGCCCTTCTGTTTTTCCGCTGCCTTTGCGGCCTTCCCTGCCGGCACGCTTGAAACGCGGCGGGCCGGGCCTATGCCCAGCCGGTCGCCGAGCTGCACCATCTGAGCGTGAGCTTCTCGCAGCACCTGCAGCCACGGGTTTCTTTTTGGACCGAAGTCGGTCTTTAGAATCTCGCCTTCCGCCGCGATTTGATCCTTTGCCTTTTGCCACCGTGCGACCGCCGTGCAGTAAGCGCCGAGATGTTGCTCGTCGGCGGACTTGAAGTAGCCAGGCGGGAACGTCGCGAGCACGCGGCGCCAGACTTTCCGCTCGAGCGCGCTCAATCCGCCAGGAATTTCCGCGAATTCGTCATTCGTCGGAAGAGAAATGACTTGTGAAGCCGTCCCTTCCAGCTGCCTCAGCAGGTAAGGTTTTGGACTGGGACCCCTAAGACCCATAACCTTACAAACTTACAAGGCGTCGGCACGTTCGGTTGCCGCGCAAAAGGTACAAAGTCGGCGACCCCGCCCTACCCGTCGGCTCTGCGCCAGCGGTGGCGGGCATCGAGAGGAATGCCCGAGGTGTCGCAGCCGGAAATGAGCGAGCCTGTCTTGTCGCTGCCCGTCTTGATCGAGTGGCATGAGTGACAGAGCGATTGCAGATTGCCCGAATCTCGGCGATCGCCACCGTCTTCGATGCGCTTGATGTGATCGGCATCGGTTGCCGCTTCGGTGAGCCCGCGAGCGAGGCACATGGCACAGAGCGGCTCGCGTGCCAGTTGTGCAGGTCGAATGAAATCTCGCCACTCGCGCGTGTCATAGAATCGTCCGCTCACTCACCGCGAACCGATGATCCGAACCGGTGCAGGCCTCACCTCTTCAGGCGTGAAGGCGATCCCTTTGAGATCCACTATCGCTGGCATACCACGCACGGGCTGCTGTGTAATGGGATCCAGCCAGGCAATGCGCACCTGGCTCCCATCACGCAGCTTGATGATCAGGGACTGCCCATCCTGCAGCACCAAGTCGACTGTCTTGCCTCTCAGCAGGCGAGTGATGTGCATGGGCTAGAGACCTTCCTGCCGCTGAATCCAGAACTCGTGATTGTTTCGCACCTTATCCGTGCCCGAGTAGGTGGCCTCGACTGAGACACGAATCAACTCGAGTTCCCTCTCTCTTGGCGCCGCGATCGTGAGTTCGCCGGGGGTCACGGTGATCGAGGCAACGCCCGCACTCGGTGTCGTCGCAGTCCAGTTCGTGATCTGCACGCCCGTCGTCAGATTGTCGATCCGGTACCGTGCGCTTGCCGGCTGCGCCGCGACACCGCTCGCGTCCTTGAACGTCGATTGAATATAGACGGTGTTCTGTTCGGGCTTGATCGGGGTCATGGCTTCTAGCTCAGCACCGAATCGGCATCGCGTTCGGACATGCTGTTCTCCGCTGTGCGATGCGTCTGCACCAGGTCATCGAATCGGACCGTCATCGTGAGATCAATCGATCGAATGATGGCCGTCGCCGGCGGAGCGAGCGGCGGCAGTGTCAACGTGATCGGCGTTGCCGAACCCTGCAGCTCCGCACGCTTGATGCGCCTCGGCGTCGGCCAATCGAAGGGCACCAGGGGCGCGGGGCCGATGACCCGGAGCGTCGATGTCAGCAGATTGACTGCAGCATCGGTCGGCGCCAGACGCCGGCGTGAGATCTGCGAGAGATCAACTGGCGCAAACGGCGCCACCGCTGGCGGTGGCAGCGAGAGCGTCGTCAGCGTGAGATTCGGCGCGAGATATCCGTCGGGCGTCTTGCGCTTCGCGGCCTGCCATACATCCACTGGCGCGAAAGGCGCAACGGTTGGCGGCGGGAGCGCGAATACCGTCAGGACAAGATTCGGGGCCGAGTCCTTATCCTGGCTCTTGCGGACAGCAGCCTGGCTGCCATCCCACGGCAAGAACGGCGCGAGCGCTGGCGGCGCAAGCGAGAGCGTCGTCAGCGTGAGATTCGGCGCGCCGTCGAGTGCCGGCGGGCGCTTCACTTTCGCCGCGAGCCATTCGCCCGACGCTAACGGTAGTACATCCTGCGGCACGATGACCGCGAGGGTCGAGGTGAGCAGGTTTGTCGAATCGAACTGCGTCGGCGCCCGGCGCTTGCCACCTTGGGCAAGATCGATCGGCGCGAAAGGCGCGATGACAGGCGCGGCTGAGAGCGTCGATGTCAGTAAATTCAGTGCATTGTCGTCGGCCCGCGCACTGCGACGACGCGCTTGGCCGAGATCCTCCGGCGTGAGCAAGACGCTCGGCGCCGCAAGAGTCGAGTGCAGCAGATTCGGCGCCTCATCGCTTCTCGCGATGCGTCGGATCGAATCCTGATCAAGATCGATCGGCCTAAACGGCGCTACGACCGGCGCAGCCGAGAGCGTCGTCAGGAGCAGGTTCTGCTCTGCCTGCGCCGGCGGCAGCCGCTTCAGGGTCGGCTGCGAGATAACGGGGCCGCGGCAAAGCGCCGTGACGACCGCGAGCGTCGTCAGTAACAGGTTCGGCGATAGATCCCCGAGAAAAACCGGGCGCCGGCGGGGCTGATCTCCCCCGCCCGAAGCGGCTTGTGAAAGTGCGACACTCGAACCGGTAGCCGGGGGGCCGGTGAATGGCCCTCGACTAAAAGGCCCCGGTCTCCAAAGCAGAGCCATGTGGGCTGGCTCAGTTCATCGCTATGACATTGACGTCATGGACCTGCATCGTCTCCGCGGTGGATCCGGAGCGAAGCGCCTGCACGCTCAGCACGTTGCCGGCGACGGTGAGGTCGCAGGCGCCCGATACCGCCGCAGTATTCGCGGGCATCAAAAAATCTCCGGCCGCGATGACGGCGGTGCCGAAAAATGCTTTCCCCCAGCCAAACAGTGTCCCCGCCGATCCTGTCGATCGACAATGCACGATGAACTTGGCGCGCCACGATATTGCGGTTTGGCTTGCAATAAGCGTCTGAGCGGCCGAGGCGACAATCGACACACCGTTCGCATCTGCTCCGGTGCCGTAGAAGAGCGCGAGAGTGAGGTTGCCCGGAGTCGCGGCCGTGGTGATGCGGCCGAAGAGTTCGATCCGTACCTTCTTCCCAGCCCACCAGTAGTCCTTGCCCATCGCCGGAACATTGGCGATCGGATAGAGGGCCTTGTTCGTCGCGGCGAGCGTGACAGAGGCCACGTCGCTCGTGATGAACGGCGCGCGCAGGTCGTTATAGAACTGACCGTCCATGAACGGCGCGCCCTATTGCGGCTCGAGGATGATCTCGGACGCCATCAGGCCAGGCGTGCCGCCCGTGAATGCATTGAGCGAAAGCTCTCCGAGGGGCTGCGTGTTGCCGAGCGAGGAGATCTGCTGCCCGATGCCCTGATACTGGTATCGGAAGATGCCACCGTAGGCGTTGAACGAGCACGAGAGCAGCATGCCGACGGTCGCCGAGCGCTGCGGCTTCGTGGTCGATGCGATGTAAGGCAACGGGGGCGCGGCGAGCGCAACCGCCGACGGATCGACCGCCGCAAGGCGGGCGGCCGTCAAAGTGACGCCGACGACCGAATTACGGCCCACAACCATGATGCATGGCGAGGACGTCGATGGCGCCTGGCCCTGCAGCACGACCTCGCAGAGGCCGACGCGCTGCGTAGTGCTGCCACCCTGAATCGTGTGGTGACCGTTGTCGGTGAAGGCGGCTGCGTCGGCGACGGCAACCGGCGTCCAGGTCGGGACCACACTTGACCACTGGCTCATGGGGAGTTCCTCGTTAAGGGATTAGTAGATGCGTGCCGAGCTGCTCAGCACGAAAAGCCGCTTCTTGCGCGTCGTCGAGAATCTTTGCCATGGGAAGGCACGCCGCGCCCAGGGAGCGCGCGAGGCCGCATTGATCACAGAGATAGGCATCGCAGGTCCGGCAGAAGGCTCGCTCGCGCGAGCGATCGGGATTGAGGAGCACACCGCGCGAGCAGTGCGAACAATGCACAAGCGCTGTCTCGTAGTTGACGCTGCCGACGGCGTGCTTACCGAAGCCCGCGCGCTCGGCCGTGGCACGATCGAATCCTGGGCTCTGCCGATGGTCGACTTGCAGATAGCTCTCGAGCCGTCGTCGCGATCCCATGCATCACCTCAGAAGCACGACTGCGCCATCATTGGATTGGTCACGACCGCCCCAGAGCTGCGATAGAAATAGACGTGCGTCGTTGTCGAGTTGACGAGTATGAAAAGGCCTTCGTAGCCAGGTATATCGCCGAGGTACGCCCAGCGTCCGTAGGTGCCATTCGCCGTCGGATTGCCTGGCGTGTCGCCGGTGCCGGCGATCCGCGTGACAATCTTCGTGCCGAGATTCAGCTGGTAAACGTCGCGGTTATCGGCGCCGCCCGTCGCCGTACCACCCCAAATGACCATGCATGAGATGACCGGATCCCATGCGATGCCGGGCACTTCCACATCGAAGATATTTAGCGATCCCGTCGCCGGGAGGCCCGTCGTCTCCGATCCGATATAAGCATTCGTATCGAGACGTCGGCCGAAGGCCTGCCCGGATGCCGCGGTGCCTGTAAATATCAGCTGGCTCGGTGCGATCGGCGCGATGGCGCACGAGTCATCACCAATGACCGGGCCTTCAAAATTTGTGAGCGCCGTGTATTGGGAGCCAGGCGACGCCGCCGGGTTGAACTTCGCGAGTCCGCGCCGATGCTGCGTGTAGAAAAATGCGGAAGCGGAATCGTAAGCCACATTGCAGCGCGGGTCCGCCGCGGTCGGCGAGATAGCCGGCGCATCGTCGAGCCGCGTCCAGGCCGACGGAGCCGCCGTGTTCGGACTTTCGGTCGAACAGTCGAACTCATAAGTGCGAATCGCACGGTTCCCGGTCGGCCCCGCGAGGAAGCCGCCTGGCATGACCAGCATGCGATCACGAGAGGCCTGATAGATCAGACCGTGATAGGTGTGTCTCGAAGCCGGCGAGCCGTCGGCGTTCGCTTCCGAATCATCGTTCAGTGGCGTCGAGTAATACGCCTTGCGGCGCCATGTCAGATAGTTGCCGCTGCCCGAGTCGAAGTTGAAGGCGTACACCTCATTGCCGGTGTAGTCGGTATGCCCGCCGCCGAAGATGAGTAGATCCTTACGCGAGGTGTCGATGCATCCACCGCTCCATTTGTCCATCACGCCTTGTTGCCCGCCGCCAGGATTCGGCGTCGCATAGACGTCCGCGAGCTGGCTATTGCCGACGCGCGGAACCTGCCACCACTCGCCATTGGCAAGATCGAACGGCTTCGCCATTGAACTACCTCAGCGAACCACGGCCGCGGGCAGTGACATTGCAGGTCGATCGGAGCGTTCCCGAGTTTCCACGGCAGGCGCGATGAGGCTCCCCCGTGCAACATCGAGCGAGCAGACGAATCCACCCGCGGCTGTGGTGCGTTTCACGGCGGCCAGCCGCCGACCGGCGCATCTTGGCGAAGGCACTCGGCGAAGGCGTTGAAGGGCAGACGATAGCCCTGCGCATCGGGCGCGGGATAGACGCGCTGGTAGCGCTTGCCAGAGTCCGTCACCTTGCGCCCGAGGAGGCACGGCTCGCTCGCGGAGACCGTGATCGGCGCGCCGTCGCGCAGAAGCGGCACCCCGAGCGTGCCATCGGCGTTGCTGACGTAGACCGCCCCGCCGACCGCGACGAAGCGCGGCAGGAATCTCTGGCCGAGATCATCGGCAATCGCGGCATCGGCTGCCGTCAGCTTCGCCTTGCAGCGCTGCCACTGGCGATCCGCATTCGCATGCGTGAGCACGAAACTATCGACGCACATCGCATAGGCGCCCGGGTTGTAGGACGTGCGATAGCGCGCGACATAGTCGGGGCCGTCGACGAGCCACACCTTGACGTGTCCGTCGGGTGGGGGCTGCTCGACGAACGGGCAATTCGGCTCCGTCGGGTAGCACGCGGGGAGCGGCGCCTCGGTGATGACGGGGAGCGCGGGCGGCTCGCCCTCAATGGTGACGAAGTAGGTCGCGGGGCGCCCATCGGCCGTCCTCACGCACGCGATGCGGTACTCAGCTGTCTGAATCGCTGGGCCGGGCGCGGGGAGCGTCGTGCTACCAGGGTTCCCGGTCGGCGCGCCGGGGAAGTCCGTGACGCAAGTTGCCGCTACGTCGCTCGCCTGCCAGTTGATCGTGATCGGCGTCCCGACGGGCTTCGTCATCTGCGAGCCGGTGGGCGTTACGGTAATCGTGAGCGGCGGGAGCGGCGCCGTACACGCTCCCGCTGGCGCACTCGTCGGTAGCCAGGCCCCGGCGACCCAATTCGGCGCCACACAGGTGTACGTGCGCGTCTGCGTCCAACTGCCGAGAAGCGGCGCACACGAAATGCCCTGCGTATCGTCGGCGGGCTTGGGCGTCGCGCACGTCGGCGGCGGAGCGGCGTTGTTTGCCACGGTGAAGGAGGCTTTCGCCCGTACCGTCACGCCATCGCCGTTCCTCGCCTCGATGACGTGCGGGCCGTCGGCGACGGTCTTGCTGTCCCACAGGAAATTGTCGCCGCCGAAGTCATACGGGCACCCGCCTTCCGGGTTGCCGTAGAGCTTCGCATCGAGAAAGAACTTCACGCCAGGCGAGGCGCACGGATTCATGCGTACGTTGATCTTGCCCTTCACCGCCGCGACGTCGAGCTCGGCGTGAACGCCTGCGACCGTCGCTGCATATTGGAGCGTCGCGGCTTCGGCTGCATGCTCCATCGACGCGACGAACATCAGCGCCGCGATCCAGAAAGCGCGCATGGAGCCTCGCGATGAAAAAATGGCCCGCTTCGCAGGCGGGCCAGTCGTTTCGAGCTCGCCGAGGGGAACGGCGGGCCATGGGAGATAGGTCGCCCGGTAGTCGCGGCCTAAGCAATAGATGCTGATGGAGTGTGTGCCGGGCCGGGCGTCGGACAAGAAAAAGCCCGCGCGTGGCGGGCTTTCCGGTTGCGTCGGGGGATACCTCCCCAACTCTGGGAGCGGAAACTACCCCCAAGTGGGCCGCCCCGTCAAGGTCCTTGATTCAGTTGGCGGATTTTTCGAGCGCGTTGAGCTTTCGCGCAAGGTGCGAGATGGCCTCGCTCGACCAGCCGCAGGCGATGCGGTGCGCGCCCTCATAGCGTGTCGACCAGCCCTCGCGCCATCGTGTCCAGGAGACCTGCGCGAGCGCGGCTCGACGGCGTGAGCTCAAGGTCCGAGCGCCGGCTGACTGGCATTGCGGACAGGCGAACGTCATCACTCCATTCGAGGTGTATCCGCGGCCCTTGCAAGGCACACACGGAACGGAACGCGGGGAGAGTACCTCATAGACAGCAAGCGCCGCGAAGTGCCGGCACCGCCAGAAGAGATCCGTGCCCTTCGCCGGCCACGCATCGGCGACTGCGAAGTCGTGGATCTCGTCGGAGAGACGCTCCTCGAGCTCGGCCAGGCTGAAGAGGTCCAGCGTCTCGCGCACCATACCCATGAGGAACGGCCCGCGCGGCAGGTCTTTCAAAAGCGCGGCGAGCGGATATGCCGAAGCGATCATCGTGCCGTCCGGCAATTCGATCCGCTGGATGAAGCTCATGCCGAGGCGCTGCCAGCCCTTTTCGGGATTCATCCAGGCACCTCGCCCTTGGTCTTGGTCTTGGCCAGCTCAAGAGCAAGCAGCGAGTCGAAGGTCCGGCTGAGATCGGGCGCCGGCGACCTGAGCGTGATCATGCCGTCTTCTCGACCGTAGATCTGCGCCCACCGCGGCGTCGGATCCTCCGCCAGCGCCTTCAGAAGGCAAAGCGAAATCTTGAAGCCATTGACCTCGATATCTTCGCCACTCGTGCTGACCAGGATCTTCATGCCTTGAGGTCTCCCCGCTCGAGTTTCTCAAGCGCATCGTGATAGCGAGCGAGCGCCGGCGTTCGCGCCTGGCGCGGGTCGAGCGTCTTCAGCTCCACCATTGCGAGGTATAGAGCGCGTACGCGCCGCCAGCGCCCGCGGAATTCCTCGACCTTCTTCGCGAGCTGCGCGGTCTCGCCGTCGACGAGCTTGTCGATGAGCTTCGCCTTCTGCGTCGGCGACTTGCCCTTGAGCGCAGATTCCTCGCGGATCACCGTCGTCATTGAGGGCGCTTGAGCCCGTTCAATGACTTCGCGACCTCGAGGCGGGGAGCCCTCTCCTCGCTCAGCTCCGCCGCGGTCTTCTCCCATTCTGCGGTGATGCGCTCATCGAACTCCGCCTCGAGCATGGTGCCGCGCTCGATGAGGATCGAGGCGAGAACGCCACAGCGGATCGCATCGAACTGCGCCTGCACCGCGAACTGGATGATATCCGTGACCTCGATGATCCCCTTCGCCGCCATGGCAAGGGCGAAGGATTCCATCGCGGCGAGTCTGCGTTCCGAGCGCGCGATCGTCGCCGCCTCCGCCGCCTTCTCCGCCTGTGCTGCATCGATCATGTCGTTGCCTCCGGTTGTGTTTCTTTTGCTCGCGTCCAATCCGGCGCCCATCCCCAGTGCTTCACCGGAATGACGCCGCTCGGGAGCCTCGGCGCCTGCTCCGCGCGCAGCTCCCGCTCGCGACGCTGAATGCTTGAAGGATTCGGCTTCTTCGGTCGCGCCTGGCGGATAAGACGATCATCGCGATCGCCGCGCATCCAGCGGCCGTAGATGGTGTCCCGATTGAGGCTGTATCTCCGGCAGAGATAGGGGAGCGTGCACGCCATGCCGTAGAGCGTGTAGTCGGCGCGGCGCGTCATGCGGACCTCGGTGCGCGTTCGCGCGCATAGAGTGCGATGAGGAGTGCCTCGGCGCGGCCGTGATGTTTCGCGAGGCCGAGCTCGGCGAGCGGGAACGTGAGCCGCGCCTTGTCGAGCGAGGCGCGCTTGCGCTGTGTATCGGTGAGTTTCGTGCCGGTTGTGATAAGTCCTAGCGCCCGCTTCCAGGTCGCTGGAGCGATGAGTTCGATCGGCAGCGACATCGTCTGCAGGGTCGCGAGAATCGATCCGAGCGTACAACCCTGGCTGAAGCCGCCGGCGCTACCCGTCTTCGGCATCGCGTGGACGAGTTCGACGTAAGCGCGTGTCGGCGAACCCGGCGGTCGTGTGATCAGGATGTCGCGCAGGGCGCGTCCATCAATCCATGCGAGCTTTCGAATGCGAATCACCGGCAGATCGACGAGAAGCTCGATCGAGCCGCTTGGACCCAGCACGGCGAGCGCGCCTGTGAGCCCTGGATCGATGCCGATGATGCGCATCAGACGTCGACCTCGGCGAATATCTTCTTCAGTTGGCGGAGCGTCTCAGGATGCAGCTTGCCGAGCCGCGGCAGGATGTCGTTGAGCTCCGTCAGGAAGACTGGAATCGGGACTTCGGTGGCTGGGTTCTTCGATCCCGTCGGCTGCCAGTCCGAATGCGTGCCGTCGGCGCGTCGCACCCGAAGGTACAGCCGCTTCGTCTTCGCTGCCTTGCGCGGCTTCTTTGGCTTCGCCACTTTACCGCCCCCCCCGTTTTTCGCCGCCGGCGCAGACGTCTGCGCTGGCGTTTTCTTCTTCGCCGCATAGGTGCAGGGCTTGCACGTCGGCGTGTGCCCGCCCTTGCAGCCCGCGTTCTTCGGGAAGTCCTCGAGCGGTTTTGTCACGCCGCACTTCTTGCAGTCCTTCGATTCCATGTCGTTCCCCTCGGTTGCTTTGGTGTCGTTCTTCGCCGGCGTCTTGTCCGGCTCTGGCTGCTCGATCAGGTAGTAGCGGAGATTGCGGACGGCAACCAGGCGCTCGGTGATGAGATCGCCGAGTTCGAGGTCGACGCGATCGGGCGAGCTCGTGCCGAGTTTCGAAAGGATGACGCTGCGAACGATCGGCCCGCC
>Ga0137409_10000212_pt1 | contig 39044 bp, 28 predicted proteins | sample CZODoug1_16funga_FD_122059 | JGI IMG/M metagenome (GOLD analysis project Ga0137409, IMG submission 122059) | Vadose zone soil fungal communities from Angelo Coast Range Reserve, California, USA - CZODoug1_16fungal (Hybrid Assembly) | ecosystem: Environmental > Terrestrial > Soil > Vadose zone...
GGTCACGCCGCGCGCCTTGAGCGCTTCGACGCGTTGTCGCCACTGCGCGCGAAGCGCCTTCGAAACTGCGACACCATCTATGAGGGCCGCTGTCATGCAGCGACCCTGTGACAGGTGAAGGGTGAAGGGTAAAGGGTGAAAAGAAAATTCAATTCAGAAATTCTCCTCTTGGCTACAAGTTCCTGCTCTCGGTCCTGAGTCTGGCAGCATTGCTCTTGACGCCTCACGCCTCATCCTTCACCTTCTCTACCTCCGCAAGAGTAGAGAAAAACACCGGGCCGCGGCCCATGTCCGCTTCGCGCTGGCTGATCAGCGCGTTTACGTTGACCCCGCCGCGTTGCCTGGACCCCTGCAATTGTTTCTGCGCGCCGATCACGCCCGGGAGCAGTCCGTCGACGATGAGCGCATGGCCGAACACCTCGCCGCGATCGTTGTACAGGCGGCAGTAGTCGCCGTTCCCTATCCCCCGCGCCCCGGCATCCGCTGCGCTGACCTCGAAGGTCGGGCGCGCCATCATTTCCTGCAGCCTTGGCACGTGCTGAAAACTTGCTCCGATGAAATAATGCGTCGCCGCGCTGATCACCTGCAGCGGATACCGGCCGCTCGCCGCGGCACTGGACAGGCCTTCGGTTTCGTCGACGTGGGCGGGCAGCGGATCGACGCCGAGTTCCGCGAGGGCTTCGGAATAGATTTCGATCTTGCCCGAAGGGGTCGGCCACTTGCCGCTGTTCACGCCCAATCTGCGCGGAGAGTCCGTGTTGGCGCGTGCCCAGCCGTTGCGCTGCAGTTGCTCGAAACTCACGCCCTCGAACAAAGGGTTTACTTCGGGGTCGATCAGTTCGCGGATCATGTCTTCGTCCGACTGCGAGAAGCACGGTTCGTCGTAGCCCATCGCGCGCGCCAGCCGGCGGAACATCTCCTGGTTGTCCAGGCTCTCGCCCTGTTTCGCGATCGCCTGCTCGGAAAGGCTGAAGTAGTAGTTGCCGTACGCCGCGAGCAAGTCCACGTGTTCGAGCGCGGTATCGGCGGGCAGCACGATGTCGGCGTAGGACGCGGTGTCGCTCCAGAAGGTGTCGTGCACCACGGTGAACAGGTCTTCTCGTGCCAGGCCTTTGCGCGCTGCGATCGTGTCCGGCACGCAGTTGGCCGGATCGGCGTTCCAGCAGAACAGCGCCTTGACCGGCGGGCTCAGATCCGGATCGTTGAGCGCGTTGCCAAGCTGGATCATGTTGATGGTCCGCGGCTTGCGCCCGGCCAGCAGGTCGGTGCGTTGCAGTTTGCGCAGATCCACCCGGCGCATCTCGCCCCCAGTGGACATGCACACGCCGCCCTTGCCGCGCATCGCCCCGGTGATAACGGGCAGCAGCTTGATCGCCTTGGTCATCATCCCGCCGTTGTCGTGACGCTGTATGCCCCAGTTCAGGCGGATGAACGATTGCTTCGTGCCGCCGTAGAGTAGTGCCAGCTTTTCCACGTCCGCCGCCGCTATACCGGTGATCGCTTCGACCCGTTCGGTCGGATACTCGGGCAGGCGTTCCTCGAGCAGTTTTTCCCAACCCACCGTGTGGCTGCGCAGGAAATCCAGGTCGTGCAACTCGCGATCGACGATGATTTTCATCATGCCCAGCGCCAGCGCCGCATCGGTGCCGGGCCGCGGCTGGATATGCCAGTCCGCGAACGCGGTGGTGCGCGTTACGCGCGGATCGATGGCGATGATTTTCGCGCCGTTGTCGCGCGCCGCGTTGACGAAGGGCATCGCGTGCACGCCGGTTGACACCAGATTAGTGCCCCACAGGATCACCAGGTCCATTTGCGGCAGGTCTTCGATGTTGGCATCGCCCACCCGCCCGAAGGTGTGCATTTCGGCCGCGGCGCCGGCGGCGGTGCAGATGGTGCGCTCCAGCCGCGCTGCGCCCATCTTGTTGAAGAAACGTTCACCCATGCCGAGGAAACCGAGTATCCCCAGCGTGCCCGAGTACGAGAACGGCTGGACGGCTTCCGCGCCATGCTCGGCGATGACTGCCTTCAGCCTGGCGGCGACCTCGGTGAGCGCCTCATCCCAGGTGATGCGCAGAAACTTCGCCCCGGGTCCCTTGGGTCCGGTCCTGCGGTGCGGGAAAAGCACCCGCCGGTCGTTGTAAACCAGATCGAGGTAGTGATTGACCTTGTTGCAGAGGTACCCGCGCGTCACCGGGTGCGTGGGGTCGCCTTCGACCTTGATCGCGCGCCCCGACAGCGTATCCACGGTGACCCGCATCAGGCAGGCGTCCGGGCAGTCGTGCGGGCAGGCTACTCGCGCCACGCGCAGTCTGTTCTCTACCGCTTCCTTGATGCTACCCATCGGTACCTCGCTCGAATCCGGATTGTGCGATATTGTACCCCCCCGCCCGGCCATGCCGCGCGCGCCGAAGATAACAGAACAATTTCAGAGGAGTTTATGCAGCACTTCCGCGCATTCCTTGCGCTGGTATTCGCCGCCAGCTTTACCTTTACCTCGACCGCGGAAGCAAGGCTCACGCGGCTGGAAATCAGCAGGCGCGAAATCGTCGCCGCCGGCATGGACTTCGGAACCGCCGGTGCCTACGAGAAGCTCACCGGCCGCGCTTGGTTCGAGGCCGATCCCACTCTCGAGCGCAATGCCGCGGTGTTCGACCTCAACCTCGCGCCGCTCAACGGTAGAGGCGCGGTCGAGTTTTCCGCCGATATGGTGATTCTCAAGCCTGTGGACATGGCAAGGGGTGCCGGCACGTTGTTTTTCGAAGTCAACAACCGCGGCCGCAAGATCTCCTTCGGGCGCATGCACGACACCGCGTCGGACGCCGACATGAACAACCCGATGGCGGCGCGGGATTTCGGCAACGGCTTCCTGATGAAACGCGGTTACGTGCTGGCCTGGGTCGGCTGGGGCGCTGATATCGCGCCCGGCGACAACCGCCTGACGGTCGACTTTCCGATCGCGCAGGAGAACGGCAAGCCGGTAGCCGAACGCATCCTCACCGAATTCTCCGATCGCAATTTCAACGGCGGCAAACCCACTTCATTGCCGCTGTCCGGCAGCCCGGCGTTCAAGTCTTTCCCGGCCGTGACCACCGACAAGAAGGAAGCGCAGGCAGAACTGTACGTGCTCGCCAGCGATTCACCGCGGCCCAGCGGCCCCGGTATTCCACGCGGAGAGTCGGTAAGCGACGACGAATGGGCGTTTGCCGATTGCCCCGACGGCTGGCCCGGCAAACCCAGTGTTGAACATATCTGCCTCAAAGACGGGTTCCGTAACGACCGCAATTACCATTTGCTGTATCGCGCCACCGGCTCGCCAGTGATGGGACTGGGTTATCTCACCAGCCGGGACTTCGTTTCCTTCCTCAGGAATGACCAGAAAGACGCCGCCGGCAATCCGAACCCCGTGTTCGGCATCAAGACCACGCTGTGCCAGGGAATTTCGTCGTCGGGAATGTACCTGCGCGACTATCTCTACCACGGCTTCAACGTCGACGAGAAGGAGCGGCGGGTGTGCGACGGCATGCACATCCACGTCGCCGGGGTACAAAAGCTGTTCCTCAACTATCGGTTCGCGCAGCCCAATGCCTTCACCCAGCAGCACCGCGAGCGTTATGTTCCGGACACCAGCTTCCCGCGCCAGTACGCGGTGCGCATCAATCCGTTCACCAATATTCCCGACGGCATACTCAAGCGCCCGCTGACCGACCCGAAGATCATCCACACCGACACGTCGAACGAGTACTGGCAGTTCCGCGCCTCGCTCACCGGCGCGAGCGAAGGCGGGACGAGGGACTTCAACGAATCGTCGAAAGTGCGCCGATACCTGCTTTCCAGCCTGCAGCACGGCAGCTTCAAACCCGACGCGGCGCATCGCGGCATCGGCAACCGCCAGTGCGAGCAACTCAGCAACCCAGTGCACCCCGGGCCCCTGCTGCGCGCATTGGTGGTGGCGCTGGAGGACTGGGTGAAGAAAGACACGGCGCCGCCGGACACCAAGGTGCCCAAAGTCGCAGATGGCACGCTCGTGCATGCTTCCGAACTGAAGCCGCCGAAGATCCCCGGACTGACTTACGAAGGCCTTTACAACGGCTCCGGTGACCGCAATTTCGGCCCGCGTGTGCGCGGCAATTCAGGCGTGATCGACCTGTTGATTCCCGAGGCCGTAGCCACCCACAAGGTGCTGGTGCCGCAGGTGGATGCTATCGGCAATGACATCGCCGGAATCCGCCATCCCTTCGTCGAGGCACCGGCCGCGACGCTGCTGGGCTGGAACACCCGCACCGCGGAGTTCGGCGGTCCGGACCTGTGCGACCTCCTCGGGTCGATGATTCCGTTGCCAAAGAGCAGGGCTGAGGCGCGGGGCAAAGGCGACCCGCGTCCCACGCTCGAAGAACTTTACGGCACCCACGAAGGCTATGTGCGCAAGGTCGCCGAAGCAGCTAGAAAACTGCGGGAGCAGCGGTTGATGCTGTCCGAAGATGTGAGATTGATTATTCAGGAGGCCGAAGCCGGCGACGTGCTGCGCTGATCACGTGCCGTACGCGCGAGCGTATTCCCCCGAATTGAACCGGCACTGCGCAGTGCGGTCCCATCGGTTTATCGGATAATCGCGCCATGCCGACCGACATCCAGAGGACCCTGTTTCGCCGGATGCGGCGCTGGGCGCTATGGACGGCGGCTTCGCTGTTCCTGATCGCGGTGCTGGGGTTTGCTTACACCACCTTTGTCGGCATAACGGTCGATGCCTCGCTTCTGCGCGGGCCGATTGCCACGGTCTTCTCCGATACCCTCGGGCGCACGGTGCGCTTCGACGGCCCGATGGAACTCGAGATCTCCGCGCGGCCGAAATTGCGGGTCGGCGGACTGCACATTGCCAACGCGCCGGGTTTCGAGGGAGCAGAGTTTGCCAGCCTCGGCGAGGCGCGCCTCGCCCTCGACCTCTGGCCGCTGCTGCAAAAACGCCTGCAGATCGAGGAAGTCACCGGAAGCCACGTGCGCGTGCGCCTTCAAAGGCGCGCTGATGGCGCTAACAACTGGACTTTCCTCCGGGCGCGCGCGGCACAGCAGCGCGTTTCCGAACCCGGCACACCCGCCGCCGTCAGTGCCGACCGCGCGCTCGCCCTGCTGGATATCCAGCAGGTCACGCTCGAGAACCTGAACGTCGAGTATGTCGGCCCGTCGGGGATTAGCCACTACTTCGATCTTCACAGGCTGTCCGCGCAGTCACCCTCCGGCCAGCCGCTCAAGGTGAGCTTGAATGGCGCGGTGGAGAAGCAATTTCCTTACCGGCTCGACTTCACCGGTGGAGTGCCGGCGGATCTGTCCGATCCCCGCAAACCCTGGCCGGTGGAATTGACGCTCACTTTCCTGAGTTCGACGCTTACCGCGAGCGGCACTCTGTCGGGACGCAGCGGCCAGATCGGTTTCGGCCTCGGCACCGAAAACCTGCTCGAATTCGAGCGGCTGTTCCAGACCAAGCTTCCCGCGGTTGGCGCCAGCGGCCTTGCCGGCACCCTCACCTTCGAACCGGGCAAGGTCTCGCTCAGGCAGCTCGGCGCCGCAATGGGCGGCACCGCGCTGATCGGCGACCTCGATTTCGACTATTCCGCAACTCGGCCGAGAGTCACGGGCGCGCTTACTGTTCCCGTGCTGGATCTGCGCCCCTTTCTGGTCGACCAGCCAATCGAGGAAGCGCCGCCCGCGCCGCCGAAGAGTCTCGCCGAGGTTTATCGTGAATTGTCGCAAGCGAGCTTCACCCTGACCGAACTCACGCGCGCCGATGCCGACGTCACGCTGCGTGTGGGGCGCTGGGCGAGCCTGCCCGGCGACGTGAGCGACGTTTCGCTGCGGGTGAAAATCGACAATGGCCAACTGCAAACGCCGATGCAGGCGACCGTCACCGGCGTCAAGCTGGAGGGCAGCGCGCAGGTGGACGGCACGGCCTCGCCGCCGACCTTCCGACTCGCGCTTGGCACTCGCGACTCCCAACTCGGTGGTCTTGCCGAACTGCTGGCGGGCGTGCGCGGCGTCGAAGGAAAACTCGGCCGATTCGATCTGCGACTGTCCGCCCGCGGCGACCAGGTCAACGAACTGATACGCAGCCTCGACGTGCGACTCGACATCGAACGCGGACGCCTTTCTTACGGCAACATCGAGGGAGGACGGCCGGTCGAGTTCACGCTCGAGAAACTTTCCGTGGCGCTGCCCGCCGGCAAGGCGCTCACGGGGGAAATGCGCGGTTCGCTGCTGGGTAACCCCGTGACCGCGCAACTGCGCAGCGGCGCCCTCGAGCCGTTGATGCTGGAGGATCGCGTACCGATCGATTTCACCGCGCGTTCCGGCGGCGTGCGGGCGCACATCCACGGCGTGCTGCAGCTGCCCTCCGAGAGCCGTGGACCGGAATTGAATTTCGAGATCTCCGCGCCGCGCGCCGGCGAGGTGGCAAGCTGGTTCGGCCTGCGGCCAGGAGCCGAGGCACACGCCGCACTCTCGGGCAGGGCCGCCTTGCGCAGCCGCCAGTGGAGCCTCGCCGATTTTTCCCTGCAACTCGGGCGCACCACGCTTACCGCCGAGGCCCTGCACACTGGCATCGGCACGCAATCGCTGCTGAAAGTACGCCTGGCTGCCGACCAGATAGACGTCGCGGAGCTGGAATCCCTGTTGCCGAAGGCGCAGAAAGAAGACTCGTCCGGTCCGGTGCTGAACGTTCCCATTCTGCCCCAGGGCATCGACCTGACCGACGCCGACGTCGAAGTGCGCCTGAAACGCTTTCTCGGGAGCCCGCTCGAAGTGCGCGACGTTTCCTTCGACGGCCGCATCCGCGACGGCTACATGTACCCTTCGCAGTTTGCGGCCAATGTCGCCGAAACGGCATTGCGCGGCGCGATCCTGCTCGACCTGCGCAGCCGAGAACCGAATGTAGGGCTATGGCTGTTTGCCAACAATGCCGATATCGGCAACGTTTTGCGCAAGCTCGATCTCGCGCGCAACATCGATGCCACGCTCGATCTGATGCAGATCTACCTGGCCAGCCGCTCCACCCGGCTGGGCGACTTGATCGCACGCGCCGACCTGACCGGGAATTTCGCCGGTGGCCGTGTCACGTTGCGCGATCCGAACACCCGCGCCGAGGCGAGGATCGCGCTCGAAAGCGGACTGTTGCGCGCCGCGCCGGGCGACAAGGTGCGCCTCGATCTCAAAGGTTCGATCGACGACATTCCGGTTGCAATCGGCGTAGAAACCGCCTCGGCACACGACCTGATGAACCCGAAGCTGCCCGTGCCGTTCAAGCTCAGCACCGATGCGGCCGCAACCCGGATGGAACTCTCCGGCGCCATTGCGCGACCGCTGGGAAACCGGGAGGTCGAACTGGCGCTCGAAGTGCGCGGAACGCGTTTCGATACGCTGGACAAGCTGGTGCGCGCATCGCTGCCGCCGTGGGGGCCATGGTCCGCGGTCGGAAAATTCCGCATGTCTGCAGGTGGATACGAAGTGGACGATCTGGTGCTTCAGGTCCGCGAAAGCGCACTTCACGGCAAGGGCCGGTTCGAGACCGGTACGGGGCGTCCACGAATCGAAATCGCCCTGGCCGCACCGAACATCCAGCTCGATGATTTCAGGTTCGACGGCTGGTCGCCGTTCGAAAAGAAGCCCGCCAACGAAAGCGACAAGACGCTTAATGCGGACGAGCTGCGTGCCAAGGCGACGGAGGCGAGCAAGCAGGCGCAGGAGCTTCTCAGCCCCGCAATGCTGCACCGGCAGGACGCCTATCTTACGGTGCAGGTGGACCAGGTACTGGCGGGCCACGACAAGCTTGGCAGCGGCAAACTGGTGGCGAAGCTAGAAAACGGCCGCGCCGACATCGGCCCGGTGGAACTCAACGTCCCCGGCGGCTCGGCCAAGCTGTCGCTAGGCTACGAACCGACCGAGCAGGACGTCAAGGTGGACACCCATATCGAGGTAAACAAATTCGATTACGGCATTCTGGCGCGCCGCGTCAAGCCGGATGCCGACTTGCGCGGCACCTTCAGCTTGAACGCGGACGTAACCTCGCGTACACGCTATCTGGCGGACATCCTCCGCCACGGCAGCGGACGCATCGACTTTGCGGTGTGGCCGCAGAACATGCAGTCGGGGATTTTCGACATGTGGGCGGTGAACGTGCTGGTCGCGCTGATACCGGTGGTGGATCCTGGCAAGGCCTCCAAAGTCAATTGCGCGATCGGGCGCTTCGATCTCAATGACGGCAAGCTGGTGGACCGGACCATCCTGCTCGATACCGGGCGCATACGCGTTACCGGCAAGGGCAGTGCGGATTTCGGTACCGAAACGATTAACCTGCGCATGCGCCCTCAGACGAAGACCGCGCAGTTCTTGAGCCTCGCCACGCCGATCGAGGTCAGCGGCACGTTCAGGAATTTCAAGATCAGCGTCTCTCCCGGCGATGTGCTCGAAACGATCGGCCGGCTGGCGACTTCGATCATCTGGGTGCCGCTGCAGAAGATTGCCGGCAAGAAGATTCCGCGTGACGGCAGCGACGTATGCGGTGAGTCGCTCCTGACGCTGCCGGTGCCCTGAGTACGCGGTTACCGCGCTGTTGCGGACTGCGCTAAGACCGCGCGCGCACTGGCGGACGCGCGTATCTGATAAATCGGGCGCGGGGACTTGTCCAAGTAGTACGGCATCATCTTCGGCACCAGTGCGGCGAGCGTTTCCATGCGCTTCTGCGGCGCCGGGTGAGTGGAAAGGAAATCTAAGCGTGAACTGCCACTTCCGAGTTTCGCCATCTTGTCCCACAGTGACACCGCTGCGTTCGGATCGTAGCCGGCTTTCGCCGCCAGCTCGATGCCGATGCGATCGGCCTCCGATTCGGCCTCCCTGCTGTTGGGCAATTCCAGCGCGACCACGGCAGCCATCTGTGCACCGGTGAGCGTCATATTGCCGTAGCGGCTGGACTGCTGGGTGGCAGCAAGCACGCCCAGCCCCATCTGCATGGCCAACGCACGGGACATCCTTTCCGCGGTGTGCTTCGCCAGCGCGTGCGAGATTTCGTGGCCCATCACCTGCGCCAGTTCGTCGTCGGTTGCCTTGAGCTGCTCAATCAGGCCGGTATAGATCGCCATCTTGCCGCCGGCCATGCACCAGGCGTTGACGGTTTTGGGGTCGTCGATCACCTTGACGCTCCATTCCCAGCTTTCTGTTTCCGGCCGATATCTGATCGCCTGCGCGATCAACCGTCCGGTGATCATCCGCACCCGCGCGCTCACCGCCGGGTTGCTGTCGATCTTGCCCTTTTGCTGCAGCGGCTGAAGCATCGCGACGTAGGCCTGTTTCGATTCCGAGATGGCCATGTCCTCGGATACCAGCATCAACTGCTGGCGACCGGTTATCGGATTGGTCTGACAGGCGCACAGCGCGAGCACTGCGAACGCCAGGGTGAACAATGCCTTCTTCATTGGATGCGGTCCTCTGCCTGGTTCCGGAAAGTGCGTATTGTCCATCGTAACGCCTTGCAGTTCCGTGCGCTGACCCACTTTGCGGTGCGAACAGACGCAAAAAAGCCGGCAGCAGGTGCCGGCTTGGTTTGCGTCGCAGCCGCAGCTCAGCCGTACAGCCTGCTGTGCTTGGGCACCTTCGCCATCAGGTATTCCATCTGGTCCTGGAGGATGCGGCGGTTTTGCAGGATCAGATGCTCGTAGCGGTTGGGCACGTAGGGCGTGTACAGCAGCGGCATGTCGGCCGATTCCGGGGTGCGCCCGCCCTTGCGGATGTTGCAGCCGCGGCAGGCGGTCACCACGTTCATCCAGCGGTCCTTGCCGCCGAGATAGACCGGCATCACGTGGTCGCGCGACAGGTCGCGTTCCTTGTACTGCCCGCCGCAATAGGCGCACATGTGGCGGTCGCGGAAAAACAGCGAGGTATTGGACAGATGAGGCTCGGCGTGATAGTCCTTGGAGAAGTCCACTGCGCCCTTGATGGCGATGATGCTGTGGGTGGACAACTGGGAACGCGCGCCGGTCTTGCGCGACACGCCGCCATGGTAGGTCGCCACGACTTCGCCGTGCGACCACGCCACCATTCGGCGCGCGTAGTAAGAGATGGCCTCTTCGACCATCAGCCACCGGCTGGGGGTGCCGGCCATATCCACTGCAAGAATCAGGGCCAACTCCGCTCTCCTGGACAGTCCTAGCTCTGACTTATGGTCAGGCTTCGATGTTTGGGCCGGATTCCGGACGCAACTTGTAATCGAAAGGCCGGAAACGCGGCGTTTTCAGGAGTATAGGCAGATCAAACGCAGTTTGGAAGCATCTGCGCCGTCTAAGCACCCGTTTATGCGGGTTATTCCCCGGCCCGTCAGACTGGGGTGGCGGATAGGGTCACTTTCTGGATGGTGATGGCGTTGACTGGACACACGGCCTCGCAACGCCCGCAGCGAATGCACTGGCTTTGGTCTATCCACAGCCGGTTGTAATAAAGCGAGTCGGTCCCGCCCTTTTCCACTTTGGTATAGCTCAAAATCCGTCCCTCTTCGTCCCGCAGCAGCGAAGCGATCTCGACGATGCAGCCTTCCACAGGCTTCACCTTCAGGCATTCGTCGCACAGCACGCAGTCCCGGTCCACGATCTCGAATTTGTAGTGGCAAAGGTAGCAGCGCGACGCCTCTTCCTTCGCCACCGGCTCGGCGAATCCGGTCTCGACTTCCGCCTCCAGCCCCCTGGCCGCAACCGCAAGCGTAGGCATCGGATGAATCGGAATGACGTTCATCTCCGCGGTGCGCCCGGTGGTGCGGCCGCCCGGCAGCTTCGAGCGGAAAGCGGCGCCGAGTTGCGCGACCTGTTCCGTGCGCGGCCGCCCCGTCAGCCATGCGTCCACCTTGCGCGCACATTCCTTTGCATGTCCGATTGCTTGAATCAGCGTAGTGGCGCCAAGCGCAAAATCACCTGCGACAAAAACATTGCGCTGCGCGGTCTGGCAGGCCGTGCCGCTCGCCAGCCAGCCGTCGCGCGCCACCAGCTTCGGCGCAAGTGCCGCATCGATCCATGCGGCCTGCGGAAATTGCCCGGTCGCGAGGATCACGGTGTCGGCGCCGATCGCGAGTTCGGCTCCGGGGATCTCGGCCGGCGCGCGCCGGCCGTCGCGGCCGGGTTCTCCCTGCCTGGTACGCACGAAACGCACGCCGATCACCTTACCCCGATCGCCAAGAAAGCGGAGCGGCGCGCAGTTCGTTTCCAGGTGCCCACCCTCCTCCAGCAACTCCTCGAGTTCTCCCGGCAGCACCACCATGTCTTCTTGCGCCCGTCGATAGACGACGCCGACTTGTGCGCCTAGCCGCAGCGCGGTACGGGCGCAGTCCATGGCCGTATAGCCACCCCCGATCACGATCACTCGGCCGCCGATGTCACGTCTGCCGAACTCGTTCACCTGCAGCAGGAAACTCAGTCCGTGCTCGATTCCCGTCAATTCCTTGCCGGGCAGCTCAAGTATGTTGGGCCGCAGCGTTCCCGCGGCCAGCACCACCGCGTCGAAGTCTTCAGAGAGCCGGGCCAGCGTGACGTCGGTACCGATTTCGACTCCGCAGCAGATGATCACGCCGGTGGCGGCGACCTGGCGAATCTCGCGATCGACGATTTCGCGCGGCAGGCGGAACGCCGGGATGCCCTGATTGAGCATTCCGCCAGGAGTCCGGTGCTTCTCGAACACGGTCACGCCGTGCCCGGAGAGAGCCAGTTCACGCGCTGCTGTGAGCCCCGCCACGCCGGCGCCGATCACCGCAACCCGTTTTCCGCTGGCGGGAAAATCCGGCTCGAGGACAACCGGTGCGCTGGCGCCGAAATCCGCGGCTGAGCGCTTGGAAAAGCAGATCGCCACCGGCTCGCCATTGCCTTCCCAGCCGTGTCGGCAGGCGTCCTCGCACGGCCGCGAGCACACCCGGCCGAGCACTGCGGGGAAAACATTGTCACGCAGGTTGATTTCATAGGCTTCTGCGAACCGCCCGTGGTAGATCGCCTCGAGATACCCGGGGATGTCGGTGCCCGCCGGACATGCCGCCTGGCACGGGATATTCTTTTCCAGCCAGTGAAGATCCTGGGGTGCGGTGCTGGTACCAGCCTGGATGGACAGGGCCGTCGCTGATTTGAATTGAGATGACATGATCGTGACTGCGTGACTATCGTGACTGCGTGACTACCGCAGAAACCAAGGACGGTGCCCTAGTCACGATAGTTACGGCAGTCACGTCGTCACGGCCTTTCAGAACAACCCCACCACTTTACCGTCGGGCGTGAGGTCGATCTTGGTCGCCGAAGGCACTTTCGGCAAGCCCGGCATGGTCATGATGTCGCCGCAGACCATGACCACGAATTCCGCTCCGGCGGCGAGCCGCACTTCACGGATGTTGATGATGTGGCCCGACGGGGCGCCGCGCACCGAAGCATCGGTCGAAAACGAATACTGGGTTTTGGCCATGCAGACCGGGTAGTGGCCGTAGCCGTCCTCCTGCAGTTTCTGGATCTGCGCCTTGACCCTGGTGTCCGCGCTGATATCGGCGGCGCCGTAGATCCTGGTGGCGATCGATCTCGCCTTTTCCCAAAGCGTCGCCGAATCCTCGTAAACGAAGCGGAAGTCGGCCGGTGCGCGCTCGATCAGGTCCACCACCGTGCGCGCGAGCGCTTCGGCACCGGCTGCGCCCTGCGCCCAATGCTTCGCCACCACGATCGGCGCTTCGTGGTGCGCCATCTTGCGCTTGAGCAACTCGATCTCGGCCGGCGTGTCGTGGCTGAAGTGGTTGATCGACACCACGCACGGTAAGCCGTAATGGTTGCGCACGTTGTTGACGTGCCGCTCGAGATTGGCAATGCCCTTCTCCAGCGCGGCGAGATTTTCCTTGTCGAGTTCCTTTAGCTCCGCCCCACCGTGGTACTTGAGCGCGCGCACGGTGGCGACAACCACGCAGGCGTCGGGGCGCAGGCCGGACTTGCGGCACTTGATGTCCACGAATTTCTCAGCGCCCAGGTCGGCGCCAAATCCCGCCTCCGTCACCACATAGTCGGCAAGCTTCAATCCCGCCTTGGTGGCAATGACCGAGTTGCAGCCGTGTGCGATATTGGCAAACGGTCCGCCGTGAATGATTGCCGGATTGTTCTCCAGCGTCTGCACGAGATTGGGCTTGAGCGCATCCCTGAGCAGCACCGTCATCGCCCCCTGCGCTCCCAGGTCGCGCGCCCGCACCGGCTTCTGGTCACGCGTATAACCGACCACGATATTGCCGAGCCTTTCCTTCAGGTCGGCAAGCGACTGCGACAGGCAGAAGATCGCCATCACTTCCGAGGCTGCCACGATGTCGAAGGCGTCCCGGCGCGGGTAACCGTTGGCGGGACCGCCGAGCGCGACCACGATCTCGCGCAGCGCGCGGTCGTTCATGTCCAGCACCCGTTTCCAGGTGATGCGGCGCACGTCCACCCCGAGTTCGTTGCCGTGGTGGATGTGGTTGTCGAGCAGCGCCGCCAGCAGATTATTGGCGAGCTGGATGGCGTTGAAATCGCCGGTAAAGTGCAAGTTGATATCTTCCATCGGCACCACCTGCGCATAGCCGCCGCCGGCAGCGCCCCCTTTCATACCGAATACCGGGCCGAGGCTGGGTTCGCGCAATGCAATCAGCGCTTTCTTGCCGATGCGGTTGAGCGCGTCGCCCAATCCCACCGTGGTGGTGGTCTTGCCCTCGCCCGCCGGCGTGGGGCTGATGGCGGTGATCAGGATCAGCTTGGCGTCGGGCCGGCCCTTCAGGCTGTCCAGATACTCAAGCGAGATCTTCGCCTTGTAGTGACCGTAGGGTTCGAGATTCTCTTCGGGGATTCCCAGACGTTCCAAGGCAAGCGCGGAGATGCGCTTGAGCCTGGCCTGCTGGGCGATTTCAATATCGGAAAGCACGGTGACCTCTTGTGATTTTTGCCGGTCCGCGAGAGCAAAACAAAAAAAGCGGCAGAGAAATCTGCCGCTCCTTGCGGAAATCCCTGTTCTTATCTCGACGGGCCGGTATGCCCGTCTTCGGGGCGGATCATGGTGGTGCCGCCCGGACCGTACCCGATGAGCTGCAGAATCACCTCTTCATCCTTGGCGCCATCGTAATGGTGACCTCCCGCCGGGTGCTTCATGAAGCCTCCCGCCTTGACCGGAACGGTCTTGCTCGGATCGAAGGTGTCTCCGGTGCCGGTCCACCAGGTGCCCTGCAAGACGGTGGCGTAGCGGTCATCGGGATGGAAGTGCGGGCGCGACATGATCCCGGGCGGGAACTTCACCCGGACCACATAGACACCCGGCTTGGACGGGTCGCCCGAAATCACCGCAAACTTGACGCCCTCGTAGCCGGGGAGGTCTTTCCATTGAACGTCCTCCGGCTGCACGCGCACGAATCCCTCCGGATCGGAGTCCGCGCGCAGCAGCGCCGTGGGGACAAGCGCCGCACCCAGCAGCATGGTTGCAGCGGCGAATCTGCGAATAGTGATCACGTTATTCCCCCGCGAAAAGTCTGGCATGAAGTTTACCTCATGTAATCGAGCGTGAGGTGCGCCAGCGAGCGTACTCCCAACACCAGCGCAGATTCATCGACGAAGAAACGCGGTGAATGGTTCGGCGCCGACTGTTTGCGATCTGTGCCCCTGGGCGTGATGCCGAGGAAATAGAAAAATCCCGGAATCTTCTGCTGATAGAAGGAGAAGTCCTCGTAACCGGTAATTTTCTGGCCGACGAAGACTTTGTCTGCGCCCGCCACCCGCTGCAGAGTCGGCACCATGCGCTCGGTCAGCGGTACGTCGTTCACCGTGACCGGGTAGGCGTTGTCGAAATGCACCTGCGCGGCTGCCCCAGCACTCCTGGCGATCATCTCCACCGTATTGCGGATGCGGGCGTGAATGTCCGCGCGCATGTCCTCGTTGAACGTGCGCACCGTACCCAGCATCTCGACCGCGTCCGGAATGATATTGTCCCGTACCCCGCCCTTGATCGCGCCGATGCTGACCACCGCCGGCTCCAGGCTCACGTCCACCTGGCGGCTGACGATAGTCTGAAGCCCAAGCACGATCTGCGATGAAATCACGATCGGGTCCACTCCGCGCCACGGTAGCGCGCCGTGCGTCTGGCGCCCGGTCACCGTTACCCGGATACGATCGGAACTGGCCATCGCCGGGCCGGGCCGATAGGCAATCGTGCCGGCTTCGACCCCTGCGAACACGTGCAGGCCGAAAATCACCTCGGGTTTCGGATTTTCCAGCACACCCTGCCTGATCATCAGCGCCGCGCCGCCTTCCTCGCCCGGCGGCGGGCCTTCCTCGGCAGGCTGGAAGATGAACTTGATGCTGCCGGAAAGCCGCTGCTTCATGCCCGCCAGCAAATCGGCGACACCCATCAGGATTGCGACATGGCAATCGTGGCCGCAAGCGTGCATGACGCCGACTTCCTGGCCATTGAAATTTGCGCGGGTCCTGGAGGCAAACGGCAGATCCACTTGCTCCGTTACCGGCAGCGCGTCCATGTCCGCTCGCAATGCGATGACCGGCCCCGGACGGCCGCTATCCAGCAACCCGACCACGCCGGTGTGCGCGACCCCGGTCTGTACCCTCAGTCCAAGCGCTTGCAGATGCCCGGCAACAACGCCGGCGGTGCGGACCTCGCGGTTGGACAGTTCCGGGTGCTGGTGCAAATCCCGGCGCCAGGCGATGACCCTGGATTCGAGCGCCGCTGCGCGCGCGTCGACCTGTGCGCCGGAATCGAGTTGATCGTTCATCGTCAGGGTTTCACGAATTTGAGGGTCATGCGGTCGGATTCGCCGATGGCGAGATACTTCGGCTTCTGCCCGTCGGCGACATTGCGCAAAGTCGGCGGAAGCGTCCAGACCCCGCCGGGATAGTCCGCCGTGTCCCTCGGATTGGCGTTGATTTCGGACTTGTTGTCGAGTTTGAACCCGGCCTTCTGTGCGGTCTCGGTGACGTAGACCTCGGTCATGTAGCCAGAGTCGATCTGATGCTCGAAAGTAGTGCCGGGCTTAGCCCGGTGCTCGACGACACCCAGCACCCCGCCGGATTTGAGCGCGTCATAAAAGGCCTTGAACATCACATCCGCGGTGCCGGCCTTGGCCCAGTTATGGACGTTGCGGAAGGTCAGCACCATGTCCGCGCTGCCCGCCGGCGCAACCTGGATCGCGTTCAGCTCGAACACCGAGAGTTGCACCTTGCCATAGAGATCGGCGTCACCCGAGAGTTTGGCGCGGAAGGTCTTATCGTTGGCACGCTGGGCGTCCGAGGATTGCTCGGTTACCCGGGATAGGGCCGCATAGTAGATCCCTCCACGCATGACCGGCGCCAGGATCTCGGTGTACCAGCCCGCGCCCGGGGTGATTTCGACCACCGTCATATTCGGCTTCAAGCCGAAAAACAGCAGCGTTTCCTTGGGATGGCGGTACTTGTCGCGCGCCTTGTTGGCTTCCGGCCGATGGCTTCCGGTCATCGCCTTATCGATCACCGCTTCCGCGTCCTGTGCCTGCGCTGGCGCCGCCATCGCAACGGTGGCGATCAGCGGCAATAACAGCACGCGAAAAACGGATTGCAACGCCTGCTTCATGAATCTCCCCTTCGTTCCTGGTTCATGTGGTTCCTGCGCGTCTAGCGGCGACTGTTGTGACGAAATTCGAGATCCTGCCGCTGGATCTGAATCGCCAGGTCGCGTGCCCGCTGCTCGCGTTCGAATACCAGCCCTGCTGTCCCCGGCAACTGAGGCAGCGGATCCGGCCTGTTTGCATTCGCCCGCTGGGATTCCAACAGCTGCCGCCACTGGCGATCCTGAAAGAGTTCGACCTGCAGCCTCTCGGCGGCGGTTTGCTGATCCACCTCCAGCCTCGCGGCGGGCAATTCGGCGCGCGAATCGGACCCTCCGGCATGTACAGGCGGGCCGTCTTCGAGCAACTTTCGCAAAAGGTTGGCGCGCTCTATCCGGTCACCGGCTTCGTCCGCCGGAACCGGTCCGGCAACGATGGCCAGAAGCAGCAATGGAATCGGGGAGAGTCGCACTTTTGTGTGACCGGCGAGGGCGCGCCGAGTTTACAAGCAGGCCCGGGAACCGTCCATTTTGTGCTACCGGCCACGACCACAGACTGCCAATCCTGCGGACCGTGTCTCGATTAAAGAGACGCAGCAATAATCCTCGATAAATACTATATGTTTTATACAGATATATAACTCTTCAGATACTTTAGATCGCGACTTCTTGCATTGCGACATCAATACACTACGCTGTGAAACTATCTGATAAAATCCATTGTCGAAATAACGCTGTATGAAACTAATTAACCGATCTTGCACTGCCGCAACATAGCGAAAGGACCAACACCATGAAAAACCTGCTCAATTCCCTGTTCAAATGGTTCAACGCCGATGAAAATCGGGAGCTCGAGGCTTACCTGTCGCAGGCCGCCAATCCTGCCGATGTGGACCGCCTGTTGCGCGAATGGGAGAAAAGGAAGGACAAGTCCCTCTTCTATCTGCCGTAAGCCAGCCTTGATTTTCCGCCACGCCCGGCCGTCGCCGCCCCTTCCCGAGTGAAGTTCGGAAAGCGCAAGGTCATGACGCTTGCCCTCCAGGGCGGCGGGGCACTCGGCGCGCTGACCTGGGGAGTGCTCGATCGCTTGCTCGAGGAACCTAAGCTCAAGATCGAAGCGATCAGCGGGACTAGTGCCGGCGCGATCAACGCCGCTACGCTGGCGTCCGGCTACGCAAGGGGTGGCCGCGAAGGCGCTCGCAAATCGCTGGACGACTTCTGGACTTCGGTGGGCACGGCGTCCTACGCGATCGGCTCGTCCACCGGCGTGCACCGGGCGCTGTTGCCAAACCCGCAGAAACTCCTGCTCGGCCTCACCCGTTATTTCTCCCCCTATCAGCTCAACCCCTTCGACATCAATCCGCTGCGCGCCATCGTCGCCAAGGTGGTGGACTTCGATGCCGTGCAAAGCCGGCGGGCAATCCGGCTGTTCGTCGGTGCCACCCGTGTCCGTACCGGCACGCTGCGGCTGTTCGAGAACCGCGAACTGACGTCCGACGCACTGCTGGCGTCCGCCTGCCTGCCCACCCTGCATCACGCGATCGAGATCGACGGCGAGCCGTACTGGGATGGCGGCTACTCCGGAAACCCGGCCGTCTATCCGCTCATCTATCGCTGCAATACGCCGAACATCCTGGTGGTCATGCTGCAACCTCTGACCCGCCAAGATCCTCCGACCAGCGCACAGGCCATTCGCAGCCGCCTCACCGAATTCCAGTTCAATTCCTCGTTTCTCCGCGAGATGCGCAGCATCGCGCTGGCCAAGCAGGCGATCGACGCGCAATGGCTGCCGGTCGGGCGCCTGGAACGCCGCTTCAGGAAACTGAATTTTCATCTGATCGAAACCGACGACCTGCTCGCGCGCATGAACGTCGACAAGGCGCTCAACGCCGATCTCGGCTTCCTGCTGAAACTCAAGGAAGAGGGACGAACCCGGGCGGGAACCTGGTTAGGAAAGCATTTCGGCCAGGTCGGCGGGGAATCTTCGATCGACTTGGTAAAGTTGTTCGGCTAGGGCGGCGTGTCGGTTTTGCAGCGCAACCGACTCTACCGGTTTCATACCGACAGAAAGCTGCGCACATTGTCCGTCTCCATGTCGGCCCCCGCGCCGCTCATAAGGACTTCTCCGCGGCGCAGTACCACGTAGTTGTCGGCGAGTTCACGTGCGAAATCGTAGTACTGCTCCACCAGCAGGATGCCCATGTTGCCGCGGTCGGAGAGCGCCTGGATCACGCGCTCGATGTCCTTGATGATGGACGGCTGGATGCCTTCGGTAGGCTCGTCGAGGATCAGCACTTTCGGCTTCATCGCCAGCGCCCGGCCGATCGCCAATTGCTGCTGCTGGCCGCCGGACAGATCGCCGCCGCGGCGATTCCTCATGGTCTTCAGCACTGGAAACATCTCGTAGATCTCGCCGGGAATGTCCTTCGCGGTGCCATTCTTGCGGCTGGCCAGGCCCATCATGAGATTTTCTTCCACGGTGAGCCGCGGAAAGATTTCGCGCCCCTGCGGCACATAGCCCACGCCCAATCTCACGCGCGCGTAAGGCGGGAGCGTGCTCACCTCTTGCCCGTCCAGTGCGATGCTCCCGCTTGCAACCGGCAATGCGCCCATCAGGCACTTGAGCAGCGTGGTCTTGCCCACGCCGTTACGTCCGAGCAGCGCGGTCACCGCCCCCGTGGGCACTTCGAAGCTCACGTTGCGCAGCGTCTGGCTGCTGCCGTAGAACTGGTTCAGTTTCTCGACCTTCAGCATGAGTTATGGAAAAGTCCGCTTTAACCACAGAGACACGGAGAGAACCTGAAAACCTTCACCACGAAGTTCCGGGGACAAAGCCCTTGCGCGCCCTTGTATTGTTGACGTTAACTCCATATCCCCTTTGACCTTCTCTGTGCCTCTGTGTCTCTGTGGTATTCGAAAGCGTCAACGGCCCAAGTAAACCTCGATGACGCGCTCGTCGTTCTTGACGGCGTCCATCGTGCCTTCGGCGAGAACGGCGCCTTCGTGCAACACGGTGACGACGCTGGCGATGGAGCCGATGAACTCCATGTCGTGCTCGACCACCACAACAGAGCGTTCACCGGCCAGCGACTTGAACAGTTCAGCGGTGCGTTCGGTTTCTTCGTCGGTCATGCCGGCGACCGGTTCGTCGAGCAGCAGCAGGCGCGGTTCCTGCATCAGCAGCATGCCGATCTCCAGCCATTGCTTCTGGCCGTGGGACAGCAACCCGGCGAGGCGACCGGCTTCGCCCTGCAGCTTGATCAGTTCCAGGGTTTTGCATATGCGATCGAGCTGTTCGGCGCTCAGGCGTGCACGCAAGCTCGCCCAAACACGCTTGTCGGTCTTCATCGCCAGCTCGAGGTTCTCGAACACCGTGTGGTTCTCGAATACGGTCGGTTTCTGGAATTTGCGGCCAATGCCCGCGTGCGCGATCTCCGGTTCGGTCAGGCGCGCCAGGTCGATGGTCTGGCCGAAGTACGCGGAGCCTTCGTCGGGACGGGTTTTGCCGGTGATCACGTCCATCATGGTGGTTTTGCCGGCGCCGTTCGGACCGATCACGCAGCGCAGCTCGCCGGCCTCGACCGTGAGCGTGAGCTTGCTGAGTGCCTTGAAGCCATCGAAGCTCACGGTGATATCGTCGAGGTAAAGAATCGGGCCGTGGGTGATGTCCACCCCGCCTTGCAGGACGTGGCTGAGTCCGGAAGTGTTGCCGCTGACGCTGATTTCTTCGGAGATCGTGTTCATGTGCGTCTCCACCTGGCCGGGCTCAGCAGACCAATGACGCCCCTAGGCAGGAACAGCGTAACCAGGATGAACAGCAACCCGAGGAAGAACAGCCAGTACTCCGGGAAAGTCTGGGTGAAGAAGCTCTTCGCGCCGTTCACCACTGCCGCGCCCAGCAGCGGCCCGATCAGCGAGCCGCGGCCGCCGACCGCGACCCACACCGCAATCTCGATCGAATTGGCGGGGGACATTTCGCTCGGATTGATGATGCCGACTTGCGGCACGTACAGCGCTCCAGCGATGCCGCACAGCACGGCCGACAGCGTCCACACGAACAGCTTGTAGCCGAGCGGGTTGTAGCCGGAGAACATCAGACGGCTTTCCGAGTCGCGGATGGCGGTCAGCACGCGGCCGACCTTCGAGCGGATCAGGTAGCGCGTCAGGAAGACCACGCCGATCAATGCCAGCGCGGTCATGGCGAAAATCGCCGCGCGCGTGGAAGGCGCAGTGATCGGAAATCCCAGCACGCGCTTGAAGTCGGTGAAGCCGTTATTGCCACCGAAGCCGGTGTCGTTGCGGAAGAACAGCAGCATGAAAGCGAAGGTCATCGCCTGGGTGATGATGGAAAAATACACACCCTTGATGCGTGAGCGGAAGGCGAAGTAGCCGAATGCCAGCGCCAGCAGGCCGGGCGCCAGGATCACCAGTGTCGCGCTCCAGAGAAAGTGCTCCGACCCGGTCCAGAACCACGGGAAAGCCTTCCAGTCCAGAAACACCATGAAGTCCGGCAGGTCCGACTGGTACTGCCCCTCGCGCCCGATCTGGCGCATCAGGTACATGCCGAACGCGTAACCGCCCAGCGCGAAGAACACCCCGTGTCCGAGCGAGAGAATCCCGGTATAGCCCCAGATCAGGTTCATCGCCATGGCGACGATGCAGTAGCACATGATCTTGCCGGCAAGCGTGATGGTATACGACGACACGTGCAGCGCACTATCCGCTGCAGGCAGCAGGTACAGCAGCGGCAACACTACCAGCGTCACCAGGGCGAAGGCGCCCAGTGCCATCCAGCCCGGCCCGCTGAACAGCGGTTCGATACGCGGGACGTATCGCATCTCCAGTTCTTCAAGCTTCAACGGCGCGCCCCTTCAACGCGAAGAGCCCCTGCGGGCGCTTCTGGATGAAGGCGATGATCAGCACCAGCACCAGGATCTTGGTGAGCACCGCGCCGATGTGCGGCTCCAGAAACTTCGACAGCACACCCAGGCCGAGCGCGGCGTAGACGGTGCCGGCGAGCTGGCCAACGCCGCCAAGCACCACCACCATGAACGAATCGATGATGTAGCTCTGCCCGAGGTCGGGGCCGACATTGCCGATCTGCGATAGGGCGCAGCCGGCAAGGCCGGCCACGCCCGAACCCAGCCCGAACGCCAGCAAGTCGACGCGCTCGGTGGGCACCCCAACGCAGGAAGCCATAATGCGGTTCTGCGTCACGCCGCGAACGAACAGCCCGAGCCGGGTGCGCGACAGCATCAGCCACATCATCAACAGCACGAACATCGAGAAGGCGATGATAGCAATGCGGTTGTACGGCAACACCATGTTGGTAAGTTCCACCCCGCCCGACATCCACGAGGGGTTCGCCACTTCGACGTTCTGCGCGCCGAAGATCTGGCGCACCAATTGAATCAGGAACAGGCTGATGCCCCAGGTCGCGAGCAGCGTTTCCAGCGGCCGTCCGTAAAGCCAGCGAATCACGCTGCGCTCCAGCGCCATGCCGACCAGCGCGGAGGCAGCGAACGCCACCGGGATGGCCGCGACCAGGTACCAATCGAACAGCCCCGGCGCATAGGATTTGAACAACTGCTGTGTGACGAAGGTCGCATACGCGCCGATCATCAGCATCTCGCCGTGCGCCATGTTGATGACGCCGAGCAGGCCGTAGGTGATCGCCAGGCCCAGCGCCACCAGCAGGAGAATGCTGCCCAGCGACAGGCCGGTGAACAGGCGGGCAAGGTAGTCGCTGATCAGCAGCCGCCTCTGGATCGAATCGATCGACCGTTCTGCCGCGGCACGCACTTGCGCGTCGGGCTCGACGAAACTTCCGGAAGCGTCTTTTTCCAGCAGCGCCAGCAGCCGGGTCTTGACCTGCGCCTGATTGCTCTCGGCCAGCGTGCTGACCGCGGCCAATCGGGTTCCGGGATCGCTGCTTTTCAGGTCCAGCGCCGCCTTGGTTTGTTGCAGCGATTTCCTGATCCCAGGATCGCTCTCCCGGGAGATCGCCTTCTCGATCAGCGGCAGCAGTGCCGCCTGGCTGGTCGTTTCGATCGCCTTCGCCGATGCAAGCCGCACCGCGCGATCGGGCGACAGCAGCTTGAGCGCGCCGATGGCCGTGTCGAGCGCGCCGCGAATCCTGTTGTTGACGACGATGCTTTCGAGGCCCTCGGGTTCGGGCTCGATCGGCGCCATGGTGGCCGCATCGAAGGCCTTGTCGCCCCGGACGACCACCACGCGGCCGGAGGGTGTGAGGTTGACCTGGCCATCCTGCATGGCCTGCAACAGCGCGAGCGCGGCTTCGTCGCCGGATGCAACGAGCGCGTTGATGGCCTCGAGCCTGGTACCGACTTCCTCGGCACCCAACCTGGCGACGATCTCCTCGTCGAGCGCGCGCGCAGTAGCGGCGCAGGCGAGTGCTGCGACGAATGCAGAAACGAGCAATGCTGGTTTCAAGCGCGTTTCCCTTAAGGCGTATCGCGCGAACAAAAATCAAAAAAAGGGCCCGCGGCTCGTCACTGCCTTACCGCAGGCCCTGCCCTGATGCTGTTGTCGACGGCGGGATGCGCGCAAGGAGAACGCGCTGCCCGCGGCCGGTTGATGCGACTACAGGCCTTGCTTGCCTTCGTTACCCGCGATGAACGGGCTCCACGGCTGGGCACGGATCGGACCCTTGGTCTTCCACACCACGTTGAACTGACCGTCGCCCGTGACTTCGCCGATCATGACCGGCTTGTGCAGGTGATGGTTGGTCTTGTCCATCGTCAGCGTGAAGCCGGACGGCGCCTTGAAGGTCTGGCCGGCCATTGCCACGCGAACCTTGTCGACGTCGGTGGAGCCAGCTTTCTTCACCGCCTGCGCCCACATGTGGATGCCGACATAAGTGGCTTCCATCGGATCGTTGGTCACCACGGTGTCGAGATTCGGAAGCTTGTTCTTCTTGGCCCAGTCCTTGTACATCTTGATGAACGCGGTGTTTTGCGGGTTCTTCACCGACATGAAGTAGTTCCACGCGGCCAGGTGGCCAAGCAGCGGCTTGGTGTCGATGCCGCGCAGTTCCTCTTCCCCGACCGAAAACGCCACCACCGGCACGTCGGTGGCTTTCAGCCCGGCGTTGCCCAACTCCTTGTAGAACGGCACATTGGAGTCGCCGTTGATGGTGGAGATCACCGCAGTCTTGCCGCCCGCGGAAAATTTCTTGACGTCGGCCACGATCGTCTGGTAATCGCTGTGGCCGAACGGCGTGTAGACCTCCGCGATGTCCGTCTCCGCCACACCCTTGGCCTTGAGGAACGCTCGCAGGATCTTGTTGGTGGTGCGCGGATAAACGTAGTCGGTGCCGAGCAGGAACCAGCGTTTGGCGGCGCCGCCTTCTTCGCTCATCAGGTACTCGACCGCGGGAATGGCCTGCTGGTTGGGTGCCGCGCCGGTGTAGAACACGTTCTGGGAAAGCTCTTCACCTTCGTATTGCACCGGGTAGAACAACAGGCTGTTCAGTTCTTCGAACACCGGCAGGACCGATTTGCGCGACACCGAGGTCCAGCAGCCGAACACCACGGCCACCTTGTCCTGGGTGATCAACTGGCGCGCCTTCTCGGCGAACAGCGGCCAGTTCGAAGCCGGGTCGACCACCACCGGTTCGAGTTTCTTGCCGAGCAGGCCGCCTTTGGCATTGATCTCTTCGATCGCCATCAGCGCAGTGTTCTTCAGCGCCGTTTCCGAAATCGCCATGGTCCCCGACAGCGAGTGCAGAATGCCGACCTTAATGGTGTCGGCAGCCGTCGCCGTTGCCGCCATCGCAGAGAACGCGATTCCAATCAACGACTTCAATAATTGTCTGCGATTCATGGAACTCCCCTGAAAGATGTTGAACAATGACCGCCGGCGCTCGCGGATCCCGGACTGCCGGGCAGTGCGCCTCTGGCTGCGGCAATTCGAATCGTCTTGCGACGAGCAGGTTTTGAGATTGCACGAGAGTGTCGTGCAACAACCATGCCGATGCTTCGCGGCCGCAACGAATGCTTTTGCATTTCATGTGCTTGCCGCGCCGCAAAGCGCCCGAAGAGATGGTTTTGGAACGCCGCAGGCACGCAGGCGACACCACGCACGCACCGGCTTTGTGCGGCGGGGGCCGGCGATGCACAACAAGGTCGCGGACCCACTCCGGGACCTGAACGACCGGGAATTTCCGCCGTTTTCGCGCCGCTTGCACTCCCGCCCCTGTTACTGTATATAATTACAGTACAGGAGGTTTCCCATGGACGATCTGACCCCCCGCCAGGCCGAGATACTGCAACTGATTGCCGATTTCGTGCAGAGCACCGGCTTTCCTCCCACCCGCGCCGAAATTGCCAGGAGCCTCGGTTTCCGTTCCGCGAACGCTGCCGAGGATCATCTCAAGGCCTTGGAAAAAAAAGGCTTTATCGAATTGTTTGCGGGCGCCTCGCGCGGCATCCGGCTCAAGGAGGGACTCGGCCTGCCGGTCATCGGCCGGGTCGCGGCAGGCAGCCCGATCCTCGCCGAAGCCCATGTCCAGGGGCGCTATCAGGTCGACCCGCTGCTGTTCAACCCGCGTGCGGATTACCTGTTGAAGGTGCGGGGAATGAGCATGCGCGAGGCCGGCATTCTCGACGGCGACCTGCTGGCGGTGCACCGCACCCAGGAGGCGCGGTCCGGCCAGATCGTGGTGGCGCGCCTGCACGACGAAGTCACGGTGAAGCGCTTCAAGCGCCAGGGCAACCAGGTGCAACTGCTGCCCGAGAACCCGGACTTCAAACCCATATATGTAGACCTGAAGCGCGATCCGCTGGCGATCGAAGGACTGGCGGTCGGGCTGATCCGGAATGGCAGGATTTCGTAAGGCGTGAAGGGTGAATGAGTGAAGGGTAAAAAAACAAACACCCTCTCTGCGGTGAGTTCGCACAGGTGCAGGTGATGACATCTCTCAACCGCATCAATCAGGAGGCAATCATGGAAGCAGCAAAGACCATCGAGATTCTCAAGGCCCTGGCCGAGGGCATCGATCCCGGCACCGGCGAACAATTTCCCGCCGGCAGCACCTATCAGCATCCGGACACCGTGCGCGCGCTCTTCGCCGCAATTCGCGGGCTGGAGAATCCCACGCCGCGCCCGGCAAAAACGGACGCGCCGCAGAAACCCGCCCCCGAAAACGCCGGACGCCCCTGGTCCCAGGAAGAAGACTCGCGCCTCGGCCAGGCCTACGACTCGGGCAAATCCGTCGAAGAACTGGCCCAAATGCACAAGAGAAGCAAATGGGCGATCGAATCCAGGCTGGCGCGCATGGGCAAGATCCCCGCTCCGCCGCCCTTCGTGCCGCGTTCTTCGCCGGGAAATGCCGTGACGGCATGATGGAAACGGCCGTGAATGTCGTGAATGCCGTGGAACAGCAGCAATGCAGGTAAACAGTTTTTCTTCACGCGCTCTGCTTCTTTCGCATTTCGGCATCTGGTTTGATTTTACGAGTCACGACATTCACGGATTCACGGTATTAGCTTCGGCGTAACGTTGGCTTCGCAAACATTAGCCTGCACTGAAACTCGACAAGCTCGTTTTCACGGTTTTTATGTCTTCCCCCCTGCAAACGCTGCTGCAAAACCCCGCCATCTGGCGTGGGGGCGAGCAGGCACGCGTTCATCTTCCCAGCATTCCCACCGGGTTTGCCGAGCTCGACCGCGAGCTGCCCGGCGGCGGCTGGCCGCGCGGCGTAGTGAGTGAGCTGCTCACCGAACGCAACGGCATCGGCGAGTTGTCGCTGTTGGTGCCCGCGCTGGCGAACCTGTCGCGCGAGGACGGCTGGCTGATGCTGATCGCTCCGCCCTGGATTCCCTACGCGCCGGCGCTGGCCGCGCGCGGCATCCGGCTCTCGAAGCTGGCCGTGGTGGACACGCGCTCGGACAAGGACACGCTGTGGGCGGCGGAACAAGGGCTGCGTGCCGGCAACTGCTCCGCGGTTCTGGCATGGCCCGCCGCGATCAACGAGCGCAGCCTGCGCCGGCTGCAGCTCGCCGCCGAGGAAGGCGGTAGTTTCGGGGCGATGTTCGGCGCGGCAGCGCGCGCCGCGCCTTCTTCTCCCGCGCCGCTGCGCCTGCAACTCGGCACGCGGCAGAATCGGCTTGCGGTGCGCATCGTCAAGCGCCGCGGCAACGGCCGGATGCCGACGCTGCTGCTCGACGTCGAGCGCAATCGTGCAGCAAATCGACGCCACTAGAACAAAGACCTTGAACCACGGAGGACACGGAGAACACGGAGGAAAAACAAAAACGAGGAAAAGCAAACTGTGGTTAAAAGCGGCGTAACTGTTCGCGAACCTGTACCGCCCACTTTTTCACTGCGATGGATCATCAGCCAATGAACGGTTTTAACCCGAGAATGTTTTTCCCCTGGCCTTTCCTCCGTGTCCTCTGTGTCCTCCGTGGTTCAAGATTTTTTCCTGATTTGTGATTTATCAAGAATGCGCCGCCATGCTGTGGGCCGCCGTCCATCTTCCCGACTTGTCGCTGCAATTGCGGCTGCGCGGGACAGTCGCGCCCGGCCCGGTGGTGATACAGGACCAGAGCCATCGCCCGCACGTGCTGTCGTGCAACGATGCCGCAACCGGGCTCGGCATCCGGCCCGGCATGCCGGTATCGGCGGCGTTCGCGCTCGCCGCAGGACTGCAACTTTTCACCCGAGATCCGGAAAAAGAAGAGAAAGCGCTTAAGGGCGTGGCGCTGTGGGCGGGACAGTTCACGCCCACGGTGAGCATCGCCTCCGGCAACGAAGTACTGCTCGAAATCGGCGGCTGTCTCAGGCTGTTCGGCGGACTGCGCCAGCTTGGCGGGCGCATCCGCGCCAATCTCCGCGAACTGGGCTATCACGCTGTGGTTGCCGTCGCGCCCACTGCCACCGGTGCGCTGTTGCTCTCCCGCGCCGGCATCGCCACTTCCGTCGGCGACCGTCACGAATTGCGGCGGGCGCTGGCGCCGCTGCGGCTGCGGCTCCTCGACCAGCCCGCGGACACCGTCGCTACGCTCGCGGGAATGGGCGTGCATACCGTCAGGGATTATCTGGCCCTTCCGCGCGACGGGCTGGCGCGCCGCTTCGGCCAGCGGCTGCTCGACGAGATTGACCGCGCACTCGGACACCTTCCCGATCCGCGCCCGCCTTTCATCCCGCCCGCACGTTATGCGACCGCGCTCGAACTGCCCGCGCCGGTGCAGGAAACCGAGCCGCTGCTGTTCGCCGCCAAGCGCCTGATCCTCGAACTCGCCGGCTATCTCGCCATGAAGCAGGTCGGCGTGACACAACTGCGATTCGATCTCGAACACGCGGACCATAGCATCACCCGGATCGTGGTTGGACTGTCGGCAGCGAATCGCGATGCCGGTCATCTGATCACGCTGCTGCGCGAGAAACTCGCCACCGTCGAGTTACCCGCTCCGGTCGAAACCATCCGGCTGATCGCCGCGGAAACCCGGCCGCTCGGTTCACACAACCACTCGCTGTTTGCCGACCGGCGACCGGCCGCGGAAGACCGCTGGCGCGTCATCGAGCATCTGCGCGCGCGCCTCGGCGCGGATGCGGTATACGGCCTGGGAATGTTTCCCGACCATCGCCCGGAGCTTGCGCTGCGCCGCGTGCCCGCGGGAAAAGCGCAGGACGGCGATTGCGATCTTTACCGCCCGCTGTGGCTGCTCGCCCGGCCGCTGCCGCTGAAAGCCGGCGATCTGCTCCCGCAAACAGACGGGCCGCTCGTGCTGCTCGACGGACCGGAGCGCATCGAGTCCGGCTGGTGGGACGATTTCGACGTGACGCGCGACTACTTCGTCGCACGCGACGATTCGGGAGCAAAACTGTGGATCTTCAGGGAAAGGAACGATCAGAAGAACTGGTTCCTGCACGGCGTATTCAACTGACCTCGCAAGCACCCATGTCCGAGCGTGCCCTCATTTCCGCGAACGCCCTGTCCGCCGGCAGTGCCCGTGGCTCAGCTCCTGGTCTCATGGACGCAAAGGATGTTGCCCTCGGGGTCCTTGAACCACGCGGCCTTGTCGGATCCGACCACGCAGACGTGCTCCACCGTCTTGAAACCGGGCAGATCGTAGTCCTCGAACACCACGCCGCGCTGCTTCAGTTCCTTTATTTCCTTCACCACGTCCTCTACCTCGAAGCTCAACGCCGTGTGCTCGGCCTTCGTACCCTGGGGCTTGGGGATGAGCGCGATGGTGGATCGCCCCGCGCACGCGAACATGAAATTGCCGTCGGCCGCGAAGCCCAGCGGCTTCAGGCCCAGCGTTTTCTCGTAGAAGCTGCGCGCGCGGTTCATGTCCTTCACCGGCAGGATGGTGGTCGTCGGTGCAGTGTTCAGCACGGTCTTCTCCTTTCCGTTCTATCGGCGGGAACGCGCGCCTCACGCGGGCGTCGAGGCCGGATTCAGGGACAGCGTCCTGTCTGGTTATAGGTAACGTTCCCGGCTGCCGCAAGGCGGTTTGCGGGCTTTTTGCAAAAGCGACCGTTCTCACATGCCGCAGGCTTACGCCGAACTACATTGTCTTTCCAACTTCACCTTCCAGCGCGGTGTCTCCCACCCGAAGGAGCTGGTGGATCGAGCCGTACAACTCGGTTACCAGGCGCTCGCGCTCACCGACGAATGTTCGTTTGCCGGCGTGGTACGCGCGCACAAGGCCGCAAAAGATACCCGACTGAAGCTGATCATCGGTGGCGAGTTCAGGTTGGACGACGGCCTGCGCTTTGTCTTGCTCGCGACCAATCGTGAAGGCTACGGCAATCTTTCGGAGTTGATCACTCGCGGCAGGAGAAACGCCGAAAAAGGCGAATATCGTCTTTCGCGCGCAGACCTCGGCCCGGGACTGGAACACTGTCTCGCACTCTGGCTACCGCCGGCGCAACCACAGCCCGAAGACGCCCACTGGCTTGCGGAGCGTTTCCCCGGCCGCACCTGGATTGCCGTCGAACTGTTGGCCCGCGGCGGCGACTGGGACCGGCTCGATGCGCTGCGGGAAATGAGCAGGGAAACCCGGCTCCCATGCGTGGCCTGCGGCGACGTGCACATGCACGTGCGCAGCCGCCGCGCGCTGCAGGACACGCTGACCGCAATCCGGCTGGGCGTGCAGGTGGCCCAGGCCGGCCGCGCGCTGCTGCCGAGCGGCGAGCGCCATCTGCGCCGGCGCGAGACGCTGGAGCGTATCTATCCGAAAGAGTGGCTCGAGGAGACCATCCGCCTCGCCGGGCTGTGCAATTTTTCCCTCGAAGAATTGCGCTATGAGTATCCGGAAGAAATCGTTCCGGAGAACAAGACACCGGCGCAGTACCTGCGGGAACTGACCGAGGAAGGACTGATGTGGCGGTTCCCGCCACCAGGGACGAGGGACGAGGGGCGAGGGACGAGGGAAAATCGGCAAACCCAACGCAAAGACGTAGAGGAAAACGGGAGCGGGTGTGAAAACGAGTTATTGATCACGACAGTCCCGCCTTTCCCGCAGCACTCAGCACTCGTCCCTCGTCCCTCGCCCCTCGCCCCTCGCGCTGAAGCCGTGCCGGCGAAGGTTCGCGCGCTGGTCGAGCACGAACTCGCGTTGATTGCGGAATTGCGCTACGAAGCCTTCTTCCTGACCGTTTATGACGTCGTCCAGTACGCCCACAGGCAGAAGATTCTCTGCCAGGGCCGCGGCTCTGCCGCCAATTCAGTAGTCTGCTATGCGCTTGGAATCACCGAGGTCGACCCGACCCGCACCAGGCTGCTGTTCGGGCGCTTTCTGTCGAAGGAACGCAACGAACCACCGGACATCGACGTGGATTTCGAGCACGCACGCCGCGAGGAAGTGATCCAGTACGTTTACCGGAAATATGGCCGGCATCGCGCCGCATTGGCCGCAACGGTGATCAGCTACCGCACGCGCAGCGCCTTCCGCGACGTCGGCAAGGCGCTGGGCCTGGACTCGGCCCAGCTGGACCGCATCTCGGGCAGCTTTGTCTGGTGGGATCGTCCGGAAGACAGAGCGGCAAGATTGCGCGAGGCCGGTTTCGAGCCTTGCTCCTCCGTGATCCGCAAGCTGATCGCGCTGACCGACACCCTGATCGGATTTCCCCGCCATCTGTCGCAGCATGTTGGCGGCTTCGTGATCTCCCGTGGACCACTGTCGCGGCTGGTGCCGACCGAGAACGCGGCCATGCCCGGGGATCCATCCCAATATACCGACGATGGGATCAAGCCCCCATCGAAGGACGTTGCAGCCGCTTCTGCGGACCCGTTGCGCACCAACATCCAGTGGGACAAGGACGATCTCGAAGAACTCGGCCTGCTGAAAGTGGACGTACTGGCGCTGGGCATGCTGACCGCGATCCGGCAGGCGCTGGGTCTCGTCAACCGCCGCCGCGGGACCGCCCTTTCCATGGCTGACATTCTCGTCACCGAAGACGGCGATGAAGGCAAGCCGGTGTACGACATGCTCTGCAAGGCGGACAGCATCGGCGTGTTCCAGGTCGAATCGCGCGCGCAGATGTCCATGCTGCCGCGCCTGCGGCCCAGGAATTATTACGACTTGGTGATTGAAGTGGCGATCGTGCGCCCCGGCCCGATCCAGGGCGGCATGGTCCACCCTTACCTGAGCAACCGTAAAAAAGGTCCAGGGAAAATCGGGTATCCGTCACCTGAACTCGAAAAAGTCCTGGAGCGCACCTTGGGCGTGCCGATCTTCCAGGAACAGGTGATGGAGATCGCCATGGTCGCCGCTGATTTTTCACCGGGCAAGGCCGATCAGTTGCGGCGCGCGATGGCGGCCTGGAAAAGAAAAGGCGGACTGGAACCCTTCAAGGACGATCTCGTCAACGGCATGCGCAAGAAAGGTTATGACGAGAAATTCGCGCTGCGGATCTTCGAACAGATCAAGGGCTTCGGTGAATACGGTTTTCCGGAATCCCATTCGGCCAGTTTCGCTCTGCTGGTCTATGTCTCCGCCTGGCTCAAATACTACGAACCGGCCGCCTTCACCTGCGCCCTGCTCAACAGCCAGCCGATGGGTTTCTACCAACCTGCACAACTGGTGCAAGACGCGCAACGCCACGGCGTCGAAGTGCGGCCGGTGGATGTGCTCGTCAGTGAATGGGACTGCACGTTGGAGCCGCGGAGCGGCTCAGGGGTTAGGGGCGAGGGACGAGGGACGAGGGAAAATCAAGAGCCGCAATCCGGCTCAGGCACGAGGCACGAGGCGCGAGGCGCGAGAGAAGTTCAAAAGCATCAATATCCGACCGCTTTTCATCTCGCGCCTGATTCTTTACCCCTCACCCCTCGCCCCTCGCCCCTCGCGCCTGATGGCCAACCGGCCATCCGGCTCGGCCTGCGAATGATTTCCGGCTTCTCGCAGGAAGCCGCGGAGCGGCTCATCGCAGCGAGAGCCGAGTTGTGTACTTCGCTTTCCCCTCGCCCCTCGTCCCTCGTCCCTCGCCCCTCCGTCGACGACCTCGCGCTGCGCGCGAAACTCAACCGCCGCGACCTGCGCTGCCTCGCCGAAGCCGGCGCGCTGGAATCGCTGGCCGGACACCGTCGCAATGCGGCCTGGCTGGTTGCCGGGATCGAGGAACGTCCGCCGGTGCTCGCTTCGGCTGCGATCGTCGAATCCAAAGTTGACCTGTCCGCGCCCACAGAAGGCCAGGACATCCTCGCCGATTACGCCAGCCTGGGGCTGACGCTGCGCCGGCATCCGCTGGCCCTGCTGCGCCCGAAACTCGCGCGCCTGCGCATGATCACCGCGCGGGAACTGCTGCACACACCGACGGGAAATCTCGTGCGCGTCGCCGGACTGGTCACCTGCCGGCAGCGGCCCGGCACCGCGAGCGGGGTCATTTTCATCACCCTCGAGGACGAGACCGGCCAGATCAACGTGGTGGTGTGGAGAGACGTTTCGGAAAAGCAGCGCCGTCCGCTGCTGGCCGCCAGTCTGCTCGGCGTGGAAGGAATTCTGGAACGGGAAGGCGAGGTCACTCATCTGATCGCGGAGCATCTCACTGACTATTCCACGTTGATCGGCAATCTGGACGTCCACTCGCGCGATTTCCACTGACCCGAAAAACCTGATCACCGCCAGGGACGCAAAGAACGCCAGGGAAAACCAGGATCAGGAAACAGAGCTTTGCGGTCCGGCGACAATGTCGGGATTGACGGGCCATCTGCCTTTTGTATCCCTTCTACTTCCTTCTCAACGCAGCGAGAATATCGGGGCTTCGCTCCCCTGCCTTCGCGCGCCATGCATCGGCGTCCGGCACAGTCATATCAGGCGTGCTCCAACGTGTGACGTGCGTCACATCTTTTCCGTGTGCTGGATCATCTCCCGGTCTGCTTCTCGATGCGATGCTGTCCGCGCCCCTGTGAGACGACGGGGGTATGGTTGGGACTCGCTGCAGACAGGGTCGCGGTGGCGGGGCGATCGGTACGGGGCCGACCCGGCACATCCAACGGAGGGGAAAATGGTTATCTCAGCGAATTGGAAACTGCTTCTTGTAACGGGCCTGTCGTTAGCGGCCTTCTGCACCGCAACCGGCGCACAGCAATTGCCGAAATCTGGAAGCATCAATTTTCACACGGGCTATAAGATCGCGGCAGAGGGACTCACTGTGGCGGACAAGCACATGCAGGGTCATGGAAGCGCCATAGGCGTGACATTCAACGACAAAGGATCAGGGCCCCTTCACGGTGGTCCGTCAACCTGCTTTTTCACCTTTTATGCAATAGAAGGACGCAGCAAGAACAAAATCTTCTGCGCTTTCGGAGATGCAGATGGTGATCGAATCTTCACGGATGCATACGGCACGGGCTCAGGTGAAGCTGACCAAGCCTCGCAAGGCATGAATGAAATCGTTGGAGGCACTGGCAAGTACGCCGGCATCCAGGGGAATGGTCCATGGAAGTGCAAGAACGCAGGCCCTAATGGTGAGCTGCACTGCAATCAGCGTTTTGATTACAAGCTGCCGTAAAGGAAAGCGACCAACTTCGAGTGCGTAATGAGCCCATCCCGCCACTAGACCAGACGCGCGAAAGGCAGCGCTGCTCCCGTCGTTCGCGCGCCGGTCAGCGGAAACCTAAGATTCTTGGAGCCCTGCTGTAAAACCAATATGCAAGTCAACCGACAGTGGCGCATTGCGCGGCGTCCGGCGGGATTGGCCAAGGAGTCGGACTTCGAGTGGCACGAGGAGCAAGTACCTGCGCCTGGACCCGGGCAGGTGCTTATAAGAAACCACTATCTTTCTCTGGACCCGACCAGCCGGGCATGGATGTGGCAGGAGGACACGTACTTGCCCGCGCAGCGTCTGGGCTCGGTGATGCGCGGAGTTACCGTCGGCATTGTGGAGCAGTCGAAAAACTCCGCATTCCCAGTGGGCATTGGAGTCACCGGCGCGTTGGGCTGGCAGGATTATGCCTTGACGGACGGCGCGTCGGACTTCCTGATGCGTTTGCCTGGCGGGTCGGGCATCCCGCCGGCTATGCATCTGGGTCTCCTTGGGCATATCGGGATGACGGCTTACTTTGGTCTGCTGGAGATCGGCAAACCCAAAGGGGGCGAAACGCTCGTCGTCTCGAGTGCCGCAGGCGCGGTCGGGTCGCTGGCCGGACAGATTGGCAAACTCTACGGCTGCCGCGTTGTAGGCATCGCAGGCACCGACGAGAAGTGTCGCTGGCTCACCGGCGAACTCGGTTTCGACGCGGCAATCAATTACAAGGCGGAACCGGTTTTCAAGCACCTGCGGGCGCATTGTCCGCGGGGTATCGATGTCTACTTCGATAACGTCGGTGGCGCGATCCTTGAAGATGTTCTGAACCTGCTCAATGTCGGGGCGCGCGTAGTCGTTTGCGGCATGTTGTCGCTGTACAATGATGTCGGGGGTTCTCTGACGTTTCCTGCCGGACCGAACAATCTGCTTAATCTCATGCAGAAGCGTGCCCGCATGCAAGGTTTCGTGTACCTGGATTACCTCGATCGCGCCGATGAGGCCATGGACGCGCTCGTAAGCTGGCACAAAGCGGGGAAGATCCGGTATCAGCTCAACGTCATAGAGGGATTGCGCAATGCCCCGATGGCGTTTAACAAAATGTTCGATGGTTCGAATCGGGGCAAGCTGGCGGTAAAAATGTCATAGTTTTGCAGCTCACGGGGAGAGGGGCCATGCAAACCATAAGACAATGGCTCGAAGGCGTCGGGCTCCCAGAATACGCTGAAGCCTTCGAAGCCAATGATGTGGAACCGGATGTCCTCCCGGCGTTGACCGAGGAGGACCTGCATCGTTTGGGAGTCTCGCTGGGGCACGGCAAACGTATCCTGCTGGCGCTGCGCGAGACCTCTGCTCCCATTTCGGTTCGATCTCGACTCAACGGCGCCGCCGCCAACATCACTCCATCTATCGAATCTCTCACCGCGCAAGGGGAACGGCGCCAGGTTACGGTGTTGTTCTGCGACCTGGTGGGATCGACAGCGTTGTCCAACACTCATGACCCGGAGGAGTACCGGTCGATCCTGTCGCGTTACCACGAGAGCTGCATAGCAGCGATTCAGCGCTTCGAAGGGTTCGTAGCGCAGATCCAAGGCGACGGCATCTTGGCCTACTTCGGCTATCCTCTGGCGCACGAGGGCGAGGCCGAGCGTGCGGTACGCGCGGCACTGTACATTGTCGAAGCACTCACCAGACTCGACGTGGGCAGTGCGGGCCCGCTGCGTGTGCGGATCGGTATTGCATCGGGTCTAGTGGTGGTCTCACATATCCTGGCACCCGACAAGAGCGCCGTGGGCGAGACGCCCAATCTGGCAGCCCGACTGCAAACTGTGGCGCAACCGGGTGAGGTGATGGTGAGCGACCGCACTCGATCACTCGCCGGAGGGGGCTTCGAGTACGACTATCGTGGCATACATGCCCTCAAGGGCATCGCCGAGCCCACCGGTGCCTGGAAGGTGGTGGGGCCGAGCGACGCCGTGAGCCGTTTCGACGCGGCCACGCGAGGCGGACTCACCCCGATGGTGGGGCGCGAGCAGGAAATCGGGCTGCTGCAGGATCGCTGGGAGCTCTCCCGCGCGGGCGAAGGCCAGGTGGTGCTGCTGCAAGGGGAGCCCGGTATCGGAAAGTCGCGCATGCTGCGGGCGTTCCGCGAGCGGCTCGGGACCCGCATCGAAATGCCCTTGCAGTACCAGTGCTCGCCCTACTACGTCAACAGCGCCTTCTACCCCATCGCCGATCACCTCGAGCGAGCGTTGAAGTTCCAACGCGATGACTCCTCAGAGCAGAAGCTCGACAAGATCGAACACTACCTCCTTTTCCCTCCCCCGCCCGCGGGGGAGGGTCAGGCTGGGGGCCGCGCGCGCAGCCGCACCGATTGCAGCCTGCTGGCTCGAGCCTTAGCGATCCCTTGTGACCAGCGCTACGGGCCGCTCGAAATGAGTCCGCAGAAGCAGAAGGACGACACCATCAGCTTGCTCGTGGATTTGGTGGCCGCCATCGCCCGCGCCCAGGCCACTGCGATGCTGTTCGAAGACGTGCACTGGGCCGATCCCACCACACTGGACGTGCTCAGCGCGTTGATGGACCGCGCCGAGAAATTGCCGCTGTTTGTTCTGATTACCTACCGGCCCGAGTTCATGCCCCCGTGGCTTTCGCGTTCGCACGTCACACAGCTTGCGCTCACGCGCCTGAGCCGCGCGCAGGGGGCAAGCATCGTGCTGCGGGTGGCCGGGGGCAAGCCGCTACCCGCCGATCTGGTCGCACAGATCGTGGACAAGACCGACGGGGTGCCGCTGTTTCTGGAGGAGTTGACCAAGGCGGTGCTCGAATCGAACCTGATCATCGACCTCGGCGACCGCTACGACTACTCGGGGTCGGTCAACAAGCTGACCATTCCCAACACGCTACGCGATTCGCTCATGGCGCGGCTGGACCGGCTGATACCGGTCAAGGAGATCGCCCAAATCGGCGCCTGCCTGGGGCGCGAGTTCAGCCACGAGCTGGTGTCTGCGGTCTCGCCGATGAGCGAGGCGCAACTGACCGAAGCGCTGGAAAAGCTCACCGCCTCCGAGCTGGTGTTCCGGCGCGGCAGCCCGCCCGAAGCGGTGTACATCTTCAAGCACGCGCTGGTGCAGGACGCCGCCTACGACTCGCTGCTCAAGACCAAACGCCAGGAGCTGCACGCGCAGATCGCAGAGGCCATCCGCGAGCGCTTCCCCTCGAAGGCCGAAATCGAACCCGAACTGCTGGCGCACCACTACACCGAAGCCGGGCTGTTTGGAACAGCGATCCCGTACTGGCAGAAAGCCGGCGAACTGGCCCAGCAGCGCGTCGCACTTCAAGAAGCGATCGGACATTACCAGCGCGGCCTGGAGCTCACCTCGAGGCTCGCTCCTTCGAGCGAGCGCGATGCCTGGGAACTGCAACTGCGGGCACTGCTCGGCATGGCGTGGGTCGAGCTGCACGGGTATACCCACCCACAGGTCGCCGCTAGTCTCGAGCCTGCCCTGCAACTGGACCAGTCGCTAGACCGAGGCGACTACGCAGTTCGGATCCTGTGGGGATTGTGGGTATACCGTCTCTGCACTGGTCAGATCCAGGAGTCGCTCGTGTGGGCGGAGCGGCTGCTGGCCAGGGCCGAGGAGGTCGACAGCGAAACCATGCGCATCGTCGGCCACTGGACCGCCTGCAACTCCTACTTCTTCCTCGGTGAACTGGTCCAGTGCGTGCAACATGCCAACGCGCTCCTCGCCCGCTACGACCCGGTGCGAGATGTCGGTATCGCCGACCTGGTCAACCATGACCCGAAAACCATTGCCCTCATGTACAGGGCAAGCGCCGAATGGTTATTGGGCTTTCCTGATCGGGCGGTTGCCACGACGGAATTGGGCATCGCTCACGCAGGGGAACGGCAGCACCCGTTCGACTGGTGCTGGGCGCGCTTTTTCGGCACGCTGCAAGTCTATTGCCCACGCGGCGACCTCGATCGTGCGGCGGCGCTGATCGTGGAGATGGACAACTATGCGACGGAGCAACGCTTGCTTTTCTTCAAGGACATCTATATTCCGATGCTGCGCGCGCTGTGCGTCGCGTGGGCCGGTCGCTACGCCGAGGGGTTGGTCGCGTGCGAACGGGCGCTTCAGCAGTGGTTAGGCGCTGGATCCGGGATCGTGGTGCCATACATAAAGGCTGCAGTAGCTGAAAGTGCCGTGCGATGCAATCGGCAGGACGAAGCGATTGAATTGCTGGACGAGGCGCTGGCGCAGATAGAATGGCCGGAGGGACACGAGCGTTATGCCCTTGCCGAAGTCCTGCGGGTGAAGGCATTGGCCGTGCTGGCGCAGGGCCGCCCAAGCGCAGCCGAAGCGATATTCCAGCAAGCATTAGAAACGGCACGGCAGCAAGGCGCGAAATCCTGGGAACTACGCGCTGCAACCAGCTATGCCTTGCTATTGAGGGACAAAGGCAGAGTTGAAGATGCGATCTCTTTGGTACAGCCGATCTACCACTGGTTCACCGAAGGCCACGATACGCGTGACCTGCGCGCAGCAAGGGCGTTGCTGGAAGAACTCGAGCAGATGCCGATCGACATTACCAGCGTTTCGGTAAGTGTTGCTGGATCTTGATTCGATCATTCTCGATCGTAATGTAGTTGCCCTCGCGAAGGTCGGTGAGGATCCTCGACACCGTCTCGCGCGAAGCTCCCACGCGCTTTGCAATTTCCTGCTGAGTGATACGCTCTCCTACCACAAGGCAACCTGACTCTTCGCTAGCATTGTCCAGCAACAATCGAGCGACTCTCCCATAGACATCAAGAAGTGCGAGACCCCCGACGCTCTTAGTTAGATTTCTCGCCCTGCGGACCAACGCGAGGTAAAGCCAGTAGGCCGCCTCCGGGTTTGTGGCAAAGAACTGCCTGAACTGCGAGCGTTCGAGTACCGACAACCTCGACGCCTCCGTCGTCATAATCGATGCGGAACGTGGCTCACCCTCCAACGCCATTTCGCCGAAATATTGGTCCGGACCTAGGATATCGATGGTGATTTCTCTTCCTTCGCCGTCCGAGAGAAAGACCTTCAACTTCCCGGATAGCACGACATACAACTGGTCGCTCTTGTCGCCTTCGTGAACCAGAATTGTGTTCTTGGGGTAAGCCCTCACGGTTCCAAGGTCTGCGAGCGCGTCGATGTAACGCGGCTCGCTATTGGGAGCCTTCATCTCAACGGGAATGCGGATTTGCCATGCGCTTTATCCTGCACCCCATGCGTGGCGGACGCAAGCCGGGAGCTTGTGAATCCTGCTTTCCAACGGATCGCCAGCCGCCTCAGCGACTATTTGGCACTGCTCGGCAACCTTGTCACTCACTCGCGCGATTTCCACTGACCCGAAAAACCTGATCACCGCCAGGGACGCAAAGAACGCCAGGGAAAACCAGGATCAGGAAACAGAGCTTTGCGGTCCGG